>Ga0207657_10000054_pt1 | contig 106767 bp, 119 predicted proteins | sample KBSC33metaG_FD_184316 | JGI IMG/M metagenome (GOLD analysis project Ga0207657, IMG submission 184316) | Corn rhizosphere microbial communities from Kellogg Biological Station, Michigan, USA - KBS C3-3 metaG (SPAdes) (version 2) | ecosystem: Host-associated > Plants > Roots > Rhizosphere >...
TGCTCAACAAGTCGAAGGTGGGCACCGGTCCGAATGCGGAGGCGAATGCACGCGTCGCGGACGCACTCATCACGTGCCTCGCGCATTTCGGCGTCGACGCCACGGTGGTCGGCCAGATCGCGGGGCCGCGCGTCACCCGCTACGAGCTGCAGCTCGCGCCCGGGACGAAGGTCGGCAAGGTCGCGAACCTGAAGGACGACCTGAGCTACGCGCTCGCGACCACGGAGATCCGCATCCTCGCCCCGATTCCCGGCAAGCAGGCCGTCGGCGTCGAGGTCCCGAACCTCAGCCCGAATCTCGTCACGCTCGGCGACATCTACGACGACCTGCCGCAGACCGCGAGCCCGCTCTCCGTCTGGCTCGGCAAGGACATCTCGGGCGCGTCGGTGTGGGCGGACCTCGCGCGCATGCCGCACATCCTGATCGCCGGCACGACCGGCTCGGGGAAGTCGGGCTGCATCAACACGATCCTGACGTCGATCCTCCTGCGCGCGACGCCGGACGAGGCGCGGATGATCCTGATCGATCCGAAGAAGATCGAGCTCAACTACTACGAGTCGATCCCGCACCTGCTGACGCCGGTCGTCTCGAGCCCGAAGGAGGCCGCCGCCGTCCTGCTGAACGTCGTCACGGAGATGGAGCGCCGGTACGAGCGCCTGAGCCAGGTGCGCGCCCGGAACCTCCCCGAGGCGAACCGCGCCTTCCGCAAGCGCGGCGAGGAGGAGCTTCCGTACCTGCTCGTCGTGATCGACGAGCTCGCGGACCTGATGATGGTGAGCCCGCAGGACGTCGAGGACTGCATCATCCGGCTCGCGCAGAAGTCGCGCGCCGTCGGCATCCACCTCGTCCTCGCGACACAGCGGCCGTCGGTCGACGTGATCACCGGCATGATCAAGGCGAACGTGCCGTCGCGGATCGCCTTCGCCGTCTCCTCGCAGACCGACTCGCGGGTGATCCTCGACTCGAACGGGGCCGAGAGCCTGCTCGGCCAGGGCGACATGCTCTTCAAGCCCCTCGGCACCTCGCGCCTGCAGCGTGTGCAGGGCGCGTTCGTGACCGAGGACGAGGTCGCGCTCGTCGTCGAGCAGGCGCGCAGCCAGCGCGAGCAGCAGGTCGACGAGAGCTACCTGTCGGCGCCGCAGGTCTTCGCCGACGAGGACGACGACGAGAACGGGGAGTTCGACCCGGACGAGGATCCGCTGCTCGACAAGGCGATCGAGGTGGTGGTGACGGCGCAGACCGCATCCGTGAGCCTCCTGCAACGGCGCCTGCGCGTCGGCTACACCCGTGCGGGCCGCCTGGTCGACATGCTCGAGCGGCGCGGGATCATCTCTCCCTACGAGGGATCGAAGCCACGGCGTGTCCTCGTGACCGAGCACGAGCTCGAGCGCGTCGTCGCAACCCCGCCCGTCTGAGAGAGGCCTCGCTCTTGGAGCCGTCTGTAAAGGCGGCTAGGCTACGCCCGCTAGTCCCCCCAGCAGGAATCTGAAACAGGAGGGTTCATCCAAGTGAGGAAGCGTTGGCTCACGCTTGCGGCTCTTGCAGTCGCAACGGTGCTTCTCGCGTCGATGTTTGCTGCCATGCGCGGCAGCTCGGCGTCGGCGGCGCACAAGGCCGGCTTCAGCGCGTGTCTCGTGACCGACATCGGCGGGTTGAACGACAAGTCGTTCAACCACCTCGCCTACGTCGGGCTCCTGGCCGCGGAGAAGCAGGGCGTCAAGGGTCGTGTCATCCAGTCCAAGTCGTCGTCCGACTACATCCCGAACCTGAAGGCGTGCGTCACGTCAGGCGCCGGAATCACGATCGGGGTCGGGTTCCTGATGACGGACGCGATGGACGCGATTGCGTCGTCGTACAAGTCGAGCAAGTTCGCGATCGTCGACGTCGATGTCACGTCGATGAAGCACAAGCCGAAGAACGTCGAGGGTCTGCTCTTCAAGGAGCAGGAGGCTGGTTACCTCGTCGGCTACGCGGCCGGTCTGTGGGCCAAGGCTCACCAGGCCACCGCGGTCGGCTCGGTCGGCGGCCTGAAGATCCCGCCGGTCGATCGCTACATCGCGGGCTACCAGTTCGGCGCGAAGAAGGCCGATCCGGGCATCAAGACGCTGAACGACTACTCCCAGGACTTCGTCGCACAGGCGAAGTGCAAGGAGAAGGCGCTCAACCAGATCGCCCAGGGCTCGGTCGTCGAGTTCCAGGTCGCGGGTCAGTGCGGCCTGGGTGCCCTCGACGCGGCACACGAGAAGGGCCTCTTCGGCGTCGGCGTCGACGCAGACCAGGGGTACCTCGGCTCGTGGGTCATGACGAGCGCCCTGAAGAAGGTCGACGTCGCCGTGCACTCGGCCATCACCGCCGCCAAGGGCGGGAAGCTGAAGGGTGGCAAGAACGTCACCTTCGGTGCGAGCGTCAACGGCGTCGGGTACGGCAAGTGGAGCAAGAAGGTTCCGGCGTCGATCAAGAGCGCCGTCGCCGCACAGTTCAAGCTCCTCAAGGCCGGCAAGGTCAAGGGCATTCCGGCGACCGTCAAGTAACAGGGGTCGAAGGAAGCTCTGCAAGCGCGACGGGGCGGGCCGCCAGGCTCGCCCCGTTACGTTTTCCGATAGCTCATGCGGCGAGCGGCACTCATCTCGATCGCGGCCGTCCTCGCGGCCGGTTGCGGCCCGGCGCGGCAGGCGGTCTCGACGACGACCACCGTCGCGGCGCGGACGGCGCCCACGGGCCTGGCCGTCGGAGTCGTCGGCCCGCTCTCGCTCGACGTGGCCGGCGCGCGCATCGAGCACGGTCGCCTCGCCGAGCTCACCGGCCCCCGATTCGTCCTCGTCGCCGCGAACTCGACCAGCCTGGAGGCGGTTGCCGCGGCGGCGGCGGCGCATCCGGCGACGCACTACGCGTTCGTCGGCGGCTCGACGAAGAGCTCGCGGCGCCCGAACCTCGTCGGTCTCGTGCTCCGCGACGACCAGGCCGCGCTGCTCGGCGGCGTCGTCGCGGGGCTCGTGGCGGAGGAGCAGGGCGGGGCGAACGCGCGCGTCGCCTGGGTCGGCCCGGAGGAGCGGAAGCTCGCCGCGGCATTCGCGCGGGGCGTGCACGAGTCGCTGCCACGCGCGGCGGTGCTGCACGGCTATTCGAAGCGCATCCCGTCCCGTTGCAAGGAGGCCGCCATCGGTGCCGTCGGCCGCGGCGCGGTCGTCGTGATGGCGCATGGCGGAGCCTGCGCCGCGGCGGCCGCCGACGGCGCGCACCAGCAGGATCACGTTGCCCTCGACCTGTCCGACTTCGAGGTTCCGGAGGCGGCAGCCGCGATCGTCACCCGCGACGCCGTCGCCGGTGTGTTCCACGGCGGTGAGGATCTCGTGTTCGGCGCTGCGAGCGGTGCGATCGGCGTCCGCCGCCTCGATCCCTCGATCCCGTCTGCCACGGCGGCTCTCGCACGCACGGCGGCGCAGGAGCTTGCGAGCGGTCTCCGCCCATCCGGATAGGATCGCGTCGCATTGAGTTCGACAGCGCCTCTGCTCGAGCTGCGCGGGATCACCAAGCGATTCCCGGGCGTGCTCGCCAACGACAACGTCAACTTCGACCTCCGTCGCGGTGAGGTTCACGCCCTGCTCGGAGAGAACGGCGCCGGCAAGTCGACGCTGATGAACATCCTCTACGGGCTCTACACACCGGACGAGGGGCAGATCCTGCTCGACGGGAAGCCGATCGAGCTCGGCTCCACGAAGGCGGCGATCGAGCACGGGATCGGGATGGTGCATCAGCACTTCATGCTGATCCCGGTGATGACGGTCGCCGAGAACATCGTCCTCGCGATCGAGCCACGCCACGCCGGGTTCCTCCTGGACTACGACGCGGCGCAGAAGCGCGTGCGGGAGCTGTCGGAGCGCTACGGCCTCCTCGTCGACCCGAACGCGCGCATCGATCGCACCTCGGTCGGCCAGCAGCAGCGCGTCGAGATCCTGAAAGCCCTGTACCGCGGCGCGGAGATTCTCATCCTCGACGAGCCCACCGCCGTGCTGACGCCGCAGGAGGCGACGGAGCTCTTCGAGATCATCCGCTCGCTCACCGACCAGGGGAAGTCGATCATCTTCATCTCGCACAAGCTGAACGAGGTGCTCGAGGTGGCGGATCGAATCACGACGCTCCGCCGGGGAGTCGTGATCGACACCGTGGCAGCCGCGGGGGCGACAGAGGAAGGCCTGGCGCGGATGATGGTCGGCCGCGAGGTGCTGCTCCGAGTCGACAAGAAGCCGGCGTCGCCCGCGGAGCCGCTTCTCCAGGTCGAGAACCTCTCGGTGATCGACGACCGCGGGCTCGAGACCGTCCGCGACGTCAGCTTCGTGGTGCGGGCGGGCGAGATCCTCGGCCTCGCAGGGGTCGACGCAAACGGGCAGAGCGAGCTGATCGACGCGATCGCCGGTCTGCGCCACGTCAGATCGGGCCGGATCGTCGTCGACGGCAAGGACATGACCCACGCGAACGCCAAGCACACGCTGGACGCCGGCGTCGGTCACATCCCCGAAGACCGTCACCGGCGAGGCCTCGTGCTGCCCTTCTCGCTGACGGAGAACCTGGCGCTGCACGCCTATCGCGCCGCACCGAACTCACGGCACGGCTTTCTCAGCCTGCGCGCGATGGTCGCACGGGCGCGCAAGCTGCTGCAGGAGTTCGATGTGCGCGGCGGCACGCCGTCGACTCCGGCGGGCGCGCTGTCAGGGGGCAACCAGCAGAAGGTGGTGCTGGCGCGCGAGATCGACGGCGACCCCAAGGTGCTGATCGCGGCGCAGCCGACGCGCGGGCTCGACGTCGGCGCGATCGAGTTCGTGCACCGCCGGCTCGTCGAGCAGCGCGATGCGGGGCGCGCGGTGCTGCTCGTCTCGCTCGAGCTGGAGGAGATCCTGTCGCTCTCCGACCGCGTGCTCGTCATCTACGAGGGCCGCATCGTCGGCGAGTTCCCGCCGACCGCGACCGAAGAGGAGCTCGGCTTCGCGATGACGGGCGGCACGCACGGGAAGGAAGCGGCCTGACGTGAGCGACGAGCTCAAGGGCGAGGACGCACTTGCGCCGCCTTCCCCCGAGATCCCGCAGCCGTCGCAGCAGTTCCCGTCGCGCTTCGGCGGGCTGAAGGGCGCGATCGGCCCGCTCCTGACGACGATCCTCGCCTTCCTGATGGGCGGGCTCGTCGTGCTCTTCACGGGCAAGGACCCGATCAAGGTCTACAAGGCGATCTTCAACGGCACCGGCCTGAACTGGTTCTTCCACGTCGGCAGCCATTCGGCACGTATCCCGTTCGGGACGGCGCACATGTGGTTCCCGTGGGACACCGCGTCGATCGCCGCGCAGAATCTGCAGCAGACACTGCTCCTGACGACGCCGATCATCCTCACGGCGCTCGCGGTCGCGTTCGCGTTCCGCTGCGGCATGTTCAACATCGGCGGGCAGGGCCAGTACCTCGCGGGCACGATCTTCGCGGTCTGGATCGGCTCGTCGTTCAACGGCATGAGCCCGTGGCTGCACGTGATCCTCTGCCTGGTCGTGGGCACGCTCGCCGGAGCGGTGCTGGCCGGGATCGCCGGGTTCCTGAAAGCGACCGTCGGGGCGCACGAGGTGATCTCGACGATCATGCTCAACTGGATCGCCATCTGGGTCGGGTCGTATCTCTTCGGCCAGGGCGGCCCGCTGCAGGGCTCACAGAAGTCGATCCCGATCTCGAACGACATCGTCGAGGGGGCGAAGCTGCCGGTCTTCTGGGGTCTCAAGCTCCTGCAGGGACTCTCGATCGGCATCTTCATCGCGCTTGCGATCCTGATCGTCTACTGGATCATCATCAACCGGACGACGCTCGGGTACGAGGTGCGGGCGGTCGGGTTCAACCCGGAGGCGGCGCGCTACGGCGGGATCTCGGTCGCGCGGAACTACTTCCTCGCGATGGCGATCTCCGGCGCGTTCGCCGGCCTCGCCGGCGCGGTCGACATCACCGGCTGGGAGTACCGGATCGGGCAGAACGACATCCTCGTCAACCAGATCGGATTCATCGGGTTGGCCGCTGCCCTGCTCGGGCGGAACACCGCGGTCGGCGTCGGCTTCGCGTCGCTGCTCTTCGGCGCGCTGATCAACGGCACGTCCGGGCGGCAGCTCGACCCGTCGGTCTTCCGGCCCGACCTGGCCAACAACCTGACGACGATCATCCAGGGCCTCGTGATCCTCTTCGTCGGGCTCAACCTCGGCGGCTTCTGGGTCTGGCTGAAGCGGAAGCGGCGCACGTGACGGCAGCGATCGCCTCGCGCCTCGGCGGCATCCGCTGGACGCATCCGCGCACCGTCGGGATCTTCGGGATCCTGCTCGGCGCCACGGCGTTCTGGCTCGCGCTCCCGCCACTCGCCGCCCGCACCGCCGTGCTGCCGATCGCGATCGGCATCCTCGCGGTGGCGGCCGGGATCTGGACCTACGCGCGCGACGAGCGCCGCGTCGGGGGCGGGGCGGTCGCGGCGGGCCTCCTCGGCATCGCCTTCGGAGTCCTCGCGACCCGCTCGTCGTCGGCGCACCTCGACCAGGTCGTCGTCTGGAGCGCGCTCGGGGCGGCCACCCTGCGGTACGCGACGCCGCTGATCTACGCCGCGATCGGCGGGCTCTTCTGCGAGCGCAGCGGCGTGATCAACGTGGCGCTCGAGGGGATGCTCCTCACCGGTGCGTTCTTCGGCATCTGGGGCGCGATCTGGGCCCAGTCCTGGGCAGGCAGCGCGGCGTGGCTCGTCGGCGTCGGAGCCGCGGCGCTCGCGGGCATGGTGCTCGCGACCGTCCACGCGATCTGGTCGATCCACCTGAAGGTCGACCAGATCATCTCGGGCTTCGCGTTGAACTTCCTCGCGCTCGGCATCACCGGGTACCTGTTCGTCGACAAGTACGGCGACACCGGCACCCCCGGCGACGTGCCGGGCATCCCCGACGTGCACATCCACTTCCTGCAGAACTGGTACTTCATCGGCCCGATCATCGGCCAGCTGAACCTGATGATCTGGCTGTCGTTCGTGCTCCTCGTCGGCACGTACATCTTCGTCTTCCGGACGCCGTACGGGCTGCGTCTCCGCTCCGTCGGCGAGCATCCCCGCGCGGCCGACACCGTGGGCATCTCGGTGTACAAGATCCGCTACATCGCCGTGATCTCGTCGGGCGGCATCGCGGCCATGGGCGGGGCGTACCTCTCGATCGGCTTCGTCCACTCGTTCAACGAGAACATGACGAGCGGGACCGGCTTCATCGGGCTCGCGGCGCTCATCTTCGGCAAGTGGCGCCCGTTCCCGACCTGGGGCGCGACCTTGCTCTTCGGGTTCTCGAGTGCGCTCGCCGACCGGCTGCCGAGCGCCTACGGGAACCAGTGGGGGACGCTCTTCCAGGCGCTGCCGTACCTGCTCACGTTGATCGCCGTCGCCGGCGTGATCGGCCGTTCGATCGGCCCGGCGGCCTCCGGGCGACCGTATGACAAGCAGTAAGGGAACGTCGAAGACCGCCGCCCGCTCCGCCGTGCTGCTCGGGGTGCTGGCGGTGCTCGCCATCCCGGCCGGCGTCGCCGCCGCGCAGTTCCTGAGCGGTGTGTCGCTGCTCCGCTCCCTGTACGGCGCCGTGCCGGCGGCCTGCCTGCTCGCGCTCGTCGCCGTGGTCGCCGCGCGCCGGGCACGAGCCGCGGCGCGTCGGAGCGTCCGGGCGTCCGCCGGGCCGGTCAGGCTCGGCCGCTTCTTCGCGTGGGCCGGGATCTACGCGGGGGTGACCGGCGCACTCGCGCTCGCGGTGTACGCCGCGCTTCGCTGGGCGCAGTAGCCACATCGACAGGTCGGGGCTACCCTTACGTCCCGTGTTCGAGATTGGCAACAGCCTTCGCGAGGCCCGCCTCCGCCGCGGGGTCGACTTCGCCCAGGCGGAGCTCACGACCAAGATCCGCGGGAAGTACCTGCGGGCCCTCGAGGACGAGCAGTTCGAGGTGCTCCCCGCGCAGACCTACGTCAGGGGCTTCCTGCGCACCTACGCCGAGTACCTCGGCCTCGACGGGCAGCTCTACGTCGACGAGTTCAACTCGCGCTTCGTCAGCGGCACCGACGAGCACGAGCCGCGGACCCGGCGCTCGGCGGCGCGCCCGCAGCGGCGCAACCGGCGACTGGAGACGAACGTCGTCCTCGTCGCACTCGCGGCGATCGCGGTCTTCACCGTGGTCGTGGTCGCGGCGTGGCAGATGAGCGGCGGCGGCGGCTCGAGCCCTCCGGCGAAGCGCGCGACGACGACGACGACCGCCGGAGGAGGTGTGCCGCCGCTCCTGACGGTACGGGCGATCCGCGGCTCGGCGCACGTGACGGCGCACCGGGGCTCGAACGTCACGGGCAACCTCGCGTTCGACGGGACGGTCTCGCAGGGCGATCCACCGGTCGGGATCCGCGGATCCAGGCTGTGGGTCTACATCTCGACGCCGGAGAACCTGCGCATCCTCGTGCGTGGGCGCCTCGTGCACGTCCCCGGCTCGCAACCCCGGACGATCCTCGTCACCGCCACCGGTTGGCGTCCGCTCTAAGTCCGGCTCTGCGTCCCGCTCCGCGGGCGAGCATCGTCGCGTCGGGCTCGGAGCTCGTTCGCGGCGACCGGAACGACCGCAACGGCCCCTACCTCGCCGCGTCGCTGCTGCGGCTCGGCGTCGAGCCGGCGCGGATCACGGTCGTGGGAGACGATCCCGCCGACCTCGAGGCGGCGCTCGTCGACGGCCTCGGCCACGACCTGCTCGTCGTCTCAGGCGGTCTCGGCCCGACCCACGACGACCGGACGGTCGAGCTGCTCGCCCGGGCGGCGGGAGTCGAGCTCGCCGTCGACGAGGAGCTCGCTGCGGCGATCGAGGAGCTGTCGCGCCGGATCGCAGCGCGCCTCCACCGCCCGTACGCCGACTTCGCGGCGGGCGTCCGGAAGCAGGCGGCCCTGCCGGCCGGCGCGACGTGGATCGGGCTCGTCGGCACGGCTCCCGCCGTGATCCTCGAGCACGCCCGGGGTGTCGCGGTCGCGCTGCCGGGGCCGCCGCGTGAGCTGCAGGAGCTCTGGCCCCGCGTGCTCGAGACCGCGTCCCTCCGGCGGCTGCTCGGGCGCGCGCGGACGCCGGACCGCCGAGTCCTGCGCCTCTTCGGGGTCTCCGAATCGGCCGTCGCGGCGGCGCTCGCCGAGGCAGGCGGCGAAGGAGACGGGGTGGAGGTGACGATCTGCGCCCGCGACTTCGAGATCCACATCGACCTGATCGCGCACGCCGACGCCGGTGCGCGGGCGCGGGCCGACGAGCTCGAGCGGCGCCTCGTCACGGCCACCGCTCCGTACCTCTTCTCACGCGACGAGCGCTCGACGGCCGAGCTCGTGCTCGACCTCCTCCGCGCGCGGGGCCTCACGCTCGCAACGGCCGAGTCGTGCACCGGCGGGCTCGTCGCCACGCGGCTGACCGCCGTTCCGGGTGCGAGCGACGTGTTCGAGGGTGCGGTCGTCGCCTATTCGGACGGGCTCAAGTCGGCCGAGCTCGACGTGCCCGAGGCGCTCCTGCTGGCACACGGCGCGGTCTCCGCCGAGGTCGCGGCCGCGATGGCCCGCGGCGCACGCGCCCGGCTCGGCACCGACGTCGCGGTCGCCGTGACGGGCGTCGCCGGCCCGGGCGGTGGGACGGTGGAGAAGCCCGTCGGGCTCGTCTTCCTGCATGCGAGCGGGCCGGATGCCGAGCTCGCCGTCCGGCTGGACGTCCCCGGTGACCGCGAGACGATCCGGCTGCGCTCGACCGTCGCGGCGCTGCACCTCGTGCGCAGACTTGTCACGAAGCCGGCACATTCGTGACGCTCGATTCGGGCTAGCGTGCAGGCCGATGAACGGATCAGGCTCTTCTGCGGGCTGCAGCCGCCACCGGAGGCGGTCGCGATGCTCGCCTCCTGGCAGGAAGCGCAGCTCGTGGGCGGCCGCCCCGCCGAGCGCCGGCGGGTCGTGCCGCCCGAGAACCTGCACGTCACGCTGGCCTTTCTCGGCCACCGGCCCGCGGCCGAGGTCCCTGCGGTGGTCGCCGAGCTCGGCGCGGCCGCCGCGGCCGCCCGGCCGGTCGAGCTGCGCCCCGTCTCCTACCGCGAGACCCGGAGCGTCGGCATGGTCGTCCTCGACGACGTCGGCGGAGCGGCGGGAGCGCTCGCGGACGATCTGCAGGGGCGGCTCGAGCGGCTCGGGATCCTGCGCCGGGAGCGCCGCCCGTGGCTTCCCCACATCACGGTCGTGCGCTTCCGGGAGCGGGCAGGACTCGCGCCCGCACTCCCGAACACGTGTTCGATTCGTGTCGTCCGGTCGGCCCTCTACCGTTCCCTCCCTGGCCCCGGCGGGGCACGGTACGAGTCTCTTGCAACGGCAGCCCTAGGAGGTCAGTAGGTCATGGATCGCGAGCAAGCACTGGACACGGTTCTGGGACAGATCGAGCGCCAGTTCGGCAAGGGCGCCGTGATGAAGATGAACGACCAGGCGCAGGTCGCGATCGGGGCCGTCTCGACCGGGTCGCTCTCGCTCGACGTCGCGCTCGGCGTCGGCGGCCTGCCGCGCGGTCGCGTGATCGAGGTCTTCGGGCCGGAGTCCTCGGGGAAGACGACCCTCGTCTACCACGTGATCGCCGAGGCCCAGCGCCGCGGCGGCATCTGCGCGTTCATCGACGCGGAGCACGCGATGGACCCGGCGTACGCGAAGCGCATCGGCGTCAACATGGACGAGCTCCTCGTCTCGCAGCCGGACACCGGCGAGCAGGCACTCGAGATCTGCGAGCTGCTCGTGCGCTCGGGCGCGCTCGCCGTCGTCGCGATCGACTCGGTCGCCGCGCTGACGCCGAAGGCCGAGATCGAGGGGGAGATGGGCGACTCGCACGTCGGCCTGCAGGCGCGGCTGATGAGCCAGGCGCTGCGCAAGCTGAACGGGACGCTGCACCAGACGGACACGATCTGCTTCTTCACGAACCAGCTCCGCGAGAAGATCGGCGTCATGTTCGGGAGCCCGGAGACGACGTCGGGCGGCCGCGCCCTTCGGTTCTACGCGTCGATTCGGCTCGACATCCGCCGGATCGAGACGTTGAAGGACGGCGTCGAGGCGATCGGCAACCGCGTGCGCGTGAAGGTCGTGAAGAACAAGGTCGCCCCGCCGTTCAAGCAGGCCGAGTTCGACATCATCTACGGCGACGGCATCTCCTGGGAGGGAACGGTGCTCGAGGTCGGGCTCGAACGGAAGGTCGTCACGAAGTCCGGCTCGTACTTCTCGTTCGGCGACGAGCGCCTCGGACAGGGCCGCCAGAACGCGTCCGCGTTCCTCAAGGAGCACCCGGACATCGTGCAGAGCATCCTGCAGGCGATCCAGGCGCAAGCGGCGCCGGGACAGGTCATCTCGGCCAGGCTGCTCCCGATCGGCGAGGTCTCGAACGAGGCGACGCCGGTGCGGGAGGTCGAGGAAGAGAAAGAGACCGCCGCCGCCTAGATGCCGGAGACCGACCCGCTCGAGATCGCCGCACGGGCGCTGCGTCACCGTGACCGCTCACGCCGGGAGATCGAGGAACGGCTCGTCCGCGCCGGCGTGCGGGAGGACGAGCGCACCGACGCGCTGGACACGCTCGAACGGATCGGCTACGTCGACGACGAGCGCTTCGCCGCCGCACGGGCCGCGGCGCTCGCGGGCCGCGGGTTCGGGGATGAGGCGATCCGGTACGACCTGGGCGCACACGGGGTCGGCCCGGACACCGCCGCGGTCGCGATCGGCGACCTCACGCCCGAGGCGGAGCGTGCCCGGGCGCTCGTCGCCCGGCTCGGCCGCTCGCAGCGAACGGCGTCTCAACTCGCCCGCAAGGGCTTCTGCGAGGACTCGGTGGAGGCTGCACTCGACATCTGAGCGACGATCGGGGGCGCCTGCCTGAAAGTTGCGGCACGCCGCGTCGGGGTTGTAGAGTGAGGGTTCAACCTCATTCATTTTTGCCTGCACAACCCACATTCCGCTGATCCTGAAACGTTTCTTGAACCTCGTCCTCAGTCATCGATTCTCCCGGCCACGGCTCGCGGCACGGCCGGATATGCGCAGACAGAGACCCTGATCTGAGCTCGAAGGCCCGGCGCCGAGTCACGACGACTCGGTGATCGTGCCCAGGAACGCCGATCGGCGAAAAGCGCGGCGGTGCGGGCGACCGAGCCGTAGGAGCGCCCATGCTCGCAGTGGCAGTCGTGATCGCAGTCGCAGCCGGAGTCGGCGGCACGCTGCTCGGGCTGCGCCTACTCGGCGAGTCGAGGCTCCAGTCCGCGCGGCAGCAGGGCGAGCAGCTGCTCGACGACGCCCGTCGCGACGCGGACGCCACGCGCCGCGAGGCGGCGATCGAGGCGCGCGAGCAGATGATCAAGGTTCGCGCCGAGCTCGAGGCGGAGCTCGCGGAGCGGCGCCAGGCGGTGCTGAAGGTCGAGGAGCGGGTGCTCGCGAAGGAGGACGACGTCGACGGCAAGATCACCGAGCTGATGCGCCGGGAGCAGGGTGTTGCGGACCGCGAGATTCACCTGCGCCAGCTGCAGGAGGAGGTCAAGGAGCTCGCTCAGCGTGAGCGCGGGCAGCTCGAGCGCATCGCCGGCATGACGACCGGAGAGGCGCGCCAGAAGATCCTCGAGCAGTCGGAGGAGCAGGTGCGGCACGAGCTCGCCGGGCGGGTCCGCCAGCTCGAGGAGGAGGCGCAGGCCGAGTCGAAGCGGCGGGCCCGGAACCTCGTCGCGGACGCGCTCCAGCGGGTCGCCGCGAGCGCGGCGGCCGAGACGACGGTCACGCTCGTCGAGCTGCCCTCCGACGACATGAAGGGTCGCATCATCGGCCGCGAGGGACGAAACATCCGCTCGCTCGAGCATCTGACGGGGGTCGACTTCATCATCGACGACACGCCGAACGCCGTCGTGCTGTCGTCGTTCGACGGGATCCGCCGCGAGGTCGCCCGCATGACGCTCCTGAAGCTGATCGAGGACGGCCGCATCCACCCGACGCGGATCGAGGAGATGTACTACCTCTCGAAGGCGGAGCTGGACGAGCACGTCCGGCAGGCGGGTGAGCAGGCGGTGTTCGAGGCGAACTGCGGCGACCTGAACGACGAGCTCGTGAAGATCCTCGGCCGGCTCCGCTATCGCACGAGCTACGGGCAGAACGTGCTCAAGCACACGCTCGAGGTCGTGCAGCTCGCAGGGATCATGGCCGCCGAGGTGGAGGCATCGGTGAAGACCGCCAAGCGCGCGGCGCTCCTGCACGACCTCGGCAAGGCGATGACGCACGAGATCGAAGGCTCGCACGCTCACATCTCGACACAGCTCGCGCGCCGCTACGGCGAGAGCCCCGCGGTCTGCCACGCGATCGAGGCACATCACTACGAGGTGCAGCCGCAGACCGTCGAGGCGGTGCTCCTGATCGCGGCCGATGCGATCTCCGCGTCACGGCCCGGCGCGCGCGGCGAGGGCCTCGAGCACTACGTGAAGCGGCTGGAGTCGCTCGAGCAGCTCGCCGCGGGCCATCCGGGCGTCGAGAAGGTGTACGCGCTCCAGGCCGGCCGCGAGATCCGCGTGCTGGTCAAGCCGCACGAGATCGACGACGACGGAGCCGTTCTCCTCTCGCACGAGATCGCCCGCGAGATCGAGAGCCACCTCGAGTACCCCGGCCAGATCAAGGTGACGGTGATCCGGGAGAGTCGTGCGATCGACGTCGCGACGAACAAGCAGGCCGAGCGGCAGCGGCTCGACGCCGCGTAGCCGTTGCTCTGGCCGGCGCTCTGGACGTTCACCGACGTCCCGGATGTCGAGTCGACCAACAACGCCGCCGAGCGCGGCCTCCGCGCCGCTGTCACCTACCGCAAGCTCTCACTCGGCAGCCGGTCCCAAGGCGGCGAGCGCACGATCGAGCGGCTCTCCGTCGACCAGACCTGCCGCCTGCAGCGACGTTCGCTCTACGGCTCCATCAGCGATGTGCTCGCCGCCGGAACACGCGGCGATCCAATCTCCACCCTCGCCTGACGGGCTCGAGGAGTGAGGCACCCCGCGCACGCGATCGTCGCCAACTACGCTTCGAGGAGTGAGCGCGGTGGTGACTCTCGAGCCCTGGGGCAGCGGTGATCTGCCGCTGCTCGAGCGGCTGATGGGCGACCCGCGCATGACCGAGCACCTCGGCGGCCCTGAGAGTCCAGACAAGCTGCGCGAGCGTCAGGGCCGTTACGAGCGGCTCGAGGGCGGCGATCGCATGTTCAAGATCGTCGACACGGCGAGCGGCACAGGTGTCGGCTCGGTGGGGTTCTGGACGAAGGTGTGGCGTGACGAGCAGGTCTACGAGGTCGGCTGGATGGTCGTGCCCGAGTGCCAGGGCCGCGGCATCGCGATGGCAGCGACCGCGCAGGCGATCGAGCTCGCAAAGAGCGACGACTTGCACGGATTCATGCACGCGTTCCCGAACATCGACAACGCACCGTCGAACGCGATTTGCCGCAAGCTCGGATTCGAGCTCCTCGAGGCATGCGAGCTCGAGTTCCCGAAGGGGCATCTCATGACCTGCAACGACTGGCGCCTGGACCTCCGCGCTTAGCTAAGAAGCCACCGGGCGAAGCCGACCGGAACCGCCGTGCCCGGGCCGACGACGTGGAAGTCGAGCCCAGGGAGCCGCTCTGCCGCCTCGGCGAATCGGGCAGCCGGGAGGGCGATCTCGAGGTCCTCGTGCTCGCGTCGCTCCACACCGAGAAAGAGCTCCACCGCCCATCGGCCCGCGACCGCCCACGGCGCCGCGAGCCCGGCGAGGGCCGCGGCGACGTCCTCGGGACGCCAGGCGTCCCAGTCGGCGTCGTCGGGATGCACGGGGCCGAGGCTAACCCACGTGGTTTGCTCGTTCGGAGGATCAGCCTGCGGGCTCCGGCGCCGATATCGTGGGCGATGAGCGAGAACGCCGGCCGCCCCGAAACGGAATCCGAGGTACCGGCGTTTGGACCTCACCCGGTGACCGAGCCTCCCGACATCCGCCTGCCACTCGTCCTTCGCGGGCTCGCAGCGGTGCGGGCGCACCACCTCGAGTACGGGCGCCGGCACGTGGCGGGCTTCGTGCTGATCGGGGCGGCGCTCGCCTGCGCCGCGCTCGCCGGCGTCGCCTGGGCTGCGGGGTTCGAGAGCGTCGGCACGCTCCTGATCAGCCCGCAGTGGCAGTGGTTCCCGATCGCCTTCGGCGGCGAGATCGCCGCCTACGCCGGCTACACACTCGCGTTGCGCGAGGTGACGCGGACCGAGCCCGCCTCGACGCTACGGTTTCGGGACACGCTCGCGCTCGTCGCCACCGGTTTTGGCGTCTTCATCGCACGTGGCGGCTTCACCGCCGACTACGAGGTGCTGCAGGAGCGGTGCGAGGATGACGCCGATGCGCGCATCCGCGTTCTCGGTCTCGGCGCGCTCGAGTACGCCGTGCTCGCGCCCGTCACCTGCGTCGCCGCCTGCTTCCTGCTCCTGAACGGGTCGCAGATCTCGACCGGCTTCACGCTGCCGTGGGCGATCGGGGTACCGGCCGGGTTGATACTCGCGCTGGCACTCGTCTCGCGCCGGACGCAGTTCGACGGCCGCAGCGGCTGGCGCGGCGGGGTCGCGGCGGGGTTGGGCGCGCTCGACGTCCTCAACCGGCTCGCGCGTCGCCCGGGTCAGGGGCTCGTGGCTGCGTTCGGAATGACGCTCTACTGGGCGGGCGACGCGTTCTGCCTCTGGGCCTGCCTGTACGGCTTCCTCGGCCGACCGCTCCCGGTGTCGGCGCTGATCGTGGGCTACGCGACGGGCTATGCGCTGAGCCGCCGGACGCTGCCGCTCGCCGGCGCAGGCGTCGTCGAGGCGCTCCTCCCGTTCGCGCTCCTCTGGGTCAGCCTGCCGCTCGCGGCCGGGATGCTCGCCGTGCTCGCCTACCGGTTCTTCAACCTCTGGCTGCCGCTCCTCCCGGCGGTGCTGGGGCACCGGCACCTGCGCGCCGGACACGCCTGATCCAGCCTGTACGGCCCGAGGCCCAGGTGCTCGAGCACGGCGGTCGCCGCTACCCTTTCCGGCCGTGCGCCGCTACCACGTGACCACGTTCGGCTGCCAGATGAACGCCCACGACAGCGAGCGGATCAAGGGCATGCTCGAAGAGCTCGGGCTCGGCGAAGCGCCGTCCGCCGACGACGCCGATGTCGTCGTGTTCAACACCTGCACGATTCGCGAGAAGCCGGACACGAAGCTCGCCGCCTACCTGGGCGAGGCGTCCGCCCGGAAGCGCGAGCGGCCGGACCGCGTGATCGCCGTCGGCGGCTGCTACGCCGAGGCGCAGCGCGACCGGATCTTCGAGCTCTATCCGGCCGTCGACGTCGCATTCGGCCCCGGCTCGATCGCGCACCTCGGCGAGTGGCTCGGCGCCGGCGGCCTCGGCGTCCCGCGCGGCCGCTTCGGTCTCGACGACCGCACGTTCGCGGCGGAGCTGCCGATGCACAACGAGCGCTCGTTCCAGGCCTGGGTGCAGGTGTCGATGGGCTGCAACTCGAAATGCTCGTACTGCATCGTCCCTTCGGTGCGCGGCCGCGAGCAGAGCAGGCGCCCCGGCGAGATCATCGCGGAGATCGAACGGCTCGCAGCGCAGGGGGTGAAGGAGGTGACGCTGCTCGGCCAGAACGTCAACTCGTGGGGGCGCGATCTGCGTCCCGTGGTGGAGACGGAGTTCGGCGAGCTGCTACGGGCCTCGGCCGACGTGGCCGGCATCGAGCGCATCAGGTTCACGAGCCCGCACCCGAAGGACTTCCGGGATCCGGTGATCGCGGCGATGGCGGAATGCGCGGCGGTGTGCGAGCACGTCCACCTGCCGCTGCAGTCGGGCTCGTCGCGGCTCCTGAAGGCGATGCGGCGCACGTACTCGCGCGAGAAGTACATCCAGCTCGCGAACAAGCTGCGCGCGGCGATTCCCGACGTCGCGTTCGGCACCGACATCATCGTCGGGTTTCCCGGCGAGACGGAGGACGACTTCCGCGAGACCCTCGAGGTGGTGGAGGAGGTCGGCTACGACAGCGCCTTCACCTTCGTCTACTCCCCCCGCGCGGGCACGGAAGCCGCCTCGATGCCGGACCAGGTTCCGCACGAGCTGAAGATCGAGCGCATGGAGCGTCTCGTCGAGTTGACGCAGCGCATCGCCGGCGAGCGAAACGCCACCCGCGTCGGACGTCTGGAGCAGGTGCTCGTCGAGGGCTCCTCGCGGACGGATCCGTCGCTCCTCCGCGGCCGGACGAGGCGGAACACGACCGTGAACTTCCGGGGCTCCGCCGCGGCTGGAGAGCTCGTCGAGGTCCGGATCGAGTCGGCCACCTCGACGACGCTGCGCGGTGCGCAGGAGTCCCTTGTCGCAGCCTGACGTGTCCATCACATCCGATCGTCAGACTTAGGCGCGATGCGCGTTCTCGTCACCGGATCGTCAGGCCAGATCGGCACGAATCTCGCGCTGCGGCTGCTCGAGGAGGGGCACACGGTGTTCGGCGTCGACAAGCGCCCGAACGCGTGGGTCGGCGACGCGTTCCCGACGCTGCTCCAGGATCTCGCCGGCCACTACGCCGCGTTCCCGGGTGGGATCAACGGCGTCGAATACCCCGAGGTCGACCTCGTCGTGCATCTCGCGGCGCACGCGAAGGTCCATCAACTGGTCCGGCAGCCGCATCGCGCACTCGAGAACACGATCATGACGTTCAACGTGCTCGAGTTCGCCCGCGGCAGGAGCCTGCCGATCGTGCACTCATCGACACGCGAGGTGTACGGCGACGTGCATCGCTTCGAGGAGTACGCGGAAGAGGCCGCCGACTTCGCCTTCACCGAGAGCCCGTACTCGGCGTCGAAGATCGCGAGCGAGGCGTTCATCTACTCCTACGCGCGCTGCTACGGGCTGCGGTACCTGGTCTTCCGCTTCTCGAACGTCTACGGGCGCTACGACGCCGACCTCTGGCGGATGGACCGCGTGCTGCCGCTGTGGATGCACCAGCTCTCGCGCGGCGAGGAGATCACGATCTTCGGCGGCGACCAGAAGGTTCTCGACTTCACCTACGTCGACGACTGCGTCGACGGGATCGCGCGCGGCGTGTCGGCGCTCCACGCCGGCACGGCCGCAAACGAGACGATCAACCTCGCCTACGGCCAGGGCAACACCCTCGTGCGCGCGGCCGAGCTGATCGCGCAGGAGCTCGAGGTCGACGCGAACATCCGAATCGCCCCGTCGCTCCTCGGCGAGGTGACGCACTACGTCGCCGACGTGCGCAAGGCGCACGACGTGCTCGACTGGTCGCCGAGGACGCCGCTCCACGTCGGGATCCCGAAGGCGGTCAGGTGGTTCAAGGAGTGGCGGTCGGCGCACCCCGAGGACGACCGGCCGTTCGAACGCCCACAAGGCGCAGATGAGCTCGCCCACGGCTTCAAGCAGCCTGCCCCGGCCGTGTAGCGTCCTCGCGATCTTCGGCCCGACCGCGTCGGGAAAGACCGCGCTCGCCGGCGCCCTGCGCGAGCGGCTCGGCGCCGAGGTGATCTCCGCCGACTCGGCCGCGCTCTACCGTGACCTGCCGATCATCACCGCGGCACCCCCGTATCCCGCACGGCTCGTGGGCATCGTCCCACTCTCCGAGGAGACCTCGGTCGGCGACTACCAGCGACGCGCGCGCGCGGCGATCGACGCGGCCGAGCGGCCGCTCGTCGTCGGCGGGACCGGTCTCTACTTCCGTGCCGCCCTCTCGTCGCTCGAGCTGCCGCCTCCGCCGACGGCGAGGCGGCGCGCCCACTGGCAGGCGGAGGTGGAGCGGCTCGGCCCGGAAGGCGCGCACGCGCTGCTCGCGCGCCGCGACCCGGCGGCCGCCGAGCGCGTCCACGCGAACGACCGCAAGCGTCTCGTACGCGCGCTCGAGCTCGCCGACGCGGGCGCCTCGCTGGCACCCGTGCGTGACGAGCTCTGGACCGAGGACACCCGGCTCCCGACGACGATCGTCGCGCTCGAGCTTCCGCTCGAGGAGCTCGACCGGCGGATCGCGGCCCGGACCGAAGAGATGGCGGACGCGGGCGCCGCGGAGGAAGCGCGGTCCGCGTGGGCGCAACCGCTCTCGGCGACCGCACGCAAGGTGCTCGGCCTCGAGCAGTTCGCCACGCTGCCGCGGGCCGAGGCGGTCGAGGCGGTCGCGCAGGCGACGCGACGTCTGGCGCGCTACCAGCGCAAGTGGCTGCGGCGGATGCCGGGGGTGGTTACGCTCGACGGCAACCGCCCGACCGAGGAGCTCGCGGATGCAGTCGTCGCGCTGGGACGCCCAGGGGAACGTCTATCTCGTCACTGAGGAGCCGCTGACGCCGGACCGCGCGCGCGAGGAGGCCGGCGACACCGACGGCATCATCGAGGTGCTCGCCGCCGGCGACGACTGGCTCGAGATCGCGATCTGGAACCCCGACGGCTCGCGCGCCGAGATGTCGGGCAACGGCTCGCGCATCGCAGCGACCTGGTGCGCGGAGAGCACGGGCGCCGAGCGCGTCACCGTCCGCGTCGGCGAGCGGGAGATGCATGCCCGGATGCTCGGCGGGCTCGTCGAGCAGGACCTGGGCGAGGTCGACGTCTCCGAGCCGGCGGAGGCGGCCGGGATCCGGTTCGTGGCGGTCGACGTCGGCAACCCGCACGCCGTCGTCGAAGGCGACCCGTCCGACCTGCCGCTCATCGGGCCGCAGCTCGAGGTGCACGAGCGGTTCCCGCGGCGCACGAACGTCCAGGTCGCTCGCCGGGCCGGCGAGGGCGAGATCGAGGCGCGCGTCTGGGAGCGCGGCGTGGGGGAGACCGCGTCGTCGGGCACGAGCGCGGTCGCAGTCGCCGCCGCATTCGGGATGGCCCCGGCGGTCGTCCGGTTCCCGGGCGGGCCGCTCGAGGTGCGCTTCGAGGGACGCCGGGCGTTCCTGACCGGCCCGGCCGTCCGCGTCGGCTAGATATCGTAGTCGCGGAGCGCGTCGTTCAACGACGTCTTCAGGTCGGTCGACGCGCTTCGCCGGCCGATGATCAACGCGCACGACAGGTGGTAGGTGCCGGCCGGGAACTCCTTCGGGCGCGTCCCCGGCACGACGATCGAGCGCGGCGGGACGAACCCGCGGTGCTCCACCGGCTCGCTCCCGGTGACGTCGATGATCGGGACGGAGGCGGTCAGGGTGACGTTGGGTGCGAGCACCGCCTCGCGACCGATCCGTACCCCCTCGACGACGATGCAGCGGGAGCCGAGGAACGCGCCGTCCTCGACGATCACGGGGGTGGCGCCGGGCGGCTCCAGCACTCCGCCGATCCCGACGCCGCCCGCGAGGTGCACGTCGGAACCGATCTGCGCCCCGGAGCCGACCGTCGCCCACGTGTCGACCATCGTGTTCGGCCCGATCCAGGCGCCGATGTTCACGTACGACGGCATCAGGATCACTCCGCGGGCCAGGTACGCGCCGAAGCGCGCGACCGCAGGCGGCACGACCCGCACGCCGAGCTGTTCGTAGCCGCCCTTCAGCGGGATCTTGTCGTGGTATTCGAAGGGCCCGACCTCGCGCGACTCGAGCCCGCGCAGCCGGAAGTAGTCGAGGATTGCGGCCTGCACGCCGGCGTTGACCCGCCAGCCGTCACCGTCCGGCTCGGCCACGCGAACCTCGCCGCGGTCGAGCGCAGCGATCGTCTCCTCGGTGGTCAGAGGACGCTCCGCAGGATCTCGGCGGCGCGTTCGCACTCTTCGTGCGTCGGCACGAGCGCGAAACGGACGTAGCCGTCGCCCGCCGGGCCGAAGAACGAGCCGGGCGTGCAGACGATGCCGTGCTCGAGCAGCCGCCTCGCGAACTCCTCCGACGGGCCGTCGACGTCGAGCCAGAGATAGAACGTCGCCGTCGAGCCGGCAAGCCGGAGTCCCTTCTCCTCGAGCGCGGGGAGGAGGGTCTCGCGCTTGCGGCGGTAGAGGTCCCGAACGTCCTCGACGTGGCGATCGTCCGACCACGCGGCGATCGACGCACGCTGCACGAACTCCTGGGGCGCCGTGCCGACCGTCGGCCGGAAGCTGCGCAGCGCGGCGACCACCTGCGGCGGCGCGCAGACGAATCCCGACCGGTACCCCGTCATCGACGAGCGCTTCGACAGGGTGTTGAAGACGACGACGTTCGTGCGGTCCTCGACCTGGAGCGCCGAGGCCGGCGGCCGGTCGAACCAGAGCTCCGAGTACGCCTCGTCGGAGCAGACGAGGAATCCGTGCTTGCGCGCGCGTGCTGCGAGCTCCTCGTAGAACGCGAGCGGCGCCTCGGCGCCGGTGGGGTTGTTCGGGTAGCAAACCCAGAAGACCGCGATCTCGTCCCACGCCTCGAAGGCGTCCAGATCGGGCAGCCAGCCGCGGTCCTCCCGCAGCGGCACGCGCGCCACGCCTCCGCCGGCAAAGAGCGTGCCCCGCTCGTAGACCGGATACGCCGGTTCGGGGATCGCGACGAGTCGCTTCTCGCCGAGCGCCACCTGGGCGAACGAGAAGATCGCTTCCTTCGATCCGAGCGTCGGAACGATCTCCGCGTCCGGATCGACCGTGACGCCGAAGCGCCGGTCGATCCAGCCGGCGACTGCATCGCGCAGCTCCGGCAATCCCGTCGCGCGCGGGTACGACGAGACCGCGTCGACCGACGCGAGCAACGCCTCTCGGATGAAGAGCGGCGTGACCTCGCGCGGGTCGCCCATGCCGAAGTCGATCAGCTCGATGCCGCGAGCTGTCGCCTCGGCCTTCCAGTCGTCGAGCCTCGCAAACGGGTACTGCGCGAGTCCGGCGAGCACGGGGGAGAGCTCCACGATCAAACGCTACCGGTGAGGAAGCGCTTAAGCGCTTCGAACGTCCGTCCGAGCTCGGCGACCTCGACCCGCTCGTCGACCGCATGGGCGAAGCGCGTCGCGCCCGGCCCGAGGTTCACGGCGTCGAGTCCGCGCGCCGCAAAGTCGGCGACGTTCGTCCATGCCTGCTTGGGCCGCACCTCGAATCGACCAGCCTCGCGGAGCCGCTCGACGAACGGCGAGCCGAGCGCGACATGGGCGGGCGGTGAGTTGGCGAGGATCCGCACGTCGCGGCCGGCGAGCTCTCGGACGCGCTCCTCGGCCGACGCCGGGGTCCGGTCGGGCGCGTAGCGGAAGTTCAGGGTCGCCTCGGCGCGCGCGGGGATCACGTTGGAGGCGATCCCCGCGTGGAGCTGCGTGACCGAGATCACCTCGCGGAAGAGAAGGCCCTGGATGTCGACGTCGCGCGGCTCCGCGTCGAGCACCGGCTGCAGGCCCTCGAGGGCGAGGCGGATCGCGTTCTCGCCGAGCCACGGCCGCGCCGAGTGAGCAGAGCGTCCCTCGAAGACGACCTGGGCGTTCAGGTTCCCCAGGCAACCGAGCTGCAGGGTGTTGTCGGTCGGCTCGAGGCAGATCACGAGCGCTGCCTCGTCGACGATCCCGGTTCGGTCGAAGACACCCGGCAGCGGGTTCTCCGCCGGGCCGAGCTCCTCGCGCGGGAAGAAGAGGAACGCCACGTCGTACGAGAGCGCCGTCTCGGCGGCCCACCGTGCGAGCTCGATCATCACCGCGAGGCCGCCCTTCATGTCGCTCGCGCCGAGGCCGACCACCGAGCCGTCCTCGATCCGGCCGGGCAGGTTCCCCTGCGCGGGAACGGTGTCGGTGTGCCCGGCGAGCAGTACGAGCGGCTTTCCCTCGCGCTTGGCGAAGATCAGGGTCTCACCGTCCGAAAAGGCTGTGTGTAGAGGTACACATGCCCCGACGTATGCGTACACATCCGCCTCGAAGCGCGATTCGGAGGCGATGTTGACGAGGTCGAGGGTGCGGTCGGCGAGTGCCATAATCGGTGTCGATGATCCCACGTTCCCCGGAGCCCGAGCGCGGGTTCGTGCTCGCGGTGCTGGCTCAGGGTACGGACGCCGACGACGAGCTCGCCGAGGTCCAGGAGCTCGCCCGCACGGCCGGCGTCGATCCGGTCGGCTTCACGGTGCAGCGGCGCGACCGGCCGGCGCAGCGCACCTACGTCGGCAAGGGGAAGCTGGAGGAGGTCAAGGAGCGGTTCCGCGCCTCGGGGGCAGAGAGCCTGATCGTCGACGACGAGCTCGACCCGTCGCAGCAGCGGTACCTCGAGAACGCGCTCGACACCCGGGTCGTCGACCGGACGCAGCTGATCCTCGACATCTTCGCGCAGCACGCGACGAGCGCGGAGGGAAAGCTCCAGGTCGAGCTCGCGCAGCTCGAGTACAACCTCCCGCGGATGCGCGGCATGTGGCAGCACCTCGAGCGTCTCGGCGGCGGCGTCGGGACACGTGGCCCGGGCGAGTCCCAGCTCGAGACCGACCGCCGGCTGGCGCGCCATCGGATCTCCGTGCTGCGCCGCCGCCTGAAGGACATCAAGAAGCAACGTGCGACGCAGCGCCAGGAACGCCGTCGCAGCGAGACGCCCACGGTCGCCCTCGCCGGTTACACGAACGTCGGCAAGTCGACCCTGCTGAACGCGCTCACGGGCTCCGACGTCTCGGTGGAGAACCAGCTCTTCCACACGCTCGACCCGACGACCCGGGGCTTCGAGCACGACGGACGCCGGTACCTCCTCACCGACACGGTCGGCTTCATCCGTCGTCTGCCGCACCAACTCGTCGAAGGGTTCGCGTCGACGCTCGAGGAGACGCTCGTGGCTGACATGGTCCTCCACGTCGTCGATGCCTCCGCGTCCGACGACGAGCAGGACAGGGAGCGCGCAGCCGTCGACGACGTGCTCAGCGAGATCGGCGCAGGCGAGCTGCCGGTCGAGATCGTCCTGAACAAGATCGACCGGCTCGACGCGCTCGCGCGACGGCGCCTCGCGAACCGCTTCCCGAGCGCCCCGCAGGTGTCGGCGCTCACCGGGGAAGGGCTCGAGGAGCTCCGGGCCGACCTGGCCCGGCACTTCGACGACCGCTGGGAGCGCGTGCGGCTGCTCGTCCCCTACGAGCAGGGCGCGCGCCTCTCCGAGCTCTACGCGCTCGGCACCCCGATCGAGGAGCGGGAGGATACGGCGTCCGGCGTCGCGATCATCGCCCGGCTGCCGAGACGCGACCTGCCTCGGTTCGCGCCGTTCCTCGTGGCCGACTCGAAGAGCCACCGGGAGTCCGCCTGATCGAGCTGTCGATCATGAGGCTGCGCGCGAATGCGATCGTCCCCGCGCGCGCCTATGACGGCGACGCGGGACTCGACCTCTCCGCCTGCGAACGAGTCGAGCTCGCACCCGGCGAGCGGGCGCTCGTCCCGACCGGGCTCGCGGTTGCGATCCCGGCCGGGCACGCCGGGTTCGTGCAGCCGCGGTCGGGGCTCGCGGCCAAGCACGGCATCTCGATCGTCAACACGCCGGGCCTCGTCGACTCGGGCTACCGCGGCGAGCTCCTCGTCAATCTCGTCAACACCGACCCGTCGGAGACGTTCGTCGTCGAGCCGGGGATGCGAATCGCCCAGCTCGTGATCCTCGAGCTTCCGGCCGTCGAGCTCGTCGAGGTCGACGAGCTGCCGGAGAGCGAGCGCGGCGTTCGCGGCTTCGGCTCCTCGCGCCACTGATGGAGCCGCGTATCCGCGTCTCCGCGATCCTCCGGTGGCAGGGCCGTGTGCTGCTCTGCCGACAGGAGAAGCCGGGGAAGGAGTACTGGCTGCTGCCGGGTGGCGGGGTGGACGGCGGCGAGTCGCTGATCGAGGCGCTCCGCCGAGAGCTGCGCGAGGAGCTCGGTGTCGAGGCGGACGTCCAGTTCGAAGGGCCGGTCGCGATCGTCGATTCGATCGCACCGAGGTCCGCGTCGCTCGTCACGCGGAAGCACGTGGTGCACATCATCTTCTCGGCGGATCTCTCGCACCGCTCGCTCGAGGACGTGGAGACGCGGGACGCCGCGATCAAGGGGGCGCGGCTCTTCTCGAACGACGAGCTGCAGGACGTCGTCGTCCATCCGCCGATCAAGCGGTTCCTGGAGCGCTGGCAGCCGGGCGATCCGGCGGTCTACCTCGGCGCCCTCTGGGCGCGCTAGCTAGCCGCGGACCCGCCGGCTACCCGCCGCTGATCGCCGCGATCACGTCGACGCGCGAGCGAGCCTCGAGCGGCGTCTCGAGCTGCGAGCGCTCGCCGTCGACGTAGACGTGGATGTGCATGCGGATCGTCGGGCCCGGCTCGCAGAGGCGGTCGCGCAGCCCGGGCCACTGCGCGTCGAGCTTCCCGATCGCATCGTCGACCGTCTCGGCGTCGAGGTCGAGCCGGCGCGGCAGCCCGGTGAAGAGCGGCATCAGCGTCGTGGGCAGGTGGACGTCCGCCATGTTCAGTCCAGGATCGCGACGTCCACGGACGAGATCGGCGGCAGATAGCTTGCAATCTCGGCCCACGACTCGCCGTCGTCGGCGCTCGCGAACACCTGGCCGGTGCTCGTCCCGAAGTAGTAGCCCGGGACATCGCTCGTGTCGCCGGCCATCGCCTGCCGAAGGACGCCGATGTGAGCATCGCTCTGGGGAAGGCCGCGGTCGATCCGGCGCCAGCTCGAGCCGGCGTCCTGCGTCCGCCACACGGCCGCCCGGCCGTCGGGCATCGTCCGGCCGTGCCCCGGGTCGAGCGGGATCACGAAGAACGTGTCGCGGTCGTGGGGGTGCGCGGCGGCGGCGAATCCGAACTCGGTGGGCAGGCCCTCGGTGATCTCGGTCCACGACTTGCCCGCATCGTCGCTGCGGTGCATGCCGACGTGGTTCTGCTGGTACATCCGGTCGCCGTCGGCGCGTGAGCGCACGAGCTTGTGGACGCAGAAGCCGACCTCCTCGTGCTCGCGCGGCCAGTCGGCGCGCAGGCCGCGGTTGCGCGGCGTCCACGTCGACCCGCCGTCGATCGTCTCGAACGCGCCGATCCCCTGCACGATCGCCCAGAAGCGATCTGCGTCGTCCGGATCGGAGGTCAGGCCGGAGATGCCGAGGTGCCCGGGCGGCTGGTTGGCCGGATCGTCCCAGAGCTCGCTGCCCGGCTGGCCCTCGAGCGTGGTGAGGAGCGACCAGGTGTCGCCGTTGTCCCGGCTCTCGAAGATCCCCGGCATCTCGACGCCCACGCGGATCCGACCGTCGGCGACGGAGAGCGTCGAGACCTTCGAGAGCTTCTTGCTCGCGTCGTCGTAGGCGAGCCCCTCGCTCGAGTGGGTCCACGTCTCCCCGAGGTCGGTCGACCGCCAGACCGCCGAGCCGTGCCACTCGCTGGCGGCCGCGGCGAAGATCGTGCCGGTCGAGCCGTCGAAGACGGCGTGGTAGACCGGCCAGCCCTCGCAGAACGGGCCGCGGGTGGACCAGTCCCGGCGGTCGCCGTCGCTTTCGAGCACGAAGCACCCTTTGCGGGTCCCGATCAGCAGCACCGTACGTGACACGTTCCCTCCTCCGAGACGATGGGTTCAGTCTCTCAGACTCCGCGGCGAGCGAAAAGTCATCGTCGACGTCTTAGATACGTCCGCCGCGCCGGCGCGCGCGGTCGGCCGACACGGCGTGGGCGGCCCGTTCGAGCTCGTCCGGCAGCTCCGCGAGCTCGGTGTCGAGCCCCGCGTGGGCGAGCGCCTCCGTCAGCAGTCGGTCCGCGAACCACGGGTTGCGCGGCAGGAGCGGCCCGTGCAGGTAGGTCCCGTAGACCCGGCCGGCGCGACAGCCCTCGTGGCCGGAGGCCCCGTCGTTGCCGAAGCCGGAAATCACCCGTCCGAGCGGCTCCGCGCCCTCGTCGAGCAGCGTCCGGCCGGCGTGGTTCTCGAAGCCGGCGAGGGTCTCGCCCGCCCAGGGACAGTCGAGCAGGACGTCGCCGATCATCCGGCGGGCCCCCGCGACGGTGTGGAGCGGCAGGAGGCCGATGCCGGGGAGCTCCACGCCCGCCACGTCGCGGTAGGAGCGGCCGAGAAGCTGGTAGCCGCCGCAGACCGCGAGCACGACCGCGCCGCCCGCCGCCGCCTCGTGGAGGGCCTCCGACTTCGCGGCCAGGTCGGGCACGACGAGCGCCTGATCCCGGTCCTGGCCGCCGCCCACGTAGAAGAGGTCGATCGTCTCGGTCGGGACATCCATGCCCATCCCGATCGGGCGCACGTCGAGCTCGTGGCCCCGCACCCGGGCGCGCTCGGCGAGCACGGCGATGTTGCCGCGGTCGGCGTAGATGTTCAGGTAGTCCGGATACAGGTGCCCGACGACGATCTTCACGCTGCGCTCTCCCAGTAGTTCGCGACGTGGCCGCGCCCGGCGACGACCTTGCGCAGGGCGAGCATCGCCGTGTAGGTGGGGAGGACCGTCAGCTCGCCTCCGGGAGGCGTCAGCGCGAGCCCCCGGTCGAGCGCGCGCGCGAGCGCAGGCTCGACCTCGATCCGGTCGCGCGCGAGCCCGCCGTAGGCGAAGCGCAACGCCAGCTCGGCCGCCCGCGAGCCGGTCGCGACGAGCCTCTCGAGCCCGCCGAGGAGCGGTTCGAAGTCGACGTCCCAGATCCACGACACGTCCCGGCCGTCGGCGATCGCGTCGTTCAGCGCGACGACCGCGACACGCGGCGGGGCGGGCGACTCGACGAGAGTGCGCACCGCCTCGTTCGCGCCGGCCGGGTTCTTGATCAGGAGCATCAGCAGCCGCCGGTCGCCGACCGCGATCCGCTCGAAGCGCCCGAAGGCGGCGGAGAACCGCGCCAGCCCGGCGGTGACCTCCGCGAGCGGCGTCCCGAGTGCCAGCGCGAGCGCGGCGGCGCCGGTCGCGTTGTAGATGTTGTAGAGGCCCGGCAGCGCGAGCTTCACCCGGGCGTCGCCGCCCGGCGTCGCCAGGGTGAACGCAGACCCGTCGAGGCCGTGCAGCTCGATCTCGCGGGCTGCCACGTCCAGCTCCGGCCGCTCGTGCCCGCAGTTCGGGCAGCGGTAGTCGCCGAGGTGGCCGACGTAGGCCGCCGCGTAGACGTACGGCGTCCCGCACCGGAGGCAGTGCGTCGAGTCTGCGGCGTGCTGCAGCGCCGGCCGTGCACGGCGGGGGTCGTCGAGGCCGAAGACGAGTGCGCCGTCTCGGCGCAGGTCGCCGATCTGCGGGTCGTCGCCGTTCAGGACGAGCCGTGCTTCCGGCAGCGTCGCGAGGGCCGCACGCCATCGCTGCGCGACGATCTCCAGCTCCCCGTAGCGGTCGAGCTGGTCGCGGAAGAGGTTGCCGAGGAGCAGGACCCTCGGGCGAAGCCGGCGGGCGACCTCCGGGAGCGCCGCCTCGTCGACCTCGAAGAGCCCGAGCTCGGCGCCGCCGAGGGCGAGGAGCGTCGACGCCACGCCGGAGACGAGGTTCGCGCCGGAGGCGTTGTGCGCGACTCGCACGCTGGGGCGGAGGATCTCCGCGATCATCGCGCTCGTCGTGGTCTTGCCGTTGGTCGCGGAGACGAGCACCGAGCCGGCGGGCAGGCGCTTCGCGAGCTCGTCGATCGCCCCCGGATCGAGCTTCCAGAGGAGCTTTCCGGGGATGGTCGTGCCGCCGCCGCGGCCGGCGGCGCGGGAGAGCGCGCCCGCGGCGCGCAAGGCGGCCGCCTCGAGCGAGAGCGGGATCGGGACGCGCATCGGCGGAAACCGTAGCCGCCGCCGTTCGGTCGCAGGAACGCGCGCGCGCGACTCGCCCGTACTTGCGTTTGCTCGCGTTCGCTCTACCATTCTTGCCATGGGACGGAAGCCCTACCGGGCCGTCGCCCGGATCGACCCGGAGGCCCTCGCGGCGTTCCAGGCCGGGATCCGCCGCAGGTACAGCGACGAGCAGATCCTCGAGGCGCTCCGCGCGTCCGCGGAGCGGCTCGGCCGCTCGCCGACCATGAAGGAGTTCGCGGCGGATCCGGAGGCGGGGATGCACCCGCAGACGGTGATCGAGCACTTCGGCACCTGGAACGCGGCGAAGCGCGCGGCGGGGTTGATGCCGCGGCGGTTCGCGACGAGGGAGGAGCTCGTCGCGCAGCTCGCGAAGCTCGGCGCGGAGCTCGGGCGGACGCCGACCGCCCGCGACCTCGACGACCGGCGCGGGACGATGCCCTCCAAGTCGCTCTACTGGCACACGTTCGGGTCGCTGACGACGGCGCTACGCGAGGCCGGCTTCGACGTCGCGGTGGGGGAGGAGCGGCTCGAGCGCGCGCTCGAGCAGGGGTGTGCGCTCGCCCGGTCGCTCGGCCGCCTACCGAAGTTCGGCGACTGGCAGGCCGCACGGCGCGCCGACCCGGCGATGCTGACGGAATGGCAGGTCTACCGGCTCTTCGAGGCGCGCCGCGGCGCGTGGGCGACGTTCCAGTACCTGCTGCGCGAACGGCTGCTCGACGACGGCGCGCGGGTCGGCCCGGACGGCGGCGTGTTCTAAGACGCCAGTGCCGCGAGGCGCGAGAGGCAGAACTCGCGCTCGCCGGGGGCGCGCACCGCCGGAAGCGGATCGTCCTCGTGGTAGGACAGGTCGGGCCGGAAGCGCCGCCGCGAGGCGATCCGGCCGTCCGCCAGCGCGAGCAGGGTGCCCGCGCGAAGCTCGCGCTTCCGCACCTTCACGCCGGTGTAGCGCTCGACCACCTCGAGCGCGAGCCTGGTCGACGAGAAGAACACGCCGTCGCGTGCCTCTCCGACCCAGAGCGGACGGCCGCTGCCGCGCGCGACGAAGACCGTGCCCGGCTCGCGCTCGTCCAGCCAGCTCGTCGCCATCGCGCCACGAAGGCGCTCGAGGGCACGCGGATCGTTCTGGGAATGGGCGGCGATCGCGAAGATCGCCTCGGAGTCGACGGTCATCCGGGGCTCGGCGCGCGCACAGGAGTGGGGGGCGAGGAGCTCGTCGTCGTTCAGGATGATCCCGTTGTGGATCCCGACCACCGGCCCGTGGCGCACCGGATGGTTGTTGGCGGCGATCGACGGATGCCCTTTCGTGTAGTCGCGTACGTGGACGAGGAGCTCCGTCGCCTCGGCCGGAACCGACAAGCGATCGAGGAACTGCGAGGCCGGCGTTCGCTGCTTGACGACGGTTGCGTAGCGGTCGCCCGGGCCGCGATAGGCGTAGCCGACGGCGTCGGCGCCGCGTTCGGCGATCGCCGCGAGGAGCGCCTGGGCGGCCAGCGTCCGCTCCAGCCTGGAGCCGGGACGAAGGCTGTATCCCGCGATTCCGCACATGAAGATCGGCGCTCCCGAGGTCCTAGACGGAGCGTGGCCGCTTTGGTTGAGAGAACTTGCTTTCTCTTTACATCTCAACCTGCGCGATCCTGCCTCAAGCTACGGGCCTGTCGAGCCGATAAGCCGAGCGTGGAACATCCGCTCCCCGAGGAGTCGCCCGACACGGACCCGGCCGAGCTCGCGATCGGGCTGCTGCCGGTGCTCGACGACCTCGACGAGGCCGCCGAGCCCGACAACGCCTTTCTCAGCGAGGACGAGCGACTCCAGTCATCCGACCCGCTGAAGCTGTACGTCCGCCAGATCGGCGACGGCCGCCTGCTCACGCCGGCAGAGGAGCGCGAGCTCGCCCGGCGCAAGGATCTGGGCGACGAGCTCGCGAAGCGCCGGCTGATCGAGTGCAACCTGCGGCTCGTGATGTCGATCACGCGCAACTACACGAAGGCGGGCGTGCCGCTCCTCGACCTGATCCAGGAGGGGAACCTCGGCCTGATCCGCGCCGTCGAGAAGTTCGACTACAAGCTCGGCTTCAAGCTGTCGACCTACGCCACCTGGTGGATCCGCCAGGCCGTGACGCGTGCGCTCGCCGACCAGGGCCGCACGATCCGGCTCCCCGTGCACGTGGCGGAGCAGGTGCGCCGCGTCCAGCGCTCCCGCCGCCAGCTCGCGCAGAAGCTGAATCGCAACCCGACGCCCGAGGAGATCGCGAAGGAGTCGGGATTCCCGGTCGAGCGGGTCCAGGAGCTCTTCGAGCTGGTCGAGGATCCCGTCTCGCTCGAGACGCCGGTGGGGGACGGGGAGAGCATGGTCGCGGACATGATCGAAGACGTCCGCTCCGAGTCGCCCGACAGCGCGACCTCGGACAACGCCCGCAGCACGGAGCTCCAGGCGGCGATCGACCGCCTGAACCCGCGGATGAAGTACGTCGTCATGCGTCGCTTCGGGCTCGACGGCCGGCCGCCGCAGACGCTCGAGGAGGTCGGCGGCGAGCTCGGGATCACGCGTGAGCGCGTGCGCCAGCTCGAGACGCGGGCCCTGCGCGAGCTGCGGACGTACGCGCCCGGCTTGCAGCTCTACCTGCGCTCGTAAGCGCAGCGCTCAAGTCGAGTAGGAGATCGACTCCATCTCGTGGAGGGTCGAGAGTCGCTTCAGCGCCTCGACCTCGATCTGCCGCACGCGCTCGCGGGTCAGGCCGAGGCGGCGACCGATCTCCTCGAGCGTCTTCGGCTCCGAGTCGGCGAGCCCGTAGCGGAGGACGACGACGCTCCGGTGCCGCTCGGGCAGCGAGCGGAGCGCGGTCGCGAGCGTCTGGGAGCGGAGCGAGTCCTCGACCATCTCCTCGGGAAGCGGCCCGTCGCCCGCCACGAAGTCGCCGAGCACCGCGTCGTCCGCCTCGCCGACCGGCGCGTCGAGGGACGAGGACGCCCGCGCCGCCGCCCGGACCTCCCGGGCCTGCTGGACCGGCAGGTTCGCCTCGTCGGCGATCTCCTCGAGCGTCGGCTCGCGGCCGAGAACGGCCCAGAGCTGCCGTTCGGCCCGGTTCATCTTCTGCAGGCGCTCGACGATGTGGACCGGCATGCGAATCGTGCGAGCCTTGTCCGCGAGGGCCCGGGCGACCGCCTGGCGGATCCACCAGGTCGCGTAGGTCGAGAACTTGTAGCCGCGGCGCCAGTCGAACTTCTCGACCGCCCGGATCAGGCCGAGCGTCCCTTCCTGGATCAGGTCGAGGAACGGCAGGCCCTGGTTCCGGTAGTTCTTCGCGATCGAGACGACCAGGCGGAGGTTCGACTGGATCATGTGCTGCTTGGCGAGCAGGTTGCCGGACTCGATCTGCTTCGCGAGCCCGACCTCCTGCGCGGCGGTCAGGAGCGGATGGCGTCCGGCCTCGCGCAGGAAGAGCTGGAGCGCGTCCGTCGTCGTCTCCCAGGAGACCTGGAGCGGTGGCGGCGCCGGCTCGGGCTCGGCCTCGGGCTGCGCGCTCACCTCGCCGTCCTCGCCGATGTCGTTCGTGACCTCGATCTGGCGAGTCTCGAGCTCGCGGTACACCTGGTCGACCTCGAGCGCATCGAGCGCGAGCGGCTCGAGCACGTCGTTCAGCTCGGACTGCAGCATCGATCCGCGTTCCTCCGATGCGTCGACCAGCTGCCGCAGGTCGTCGCTGAGCAGGAGGATGTCGGTCTCCGTGGCCACGCACGAGTGGTCTAGCCGCTTGCCCGCCCGTCCAAACCCCCGAAATCTACTCTGTTGTCCAATGCACGAAAGTGAGAGTTACGTCAAGTCGACGGAGAACGTCCGGGGCGGCTGCTGGGATTCGCCCGTGGATGTCGTCCCTCCTCTCGCCGGACAGGCCCTGGCCGGGAGCGACTTCACGGTCGCGGAGTGGCGGGACGACGGTGAGAGCTCGGCCGAGCGGCCGATCGCGCCGCTCCACCTGCATCGCTCCGACGACGAGGCCTGGATCGTGCTCGAGGGCGCGCTCGGCTTCGTCCGTGGCGACGATCGGCTGATCGCACCGGCAGGCGCCGGCGTGCTCGTCCCGCGCGGCCTCGCCCACACCTTCTGGAACGCCGCGGACACCCCGACGCGGTACCTGATCGTGCTGACGCCGCGACTCGCGGCGCTGATCGAGGCGCTGCACGGACCCGTCGACGACCTCCGGGCGCTCTTCAGGCGGTTCGACTCCGAGCTCCTCGAGTAGTCCACAGGATTTCCCCAGGTCGACCGCGCAAAGTGCGGCAATTTCGGGCTTCTGCCCCTCTTGAACGGACGGGTCCGGCGGGGTAGGTTCTCCTTGCACCGAGCACGGAGCGCGAGTAGGTCGAAGCCGCTCCCGAGGGTCGTAGGCAGAAGCCGCAAGGCGGAAGGCCGAAGGTTCACGGGGAAGGTGGACGAAAGCGCAACCGGCTCGGTGAATTTCTGGTCCGGCCCCTTTTGAGCGCACTGCACGATCCGCAGCTTCGGCCTGCGCGCGGAGAAGTATCCGCAAATTGCGCGACTTCTCGGTGCGGCCCTCTTGCACGTGCCGCCCGTACGCCGTAGGTTTCCTCTTGCACCGAGCACGGAGCGCGAGTAGGTCGAAGCCGCTCCCGAGGGTCGTAGGCAGAAGCCGCAAGGCGGAAGGCCGAAGGTTCACGGGGATGGTGGACGAAAGCGCAACCGGCTCGGTGAATTTTTTTGGTCCCGCGCCGCCCGATCCGGCGCGACGGTTAAGATCTCGCCGCGATGCACCTCCGCCCCCCGGCTTTCGACCACGGCGTCATCTCATTCGTCTGGGCCGTCTTCTTCGGCCTCGTCGTCTGGCTCGGCGGCAGCTTCGTCGGCTACAGCTCCGGGATCACGTTCGTCACCGGCTGCGTCGTCGCCTTCCTCGTCTTCCTGTACGTCCGCGTCTACGGCGAAGACGAGCCGCGCCGGCCCTGAGGGCCGACGAGCGCGCGCACGAGCCGGCGCGCGAGCTCGTCCCCGAGCTGCTCCTCGAGCCGGTCGTAGGCGCTCGGCCGTCCCTCGTCGAGGACTGCGCAATGCCTGAGCAGGAGCGCTGCTCCTCGGATCTGGTGCGGCTGGACGACACTCATCTGACCCTTTCCGGTATCGGCGGCGCGGGCGCCCGCAGGATCCCTTGCCGGAGTGAGCGGGTCACTCAAGTTCGAGGCGCCGTGCGTCGAAGGAGTCCGAGTCGAGCTCGGCGCGAAGCTCGTGCACGCTCGCGGAGACGTCCTCGGCGAACGCGTGTCCGACCACTCCGATCTCTCGATCGTTCACGAACGGAACGTCGACGTGCGCGCGCGAGACGAGGTTGATCGAGAGCTTGCCGCAGACCGGGCAGCGCACGACCAGGCCGACGCGGTCGCCGTGCGCCGCCGGCGCGATCAGCCGGAAGGCCGACGGGTAGGCGGGCCGCGGACGCTCCTCGGGCCAGCAGAAGAAGCTCCACGGCCACTCCCCCGCCTTGATGCGCGTCGCCGCGAGCTCGCCGAGCTCGACCGACGCGGGCTCGACCCGTGAGGTCATCAGGTTCAGGAACTGCGTCTCGTCGCGGAGCCCGAGCGGCGCCCAGTCGAGGTCGTCGTGGGAGACGAGCCCCGGATGCTCACCGCCGCAGCCGCACTCGAACTCCACGCGGAAGATCGACGGGTGCCCGGCGCCCGGCAGCTGCTCGAGCCGCAGGAAGCGCGACAGGCGCACGTGCGTCTCGCCGTGGATCGGACACGAGAATGTGTAGCTCGACCTCAGCGTGTCGTACATGGGAGTGTCATATCCCCTGCACCGGACGATGATGCCTCGGGAGCGCGCTCAGTACGCGATCAGGGCGTGCAGGTCCATGCCGTCGAGCTTCTCGCGACCGCCGAGGAAGGTCAGCTCGATGATGAAGCAGGCCCCCACCACTTCGCCCCCGAGCTGCTCGACGAGGCGCCTGATCGCGTCGACGGTGCCGCCCGTCGCGAGCACGTCGTCGTGGATCACGACCTTCGACCCCTTCGGAAGGAGGTCGGGGTGCAGCTCCAGCGAGTTCTCGCCGTACTCGAGCACGTAGCTCGCACTCACCGTCTCCGGCGGCAGCTTGCCCGGGCGGCGCGCCGGCACGAAGCCGACACCGGCCGCGAGGGCGATCGCGCCGCCGATCCAGAAGCCGCGCGCCTCGGCCCCGAGCACGAGATCCGGCTTGCGCTCCTTCACCCACGCCGCGAGGTCGCCCACCGCCTGCGTGAGCGTCGCCGGGTCCGCGAGGAGCGGCGTGATGTCCTTGAAGCCGACACCGGGAGTCGGGAAGTCCTCGACCTCCCGGATCTTCGAGCGGTAGTCGGTCACTGCGCCAAGTCTCTCAGGTCGCGCCAGAAGAGGAGCGACGACAATTCGCCTGCGAGGCCGGCGAGCTGCTGCAGGTCGTGCAGCGCCTGCGTGCGGCGTTCGTTGTTGCGTCCGCGCAGCGCAGGCGCGAAGAGCTGTTCGAGCAGCGACGCCTGTCTGGCCGTCGCCGTGCGAAACGTGCGCAGGTGGCGCGGGCCGACGCCGTAGCGGACGAGCTGCGCACACAAGGTCGCGACGTCGACGTCCGACTCGAGATAGCTCTTGTCGCGCGCGCTTCCCTGCGGTGCGAGCAGGCCGAACTCCTCCAGCTCCTTCGCGAAGTCGGGATCGATGCCCGCCCGCTCGCAGAGCTCGTCGAGCGAGATCGTCTCCTCCCCCACCCCGAGCGCGGTCGGACGGCGGCGCTTGCGCTCGAGCGCGCCCGGAGCGTCGAGCTCGTCCCTGATCACGCGGAGCGGCAGGAACTCGTCGCGCTGCAGCCGCAGGATCGTCTGCAGGCGCTCGAGGTCGGCTTCGCTGAAGAGGCGGTAGCCGCCCTGGGTGCGCCTCGGCGTCAGCAGCCCCTCGTCCTCCAGGTAGCGGATCTTCGAGATCGAGATGTCCGTGAACTCCTCGCGGAGGCGGCGGACGACCTCGCCGATGCGCAGGAAACGCTCGCGCTTCGGCTGCTTCTGCGCCTCCTGCTGCCTCGCCGTGCTCGTCATGCGATGAAGGTCATCCTGTACTTGCCGATCTGCAGCTCGTCGCCCTCGGCGAGCGGCGCACGGTCGATCCGCTTCCGGTTGACGAAGGTGCCGTTCAGCGAGCCCTGGTCCTCGACCGTGTAGGTGCCGTTCGACTCGACGAGCACGGCGTGGTCGCGCGAGACGGTGACGTCGTCCAGGAAGATCTCGCAGTCGGGCGAGCGGCCGATCCGGGTGCGCTCGCCGGTCGGCTTGAAGCTCTCCCCCGCGCGGCCACCACCGGCACGCACGACGAGCGCGGGCCCCTCGAGGCCGAAGTCCTCGTGCTCGAGCGCGCCGACCTCCTCGGGCGAGAACGTCTGCGTCGTCTCGACGGCCGGCGCCTCGGCCTTCGAGAGCAGCGAGCCGCAGCGCGAGCAGTAGTTCGCGGACTCCGGATTCTGGAATCCGCACTCCTGGCAGTAGACGACGCTCATCGGCTATGCCGGCGGCGCGGCCTTGCCCGTGAGGATCGCGGTGAGCCGGTCGACGTCGACCTGGTCGAGCACGCTGCGCCCACCCGAGGTCTGCAGGCGCGCCACGAGCTCGGCGCGCAGGATGTCGATCTTGCCGTGCAGGAGGCGGCGCTGATAGCTGACCTCGCGCTCGTCGTGCTCGAGGCCGTCGATCAGCCTCTTCAGCTCGTCATCGGAAAGCGAGCCCAGATCAGGAAGGGGTTCCACGGTGCCGCCTTTCGTCGTCGGTCGAAGATGTCCCTGATTCCAGCAGAGCCCGCCGGAACCGTCAACCTCAGGTTAAGGGTTCAGGGACGAGTTCAGGATGCGGCGCCGATCTCCTCCCGCTCGATCAGGTCGGTGACGAGCGTGCGCAGCTCCGTCTCGAGCTCCTCGGAGGCCTCTGTCGACTCGCCCTCGGCGTAGAGGTGGACGATCGGCTCGTCGGCGTCCGGCAGCACCTGGACCCAGCCGCGCTCGTCGAAGATCTTGATCCCGTCGCGCAGGTCGACGTCGGCGGAGGCGAAGCGCTCGTTCAGCACGCGCATCACGGTCCCCTTGAGCGCCCATGGGCACTGGACCTGCCGGTGGATGAGCGTCGGCCGCGGCAGTGCCGCGACGAGCTTCGAGACCGGCTCCTCGATCGGGGCGAGGAGCTCGAGCAGCTTGCAGAGCGAGGCGCTCGCGTCGTAGGCGGGCAGGAAGCCCGGAAACACGAACCCGCCGCCCGGCGCGCCGGCGAAGACGACCCCTTCACCGGTCGCCGCCTGGGTCAGCCCGGACAGCGTGGCCGGCGTACGGATCACCTCGAGCCGGTCGCCGACCACCTCGTCGACCTGGCTCGTGACGGTGACCGGCACCGCGACCTTCCCGCCCCCGCCGGCGTTCGAGAGCAGGTGCAGGTAGAGCAGCAGCGCCTGGTCGGGACGGATCTCGCGGCCCGTCTCGTCGATCAGGAACAGGCGCTCGGCGGAGCGGTCGAACACCGCCCCGAAGGTCGCCTCCACCGCAGCGACGAGGCGCCGGGCATGATCGACGGTCTCCCCGAAGCGCACAGGAGCAGAGCCCGAGTCCGACTCGAACGCGTGGGCCGTCACGGCCTCGACCCCGAGCGGCCCGAGCACGAGCGGCAACACGTAGCTCCCGGCGGAGTAGCCGTAGTCGACGACGATCCGAAAGCCGCGACCGCGAATCGCCGCGACATCGAGGTCGGCGAGCAGGTCGCTTGCGTAGGTCTCGCGGGCGCGCGCGGGATACGAGATCGAGCCGACGTCGTTGAACGGGACCCGGCGGAGCTCCTGGCGCGTGAAGTGCTTCTCGATCTCCTTCTGCATCGACTCGGAGAGCGCCACACCGGGACGTTCGAAGAGGCGGATCTGCACGGCCTCGGGGTCGGTCGTCGACGCGCCGACGTGGAACGCGGCGTCGTACCCCTGCGTCTTCAGGAGGTGCTTGCCGACCGGGGCCGGGAGCGTGCGCAGATCGGCAACCTGCACGCCCGTCGAGTTGAGCCCGGAGATGAGCGCGCGCTTGATCATCCGGTACGCCGGCGCGCTCTCGCGGCTCGCGACGACGCGGGCTCCGCGTTTCAGCGCGGTGCCGAGCGCGGCCCCGAACCGGATCGCGACCTCCGGCGTCAGGTCGACGTTGACGAGCCCGACCACCCCGTCCTGTGCGAAGACCTTCGTCGTGCCGCGCGACTCCCAGATCAGGCTCTCGTGGATCTGCGCGCCGTACTCGACCTCCTTGTACGGGTAGATGCGCACCCCGGGGTAGATGACGGACTGGTCGCCCAGGGTCACCTGGTCGCCGATCGCCACGCCCTCGTGGACGCGCGCATGCGGACGAACGTCGCAGTTGCGTCCGAGGATCGCGCCCTCGATCGTCGAGCTTCGGCCGATGTAGCAGGACGCGTCGATCACCGACCGCGACACACGACCGCGCTCTCGCAGCGTCGTTCCCGGTCCCAGCACCGTGTACGGGCCGACCGACGACTCCGGCGACACGCGGCAGTAGTTGCCGATGAACGCCGGCCCCTCGACGCCCTCGACGTCGTCGATCTCGACGCCCTCGCCGATCCAGACGTCGCCGCGGATCTTCAGTCCCTCCACGTTGAGCCGCACCTTCTCGTCGAGCGCGTCGAAGTTCGCCTGCCGGTACTGGTCGAGGTTGCCGATGTCCTGCCAGTAGCCCTCGCAGACGTAGCCGTAGATCGGGCGGCCCATCTCGAGCAAGAGCGGGAAGAGCTCCTTCGAGAAGTCGAACGGCCGGTCGGTCGGGATGTGCCGGAGCACCTCCGGCTCCAGCACGTAGATGCCGGTGTTGATGGTGTCGGAGAAGACCTGGCCCCAGGACGGCTTCTCGAGGAAGCGCTCGACGCGGCCTTCCTCGTCGGTGACGACGATCCCGAACTCGAGCGGGTTCTCGACGGACTTGAGCCCGATCGTGACCGCCGCCCCCTTCTCCTGGTGGAAGTCGACGATCTTCCGCAGGTCGATGTCGCAGAGCGCGTCGCCCGAGATGACGAGGAACGTCTCGTCGAGCCGGTCGGACGCGAGCCGCACCGAGCCCGCGGTGCCGAGCGGGCTCTCCTCGACGGAGTACTCGATGCTGAGCCCGAGGGTCTCGCCGTCGCCGAAGTAGGTGCGGATCGCCTGCGGCAGGAACGCGACCGTCACAACGACGTCGGTGAACTCGTGCGCCCTGAGGAGCTCGAGGATGTGCTCCATGCACGGCTTGCCGACGATCGGCACCATCGGCTTCGGCTGGTTCGAGGTCAACGGCCGAAGCCGGGTCCCCTCCCCACCCGCCATCACGACAGCCCTCATGCCCCTGACCGCCTTTCGCTCCGCTGAAGGCTGCCGCCGCTGCTCAGGAACGTGAGCAAGATCACGCGCCCGACCGCCTTCCGCTCACGCGAGCACCTCGCGTCGGGCCCTGAGTGCGTACTCGCCGAGCGCGACGAGCCCGAGCACGAGGCCCGTCCAGAAGATCCAGAGCGGCCAGTCGGTCGCCTTGTGCGTCACCATCACGAGCCCGATCGAGAGGTAGAGCAGCCACGTGGCCGCTTTCCCGAGCAGGTTGACCTGGAACTCATACCCGCGGCCCATCACGATCGGTGTGCCCACGAGCGCGACAAGATCACGTGCCGGGATGATCAGCGCGAGCCAGGGCAGCCGGTCGGCGTGGATCAGGAGCAGCACGGCGGCGTCGATCATCAGCCGGTCGGCGAGCGGGTCGGCGATCTTCCCGAAGGCCGACTCGACCTGCCAGCGCCGCGCGAGGAAGCCGTCGACCTGGTCGGTGATCCCGGCGGCCCCGAAGACGAGGGCGGCCGCCCAGGAGCGGCCGCCGTCGCAGGTGGTGATCAGCGCGACGTAGACGGGGATCAGGAGGATCCGCGCGATCGTCAGCGCATTGGGAAGCTCGCGGCGGATCACGCTGACAGGATACGGGGGTGACGGTCCAGGGCTTCGTCGACGCGCATTGCCATGCCTTTCAACGGGCTTTGCGCGGCCGGGGTCACGGCGGCGACTTCTGGGCGTGGCGCGACGAGATGATCCGGCACGCAGAATCCCTCACCGTGGCGGACGTCCGCCGCGAGTACGTCGAGGTGTACGGCGAGCTGCGTGCGAACGGCTACACGGCGGTCGGGGAGTTTCACTACCTGGGGCTCGCCGAGGCCCGCGCCGCCGCCGAGGCCGCCGACGAGGCAGGAATCGCCTTCACGTGTCTCTACGCGTGCTACCTGCGCGGCGGCAGCCCTCGCTTCCGGCAGGAGTCGGTCGCCCAGTATCTCCGTGAGCTCGAGGAGCTGCGAGGGGCGGGCGTTCGAGTCGGCGTCGCTCCCCACTCGGTCCGCGCCTGCCCGTCCGACGCGCTCCGCGAGCTCGGACGGTACGCCGCAGACCACGGGCTGCCGCTGCACGTGCACGCCGACGAGCAGCCGCGCGAGATCGACGAGTGCGTCGCCGAGCACGGCCTGCGCCCGGTCGAGCTGCTCGACCGTGAAGGCTGTCTCGGGCCGGCGACGACCGTCGTCCACGCAACGCACGCGGACGGTCACGAGCTCGACCTGCTGCGCAGCGCGGGCGCGCGCATCTGTGTCTGCCCGACCACGGAGGCGAACCTCGGCGACGGGTTCCTGCCCGTCGCACGCGTCCTCCATCGGGGGATCGGGCTCTGCATCGGCTCGGACTCGAACGTGCGAATCGACCCGCTCGAGGAGCTCCGTGAGCTCGAGGGCATCGCTCGCAGGCAGACGGGCCGGCGCGGTGTCGTCCCCGTCGCCTCGCTGCTTCGCTTCGGAAGCTCCGAGGGTGCGGCGGCGCTCGGGCTCGACGCCTGGCCGGACGCGGTGGTCGATCTCGACCATCCCCAGCTGCGCGGGGTCGACGACGACGAGGCGCTCTACGAGGCGCTGGTCTTCAGCTGCACGGGCGACGTGCTGCGGAAGACGTCGGACCAGTAGCGCGTGCGGGTCAGGTAGGACCACTCGGCCGACGGGCCGTGCAGCCCCCAGGCGCCGTTGTAGGAGAGGTAGCGGTAGGCGCCGTGTCGCCCTGCCGGGGCGGCCGGCTCGATCTGCGTGCCTTCGTGCCACTCGTTGAACGATGTGATCGTGACGCGGTCGGCACCGCTCGCGATGGCCATCCGCCACATCGAGTCGTACGTGCGCCCGTTACGACGCGGCTTCACGCGCGGGTCGTGGCTTCCGCGCCGCGCGTCGTAGCCCGGGCCGACCGACGGCGCGCACAGAAGGTGCTCTGCGCGCGCCTGCGCGCAGAGCCGACCGAAGGTGTTCCCGCCGAACGTGACGATGTCGTAGGTGTAGATGCCGTCGAAGCCCGCGGCGGCGGCGGCGCCGACGAGCCCCGTCTGGCCGAAGATCGTCGCTCCGAGCGCATGCAGCTCCGTCGCCGCGGCTGCCCAGTCGGAGACCGGAAGGTCGAACGGCCGGTAGAGATAGAACGTGTCGATCCCGTAGCTGCGCAGGTAGGCCACGTCCGCGATCGTGCTCTCGACGGTTCGGCCGGCGTACGGCTCGAGATGCGCCGCGACGCTGAGCCCGTCGGCCCGCGCGGCAGCCGCGACCTCGGCGAGCCTGGCGTCCTCGGGCGATCCCCGGCCCCACCACGAGACCGCGACCTCGTCGATGCCCGCAGCGCGGATCTCGTCCATCTGTGCGCCGACGACGAGCCGGTCGGATGAGGAGTACAGGCCACGTGCCGGGTAGTACGACGAGGCGATGTCGTTCGGCGGGGTGTGGTCGAGCTGCGACCAGTGCTGGTAGGCGCCGTCCTCCGCAGAGGTCCCGTACCACGGGTAGTAGAAGGCGGAGACGCGCACGGACGACCGGGCGGCCGCGGGTGCCACGAGGGCGAGCAGAATGAAGCCCACAAGGAGTCGCCGCATGACCTGCTTTCCGAGGACGGGGGGAATCGAGCCCCGATCATCTCGCACCGGTCGGCGGGAGACAATGGGCCGAAAGGCCCATCGCGGCGAGCGAGGTCGTCAGGCGACCGCGGTGATGGTGATCCCGCCGCGTGCTTTCTGGCGGAGCGTCACGCGAACCGCGTCGTGCGGCAGCTCGAGTGCGGCTGCGATCTCGTCCCGGATCCGAACCGCGAGTGCCTCGCAGAACGCCCCTTCGCCGCGGAAGCGCGAGAGGTAGATCTTCAGCGACTTCGACTCGAGGCAGAAAGCCCGCGGCTCGTACTCGATCGTCGCCGTGTAGAAGTCGGGCTGGTTCGTGATCGGGCACATCGCTGTCAGCTCGTCGCTCGTGAGCTCGACGCGCTCGACCCCGGGGTTTTGGAACGTCTCGAGCCCGGCGTACGCGTCGCTGCCTGCATGCCCGAGTGCGACGAACTGCTGCTCCATCCCCCGTAGTGTATTGCCGTGCCGCGCGTCTACCTGGCAGGGCCTCCGTTCGCCGAGGAGTATCGGGCGCGGGCGTCCGCACTCGTGCGCGCGGCCGGCTGGGAGCCGGTCGACCCGATGCGGCGCGACTTCCGCGGCGCGACCGAGGGGCGCGAGACGGAGATCGTCACGGGCGACCTCGCCGACATCGACGCCTGCGACGCGGTCCTGGCCGCGTTCACCGCACCCGACGAGGGCACGGCGATGGAGACGTGGTATGCGCACGAGCGCGGCATCCGCGTCGTCGCCTATACCGGCGGCGAGCCGGTCCACCCGTGGACGGTCTACGTCGCGGCGAGCACGCACACGACGCTCGAGGCAGCGATCCGCGCGCTCACCGCCGCGAACGGCGGATCGCCCGCCGTCGTGACGACCTAGGCTTTCGCTCGTGACGCCGCTCCCGCCCGGACGGTTGACGCGACGCGAGCTGGTCGCCCGTGCCGCCGGTCTGACGGCGATGCTCGCACTGCCGGGTTGGCAGTACGTCCCGGCAGCGGGCGCCCGCGCGAGTGTCGACCCGCGGATCCGAGCACTCGCGAAGGCGCTGCGCGGGCCGGTGATCGCGCCGGTGGATCCCCGGTACGAGAACGCCCGGCGCGGCTTCGACAGCACCTACGACGGCGTCCATCCGCTCGCGATCGCACAGCCGCTCGACGCGGCCGACGTCGCCGCGGTGGTCAGGTGGGCGCGGCACTCCGGCGTTCACATCGTCGCCCGCTCGGGCGGGCACAGCTACGGCGGCTACTCGACGACGTCCGGCGTCGTCGTCGATCTCTCGAAGCTCGCGAGCGTCCGCGTCAGCGCCGGCAAGGCAATTGTCGGCCCGGGTGCCCGGCTCGGGAACATCTACAGCGTGCTCGGCGCGCACGGCCTCGCTATCCCCGCCGGCACCTGTCCGAGCGTCGGAATCGGCGGTCACGCGCTCGGCGGCGGCTTCGGTCTCGCCTCACGCGCCTGGGGGCTCGCCTCCGACAACCTCTCGTCTGTGCAGCTCGTCACGGCCGACGGCACGATCGTGACGGCCGACCCGAAGCATCACGGCGACCTCTACTGGGCCTGCCGCGGCGGCGGAGGCGGCAACTTCGGGATCGTCACGAGGCTCGTCTTCCGCACCCATCGCGTCTCGCAAGGCTCCTACTTCATCGCGACCTGGCCGTGGAGCCAGGTCGAGGAGGTGCTGGCGAGCTTCCTGCGCTGGGCGCCGACCGCCCCGGACGCACTTGGCAGCCTCTGTCGCCTCGCCACCGGGCCGGGCGGCCCGACGCTGCAGGTATTCGGTCAGTTCCTCGGCAGCAAGACGAGGCTCGAGGCCGCGCTCGCGACGCTCGGGCCGCCGGCGCAGAAGCTCGTCACCGGCAGCGCGACCTGGCTCGATCTCGTGCGGCGGTGGGCCGGCTGCCTCGGACACACGCTTCCGTCCTGTTCGACCCCCGGACAGCAGGCGTTCGTCGGGGCCTCCGACTACATCGCCCATCCGCCTACCGCCGCCGGGCTCGCTCGCTTTCGCAACGTCATCGAGTCGCGCGGCACCGCGCCGGGGGCGCTCCTGATCGATGCCTACGGCGGCGCCCTCAACCGTGTCTCCCCTGCCGCGACGGCGTTCGTCCATCGCGAGATGCTCGCGTCGATTCAGTACTTCGCCACGGGCAATACCGCGTCAGCGCGCTCGTGGGTGAACGCTTCGCGCGCGAAGCTCGCTCCGGCGACATCCGGCGCCGCGTACGTGAACTACATCGACCCGCAGCTCGCAAACTGGCAGCACGCCTACTACGGCTCGAACCTCGCACGGCTCCGCCGGATCAAGCGTCGTTACGACCCGCACAGCTTCTTCCACTTCGCACAGAGCATCCGACCCGCCTGAGCGGGAGCCGGACTGCACTCATCGGGGCGCCGAGATTCGAACTCGGGACCTCTAGTCCCCCAGACTAGCGCGCTAACCAGGCTGCGCCACGCCCCGCGACGGCTCAACCGTAGCATTGGTGCGGCGTCGCGTTTTCGCCGCGCGCAATCCTGTGAACGCTTGGTCAGAGTCTGGTCGGAATCGCTCTGCGACACTGCCGCATGGACAGCATCACAATGCCATTCGGTGCCCGGGGCGAGCCTGGAGAGGTCCGCATCGACTACGGGCTGAACGGCGATCCGGACCGCTGGGGTTTCGACATCCTCGGGTTGGAGGGCGATGTCTCGCGAGCAGCGGCGTTTCCGGTCCTCGACGCCAGCGTCATCTACGGCCGCCGGGGCTACGCGGGAATCTTCGGCTGGATACAGGTCGTCCACTACTGGTCGTCGGGTGCGGAAGCGCCGGAATGGTCACTGCTCGATGCCGCCCCGCAGATGCGGGGGCTCGGCATTCCGTACCTGGCGTGGGGCCTGGAGCCTCGTCTCTTCGACGCACCGCTCGACACACCCGACGGCATCTCGGAGTGGCAGGCGGTCACGTTCCTGACGCAAACGCCGGACGGCCTGATGAGCCGTGTCGTGAACCCGCTGTTGGGGTTCACCTGGGGCTACTCGATCAGCGACGACAAGCCGACGATGACGCCGCTTTCGCAGGTCTCGGATGGGCACTGGCACGAAGCGAGAGCGATCCTCGCTCGCGAGTGCCCCGAGTGGACCTTCGGTGAGAACCTCCCGGGTCGGGCCTGAGCCGTCTGCATCCGCTCGCCCCGGGGCATTGCCGACCCCGACCGCTTCGGGCAGTGTCGTAGACATGCAAACGACAACGTATGACGTGGTGGTCGTCGGTGGCGGCGCTGCCGGCCTGAGTGCGGCGCTCGTGCTCGGACGGGCGAGGCGCCGGGTCGCGGTGATCGACGCCGGGGCGCCCCGCAACGCGCCCGCGGCGCACATGCACGGTTTTCTCTCGCGCGACGGAATGCCGCCCGCTGCGCTTCTCGAAGCGGCGCGAGCGGAGGTGCACAGCTACGGCGTCGACATCGTCGAGGACGAAGTCGTCGAGATCACGACCGGCTTCACCGTCCTGCTCGCCGGCGGCAGCTCGATCGCCGCGCGTCGTCTGCTCATCGCAACTGGAGCGGTCGACGAGCTTCCCGACATCCCGGGCGCGCGCGAGCGTTGGGGTCGAGACTTCCTGCATTGTCCGTACTGCCACGGCTGGGAGGTCCGGGACGAGCCAATCGGCGTGATCGGAACCGGAATCGGTTCGGTCGATCACGCGCAGCTGCTTCGACAATGGTCGGAGGACGTCATCTTCTTCTCACACACGACCGCCGTGAGTGCGAGCGAGCGTCGTGCGCTCGAGGCGCGGGCCATCGAGCTCATCGAGGGACCCGTCGCCCGGCTTTCGATCGTCGACGACCGGTTGGACGCCGTCGAGCTAGGCGACGGCCGCTCCTTCCCGCGCACCGCAGTGTTCGTTCGGCCGGCGCTCCAGGCGCGCCCCGCCGGACTGCTTGCCTCGCTCGGGTACGAGCTCGACGATGCCGGATTCGCCCGGGTCGACGCAACGGGGCGAACGAGCGCTCCCGGCGTCTGGGTCGCGGGCAACGCGGCGAATCCACGTGCACAGGTGGTGACCGCAGCCGGCGAAGGGTCCGCTGCTGCGATCGCGATCAACGCCGACCTCGTCGACGAGGACGTCCGCAACGCCTTGCGGGCCGGCTAGCCCGGCGTCGCTGGACGAGCTCCCCGCGTCCTAGCCCTGGTCCAGGTCGCCCGACGCCGCATCCTCGGCGGCGCCGCCGGCGTGACGCGACGCCGCCACGACGTCGTTCTTGCGCCCCTCGAAGTCCTGCGCTACCCCGGCTCGATCGCCGAGCTCGGCTTCCTGCTCCCGTTCGATCGCGCGGGCGTCTTCACGCTTCGACCAGCGGCTGAGGAGATCCTTGAGTCCCATCGGGCGAGTCTAGACGGCACGCTGTGAGCGTGACGCCTGCTCGACCACCGTGCCGCCCCGCACGGGGGCGCGGTCGACCGTTCAGCCGACGCAGAACAGGCAGATCGAGGAGAGCAGCGCCAGGCAATGGCGGAGCCTGCGGGCGATACGAAAGGCCATCGCTGGGAGTAGAGCCGCCGGCGGGCGATTCGTTACGGCCGTCTACCATGGCCCGCGTGAGCACAACTGAACCGCAGGTCGACGTCTGGCGCGGCACCAACGGGCACGCGTTCGAGGAGTGCGAGCACATCGTCCACGATCACGACCCCGACACCGCGCTCTGCGGCGTCGACCAGGCCGGCGTCCCCTGGGACCAGGGCCTCCCCGTGTGCCAGGCGTGCGTCGCCGTCGCACAGGGCCGCATGTCGTAGCCGAACGTCAGGACTCCATCTAAAGGCTCGGTGGGGCCCCTAACCCCCCAGTGGTCGCTTGCCGGGACCCCACCGGCCTACAGGGTTAGACGCCTCGCGAGGGGGTCGGTTAGCCCGACAGACGCTTGTACAGGCGGTCGACGAGCTCCGGCATCGCTTCGAGCTTGTCCGTGATCACGCGCAGCCGATATTCGCGAAAGTACTCCGGCTCGACATCGAGTGCGTTGCTGAGCGTCTCGACCACGTCGTTCGACGGCACCGGGCGGTTTCCGTGCACGAGGTGGTTCAGATACCCGGCCGACAGGTCGGTCTTCGCGGCGAGAGCCCGATACGTGACACCCGTTTCGTTCATCAGCCGCTCGACCGCGGGGCCGAACGACTCCGAGGCGTACCGCCTGCGCTTCGCCACCTAGACCTCCTTGCCGATGTCTGCGAGCTTGACACGTCGCTCCTCGCCGGTCGCGCGGTCGCGGACGTCCACCGCACCATCCTCGAGGCTCTTCTTCCCGGCGGTGACCCGGATCGGGATGCCGATCAGGTCCGCGTCGGCGAACTTCTCGCCCGGGCGCTGGTCACGGTCGTCGAGGAGCACATCCTTCCCCGCCGCGGCCAGCGCCGCGGCCGCCTGCTCGGCCACCTCCTCGGCGCCGCGCAGCGAGAGGACGTGGACATCGTAGGGCGCGACCGCCGCGGGCCAGATGATCCCGTGCTCGTCGTGCCGCTGCTCGACGATGGCGGCGAGGACACGCGCGAGCCCGATGCCGTAGCTCCCCATGACGAGCGCATGCTCCTGGCCGTCCTCGTCGAGGAACGTGGCACCGAGCGGCGTCGAGTAGCGCGTGCCGAGCTTGAAGATGTGGCCGACCTCGATCGCCGTCTCGAACTGCAGCCGCCCACCGCACTTCGGGCAGACGTCGCCCTCGTGCGACTCGCGCAGATCGGCAAAGCGGGGCTCGAAGTCGCGTCCGGCCTCGACGCCGCGCAGGTGCCAGCCGTCGCGATTCGCACCGGCGACGAACTGACCGTCGCGAAGCGCATCGTCTGCGACGACCTCGCCGGCGAAGCCCACCGGGCCGAGCGACCCGCCCGAGGCGCCGAAGGCGGCGCGAATCTCCTCGTCGGTGGCAGGCCGAGACGGCCCGCCGAGCGCCGCATCGATCTTCGCCGGCTCGACCCTGTCGTCGCCGCGAACGAGGACGAGCACGACCTTTCCGTCGTCCATCGTCACCGGCATCGCCTTCGACGTCGCCGCGACGTCGATCCCGAGGAACTCCGCGAGCGCGTCGCACGTCTTCACGCCCGGCGTCTCGACCTCCTCCGGCGCAGCGAGGACGGCCGGGAGTTCCGCCGCGCGCGGCACCCCGCGTGCGACCTCGAGGTCGGCGGCGAAATCGCCGTTCTCGCACGTGACGAGCGTGTTCTCGCCCGCCGCCGCCGGCGCGAGGAAGTCGAGCGACTCGCTCCCGCCCATCATCCCGGACTCCGCCTCGACGCCGTAGGTCTTGAGCCCGACACGCTCGAAGATGCGCTCGTACGCCTGCCGCTGCAGCTCGAAGTTCTCCGCGAGGCTCGCCTCGTCGCGGTCGAACGAGTACGCGTCCTTCATGATGAACTCGCGCAGGCGAATCAGGCCCGCGCGCGGCCGCGGCTCGTCACGTTCCTTGATCGCGATGTGGTAGAGCATCTGCGGCAGTTGCCGGTAGCTCTGCAGCTCGCGCGCGTGGAACGTGATCGTCTCCTCGTGCGTCAGCGGAAGCACGTAGTCGGCGCCCTTGCGGTCCTTGAGGCGAAAGATCTCCTGGATGAAGTCCCGGCCGGTCTGCTGCCAGAGCTCGAAGGGCGTCAGCACCGGCATGAGCATCTCCTGGCAGCCGATCGCGTCCATCTCCTCGCGGATCACCTGCTCGATCTTCCGGTGCACGCGCCAGCCGAGCGGCAGGAACGTCCAGACGCCGCCGGTGACCTGGCGCACGAACCCGCCGCGGACGAGGAGCTTGTGGTTGGCTGCGTCCGCGTCCGCCGGTGCGTCGCGGAGCGTTGGGATGAAGAGCTGTGAGACCCGGCCGACCATCGTTGCCCGCCCAGGCTACCCCCTGGGCCGTCCGGGCGGCGCGGCTCCCGCCGCGCTGAGCCCTGGGCCGCTATTCGAGCGGGATCGCGGAGGCCTCGGCCATCGCGAGCGCCGCGGGCTTCGCCATCTTCAGGCGCTTCGGCCGATACATGCCCTCGGCGATCCACCGGTCGATCTCGTGGAAGAGCTCGTCGACGAGGAGCTCCGACGAGACCTTCTTCAGCACCCGGCCGTGGGCGTAGACGAATCCGACGTCGCGGCCGCCGGCGATCCCGAAGTCGGCGTCCCCCGCCTCCCCCGGCCCGTTGACCGCGCAGCCGAGCACCGCGACCTCGAACGCCTCCGGATATGTCCGTAGCCGCTCCTCGACGCGCTCCGCGAGCTGTTGCACCCCGACGTTGTCGCGGCCACAGCTCGGGCAGGCGATCATGATCGGTCCGCGTTCGCGCAGCCCGAGCGCCTTCAGGATCTCGAACGCCGTCCTGATCTCTTCGACCGGATCGGCGGTGAGCGAGACGCGGATCGTGTCGCCGATCCCGTCGACGAGGAGCGCGCCCATGCCGACGGCGCTCTTGATCGAACCCGAGTACGGCGTGCCCGCCTCGGTGACCCCGAGATGCAGCGGATAGGGAACCTTGTCGGCGAGCAGGCGGTAGGCGCGGATCATCGTGGGGACGTGGCTCGACTTGACCGAGATCTTGAAGTCGCGAAAGTCGAGGCTCTCGAGCAGGCGAACCTCCTCGAGCGCCGCCTCGACGAGGGCCTCGGCCTGGTCCTGCTGGGCGAGGTCGGCCAGGTGCTTCGGCAGCGAACCGGAGTTCGCGCCGATCCGCATCGGGATGCCCTTCGCCTTCGCCGCGCGGACGACCTGCTCGACCTTGTCGGGGCCGCCGATGTTGCCGGGGTTGATGCGGACGGAGGCGACGCCGGCGTCGATCGCACGCAGAGCCAGGCTCGCGTTGAAGTGGATGTCGGCGATCACCGGGATCGGCGAGAACCGAACGATCTTCGGTAGTGCGTCGGCGTCCTCGGTCTTCGGGACCGCAACGCGCACGATCTCGCAGCCGGCGCTCGCGAGTGCCGCGATCTGGCCGGTCGTCGCCTCGACGTCGTGCGTCTTCGTCAGGGTCATCGACTGCACGACGGGAGCCGCGCCGCCCCCGATCTTGACCCCGCCGACAGTCACGGAGCGCTTGCTTGCCACAGCCGAAGCCTACCGACCTATCCGCCGCCGCCGAACAGGTCGTTCCGGAGGCCGAAGTACATCAGCACGGCGAAGAGCGCGAGGCCGACGACCGTGTAGCGCATGTAGACGGCCTGCTGGAAGGTCCGTCCGCGGAGCTTCTCGACGAGTGCGATCACGATGTGGCCGCCGTCGAGCGGGAGGACCGGCAGCAGGTTCAGCAGGGCGAGTGCGAGGCTGATCAGCCCGAGGACGAAGAGGAAGTCGCGGACGCCCTGCCGCCACGCCTGCGCCGAGACGCGCACGATCCCGACCGAGCTCGACACCTGGTCCGTGTCGCGGCCCGTCGTGAGATGGCCGATCCCGCGGACGGTGTCTGCGGTGACCGCCCAGGTGAGCTGCACGGAGTCGAGCGCCGCGGCCGGGATCGACTCGCCGGGGCCGGTGCGCGCCTCGATCGCGATCCCGATCCGGTAGGCGCCCTGGGTCAGCCTTGCCCGGACCGGCCCGACCGTGACCCGGCGGCCGTGCCGGTCGACGACGACCCGGAAGGGCCGGCCCGCCGTCCCGCGGATGTGCGCCGGTATCTGACTGGGCTTCACGGCCGCACCGTCGATGCGCAATATTCGGTCGCCCTCCTGGAGCCCGGCGTGCGCGGCCGGGCTCTTCGCGAGCACCTGGCCGACCACGTTCGTGTCGCGCGTCGTCGCGACGACGAACAGGCTCGCAAAGAGGAGGAACGCGAAGACGAGATTCACGGCCGGCCCTGCGAAGATCGCGACGAGCCGCCGCCACGTCGCCTGCCGCCAGTAGGCGTCGGGCGCGAGCGACCATTCGAGCTCTTGCAGCAGGCGGCTGTCGCCGAGCTCCGGCCTGAGCTCGGCGATGATCGCGATCGCCCCCGAGTCGTCGCCGCGCTCGATCGCCGCGTCGAGGCGCGCGAGGTCGGGCTGCAGCCGTTCACGTTTGTCGAGCGGCAGCGTCGCTGCGAGGTCGCCCGGCGACGGCCGGTTCATGCCGGGGATCTTCACGTAGCCGCCGAGCGGAATCGAGCCGATGCCGTACTCGACCCCGCCGCGGGTCGTCTTGGCGATCGGCGGCCCGAACCCAACGTAGAACTTGCGCGGCGTCATCCCGACGGCTCGGGCCGCGATGAAGTGGCCCGCCTCGTGGATCATCACGAGCAGCGCGAGCCCGACGATGGCGGCGACTAGGCCCATGCCGCCCCCACGAGCTCGCGTGCGTGCCGGTCCGCCTCGCGAAGCTCGTCGAGGTCGCGCGCCGGCGAACCGTCCACGCGGCCGAGCGTCTCCTCGACGAGTGCCGCGATGTCGAGGAACGCGATCCGCCCGTCGAGGAACGCGGCGACGGCGACTTCGTTCGCCGCGTTGTACGCGCACGGGAACGTCCCGCCGCGCTCGCCGGCCTCGCGGGCGAGGGCGAGCATGCGAAACGTCTCGACGTCCGGCTCGAAGAACTCGAGCGGACCGGCGGTCAGGTCGAGCGCCGGCGCGGGAGTCGCTGCTCGATCCGGGTACGTGAGCGCATACGAGATCGGCACACGCATGTCGGGGTAGCCGAGATGCGCGATCGCCGCGCCGTCGCGGAACCGGACCAGGCCGTGCACGACCGACGTCGGGTGGACGACCACCTCGATGCGGTCGTACGGGACGTCGAAGAGCACGTGCGCCTCGATCACCTCGAGGCCCTTGTTCGCGAGTGTCGCGGAGTCGATCGTGATCTTGGCGCCCATCGACCAGGTCGGATGCGCGAGCGCCTGCTCCGCCGAGACGTCGGCCAGGTCGGCGCGGGTGCGGCCGCGGAACGGGCCTCCGCTCGCGGTGACGACGAGGCTCTCCGGCTCGCCGAGCTGCACGCATTGGAAGAGCGCGGAATGCTCGCTGTCGACCGGGATCAGCGCGCCGCGGCCGCGGGCCTGGGCGGCGCGGGCGAGATCGCCCGCGGCCACGAGGCTCTCCTTGTTCGCGAGCGCGAGCGTCGTGCCGCGCTCGAGCGCCCACATCGTCGCCGGCAGCCCGGCGAACCCCAGGGTCGCGTTGAGGACGACGTCGGGCTCGGCGCGCTCGAGCAGGCCGGTCGGGTCGCCGCCCACCTGGGTGAGCGGCGCGAGACCGTCGATCGGGGTCGAGCCGGATGTGGCAGCGACGAGCTCGAGCCGGCCGCCGTTCGCAGTGCTGTTGGCGGCGATCACCTCGAGCGCCTGGCGGCCGATCGAGCCGGTCGCCCCCAGCAGGGCCACGCGCGTCATGGCCACAGTGTGCCCGCCTCGAGCCCGGGGACGGTGCCAGGCACCGTCCCGGGACTGCGACAACCGCGCTCGGAGCCTGCAACGAGCGGCCCCGGCCGGTGCCAGGCACCGTCACGGAAGTGTGACGGGGTCTAGGAGACGAAGGCGAGGACCGTGAAATACGCGGCCGGGGCGGCGAAGAGCAGGGCATCGATGCGGTCGAGCATGCCGCCGTGGCCGCCGAGGAGCGTCCCCGTGTCCTTCACGTCCATGTCCCGCTTGAGCAGGGACTCGAAGAGGTCGCCGAGCGGCGCCGCGATCGCGAGGACGACGCCGAGGACGATCGACTCGCCGATCGTCAGGACATCCTGCTTGTAGAGCGCCACGAACGCGACGAAGATCGTCGCTGCCGTGCCGACGACGAAGCCCTCCCACGTCTTCCCGGGCGACGTGCGCGGCGCCATCTTGTGCCGGCCGGCCAGCCGGCCGCCGAAGTAGGCGAAGGTGTCACCCGCCCACACGGCGATCAGGACGGTGAACGCGAGCAGCCTGCCGTGGTCCGGGATCCCGCGGAGCAGGAGCAGGAAGCCGAGGCCGAGGCCGATCCAGACGGCGCCCATCAACGTGCCGCCGATCGCGATCGTCGCCGCCTGGTGCGTCTCCGAGATCGCCTTGAGGAGAAACGCCAGCGCGAACGTGGTGAGCACGCCGCCGACCATCCAGCTCATCCCCCCGATCTCCGCGCCGACGAGCGCCAGGACGACGCCGACGTAGCCGGCAGGGGCGAGCGGTGCGAGCGGGCGCGCGAGCAACCAGAACTCGTGCAGCGCGATCGCCGCCGCGACCGCCGCGAGCGCGAACACCCACCAGCCGCCGGCGTAGACGAGGCCGAGTACGACCGGTAGCAGCGCGACGGCCACCAGGAACCGGGACATGCCGTTGCTCAACGGCGAGCTTTCAACGTCGCCCGCCGAATCGTCGACGGCGGGACGCGTAATCCGCCAGAGCAGCGCGAAGGTCGCGTGCGTCGAAGTCCGGCCAGAGCTTGTCGCTGAACACGAGCTCCGAGTAGGCAACCTGCCAGAGCAGGAAGTTCGAGACGCGCAGCTCCCCGCTCGTGCGGATGAGCAGGTCGGGGTCGGGCAGGTCGGGGGCGTAGAGATTCGCCGCGAAGACGTTCTCGTCGATCTCGTCCGGCTCCACCCCGCTCTCGACGATCCGGCGGGTCGCCTCGACGAGCTCCGCCCGCCCGCCGTAGTCGAACGCGACCCACAGGTTGATCCGCGTGTTCAGGTCGGTGCGGTCCTCCATCGCGACCATCCGCCGGCGCAGCGACTCGGGCGCACGATCACGGCGCCCGATGAACCGGACGCGGACACCCTGCTCGGCGAGGTCCGGCAGCTCGCGCTCGATCGTCTCCGCGAAGATCTCCATCAACGCGTCGACCTCGTCCTGCGGCCGCGACCAGTTCTCCGTCGAGAACGCAAAGACCGACAGGTCGTGGATGCCGAGCTCGATCGCCGCCTCGACGATACGGCGGACGGTACGCGCGCCCGCACGGTGCCCCGCGGCGGTCGGTAGGCCGCGACGCTTCGCCCAGCGGCCGTTGCCGTCGAGGATGATCGCTACCGACCCGGCGACCTCGGGCAGGTCGATCTCCGGCAGCGGCCGGATGCGCGTCAGCGTCTTGAAGCGGGAGCGGAGATTCACGGGGTCCTCAGACCTCCATGATCTCGGCCTCTTTGCGCTTCAGCAGTTCGTCGATCTTCGTGGTGTGCTCGTCGGTGAGCTTCTGGACGCGCGACTCGGCGGCGCGCTCCTCGTCGTCGCCGACGTCGCCGTTTCGGACGAGCTCCTCGAGGTGCCTGATCGCGTCGCGACGCACGTTGCGGACCGCGACGCGCCCCTCCTCGGCCATCTGCTTGACGAGCTTGACGAGCTCCTTGCGACGATCCTCCGTCAGCTGCGGGATCGGCAGGCGGATCAGCTTGCCGTCGTTGGACGGCGTCAGACCGAGGTCGGACTCCTGGATCGTCTTCTCGATCTGCTTGATCGACGACGGGTCGAACGGCTGGATCGTCAGCATGCGCGGCTCGGGCGCCGAGATCGTCGCCATGTTCTTGAGCGGGGTCGGGGTGCCGTAGTACTCGATCGTGATGCGGTCGAGGAGTGCCGCGCTCGCGCGGCCCGTGCGAACCGAGTTGAAGTGCTCGTGCGTCGCCTCGACCGACTTGCTCATCCGTTGCGTCGCATCGCCGATGAAGTCTTCGATCACCGTGCTTCTCCTTCGGGTGTAGAGATGATGGTGCCCACGCGCTCGCCCATGACGACCCGGCCGATCATGCCGGGCGCGAGCTCGAAGACGTGGATGGGGACGCGGTTGTCCATGCAGAGGGAGAGGGCCGTTGTGTCCATCACCTTCAACCCTCGCTCGATCGCCTGCAAGTGGGTCAGCTCCTGGATCAGCTTCGCCTCGGGATCGACACGGGGATCGCCGTCGAGCACGCCCTCCACCCCGTTCTTGGCCATCAGGATCGCCTCGGCGCCGATCTCGAGCGCACGCAGCGCGGCTGCGGTGTCGGTCGTGAAGTACGGGTTCCCGGTCCCCGCGGCGAAGATCACGACGCGGCCCTTCTCGAGGTGGCGCACCGCGCGGCGCCGGATGTACGGCTCGGCCACCTCCTGGACGTGCATCGCGGACAGGACCCTCGTGTCGGCGCCGTTCCGTTCGAGCGCCTCCTGGACCGCGAGCGCGTTCAGCACCGTCGCGAGCATCCCCATGTAGTCGCCTGTCGCACGGTCGATCCCCTGCGCGGCGGCGGACATTCCCCGGTAGATGTTGCCGCCGCCGATCACGAGCGCGACCTCGAGCCCGTCCTTACGGACGTCGCACAGCTCGACCGCGAGCCGGTCGACCGTGTTCGCGTCGAGCCCGTACTCCTGCGAGCCCATCAGGGCCTCGCCGGAGAGCTTCAGCAGGATCCGCTTGAAGCTCAACCGACGGCGTACCAGGCGTAGTCGACGAGCTCGACGCCCCGCTCCGCGAGGTACTTGCCGACCGTTGCGGTCGACTCGTCCGCGCGGTACCACGTCTGCTCGGTGAGCACGGCCTCCCCGTAGAACTTCTTGTTCAGCTGGCCCTCGACGATCTTGTCGCGCACGTTCTCGGGCTTCGAGAGCACCTCGTCCGAGTTCGACAGGATCTCGCGCTCGGCGTCGACGAGCTCCTGCGGCACCTCGTCACGACTGCCGTACGTCGGCCGCGCGAACGTCAGGTGCAGCGCGAGACTGCGGGCGGCCTGGGCGTCCCCGCCCCTCGTGTGCACGAGCGCGCCGACCTTGTTGGCGGGCGCATGCACGTAGAAGGAGAGCAGCTCGTCGCCGGTGGCCTCCATCCGCTTCGCGCCGGCGACCTGGATGTTCTCGCCGAGCTTCGCGGCGAGCGCAACCCGCTCTGCCTCGAGTGACGCCGCGTTGCCGCCCTCGAAGACGGTCGTCAGCACCTTCTCGGCATAGGCCAGGAAGTCGTCGTTCCCCGAGACCGGTTCGGTCTCGCACCCGATCGCAGCGATCGCGCCGACGTTGCCGCGGACGATCACACCCACCTTGCCCTCGCTCGTCTCGCGGTCCGCGCGCTTCGCGGCGGAGGCCATCCCCTTCTCGCGCAGGAGCTTGACCGCCTCGTCGAAGTCGCCGTTCGTCTCCTGGAGCGCGCGCTTGCACTCCATCATCCCGGCGCTCGTGGCGTCACGAAGCTCCTTCACCTGTGCGGCGGTGATCTGGGTCATTCGGCAGTCTCCCCGGGCGTCGCGGTCTCCCCGGGCTGCTCCGGCTCTGCGGACGGCGTGGCCGCCGGCTCGGAGGCGGGCGGCCCAGCGGGCGGTGCCGCGGAGGACGGCGTCTCGGCCGGCGGAGTCTCCGGTGGCGGTGCGGCTGCTGCCTCGGCTGCGGCCTCGGCCTCCGCGGCTGCCGCGGCGGCGGCCTCTGCCTCGCGGGCGCGCTCCTTCTTCAGCTCGGCGGCGGTCACCTTCTGCTTGCCGGCCTCGATCCCGTCGGCAATCGCCCGCACGACGAGGGAGCACGAGCGAATCGCGTCGTCGTTGCCGGGGATCACGTAGGCGGCCTCGTCCGGGTCGCAGTTCGTGTCGACGAGCGCGATCACCGGCAGGCCGAGGCGCTGTGCCTCGCGCACGGCGAGCTGCTCCTTGCGCAGGTCGACGATGAAGATCGCGTCGGGCTGCTTGCGCATGTCCGCGACGCCTCCCAGGTTGGACTCGAGCTTCTCGAGCTCGGCCTCCATCGAGATGCGCTCCTTCGCGGGCAGCAGGTCGAGCTGCGACTCCGTCTTCAGGGCGCGGAGCTCGTGCAGCCGCTGGATCCGGTCGGAGATCGTCCGCCAGTTCGTGAGCAGGCCACCGAGCCACCGGTTGTTCACGTACGGCATGCCGACGCGGCGCGCCTCGTCGCGGACGGCGTCCTGCGCCTGCTTCTTCGTGCCGACGAAGAGCACGGAGCCGTTGCGCTCGGCGATCGCCTTCGCGAAGTTGTAGGCCTCGTCGAGCAGGTCGGAGGTCTGCGTGAGGTCGATGATGTAGATGCCGCCGCGCTCGGTGAAGATGAACCGCTTCATCTTCGGGTTCCAGCGGCGGGTCTGGTGGCCGAAGTGGACGCCGGCCTCCAGCAATTCCTTCATGGAAACGACGGGCATGGAAGCCCCTTTCTGGTTTGGATTGGCCATGCGCCGGCTGGGCCTCGCGTGGAAGCCGGAGTGAGCTCCGGCCACCGTCCACCGAGGGGTCCCCACCGGGGAGAAGGGACGAGGGACACCGCATGGTACCCGGGTGCGTCCCGGCCTCGCCGGGCCCCGCGGGCCTCGTCAGTCCAGGGCGTGCAGGTATGCCTCCAACTCGGGAGGAAGCGGGGCGCGCGTCTCGACCCGGGCGCCGCCCACCGGATGCGGGAAGGCGAGCTCCGAGGCATGCAGGAACTGCCGCGCGAGACCCGCCTCCGGCACCCCGTAGACCGGATCGCCCGCCACGGGGAGGTCGATCGCAGCGAGGTGGACGCGGATCTGGTGCATGCGCCCGGTCTCGAGCGTGACGCGAAGCAGCGCGTGTTCCGGCCAGCTTCGTTCGATCGTGAAATGCGTCACCGCCTCGCGCGGCGCGGCGGTGTCGAGCGAGATCCGCGTCGGGTCGCTGCGGTCGCGGCCGATCGGCGCGTCGATCTTCCCCGAGCGCGATCTCGGCAGGCCGCGAACGAGCGCGAGGTACGTCCGCTCGAGCGCCCGTGCGCGGACGAGCGCCTGCAGCGCGGCGTGCGCCTCCTCGGAACGCGCGACCACCATCAGCCCCGAGGTGTCGCGGTCGAGGCGGTGCACGATGCCGGGCCGCTCCGGGACACCTCCTGCGATCTTGCCCTCGAGCGCGTCGACGAGCGTGCCTGTCGCATGTCCCGCGCCGGGATGCACGACGAGGCCGGCCGGCTTGTCGATCACGAGCAGGTGCTCGTCCTCCCAGACGATCCTCGGCTCGGGCGGGCGAGCAGCCGCGGGCGGCGGCGCGATCTCCTGCAGGTCGATCGTCTCACCGCCCTCGAGCCGGTAGCTCTTCGGCCGTGCGAGGCCGTCCACCAGCGCCCCGGCGGCGACAGCCCGCTCGGCTGCACCGCGCGAGCCGAGCTGCGTCGCGAGGAAGCGGTCGAGCCGCTCCCCGGCCGCGTCGGTCGGGACCCTCAACGCGCGGCGACGTCGAGCGTGCGCCGCGGAGGCTTCGGCGCCCGGTCTGCGACGACGAGCGCGCCCAGCAGGATCACGACGCCGATGACGATGAAGCTGTCGGCGAGGTTGAACGCGGGCCACCACTTCAGATCGACGAAATCGGTGACGTGATGGAGGCGGATCCGGTCGACGAGGTTCGAGACGCTGCCGCCGATCAGGAGCCCGAGCGATGCGGGCAGCACGGGGTGGCGCGATCCGGATCGGGCGAAGAAGACGAGCATCCAGATGACCGCGATCGAGGTGACGACCGTGACGACCGCGGTCGCGCTCGCAAAGAGCCCGAAGGCGATGCCCGAGTTCTGCACGTGGTGGATCGAGAGCGGGCCGACGACGTGGACGGAATCGTCGAGAGAAAGGGTGCGCGTGACGATGTGCTTCGTCACCTGGTCGGCGAGGACGGCGGCCAACGCAACGGCGGCCAGCCCTGCCCATTGCCACGCTCCGGCAGCCAGCGAACGCTCGGCGACCGACACGGGCGCCAGGCCGTTCGTCGTCGATCCGACGCGCACCTCGCTCATCGCACACGCCGCTGGTCGTCGATGCAGAGCCGCGCCCAGGGGATCGCGCCGAGCCGCTCGGCGGCAATCGGCTTGCCGCAGGTCTCGCAGGTGCCGTACGTCCCGTCGTCGATCCGGCGCAGAGCGGCCTCGATCTCGGCGAGCGTCTGCTGGACGCCTTCCTCGAGGCCCTCTTCGAGCTCGCGGTCGTAGGTGGCCGTGGCAGTGTCGCCGAGATGGTTGTCGGTGCCGCCCGAGCCGACCTCGCCGAGCTCCTCCTCGAGCGTGCCCGGGTTGTCGCGCTCGAGGAAGTCGGCCGCGCCGGTGAGGCGCGCACGCTCCTCCTCGAGGCGCTTCCTGTATCCGCTCGTGTCGATGCTCGTCACGTTGATTCCTTTCCATCCCCGCTCGCAGCAGCGAGCCGCCGCTCGATCTCGGCGCCGTCGATGCCCGTCAGCGCAACCGTCTTGTCCCGGGAAGCGTGCCCGGAAACGATCGCGACGTCACGCTCGGGCACGGCGAGCGTCGCCGCAAGGAGACGGATCACCGCGGCGTTTGCCTTGCCGTCCTCGGGCGGAGCGGAGACGCGAACCTTCCACACTGTTCCTTGACGACCCGAGCCGTGACGGCCCGTGCCGTGACGGCCGACGATCCCGGGCCGCGCTGAGCCGGGAGAGACGCGGAGCTCGAGCCGGGCGTGCACCCCCTGAGGGTAGCTCTACCCCCAGGCGAAGTCGCGGCCCGCCCAGGGGCTCTCGTCCCCTTCGACGTGCCCCGTCGGCTCGACGGGCGGCAGATTCGGCAGATTCGGGAGGCTCGGGAGCTCCGGGCCGGCGGCCGGAGGATCCGCGGGCGCCGGCTCGGCGAGCGGCGATTGTGCAGCCGGCGGCCCCGCCGGATCGGCCCCGACCGCCTCGAACTCGCGGGTGTCCTGACGGTTCGGCCACACGTCCGCCGGCAGGTCGGAGGCCGGAAGCTCCTTCCCGGACTCCTCGACCAGGCCGAGCGCCGCGCGCAGGAGCGTCTGCACCCGGCGGACCTCGGCGAACAGCCGCTCGCGCTCGGTGTGCGCCGCCCGGGTGATCGAACGCGCCTCCTGATGTGCCTCGGCGACGATCAGCTCCGCCTCGCGTTTCGCCGCGTCCTTCGCGTCCGCTGCGGCCTTCTCCGCGGAGATCAGCGTCGAGGCGAGGAGCGCCTCGCGCTGCTTGAGCTCGCCGACGACGGACTCGACGTCCTCGAGCTTGTCGGCGAGCTCGCCGCGTTCGCGCCAGACCTCCTCGAAGCTGTCGGCGATGTCCTCGATCAGCTTGTCGGTGTCGGCTCGCCGGTAGCCCCGGAACGAACGGCCGAGCCGGATGTGTCTCAGTTCGACGGGTGTGTAGCGCATGACCTCTCCTCTCAGTGCAGCCGGTCGAGGATCGCGATCAGAACTCGCTCGGCCAGGATCAAAGCGAAGACGGCGACCATCGGCGACAGGTCGATCGGGCCGACGGCGAACGGCAGCATCCGTCGCCACAGGCGTAGGTACGGCTCGCACACGTCGTTGAGGAAGCGCTGGACCGGCCGCAACGAGTACGGCAGCTGCACCCAGGACGTGAGGATGTACGCCAGGATCGCCAGGATGTAGACGCCGACGAACACGTTCACGAACAACTCGACCTGTGTGACCGTGTCGAGGAGCATCGGCGCACCCTTCGCGTTTGTGGAGGTTTCTCCTACGTCGCCGCGACCTCTCAGGCCTGGTTGAAGAAGCCGCCGCGTTCGAGGAGCGCCGCACGTTGCTCGGCGGACACCTCGACGTTGCGCGGCGTCAGCAGGAACACCTTGTCCGCCACGCGCTGCATGCCGCCGTTCAGCGCATAGGTCAACCCACTCGCGAAGTCGATCAGCCGTTTCGAGAGCTCGGTGTCCGCGTTCTGGAGATTGAGGATCACCGGGATCCCCTGCTTGAACTTGTCGGCGATCTGCTGCGCGTCGTTGAAGCTCCGCGGCAGCACGAGGTGCACCTTCACGCTGGAAGGGCTCGGCACCGCCTCGATCGCCGGGCGCATCTCGCGGACGCGCGACGGCCGCACTGCCGGGGCGCGCGCCGTTACCTGATCCGACTCGGACTCGGTCCAGTCGTCGAAATCCTGCGTACGGCGGCGCGGGGTCAGGCGGCGGACGTTCGGGCGTTCGCGGTAGGTCTGCTCGAGGCTCTCCTCGGCGGCGTAGCCGTCCTCGTCCTCCCAGTCGTCGTCCTCCTCGGCGATGCCGAAGTAGACGAGCGTGCGACTCCAGAGATCCCCGAGCGCCATTTGCAGGGGATCCTAGAGGGTTGACCGGGAAATGTCGTCGTCAAGGGACGAGGTCCGGCTGGTCGCGGAAGAGAACTGAGCCGACGCGAACATATGTCGCCCCTTGTTCGGCGGCGACCGCGTAGTCCTGCGTCGTTCCCATCGAGAGCTCCTGCAGGCCGTGCTCGGCGGCGAGCGCGCGGAGCTCGCCGAACCACCGGCGCGAGTCCTCCGCGCTCGAGGCGGCGGGCGGCATCGTCGAGAGGCCACGCACGTCGTAGCCGAGGTAGTCGGCGATCTCGCCGGGGGACACGCCGGACTTCGACCGTTCGCCGGCGAGGTTGACCTGCACGAGCGCGGGCACCTCCAGGCGACGCCCCGCCGAATGCGAGTCGAGGGAGTGCACGAGCTCGCAGATCCCGTTCACGACCCTCACCTTGTTCGACTGGAGGTGACCGATGAAGTGCCAGCGAAATGCGTCGCCGTACTCGCTGTGCTTTGCCTCGAGATCCTGCGCGCGGTTCTCGCCGACGACGGTGATCCCCGCCTCGACGAGCGCGGCCATGTCGGGCTGCGAGACGTACTTCGTCGCCGCCACGATCGTGACGGCCGGACCGACCTCGCGTTGCACGCGCTCGAAGCGCGCGCGGATGTGGTCAGGCGAGAGCACCGATCACCCCCTGCACGCCGCGCGCGCGCCCGTCGCGGCGGTGCGAGAAGAAGAGCTCGGGGTGGCAGCGCGTGCACAGGTCGAGTCGCTCGACACGCCGGACGCCGGCGTCGTGGAGCGCCCGCTCCGCCGCGCGCCACAGGTCGAGCTTTCCGTCCACCGTCAGGTCGTCGTCGAAGCGCGCCAGGATCGCCGGGTCGTGCTCGTAGCAGCACGGCCCGACCGCAGGCCCGATGATCGCTGCCTTCTCGCCCTCCCCCAGCTTCGCGACGCCACGCGCCACGAGCCCCGCTGCAAGGCCCCGCCATCCCGCATGCAGCACGGCGAGCGCGCGCGTCCCGTCGGTGCGCGCCACCGCGATCGGCAGGCAGTCCGCCGACATCGCGAGCATCGGCACGCCCGGCTCGTCGGTCCACAGGCCGTCTCCCGGCTCGCCGCGGCGCCCGGGATAGGCGCGGTGGACGACCTGCGAGTGCACCTGGCGGTTGAACGTCAACGACCGGAAGGCGAGGCCGAGCGACTCGCAGGCACGGCGCCGGTTCTCCTCGACGAGGGCAGCGTCGTCTCCCGTTCCCGTCGTCAGGTTGAGGGAGGCGTACCGGCCGGTGCTGACACCGCCGGTCCGGGTGGTGAACGCGACCACGTACCCAGGCTCGTCCCAGCGGATCACGCGGCGAGCTCCCGCGCCCGGGCCAGCAGGTGCTCGCGCGTGTTCAGCACCGGCTCGTCGACGACCTCGTCGAGCAGCGTGCGCAACGTGCGTCCGATCGGCGGGCCGGGCAGGTAGCCCAGCTCGATCAGGTCGTCGCCTCCGATCGCGAGGTCGGCGAGGCGGTGTGGGCTCTCCTGCTCGCGCTCGACGACGTGCCGCAGCGCCTCGAGCTTCGCCAGCTGCTCCACCGAGCGGCTGCCCTTGCCGATCAGATCGGCCTGCTTGTGATCGAGCAGGTCGAAGAGGAGGCCCGCGCCGTAGCGGGCGAGCAGCCGGCGCGCCCGGAGAGGGTCGGACCGGCCGGGATCGATCATGTGGCCGCGGACGATGCGGACCACGCGCTTGCGCAGCTCCGTCGGGTAGCGCAGGCGGTCGAGGGCGGCCGTCGCGAGCTCGGCGCTCACCTGCTCGTGGCTCTTCGCAGACCGGCCCGGGTGTGCGTAGTAGTGCAGCCGGTCGTCGGTGCCCCGCCACGCGACGTACGGCTTGCCGAGGTCGTGGAAGAGCGCGGCGAGCCGCACGCGCAGCGGCGCGCCGGCGTCGGCAGCTGCCTGGACGACCTCGAACGTGTGCTCGTCGACCGTCAGGCCGTGGTAGCGGCTTTCCTGGTCGAAGCCGATCGAGCGCGCGAACTCCGGCAGCACGTTCACGAGCACGCCGGTGTCGCGCGCGAGTCGCAGCGCGGTCGCCACGTGAGACCCGAGGAGCAGCTTGGACAGCTCCCCCATCCCGTCCGCCGCGAGGCCGCCGCCGATTCGCTCGCCGGAGACGAGCCGCACGCTTTCGGCCTCCTCCCGCATCTGGCGTAACGTCGACGGATCCGGTTCGAGGCCGAGCTGGGACACGAACCGGAGGCCCCGCACGAGTCGCAGCGGGTCCTCCGCGAAGCTCGACGTCGAGACCGTGCGGAGCGTTCCGGCCGCGAGATCCGCCTGTCCGCCGTAGGGGTCCACGAGCGCGCCGTCGGCAAGCCGTCGGGCGATCGCGTTGACGGTGAAGTCGCGGCGCGCGAGATCCTCCTCGACGGGTGCCGTAGCGTCGACGACGATCTCGAAGTCGTGTCGCCCCGGCCCGGTCGAGCGCTCGCGGCGCGGCGGCGCGAATTCGATCCCTGCGCGGACGAGCTTGCGCAGCTCGGGATCGCGCGGATAGAACCGGACCCCCACGGGCCGGCCTGCGACCACGAGCTCCTCGGTCCTGCCGTGGGCCGAGAGCGCCTCGCGCAGGGCCCCGATGTCGACCCCCGGAACGAGGAAGTCCGCGTCGGTCGACTCGCGGCCGAGCAGGTCGTCGCGAACCGCTCCGCCGACGACGTATGCGTCCAGCTGCAGCGAGCGGACGTAGTCCTCGAGCGTCTTACGCGAGTGCGATCGCCTCGATCTCGACCAGCGCCCCGGAGGGCAGCTTCGCCACCTCGACGGTCGACCGCGCGGGCGGCGTCGTCCCGACGTTCGCCGCGTAGACGTCGTTCATGCCCGCGAAGTCGTCGAGGCTCTGGAGGAACACGGTCGTCTTGACGAGCCTGTCGAGCGAGCTCCCGGCGGCCTCGAGGATCGCACCGAGGTTCTTGAACACCTGCTCGGTCTGCGTCGTGATGTCCCCCGCCAGCAGGTCCTTCTCACCCGGCAGCAGCGAGAGCTGGCCGGAGACGAAGACGAAGCCGTTCGCCTTGATCGCCTGCGAGTACGGGGCACCCTGGAACGGCGCCGGCGCCCGTTCGGTGCGGACAGCTTCCTTGCTCATGACGGCTCCTTGGCATCGGGGATGGGACGGCAGGCCTGGCCGAGCGCGGCCCCCACCGCCTTGAAGATCGCCGCGAGGACGTGCTGCGGGTCCGTGCCCTCGACCAGGCGAACGTGCAGGTTCAGCTCTGCCGCCTCGGACAGCTCCTGGAGGAAGCGCGACGGCACGTCGGTGCCGAGCCCGCCGACGCGCTGGTCGGAGAAGTCGACGTTCGTGACGAAGCGGCTCTCGGCGGCACGCTCGATCGCCGCGAGTGCGAGTGCCTCGTCGGCGGCCACGATCGCCCACCCGCGCCCTGCGGCGCCCGCCGCGGCCAGACGCTCTGCGATCGCGGCGCCGAATGCGCGTCCCGCCTCGCTGACGGCCTGGTCGGGGCCGCCCGGCGCGACCTCGAGCGTGAGCCTGAACCGGCCCGAGCGTGCGAGCTCGGTGACGAGGTGGTCGAGCACCGGCAGCCCGGTCGTGACGTTCGCCGTGCCCTCGGACGCAAGGGCGACGCGCGCTCCTGTCGACGAGTCGCTCATCGCGGCTGAGCGTACCCGGTGCGTGCGGCCCGGGTTGGTGCTCAGCTCTCGACGCGCTCGATGTGCGCGCCGAGGGCGCGCAACCGCTCGTCGATGCGCTCGTAGCCCTTGTCGATCTGGTACGCGTCGCCGATCGTCGAGACGCCGTCGGCGCAGAGCGCGGCGATCACCATCGCCATGCCGGCGCGGATGTCCGGGCTCGACATCCGCTGCCCGTAGAGCTGCGTCGGCCCGGTGACGACCACCCGGTGCGGGTCGCAGAGGATGATCCGCGCGCCCATCGAGACGAGCTTGTCGACGAAGAAGAGGCGGCTCTCGAACATCTTCTCGAAGATCAGCACCGTCCCCTTCGCCTGCGTCGCCGCGACGACGGCGATCGAGGTGAGGTCGGCGGGGAACGCCGGCCATGGACCGTCCTCCACCTTCGGGATCGCGCCACCGAGATCGTCGCGAATCTCGAGGGTCTGGCCCGGCGGCACGCGTACCCAGTCGTCGCCGAGCTCGACCTCGACGCCGAGGCGCCGCAGCACGGGCAGCACCGGCCAGAGGTCGTCGGCGGCGATGCCCTCGACCGTGATGTCGCCGCCGGTCACCGCGGCCATGCCGATGAAGCTTCCCACCTCGATGTGCTCCGGGGAGATCGAGTGCGCGCCGCCGGACAGTCCCTCGACGCCGGTGACGTGGAGCACGTTCGAGCCGATCCCGTCGATCTTCCCGCCGAGCGACACGATGAAGCGGCAGAGGTCCTGGACGTGCGGCTCGCAGGCGGAGTTCGAGATCATCGTCCTGCCGGGTGTGAGCGCCGCCGCCATGACCGTGTTCTCGGTGGCCATCACCGACGCTTCGTCGAGATGGATGTGCGCGCCCGTGAGGCGGCCGCTCAGCTCGTAGCGCCCCGGATACTCGAAGTTCGCGCCGAGCTCGGCGAAGGCGTGGATGTGCGGGTCGAGACGCCGGCGGCCGATCACGTCTCCGCCCGGCGGCGGCACGCTCGCCCGGCCGAGCCGGGCGAGCAGCGGCCCCGCAAGCAGGAACGACGCGCGGATGCGGTTCGCGAGCTCCTCGTCGACCTCGTGCGAGATCTCCTGCGCGTGCACCCTCACCTGGTTCGGTCCGGTCCACCCCACCTCGGCGCCGACCCCGCCGAGCAGCTCGAGCATCGTCTCGACGTCGCGAATGTGCGGCACGTTCTGCAGCTCGACCGGCTCGTCGGTGAGCAGGCACGCCGCGAGGATCGGCAGCGCGCCGTTCTTGTTCCCCGACGCGCGCACCCTCCCCGAGATCGGATGCCCGCCTTCGATCACGAACGACTCCGCCACGGGTTTCACAATGGTCGCAGGCACGGCGGCCACTATGCTAGCCACGCTTTGGCCAAGACCCGTTCAGACGCGTGGGAGACGCTGACGCAGTTCACGAAGAGCGAGGCGCTGCTCCGGCACGCGCTCGCCGTCGAGGCCTCCACCGCCTCCTATGCCCGCCGATTCGGCGAGGACGAAGAGCTCTGGCGCGTCGCGGCGCTCCTGCACGACTTCGACTACGAGATCCATCCGACCCTCGACAAGCATCCGCAGGACGGTGCTCCGATCCTGCGTGAGGCGGGCTACCCGGACGTGGTGGTGGACGCGGTGCTCTCGCATGCGAATCACCTGAACCTGGCGCGCGACACGCCGCTCAAGAAGTCCCTCTTCGCCTGCGACGAGCTGTCCGGGTTCGTGCACGCGTGCGGGCTCGTGCGCCCGACTGGGCTCGAGGGCCTGGAGCCCAAGTCGGTCAAGAAGAAGCTCAAGCAGCCGTCGTTCGCGGCCGGCGTCTCGCGCGACGACGTCTACGAGGGCGCCGAGCTCCTCGAGCTCGGCCTCGACGAGCACATCGCGAACGTCGTCGCCGCGCTGCAGCCGATCGCAGGTGAGCTCGGCCTCCCGAGCGCCTGACCCGCGAGCTCAGCGACGTGCCGCGAGGCCCTCGACGAGACGCTCGAGATCGTCCTCGTCGTTCCACCAGCCGACCGACGCTCGCAGGAGCCCGGTACCGGGGAGCTCGCGCACGACGACGCCGCGCGCATACAGGGCCGCGGCCGCAGCCGCGGTGTCGCCGTCGAAGCGGAACGAGACGAGCGTCGACTGGCCCCGCTCGGTGACGACGTCGTGGCCCGCGCCGGCGAGGAGCTCGCGGCAGCGCTCCGCGAGCTCGCGCGCGCGCTCGAACCGGCCGGGCGGAAGATTGCCGAGCGCCGCCTCGAGCCCGACCAGTGAGTTCGCCGGCGCGAACAGCGGGTCGTACCGGTGTGCGCCCGGCTTCGGCTCCCACGTTCCCCGTGCGACGTCGTACGACGCCGCGCCGGGATAGCCGACGAGCCGCGGCGGCAGCCGGTCGGGATCTGCGACGAAGAGCGCACCGGTCGCGTCGGGCCCGCAGAGCCACTTCTGCGCGCTGACCGTGTAGAAGTCCGCGCCCGTCGCGTCGACGTCGAGTGCACCCACCGACTGCGCGCCGTCGACGAGCACCGGGACCCTCGTTGCGTCGCGCAGCTCGCGCCAGGGGAAGATCGCTCCGTCGAGCCACGACACGGCGGACGTGGCGATCAGCCGCGCCCGCGGCGTCACCTGTGCGCGGATCAGGTCGAAGAGATCCGTGGCACGCGCGCCGCGCACGTTTGCGATTCGCAGCCGGGCGCCGGATGCCGCGAGCGGGCCGGCGAGGCCGAAGTGCTCGACGTCGGTGGTGACAACCTCGTCGTCCGGCCCGAGCTCCAGGCCGGCGATCACGACGTGCACCCCCTGCGTCGTCGAATCGGTGAGAGCGAGGTGCTCCGCCGGGACGTGGATCTGCGAGGCGATGAGCGCGCGGACGCGCTCGCGCCGCTCGAGCATCGACTCGAAGTACTCCTTGCCGCCGCGGCCGTGCTCTCCCTCCCAGCGGCGGAGAGCGGCCATCGCGTCGAGGGTCTCGCGCGCGAGGGGGCCGAAGGTCCCCGCGTTGAGATACGCGTACCGCTCGAGCACGGGGAACCGCGCCCGCTCCTCCCGCCAGCTCACAGCTCGAGCTCCACGGGCGCATGGTCCGAGAGGAGCTGCCCGTCGAGCAGGCGCTGCTCGTCGGGCCAGCGCCGGAGCGGGGTCGGCGTCGCGCCGCGGACGAGGATCTGGTCGATCCCGTCGGCGGGCGCCGAGAAGCCCCAGTCGAGCCCCTCGAGGGCCTGCAGCGTGTCCGAGCTCGCCGTCTCCAGGTTGAAGTCGCCGGCGAGGACGACGACGTCCTCGGGCTGCGCTTCGGAGACCGCGAACCACGCGGCGCGCCGGAGCTCTGCGTCCGCGAGGCGCCGGTCGGCGGCGTAGCTCGTGCAGTGCAGGTTGGCGACGAGAACGCTGCGGGTGCCGTCGTCGAGGCGAAGCGCCTGCACGATCCGCCGCTCCTTCGCCCACGCGATCCGCGCCGCCGGCCGGAGGCGGAGCGCGCGCGCCTGCGCGTCGCGGAACCGCCGCGGGTTGAGCGTGAGCACGCGATGCGAGAGCACGCGCAGCGCCGGCCCGACGAGGATCCCGTTGCCCTGGCCGGAGAACGCCGAGCGGAGCAGCCCGTGGTTCAGGTCGGTGAGCATCCGGCCGAGGCCTGCCGGGATCGGAATCGGCCCGATCCGCGGACGGGCCGCGACGTCGCCGGCCGTGAAGCCGGGCAGCGCCCACGCGGGAACCTCCTGCAGGCAGAGGACATCCGGCTCGTCGGCGCTCGCGAGTGCGATCATCTGCTCGAGAAAGGCCCGGCGCTGTGGCGGGACGGTGTTGCCGTGAAAGAGGTTCCAGCTCCGGACGAGCACGCATCTACGCTACTTCGGTGCACGTCCTGCTCGCCGACCCTCCGGCGTTCACCCCGTGGTACGACCACGAGCTGGCAGCCGCGCTCGCGCGCGCCGGTGCCGACGTCGAGCTCGCCACATCGCGTTTCCGGTTCGGCGCGCTGCCCGAGGCGGACGGCTATCGGCGGAGCGAGCGGTTCTATCCGCTCTCGTCGCGCGTCTTCAAGCGGTCGCGGCTGCGGCTCCCGCTGAAGGCGGTCGAGCATCTCGAGGTGATGCGGGCGCTGTCGCGCGCACGTGCCGATGTGGTGCATCTGCAGTGGCTCGCACTGCCGCAGGCAGACGTACGGCTGAGGTTCCGCTCGCCCTCGGTCTTCACCGCGCACGACCTGCTGCCGCGACGGACGGCGTCGCGCTCGGATCTCTGGCGGCGCCTGCTCAAGCGCTTCGACCGCGTGGTCGTCCACTCGGAGCACGGACGCACGACGCTGGCCGAGCTCGGAGTGGACGCGCGGGTGATCCCGCATCCGGTGTATCCGAGCGCAGCGATCCGGGCGGACGACGGCCGGACGCTGCTGTCGCTCGGCGTGATCCGCCCGTACAAGGGGACCGCCGACGCGGTCGAGGCGACGCGGCGCCTGCCGGGCACCCGGTTGCTCGTCGCGGGCGACCCGGCGATGCCGCTCGACGGGCTGCGCGGTGCGGAGCGCGTCGAGTGGCGGCTCGGCTACCTCTCGGCCGCCGAGCTCGACCGTGCGCTCTCCGAGTCGACGGTCGCCGTCTTCCCGTACCGGCCCGAGCTCGACCAGTCGGGCGCCCTCCTCCGGGCACTCGGTGCCGGGGTGCCGGCGGTCGTCTACGACGTGGCGGGTCTCGCCGAGCCGGTACGTGCCTACGGGGCCGGCCGCGTCGTGCCCGCCGGCGACGTCGACGCGCTCACGGCGGCGGTCGGTGAGCTGCTCGGCGACGCCGCCGCCCTCGCGGCCGCCCGCGCGGGCGCGGACCGAGCGCGTGCCGAGCTGACCTGGGACGCGTCCGCCGCTTCGCACCTCGATCTCTACCGCGAGCTCGCGTGATCTTCCGGCGGTCGCCGTATGCGGCCCTGATCGCGTCCCAGCTCGACCTCTTCGAGCGCGATCACCTCGATGTGATCGACGAGGCGAGGGCGAGGCTCGACGCGTACAACCGGGCCGACCGCGACGAGGCCGAGGAGCTCTACGGCGACTACCTCGACGCGGTCGAGACCGGAACGGAGATGCTGGCCGACATGCGCGACAACTTCGCCCGCACGCTCGAGGACGACGGCGTCTACCTCCGCGACTTCGACCGGGCCGTTCGCCGGCGCTTGCCACCGTTCGCCCTCGAGATCGAGAATCGCTAGATGGCCGAGCGGATCGAGGACTACGGGCTCGTCGGCGACCTGCAGACGGCCGCGCTCGTCGGTCGCAACGGGTCCGTCGACTGGCTCTGCTTTCCCCGCTTCGATTCCGGCTCGTGCTTCGGGGCGCTGCTCGGGTCGGCGGAGGAAGGCCGGTGGCAGATCGCGCCGGCCGGGGGCGGGCTCGCGACCGACCGCCGCTACCGCAAGAACACGCTGATCCTCGAGAGCGAATGGCAGACCGCGACCGGCCGCGTGCGGGTGATCGACTTCATGCCGCCGCGTGGCAAGGCGCCGGACATCGTGCGCATCGTCGAGGGCCTCGAGGGCCGCGTCGAGATGCACACCGAGCTCGTGATGCGGTTCGACTACGGGTCGGTGATCCCGTGGGTCAGCCGCATCGACGACGACACCCTGATCGCGATCGGCGGGCCCGACGCACTCGTGCTCCGTACGCCGGTCGAGCTTCAGCCCGAGGCGATGACGCACGCCGCCGACTTCTCGGTACGCGCCGGCGAGCGCGTCCCGTTCGTCCTGACGTGGTACCCGTCCCATCACAAGCCGCCGGTACCGGTCGAACCGGAGCGGGCGCTCGCCGAGACGGAGTCCTACTGGCGCGAATGGATGCGAGACTGCGGGTACGAGGGCGATTACGCCGATGCGGTCCACACCTCGCTGCTCGTGCTCAAGGCGCTCACGTATCTGCCGACCGGGGGCATCGTCGCAGCGCCGACGACGTCGCTCCCCGAACGGATCGGCGGTGTGCGCAACTGGGACTATCGCTACTGCTGGCTCCGCGACGCGACGTTCACGCTGCTCGCGATGATGAACGCGGGCTTCACCGACGAGGCCCATGCCTGGCGCAACTGGCTGCTGCGTGCCGTCGCGGGCGATCCCGCGAACGCGCAGATCCTCTACGGCGTCGGGGGCGAGCGCCGCATCTCCGAGTTCGAGCTCGACTGGCTTCCGGGCTACGCAGGGTCGCAGCCGGTGCGCATCGGCAACGCGGCGCATGAGCAGTTCCAGCTCGACGTCTACGGCGAGGTGATGGACGCCCTCCACCAGGCCCGGATCGACGGGTTGCCGGCCGACGACCACGCGTGGTCGCTCCAGCGCAACCTGATGGATTTCCTCGAGGGCGCCTGGGCGTTGCCGGACGAGGGCATCTGGGAGGTGCGCGGGCCGCGGCGGCACTTCACCCATTCGAAGGTGCTCGCCTGGGTCGCGTTCGACCGGGCCGTCGACACGGTCGAGCGCTTCGACCTGCAGGGCCCCGTCGAGCGGTGGCGCCGGATTCGCGACGAGATCCACGAGGAGGTCTGCCGCGAAGCCTTCGACGTGCGGCTGAACTCGTTCACCCAGGCCTACGGATCGGACGAGCTCGATGCATCGACCCTCCTCATCCCCCTCGTCGGCTTCCTCCCGGCCGACGATCCGCGCGTGCTCGGGACGATCGACGCGATCCTCCGCGACCTGACCCGGGACGGCTTCGTGGAGCGCTACAAGCCGAAGGAGCGCAACGACGTGGACGGCCTCCCGGGCGGCGAGGGCGTCTTCCTGCCCTGCTCGTTCTGGCTCGTCGACGCGCTGCTCATGGCAGAGCGAGACGACGAGGCGCGGGCGCTCTTCGAGAAGCTCATCGCGGTCTCGAACGACCTCGGCCTGCTCGCGGAGGAGTACGACCCGGGTGCGAAGCGCCTGCTCGGGAACTACCCGCAGGCGTTCACCCACGTCGGTCTCGTCAACTCGGCGTACAACCTGTCGCAGCACACGGGACCGATGCACCAGCGCCCGCGTCGACGACGGGAGCACCGTGGACGCTAAGAGAAGCCCTCACAGAATGACCGCCGGGTCCGTCCTGTGAGAGCTTCTGAGGGGACCGTCGCGTTCGAGGACGGCGAGACGTGGTATCGCATCACCGGCTCGCTCGATGCGGCCGACCGGGCGCCGCTCGTCGTCCTGCACGGCGGCCCGGGCGCGACGCACGACTACCTGCTCTCGCTGGCGGATCTTGCGACCGGGGGCCGGGCGGTCGTCCACTACGACCAGTTCGGCAACGGGCGGAGCAGCCACCGTCCGGACCGCGGCGCCGACTTCTGGACCGTCGAGCTCTTCGTGCGCGAGCTGGAGAACCTCGTCGGCGCGCTCGGCATCGCGGAGCGGCACCACGTTCTCGGCCAGTCGTGGGGCGGCTTTCTCGCGCAGGAGTATGCGCTGACACAGCCGGGCGGACTGTGCTCGGTCGTGCTCGCGGACACGGCCGCGTCCTTCCCGGCCTTCGTCGCGGAGGCGAACCGGTTGCGGGCAGAGCTCCCACCCGAGGTCGAGGCGACGCTGCGCCGGCACGAGGACGCCGGCACGACGGGCGACCCGGAGTACGAGCAGGCGTGCCTCGTCTTCTACGGCCGCCACGTGTGTCGCGTCGAGTGGCCGCCCGAGGTCGCCGCCTCGTTCGAGTGGATCGACCGCGACCCGACCGTGTACCACACGATGAACGGGCCGAGCGAGTTCCATGTGATCGGCTCGATCAGGGACTGGCAGGCGCAGGACCGGCTGCGCGAGATCCGCGTGCCGACGCTGCTCGTCTCCGGCCGGTACGACGAGGCGACGCCGACACTCCAGCGGACGCTGCTCGACGGCATCGCGGGCTCGGAGTGGGTCCTCTTCGACGATTCGTCGCACATGCCGCACGTCGAGGAACGCGGGCGGTACATGCAGGTCGTCGGCGACTGGCTCGCGCGGCACGACTGACCCTGACCTACCTCAGCGATGTCCGAAGTGATGGGCGCGCGGCATGTTGCCCGTCACCTCCGCGTCGTTCGCCGCCTTGCGCGCGAGCGCGCCGAGCGAGACGACCTCCGAGACGAGCACGTTGATGTTCCTGCCGTGTCGTTCGAGCTTCCCCCGCGCGAGGATCAGCGGCTCACCGCGCACGATCGCTCGGTGCTGCTCGTAGACCTGCGGCGGCAGGATCAGGTTTGCCTGCCCGTGCTCGTCCTCGAGCAGCATGAAGACGATGCCGTTCGCCGTCGCCGGGCGTTGCCGCGCGATCGCCATCCCGGCGAGCTGGATGCGCGCCCCGTTCGGCGTCTCCGGCAACTCCGCGCTCGTCGCGACACCTGTCGGCAGATGCGGGCGGAGGAGCTGCATCGGATGGACGCCGACCGAGAGCGAGGTGTGCTTGTAGTCGGCCAGCATGCGCTCCCACGGCGTCTGCTCGGGTAGCTCGGGGATCCCGGCGGTGGGCTCGAGCGGCAGCGAGAGCTGCCGGCTGCCGCCGGGAACCGCTTCGCCGCGGGCCGTGACGCCGAGCCGCCAGAGCAGCTCGCGCCGGGGGCCCCACTCGTCGCAGGCCCCGGAGGCGACGAGCGCCTCCAGCACGTCGTTCCTCGCCGGCGCGCGGCGCGCGAGATCGCCGAGATCCGCGTACGGCTGCTGCGCGACGACCGCCGTCGCGTCTTCCTCGCCCACCGACTGCACGTAGGCGAGCCCGACGCGGACGGCGCCGTCCTCGATCCCGCACTGCGCCTCGGAGCGGTTGACGTGCGGCGCCCGCACCTCCACCCCGCGCCGCTGCGCGTCGCGCACGAGCGACGACGGCGGGTAGAAGCCCATCGGCTGCGCGTTCATCAGCGCGCACAGGAACTCCGCCGGGTAGTACCGGCGGAGCCAGGCTGACTGGTAGGCGAGGAGGCCGAATGCCGCCGCATGCGACTTCGGGAACCCGAACCCGGCGAAGCCGACGAGCTTGTCGTAGATCGAGTGGGCCGTCTGCTCGTCGACGCCCTGCCCGAGTGCCCCCGCGACGAAGCGCGGACGCCACGCCTCGATCGCCTCCAGGCTGCGCTTCTTGCTCATCGCGCGGCGCAGCCCCTCGGCTTCGCCGATCGAGAACCCGGCCGCGGCCATCGAGACGTCGAGCACCTGGTCCTGGAAGACGACCACGCCGAGCGTGTCGCGGAGCGCCTCGCGCAGCAGCTCGTGCTCGACCGGCGGCTCGAACGTCGGGTCGTTACGCAGCGCCTGCCGGTGCTTCACGTACGGATGCACCGCTTTCCCCTGAATCGGCCCGGGACGGACGAGCGCAACCTGCACGGTCAGGTCGTCGAGGTTCTCGGGCTGCGTCTGAAGGAGGCTCTGCATCTGTGCCCTGCTCTCGATCTGGAAGACGCCGACCGTGTCCGCCTGCTGGATCTCCTCGTAGACACCGGGATCGTCGAGCGGGATTCGCGAGAGGTCGATCGTCTCGCCGCGCAGCCGCGCGATCCGGTCGATCGCGTCCTCGACGGCAGAGAGCATTCCGAGCCCGAGCAGGTCGATCTTCAGGAAGCCGGCGTCGCCGCAGCTGTCCTTGTCCCACTGGCAGATCTGCCGTCCTGCCATCGCAGCCGGTTGCACCGGCACGAGGTCGATCAGCGGACGCGTCGAGATGACCATCCCGCCGGGGTGCTGGCTGATGTGCCGCGGCAGGCCCGCGATCTCGTGCGTCAGCTCGCGAAACGCATCCCAGCGCGGTCCGGCGTGCGCGCCGGGCACACCTGCGAGCTCGTCGGCGACCCGTGTTGCGTCCCAGCCGTCGGTGACACGTGCGAGCCGCTCGAGCTCGGCGAACGGCAACCCGAGTGCCTTGCCGACGTCGCGGATCGCGCCTCGGCTGCGGTAGCTCGCGAAGCTCGCGACGAGCGCGGCGTGCTCGCGTCCGTAGCGCTCGGTGACGCGAACGATCAGCTTCTCGCGGATGTCGCGCGGAAAGTCGAGGTCGATGTCGGGCACGGCCACCATCTCGTCGTTGATGAACCGGCCGAGCGACAGTCCGGCGGCAACGGGATCCACGTGCGAGAGCCCGGTCAGGTAGCAGACGATCGAGCCGACGCTCGAGCCCCGGCCGCGGCCCGGCGGCAGCGCGTGCCGCGGGCTGCCCGGCCCACGCACCTCGAGCGCGCATTCACGCGCCAGCTCGAGCACCTCCCAGTGCAGCAGGAAGAACCCGGACAGGCCGATGCGGGCGATCAGCGCGAGCTCGTCGCGCAACCGCTCGCGCGCCCGCGCACGAACGGTTGCGCCGGTGGATCGGTAGCGATCGGCAAATGCTGTCTCGCAGATCCCCGAAAGCTGCCGATCTGCCGGGTCATCGCCGTCGGAGAAGTCCGGGTAGCGGTAGCCGAGCTCCTGCGTCAGGTCGAACTCGCATCGCTCCGCGATCTCGCGTGTCCGGCGCGCGGCGTCCTGGGGCAGCCGTTCGAGCATCTCCGCCGGAGGCCGCAGCACGGCTTCGTGGTTGCCGCGCCGTTCCCGCTCACAGCCGTCGAGCGACGTCCGGTGCTTGATCGCGACGAGTGCATCCTGCAGCCGTGCACGCGCGAGGCTGTGTGCGTGCACGTTGCCGGTGGCGACGGCCGGGACGCCGAGACTCGCTGCCAGCGCCTCGAGGCGTGTGTTGCGCCGCACGTCTCCGCGTTCGTACGGGCGCTGCAGCTCGATGAAGAACGCGCCGGGGAACGCGCGCGCAAGCCGTGCTGCCGACGTCGCCGCGACGACGCCGAGACCGTTGCGCGCGCAGCCCGAGAACGCGACCAGCCCCTCGGTGTGCTCCTCGACCATCTCGATCGTCGTCTCCGCCGGCAGCAGGTCGCGTTCCCTGCCCGGCATGCGTGTGCGCGCGTGTGCGTCGGTGAGGATGCGGCAGAGGTTCGCGTAGCCGGTGCGTGTCTCGCAGAGCAGGGTCAGATGCGCGTTCCCGGCGAGCGTGACCTCGGCACCGGTGATCGGGCGCACGCCGAAGTGCTTCGCCGCGTGCGCGAACTCGAGCGAGCCGTAGACACCATCGTGATCCGTGAGCGCAAGCGTGTCGTGCCCGAGCTCCGCAGCCCTGGCCGCGAGCTCCTCCGGCAGCGATGCGCCGTCGAGGAACGAGTACGCGGAGTGCGCGTGCAGCTCGACGTAGGTCATAGACTGTGTCGCCGATGGATCCGATCGTCAGCAGCCCCGGCGACGGCGAGCGTTTCGTGCGCGACAACCGGACGCTCACGATCCGCGTCGACCACCCCGGACTGTCGGTGCTCGAGATCGAGTTCGACGACACGTTCGCGGTCGACCCGCACACGCACGACGACCACGTCGACGCGTTCTACGTCCTCGAAGGCGAAGTCGAATTCACGGTCGGCGACGACACGCTGCGGGCGGGACCAGGCACGGTGCTTGCAGCACCACCCGGTGCGCGTCACGGTTTCCGCAGCGCGGGCGGCACGGCGCGCGTCCTGAACTTCCATGCGCCCGACGCGGGCTTTGCAGACGGGATCCGCAGCTTCCGGCCGAGCCCTTAAGCGCGCTGGGTGAACCACGATCCTGCGTCGTCGTCGTGGTAGACGACGGTGTTCTGTCCGGACTCGAGCACGACGTCGAAGTAGCGGCGGTGCACGGGCTCCTCCGTCCACCAGCGGTCGACGACCCGCCACTCCTCGCGTAGCACCCCGACGTCCTGCCGGTTGACCCGCCGGGGCGTTCCGTCCGCGTGGCTTTCGACGAGCGCCGGGCGGGGTGCGTTCAGTGCTCGCGCGGTACGAGCAGTGCGCGCGCTTCGGGTATGCGTGACCACGGAGCGACCTCCACAACCGTCGAGACCCCGCCGGCCCCGACGGCCGCGCGCACCTGGCGCAGGCCTTCGCGGAGCCGGCCTTGCAGTACTTCTCCCTCGGCGGCGACGAGCTCGAGCTGCTCGCCGGTGTGCTCGGCGAGCTCCGACACCTCGAGCCGGAGCTTGAGCGCGGGCGCCGGCAGCTCGGCGAGCTTCGCCGAGAGCGCGGCCCGCAGCCGGGCAGGGTCGGCCGTGGGCTCGCGCAGGGTCACCGTCCGGCGCCACGAGGCGCCGCCGACGAGTCGCGCCCACACCGCGATCTTCCTCGGCGGCCGCCCCGCGCGTTCCGGCCGGGCGAGCAGGCGATCGAGCAGCACCCCGAGCCCTCGCCGGAGCGTCAGCTCGTTGCCGACCGCTTCCGGGAACTCGAGCGTCTCGTGGAGCGGCTGCGCCACCGCCCGCGGCGAGATCCGCCCGTCCTGCTCGCCTCTCGCCAGACCCCAGGCGCGCCGTCCGTCCGGCCCCAACCGTTCGGAGACGGCGCCGCCCGGCAGCCCGGCAAGCTGTCCGATCGTGCGAACTCCCAGCTCCTCGAGCTCCTCGTAGCGGCTCCGTTCGAGCGGCAGAAGCTGCAGCGGCAGCGGCGCGAGGAACGAGCGCGTGCGGTCGTCGGAGACGATCAGCGCCTGCCCCGGCCGGGCGACGTTCGCCGCCGCGAGCGCCGCGAACCGCCTTTCGGCCGCCCCCGCCCGCGGGTCCCAGGCCGAGCCTGCCGCGGCGAGCGCCCGCTTGAGCGCCGGCTCGAGACCGCCGTAGAGCCGCTCGACGCCCTTCGAGTCGAAGAAGACCGTCCCCGGCTCGGCCGGCTCGACGGCGAATCCCGCATCCTCGAGCCGCCGCAGGATCTCCTCCCACGCCTGCTCGGCCGCCGCCGGATCCTGCTCCACGAGCTCGAGCCCCGGGCACAGCGCAAGCGCCTCCCCGAGCCGCATCCCGGGCCGCACCCCCTGGGCCTCCGCCGCCCCGGTCACCGAGCCGACGAGCGGCTCCGTCCCGGGCAGGGGCGCGAGCGCCGCCGGGAGCGTCTGGAGCCGTGGCCGGAGGCGCAGCGCGGCCCGTAGATCGAAGGCGGTGATGACGATTGCGGCGATCACGGGAACGTATGTTCTACACGAACATACGTTCCCTGTCAAACCTCGTGCGACGAGCCGGTCAGGCGCCTGCCCAGACGGGCTGCTCCGAGTCCCACGCCGGCGAGCGCCGCCGTGGCGAGGCCGACGATGTTCGTCGTGACGCAGGTCCGGCAGGCGTTGCAGCAGGCGGTCGCCATCGGGGCGTGCTCTCCGACCGTCGTCGCGACCCGGGTCATCCGGAGCGTCGCAATCTGCTTCACGGACGAAGCCTACCCCGCCAAGCCGGCGTTCACGCGCCGGCGAGCTCGGCCGCGAGCTCGTCGTGGCCGCCGAACGCGGCCCACCCGGCCGGCGTCCCGCCGTGCAGCGCGTCGGCGACCGTCCGGTCCGCGCCTGCGGCGAGGAGCACCTCGACCGTCTCCCGCCGCCCGGCCTGGGCGGCGAGATGGAGCGCCGTCACGCCCTCGCCGTGGTCTGGGCCGCCGAACGAGCCGCGCCCGTTCGGGTCGGCGCCGAGCTCGAGCAGCCGTCTCGTCGACGCGACTCGCCCGTTCACGGCGGCCCATGCGAGCGCGGTGCCGCGATAGACGTCCACATCGACGCGCGCGCCGAGCTCGACCAGGCGGTCGATCGCCTCCACGCGGTCGCCCTTCGCCGCCCAGACGAGCGCCTCGTCGATCACCTCCTGCGGATCGTCGCTCGGCGTCCACGCGGGGAAGCCGCCGTGTGGGCGGTAGAACGCACGGTGCGCTCCCGCCGCGGAGGTTCCCACGAGCTCGTCGATCAGCTCGACCCGCCCGAGGCCGGCCGCGACTCGGAGGTTGCGTGGTGCCTCGCCGAGCAGCTCGGCGACCTCGCGATGCCCCCAGAAGAGCGCGACGACGAGCGGCGTGCCGCCGTCGCCGCGGGCGCTCGACGTGGGATCCGCGCCTGCGTCGAGGGCGACCTGCGCGAGCCGCCGGTCGTTCCCGTAGCCCGCCTGGTGGAGGATCGTCCAGCCGTAGTCGTTCCCACGGTTGACGTCGGCGCCGCGGGCGAGGAGCAGCCGCACGAGCCCGAGGTTCCCGCCCGCGAGGCCGAGCAGGTCATTGCCGTTCGTGCCGCGCTGCCCGACGAGCTCGGGGTGACGGTCGAGGAGCTCGCGCAGCGCCTGCTCGTCGCCCGCCTCGGCGGCGCGGTAGGCGAGGACGAACGGCGAGGCAGGCTCGCGCCCTTCCCGCAGCGCCTCGACGTGGTCGAGGAGCGCCCGCCAGTCGGCGAATCCGTGACGGAGCGCGAGGTCGAGGCGCGCCTCGTCGAGCGTCGAGCCGGCGACGCTCGCGATCCCCGCCGCGCGTCCTTCGTAGTAGTCCACGTCGGTGCGGAACGCCTGCTCCACCGGCTGCATTATCCTTGCGTTCCCAGGCGATGGAGCTCGCCTTCGACCGCCTCCCAGGCTGATGGCTCCTACCGATCCGAAAGGAGCCAGCCACATGCCTGTCGTCGTCGGCGTCGCCCTGGGCGGCGCACTCGGGGCCTCTGCCCGCTACCTGCTCGACCGCGGGATCGAGCAGCGCACGTTCTCGGTCTTCCCCTGGGCGACGTTCGCGATCAACCTCAGCGGCTGCTTCCTGATCGGCCTCGTCGCCCAGGCGCTCGTCGACCGCCACCACCTTCCCGCCTGGCTTCGCGTGGGACTCGTGCTCGGGGTGATCGGCGGGTACACGACCTTCTCGACGTTCGCGCAGGAGAGCCTGACGCTCGTCGAGTCGCGCGACATCGCCGTCGCGCTCGCCTATGCGACGGGAAGCGTCGTCGTCGGCATCGTGTTCGTCTACCTCGGCGGCCTCGCCGGCCGCGGTCTGTAGAGGCTAGACAGGCTCGAGCACGACGACCGGAATCTCACGGTCGGTCTTCTTCGCGTATTCGTCGTAGTCGGGCCACTGCTTCGCCGCGAGCTTCCAGAGGCGCTCGCGCTCGTCGCCGTCGGCGACGTGCGCGTGGGCGGGAAAGACCTCGTCGCCCACCTGCAGCTCGACCTCAGGCGTCTTCGCGATGTTCCGGTACCAGCCGGGATCCTCGGGCGCGCCGCCTTTCGACGCGACGATCACGTACGCGTCGCCGGCCCGCTCGTAGATCAGCGGCGTCGTGCGCGGTTCGCCGCTTCTTCGGCCTTTCGTCGTCAGCAGCAGCACCTTCGCGCCGCGCTTCCAGATGTGGCCGACCTCGCCGCCGGTCTCCCGGTAGCGCTTCACGTGCTCGACCCCGTACAGCTGCTCCGCTTCACTCATGCAAATGCTCCTTCCACGAGCAAGAGATGTGACACCTGATGAGAACGCGTCTCGTGCCACTCACCTTCCTGCCACAGAACAGCCTCGCCCACACCTAGCTCCTCGCGCTCGTCCCGCGTCGAGCACGTGACGCGCCCGGCGAGCACGACGAGCAGCTGCCGGGACGCCGCCTCGTGACCGCCGATCACGCCGTCGAGCTCGACGAGCGACACCTGCATGTCACCGCTTCGGGCGACCCGCGAGTGCGTGAAGCCCGTCGAGCCGAAATGCTCGATCGTGCGCGAGGGAAGCTCGACGCGCCTCACGCGGACTCGTCCTGCTCGGGCGTGAGGGCGACGCAAACACGCACCTCTATACGCTAGCCGCGTGACCGCGCCCCAATACTGCTACCGCCACCCCGACCGCGAGACAGGGCTTTCGTGCTCGGAGTGCGGGCGCCCGATCTGCTACGAGTGCATGACGCCCGCGCCGGTCGGCCTGCGCTGCCCCGAGCACTCGGGCAAGGCGCAGGGGATGAAGAAGGTGACACGCGCCGTCTCGAACGTCGGCGGCCGGCGCGTGAACGCGGTCACGTTGGGCCTGATCGGGCTCAACGTCGCGGTCTACCTGGCGGAGCTCGCGGCCGGCGGCCAGGTGAACGGCACCGGCAACTGGATCTACGAGCACGGCGCGCTCTTTGCCTCGCTGCCGCTCTCCCCCTTCGGCGCACCGGTCGGCGTGGCGCACGGCGACTGGTGGCGGCTGATCACCGCGGCCTTCCTGCACTACGGCCCGTTGCACCTGGGCATGAACATGTACGGCCTCTACATCGCCGGCAGCCTGCTCGAGCAGGTGATCGGACGGTGGCGCTTCCTCTGCCTCTACCTCGCCGCGGGCATCGCGGGCTCGGCGGGCGCCCTGTGGCTGACGCCGAACTCGCCGACCGCCGGTGCGTCGGGCGCGATCTTCGGCGTCTTCGGCGCGCTCTTCGTGCTCGAGCGGCGCAGGCATATCTCGACCGGCGGCCAGGTCGCCGCGTTGATCGTCCTCAACCTCGTCTTCACGTTCGCCGTGCCCGGGATCTCGGTCGGCGGCCATGTCGGCGGGCTGATCGGCGGCGCGGCCCTGATGGTCGTGCTGCTCCAGTTCCGCCGCTCGGCGGTGATCAGCCTCGCCTCGACGCTCGCGGTGATCGCGATCGCCGTCGTGATCGCCTACGTCAAGACACGGAACTACGCGTAGCGGCCGAGGCTCAGCCGCCGGCGGCGGCGTAGGAGCCGGTGCCCGCCTCCGCGAGTGCGGCCTGCGCCGCCGCGAGACGCGCGAGCGGGACGCGGAACGGCGAGCAGCTGACGTAGTCGAGGCCGAGCTCGTGACAGAAGGCGATCGAGCGCGGCTCGCCGCCGTGCTCCCCGCAGATCCCGAGCTTGATCTCCGGCTTCGCGCCTCGACCCCGCTCCACCGCGATGCGCATCAGATCGCCGACCCCGTCGATGTCGATCGACTCGAACGGGTTTCGGTCGAGCACCCCGTCCTCGAGATACGCCGTCAGGAACTTCCCTTCCGCGTCGTCGCGTGAGAAGGCGAGCGTCGTCTGCGTCAGGTCGTTCGTTCCGAAGGAGAAGAAGTCCGCGACCTCCGAGATCTCGTCCGCGCGCAGCGCGGCACGCGGGACCTCGATCATCGTGCCCACGAGGTGCTCGACCGCCGCCGCCTCTTCCTGCCAGACCGACTCCGTCAGGTCACGGAGACGCGCGAGCTCCTCGCGGAAGGCGACGAGCGGGTGCATCACCTCGACGAGCGGTGCGTCGCCGCTTCGCTCCTGCACCGCACGCGCGGCGCGCGCGATCGCGCGGATCTGCATCTCGTAGATCTCCGGGAACTGCAGGCCGAGCCGGCAGCCGCGCGTCCCGAGCATCGGGTTCGCCTCGTGCAGCGCGCGGATGCGGCGCCGCATCTTCTCGTCGGCGGCGTCCGTCTCCGCTGGCAGGAACTCGTGCAACGGCGGGTCGAGCAGGCGGATCGTCACCGGCAGCCCCGCCATCGCCTCGAAGATCCCCTCGAAGTCGGACTGCTGGAACGGCAGCAGCCGGTCGAGCGCGGAGCGGCGTCCCGCCTCGGTGTCGGCGAGGATCATCTCCTGCACGACCGGCAGCCGGTCGGGGCCGAAGAACATGTGCTCCGTGCGGCAGAGGCCGATGCCTTCGGCGCCGAACTCCCGCGCACGCGTCGCGTCCTCCGGCGTGTCGGCGTTCGCGCGCACCTTCAGTCGGCGCACGTCGTCCGCCCAGCCGAGGATCGTCTCGAAGTCCTCGTTCAGCTGCGGCGGCACGAGCGGCACCTCGCCGACGAACACCTCGCCGGTCCCGCCGTCGATCGTGATCGTGTCGCCCTCGTGGAGCGTCCGGCCCCCGAGCGTCGCGCTCCCCTGGTCGAGCGTCAGGTCGTCGCAGCTCGCGACGCACGGCTTGCCCATCCCGCGGGCGACGACCGCCGCGTGCGAGGTCATGCCGCCGTGGACGGTCAGGATCCCGTCGGCCGCGATCATGCCGTGGATGTCGTCCGGCGTCGTCTCGTAGCGCACGAGGATGACCGGCCCGTCCTTGGCGCGCTCGACCGCGGTGTCGGCATCGAAGACGATGCCGCCGCTCGCCGCACCGGGTGAGGCGTTCAGGCCCTTCGCGGCGACCTCGAGCTCTGCGTTCGGATCGATCATCGGGTGCAGCAGCTGGTCGAGCTGAGCGGGGTCGATGCGCCCGATCGCCTCCTCGCGCGTGATCAACCGCTCGTCGACCATCGCGACCGCGGCCTTCAACGCCGCGGCTGCGGTGCGCTTCGCCGAGCGCGTCTGCAGCAGGTAGAGCTGCTCGTCCTCCACCGTGAACTCGATGTCCTGCATGTCTCGGTAGTGCTCCTCGAGGCGGCGCATCGTCTCGACGAGCTGCTCGAACGCCTTCGGGAGCGAGTCGCGCATCGTCTCGATCGGCTGCGGCGTGCGGATCCCGGCGACGACGTCCTCGCCCTGGGCGTCGGCGAGGAACTCCCCGTACAGACCGGACTCGCCGGTCGAGGGGTTGCGTGTGAACGCGACGCCGGTCCCCGAGCGATCGCCCTTGTTGCCGAACACCATCTGCACGACGTTCACCGCGGTGCCGAGATCGTCGGGGATGCCGTGCGCGCGCCGGTACACCTGCGCGCGCGGCGTGTCCCACGACTCGAAGACCGCGCGCACCGCCCGCAGCAGCTGCGCCCGTGCGTCCCCGGCGAACTCCTCGCCGACCGCGTCGCGGTAGATCTGCTTGAACGTGCCGACGAGCTCTTCCAGGTCGTCGGCCGACAGGTCGGTGTCCTGCTGCACCCCGCGCGCCTGCTTGAGCGACGAGAGCGCGCTCTCGAACAGGTGCGCGTCGATCCCGTCGACCACCTCGCCGAACATCTGGATCAGCCGCCGGTAGGAGTCGTAGGCGAACCGCGTGTTCTCCGTGCGGGCGGCGAGACCCTCGGTCGCCTCGTCGTTCAGGCCGAGGTTGAGGATGGTGTCCATCATCCCGGGCATCGAGACGGCCGCACCCGAGCGCACCGAGACGAGCAACGGATCGTCGTGCGAGCCGAAGCGCTTACCGGTCCGCTCCTCCAGCCGCCGCACATGGTCGTCGACCTCCTGCTCGAGCCCCTCCGGGAGCTCCCGCGACGCCATGTAGGCGCGGCACGCGTCGGTCGTGATCGTGAAGCCCGCCGGCACCGGGACGCCCATCCCGGTCATCTCCGCGAGCCCGACCCCCTTGCCACCGAGCAGCTCGCGACCACCGGTCGCGGGCTCGTCGAAGTCGAAGACCAAGCGGTCGGGCATGGAGCGGGAATCTATCCGGCGCGGCGCTCTCCGGCGCGACCTCTCCGCGATCGGAACTCCGCGAGCCAGGCGAGGGAGCGCAGCCCGAACCAGAACGGCGTGAACAGCCCGTAGAAGAGGACGAGCGCCGCTCCGAGCGCCGTGTACCAGACGCCCCAGCGCCAGAGCGGGACGGGCGGCTTCGGCCTCACGTCGAGCCCTCGACCGTGGCGGCCCGGGCGCTTCGCTGCTCGACCACCCGGATGATGCGGTGCGAGATCTCCTCGATCGAGAGCTCGCTCACCTCGATCACCGGGCAGCCGAGGCGGCGGTGCATCCGCTCGGCGTAGTCGAGCTCTTCGTAGATCTCGACGAGGCTCGCGTACTTGCGGTCACCGCGCATCCAGCGGATGCGCTCACCGCGGATCTCCGACAGGCGCTGGGCGTCGATCGTCAGCCCGACGACCTTCGACTGGTCGACCGTGAAGAGCTCCGCCGGCGGCTCGATGCCTTTGACGAGCGGGACGTTCGCCGTCTTGTAGCCGAGGTAGCCGAGGTAGATCGAGAGCGGCGTCTTCGAGGTGCGCGAGATGCCGACGAGCACGATGTCGGCCTCGTCGAGGCCGCTGCCGACGCCGTCGTCGAACTTGACCGCGAACTCGATTGCCGACATGCGCCGGAAGTAGGCGTCGTTCAGCGGCGGCCGGGCCCCCGGCTTCATCTTCGCCGCCTGGCCCGACACGCGGGCGATCGCCTCGATCGGGTGCCCGAGCAGATCGCAGTAGTGGAGCTTCGCGTTGCGGCACAGCGTGCGCATGCTCGCGCGGAGCTCCGGCTCGACCAGGGTGTAGATCACGACTGCAGACCTCCCCTTCATCCGCTCGACGGCGAGCTGGAGGTCGGCGACGTTCTCGACCCGCGGGTGCCGGATCTCGCTGAACTCCTGCTCGGGGAACTGCGCCTCGAGCGCCTGGACGAGCCGCTGAGCCGTCTCCCCGGTCGAGTCCGAGATCATGTGCAGCTCGACGGCGGTCATCGCGCAGGACCTTAACCGTCCGTTCATGCGGCGCCGGGCGTCGCGTCGGCATTGTATGGCGCGTGAAGCGCCTCCTCTGCGTTGCCGCGTGCGCGCTCGTGTTCCCCGCCGCGGCGCTTGCGTGGGGCGGCTCCTACCCCACGGGCGACACGCTCGGCTCGTCGGTCCGGATCAACGTCTCGGACTCCTACCCCGTCGACCAGACCCTGCCGCAGGGCTGGGCGACCTACCTCGGCTCGCTCGTCCACGGCCCCGAGCTCTCGCGCCTGACCCTCGATCTGGCGCCGCTCTCCGAGGTGCAGCAGGTGTGCGGCAGCCAGGCGCTCGCCTGCTACGACCCGGACTCGGAGACGATCGTCGCCTCGCCCGAGGACCAGCTCGACTCGCCGCCGGCGAAAGAGGTCGTCACGCACGAGTACGGCCACCACATCGCACGGAACCAGTCGGATGCGCCCTGGCTCGCCGAGGACTACGGCACGAAGCGCTGGGCGTCCTACGAGAACATCTGCGCGAGAACGGCGGCGGGCACCGCTGCGCCGGGCAACGAGGGCGGCTCCTACGCCGAGAACCCCGGTGAGGCGTTCGCCGAGTCCTACCGCGTGCTCAACCTTACGAAGCAGGGTCAGACGTCGATCGACTGGGACATCGTCAGCCAGTCCTTCTACCCCGACGCGACCGCGCTCGCGCTCCTCGACGAGGACGTCAGCTCGCCGTGGACCGGGCCCACCGTCACGCACGTCCACGGCTCGTTCGGCTTCGGCAAGGTGCGGACGATCGGGGTGAAGACGGCCCTCGACGGCAGCTTCGTTGCTCGCCTTCACTCGCCCACGAAGGCCCGGATGCAGCTTGCGCTCTACGCCGGCTCGACGCTGCTCGAGCGCGGCACGACGGTGAGCTACGAGATCTGCGGACAGCGCGCGCTGACGCTGAAGGTCGAGCGACTGAAGGGCGCAGGCACCTTCACCGTCGACGTGTCGAAGCCGTAGAGGCTAGTTTCCGGAGCATGGCTTCGGAGGAGCTCGAGCAGTTCGACGGCGCGGCGACGATCGAGAAGGTCGCCTCGCTGTGCCGGCGTCGCGGATTCGTCTACCCCACGTCCGACATCTACGGCGGGCTCGGCTCGTCTTTCGACTTCGGCCACTACGGCGTCCTCCTGAACGACAACGTCAAGGACGAATGGCGGCGCTCGATGATCCAGGAACGCGACGACGTCGTCGCGCTCGACTCGGCGATCATCCTCAATCCGCAGGTCTGGGTCGCGTCCGGGCACGTCGAGGGGTTCTCGGATCCGCTCGTCGACTGCCGCACCTGCAAGCTGCGCTTCCGCGCCGACCAGCTGGAGCTCGCCTCGTGCGGGAAGCGACCCTCCAGGCATCCCGGCGAATACTCCGAATGCGACCTGACCGAGCCGCGGCAGTTCAACCTGATGTTCGAGACCTACGTCGGCCCGGTGCGCGAGGACGCGTCACGCGCATATCTCCGGCCCGAGACGGCACAGGGCATCTTCGTCAACTTCAAGAACGTCACGTCGTCGATGCGCGTGAAGCCGCCGTTCGGCATCGCCCAGATCGGCAAGAGCTTCCGCAACGAGATCACGCCCGGAAACTTCCTCTTCCGCATGCGCGAGTTCGAGCAGATGGAGATGGAGTTCTTCGTCCCGCCCGCCGAGGCCGCGAACTGGCACGGCTACTGGATCGAGCAGCGGCACCGCTGGCATCTCGATCTCGGGCTGCGCGCGTCACATCTCCGCGTGCGCCCGCACGACGCGGACGAGCTCTCGCACTACTCGGTCGCGACCTCGGACATCGAGTACCTCTACCCGATCGGCTGGCAAGAGCTCGAGGGCGTCGCGAACCGCGGTGACTACGACCTCCGCCAGCACACGCAGGCGTCCGGCACGACGCTCGAGTGGATCGGTCACGAGGAGCGGTACGTGCCGCACGTGATCGAGCCGGCGATCAGCGTCGTCCGCTCGACCCTCGCCTTTCTCTGCGACGCCTACGACGAGGAGGTCGTCGCCGAGCGCCCGCGCACGCTGCTGCGACTGCATCCGCGTCTCGCGCCGGTGAAGGTCGCCGTGCTGCCATTGATCGGGAAGGACGGCGCGATGACCGAGTCCGCACGCGCGCTGTACGAGGATCTGCGCCGGTCGATGTCCGCCGAGTACGACGACTCGTCGGCGATCGGCAAGCGCTACCGCCGACAGGACGAGATCGGGACGCCGTGGGCCCTGACGATCGACGAGCAGACCCTCGCCGACGGGACGGTCACGCTGCGTGACAGAGACACGCTCGCACAGGAGCGCATCGCGATCGAGGGAGCGAAGGGCCTCCTGCTCGACCGGCTCGGCTAGCCCCATGGCCTGGCACGAGCACACGATCGACTCAGAGGCGCTGCGAGGGAATCCGCTCGGCGACCCGCACGAGCGCCCGGTCTGGGTGTGGGCGCCCGACGGCGGCGACGACGGGCGGCGGTACCCGTCGGTCTACGTGATCCAGGGGATGACCGGGATCGTCGGTGCCTGGTTCAACATCGAGCCCTGGAACCCGTCGTACGCCTCGCGCATCGCGGAGCTGGCGCCGGACGCCGTGGTCGTGCTCGTCGATGCCTTCACCGCCGTCGGCGGCTCGCAGTACATCGACTCGCCGGGGATCGGCAGGTACCACACCTATCTCTGCGAGGAGATCGTCCCGTTCGTCGACGCGACCTACCCGACCGCTCCCGGCGCCGCGCACCGTGGCATCCAGGGCAAGTCGTCCGGCGGCTACGGCGCCATGATCACGCCGTTCCTGCGTCCCGACCTCTTCGGCGGTCTCGCAACCCATGCCGGTGACGCGCTCTTCGAGGTCTGTTACGCCCGTGACTTCGCGCCCGCGGCACGGGCGTTGCGCGAGGCGTACGGCGGCTCCTACGACGCGTTCTGGGAGGACTTCCGCTCCGGCAGGCCGGTGCTCTCGTCGCCGCACGACGAGCTCCTCGTGAACACGTACGCGATGGCAGCGGCGTACTCGGCGAACGAGGATGGGAGCGTCGACCTGCCGTTCGACATCGCGACCGGCGAGGTTGTCCCCGAGGTGTGGGCACGCTGGCTCGAGTGGGACCCCGTCCTGCGCGCACGGACGCCGGAGGGTGCCGCCGTCCTGCGCGACCTGCGGGCGATCTGGATCGACTCAGGACGCAGCGACGAGTACCACCTGGAGCTCGGCGCGACCGCCTTTCACCGTGAGGTGATGGCGGCGGGAACGCCGCCGGAGCGCGTGCGCCTCGAGCTCTTCGAAGGCACACATCGCAACCTGACGTGGCGCTATCCGCTCTCGCTCGCGTTCCTCGTCGAGGGTCTCTCCAACAGCTTGTAGCTCGGCTCGGCAAACCCGACCTTGCGGTACAGGGGATGCATGTCCGTCGTGTGCAGGAGCCAGCGCAGGTGCGCCAGCGGGCCGTGCTCGACCATCTCGCGCACGAGGGCCTCGCCGAGGCCGCGGCCGCGATACGCGTCGAGGACGTAGACGTCTGCGAGGTAGACGAACGACGTGCCGTCGCTCGCCGCGCGACAGAAGCCGATCTGCCGGTCGCCGTCGTACAGGCCGACCACCCGTGCCGCGTCGTCGATCAGCCGGTCCTGGTCCTCGCGCGAACGCCCGAAGCCCCAGTAGCTGACCTCGGAGATGAAGCGGTGCACCTCCTCGCGGTCGACGCGCTCCTTCGCGTCGTCGAGCTCGATGGCGCCGCCGAGCCCGCGCCTCATGCCGAGAGCGTGCGCAGACGGAACCCGCCGTGCTCTTCGTACGTCGACGTGACCACCGCGAGCGCGTCGCGTCGCGCCCGTTCGCCGAGCTCGGCTGCGGGAGCGTCGGCGAGCGGCGTCGACAGCAGCCGCTCGACCCCGGCGATGCCCTCGGGCGAGAGCCGCAGTGCGCCCGTTCCGTGCATCGTGCACACCGCACCGCCTGCCCGCGGCGAGAACGCCGCGAGGTCGCCGGTCGCACCGCATTCGACGCAGCTCGTCAGGTGCGGCAGGTAGCCGGCGAGCCAGAGGAGCTTCAGCTGGAACGAGAGGGCGAGCGGGTCGGTCGCGGGGCGCGACTCGGCCCGCGGAGTCTCGTCGAGCAGGTCGAGGAACCGCGCGAGCGCGCCGAACGCCCGCTCATTGCGCTCCGGCTCGCCGAACAGGCGCAGCATCGCCTCGGCGCCGATCAGGCCGATGTTCAGGCGGTAGTTGTCCTCGCGCGTCGCGTGGTGCGAGCGGAGCAGCTCGACGCCGGTGATCGTCTGCAGCTCACCCGCACCTTCGTGGAGCATCAGCTCCACGTGCGAGAGTGGCTCGAGCCGGGCGCCGAAGCGCGACTTCGTCTTGCGGACGCCCTTCGCGATCGCACCGAGACGGCCCTTCTCCTCCGTGTAGAGGTGCAGGATCCGGTCCGCTTCCGAGAAGCGCAGCGACCGCAGCACGATCGCCTCGGTCTTGTAGGTGCGCCCCGCCATCGCGCTCAGTCTAGAGACGGCCTCGGGGAATCCCTCTGCCGTTTTCTGCGTTTGAACTCTCATGGAACGGGTTCGGATGTATACGACGGCGTGGTGCGGCTACTGCGTGCGCGCGAAGGCGCTCCTCGACGCCCGCGGCATCTCGTACGAGGAGATCGACCTCGGCGACGACCCGGAGTTCCGTACGACGCTGAACGAGCTCACCGGTGGCTGGACCGTGCCGCAGATCCTGATCGGCGACCGGCCGATCGGTGGCTACACCGAGCTCTGGCGCCTCGACCGCGACGGCCGGCTCGACGCGCTGCTCGCCGCGTAATCCGCTCGATCCGCTGGCAGGCAGGGCAGTACCAGGTGCCGCGCCCCGCGACCCGGATCTTGTCGATCGGGGTCCCGCACCGGTCGCACGGCTCGCCACTGCGGCCGTAGACCTTGAACTCATGCTGCGCGCCTCCGGACTCGCCGTCCGGGAGGCGGTAGTCACGGAGCGTCGAGCCCTGCCGCCGGATGCCCGCCCGGAGTGCGGCACGCAGAGCCTTGTGCAGCTCCTTCACCTCGTCCGGGCCTAGCGCCTCGGCCGGCGTGAGCGGGTGGATCCTCGCCCGCCAGAGCGCCTCGTCCGCGTAGATGTTGCCGACACCGGCCACCGTTCGCTGGTCGAGGATCGCGGCCTTGACGGGCGCCCTGCGCCCGGCGAGCTCCTGCGCGAGATGCGCGACCCGGTAGCCACGGCCGAGCGGCTCTCTACCGACGCGGTGGTCGAGGTACGCCTGCACCTCGGAGGGCTCGAGGAGGAGCCAGGTCCCGAACCGTCGGACGTCGCGATAGGCGACGTCCGATCCGTCGTCTAGGCTGACAACAGCCCGTTGGTGGGGATCGGCCGGCAGCGATCCCCGAGCGGCGTGGCGCAACGACCCCGTCATCCGGAGGTGAACGAGCAGAGCCCGTCCCGATTCGAACCGCACAATCAAATACTTGCCGCGACGATCGACGAGTGCGACGCGCTCTCCTTCGAGCTCGCGCGCAACCTCGACCGGGTCGAACGGGCGCGTCAGCCGGACGTCGGCGATCTCGACCTGCTCGAAGCGCCGGCCCTCGAGCACGGGCGCGAGCCGGCGGCGAACGGTCTCGACCTCGGGCAGCTCGGGCACCGCCTCAACGTAGCGCTGCGACCCTCGCCGCAGCGAGGGAACTACGAGAGGGAGCTGCGAGAGAGAGCCGCGAGAGAGCTGCGAGGCGGCGGCCCTACGAGACGACGCCCAGCAGCACGGGCCGGTGGGGCGGCGGCTCGGGGCCGAGCTCGTACGCCGCCAGCAGCTCGCGCTCGGCTGCGTCCGCCGACGCCTCGTCCCGGGCGTGGACCGCTGCGAGTGGCTCGCCGCGCTCGACGCGGTCGCCGCGCTTGGCCCGGCAGACGATGCCGACCGCGTGGTCGACTGCGTCCTCCTTTGTGCGGCGGCCCGCGCCGAGGTGCACGGCGGCGTTCCCGACCGCGTTCGCACCCAGGGCGCGGACGTACCCGCCGGAGGGCGCGGGGACCTCGCGGACGACCGGGGCGACCGGAAGCGCCGACTCGTCGGAGGTTCCCCCTTGCGCCTCGATCCACCGGTGCCAGACGCGCTCCGCGCTGCCGTCCGCGACGGCCTGCTCCGCGCGCCGCCGTCCCTCGGCCTCGTCGACCTCGAGGTCGGAGAGCGCGAGCAGCCTGGCGCAGGCGTCGAGGACGAGCTCCGTGAAGTCGGCCGGCCCGTGACCCCGGACGGTGTCGAGCGCCTCGCGCACCTCGAGCGCGTTCCCGACGGCTGCGCCGAGAGGCTGGTCCATGTCGGTGAGCACGCAGACGACCTCGCGGCCGGCCCGGCGGCCGAGGCCGATCATCGCCTCGGCGAGCTCGCGCGCCGTTTCGACCGTGCGCATGAAGGCGCCGTCTCCGACCTTCACGTCGAGCACCATCGCCTGGGCGCCGCCGGCGATCTTCTTGGACATGATCGAGGCGGCGATCAGCGAGAGCTGGTCGACGGTGGCGGTCACGTCGCGCAGCGCATAGAGCAGCTTGTCCGCAGGGACGAGGTCACCGGTCTGGCCGATGATCGCGACGCCGACGTCGCGCACCTGCACGACGAACTCGTCGAGGGTCAGCTCGGTGCGAAAGCCCGGTATCGCCTCGAGCTTGTCGAGGGTGCCGCCCGTGTGGCCGAGCCCGCGTCCGCTCATCTTCCCGAGCGGCACGCCGCACGCGGCGACGATCGGGGCGACCGACAGCGAGGTCTTGTCCCCCACCCCGCCGGTCGAGTGCTTGTCGACCACCTTCCGGCCGAGCGCCGATCCGAGATCGATCGTCTCGCCGCTTCGCACCATCGCGTCGGTGAGCACGTAGGTCTCTCGCTCCGAGAGGCCCCGGAAGAAAACCGCCATGCAGAACGCAGCCATCTGGTAGTCGGGCACGTCGCCGCGGGCGTAGCCGAGCACGAGCTCGGCGAGCTCGTCGTCGGGCAGCTCCTCGCCGTCGCGCTTGCGCTGGATGAGCTCGGAGACGCGAATCATCTGACGGCGACGAAGACGGAGACGCGACGGTGGATGACGAACGGCAGCGGGACCTGCTCCGGCACGGGTTGCACCGGCACCTGCATGGAGTCGCGGTAGGCGACGAGCTTCTGCCGGTCGCGGACGGTGACGACGCCGTCGGCGTCGCGCCGCTCGACCTGCGAGAAGTGGCGCCGCAGGAGCTCCTCGCCGTTCTCGCGGTTGAAGAGCTCTTCCTGCCCGTCCGGGTAGGCCAGGAGGTCGCGCAGCTCTCGCAGGTGCCCGACCGAGTTGGTGACGGCGACGAGGGCGCCGCCGGGCCGAAGCACCCGGGCGAGCTCGGAGAGGCCGCGGTCGAGGTCGGGCACGTGGTAGAGCATCCAGGCCGCGACCGCGACGTCGAAGCTCCCATCGGCGAACGGCAGTTCCTGGACGTCCCCGACCTGCGCGTCGACGCCGCGTGCTCGGGCGAGCTCGACCATGCGCGGCGAGACGTCCACGAACGACACCGTCGCGGCGAGCTCGCGCTGCATACGCTCTGCGAGCTCGCCCGGGCCGCCGCCCACCTCGACGACTCGTCGCGGCGCCAGCCCGACGAGTGACTCCCAGAGGACGTCGAACGGCGAGACGCCCTCGTCCTCCTCGTACAGGGCCTGCCGAGCGCGCAGGTTCTGCTCACTTGCGTACTGCGTCGCCACGGCATCGGGATCGTTCAGGTGCGTCATGCCGACTTCTCGGCGATGAACACCGAGCTCGCGCGGCGCGCGAAGAACGGCTCCTCGATCGCCTCCGGCAGACGGCCGGCGAACGGCGACATCGCGATCGACGCTCGCACGTACTCCTCCACCTCGCCGCGGCTCGCGAACTCCAGCCGGCCGTCGACGTCCTCGCGCCGCATGCGCGCGAAGTGCCGGCCGAGCAGCTCCTCGCCGTTCTCTCGGTTGAAGCTCAGTGTGGACGGCCCGCTCCCGACGAGCTCACGCAGCTCAAGCAGGTGGTAGCGCGAGTTCGTGACGGCGACGAGGATGCCGCCGGGCCGAAGCACCCGGGCGAGCTCCGAGATGCCGCGGTCGAGGTCGGGCACGTGGTAGAGCATCCAGGCCGCGACCGCGACGTCGAAGCTCCCATCGGCGAACGGCAGCTCCTGGACATCCCCGACCTGCGCGTCGACGCCGCGCGCGCGGGCGAGCTCGACCATCCGCTCGGAGAGGTCGACTGCCACCACCTGCGCCGCCGTGTCGCGGGCGAGCCACTCGGCGAGCTCACCCCAGCCGCACCCCACCTCGAGCACGCGCGCCGGCCGTGCCTCGACGACCGCGGCGACGGCGGGGACGCGTGCGTCGAGAGCCGTATGCGCGCCCGTATAGGCCGACGCGCGGCGCCGCAGCCGCGTCTCGTCGGCGTATTCGTCGGCGACGAGCGCCGGGTCGTCGAGCCGGGTCACGACGACTGCGGCGGGGCGTCGTGCTCGCTCACGGCCCCTCGACGATCGGCGCTCCGGGGATCCCGCGCGGGGCGCTCTTGACGCCGAGCCAGGCGCTCACGGTCGCCCCCACGTCGGCGAACTCACCGTCCTCGTGGATCCTCCCCGCCGCGTTTCGCCCCTCGACGTACGCGAGGAGCAGCGCATGCTCGCGTGAGTGGTCGGTGGACGGCGTCGTCGGATCGCAGCCGTGGTCGGAGGTGAGGATCAGAAGGTCGTTCGGACGCAGCGCGTCGAGCAGATCGGGCAGTCGGCGGTCGAAGTCCTGCAGGCACCGGTGGAAGTTGACGGGATCGTTTCGGTGGCCCCACAGCGAATCGGTCTCGACGAGGTTGGTGAAGACGAGCCCGCTCTCGATCGACCGCAGCAGCTCCTCCGTCTTCTGGATGCCGTCGACGTTCGACTTGGTCGGGAACTCCTCGTCGATGTCCTGGTGCGCGAAGATGTCACCGATCTTCCCGACGCCGTAGACCTTGTGGCCGGCGTCGCGCACGAGCGAGAGGTAGTTCGGCCGCTTCGGCTCGAGTGAGTAGTCGTGCCGGTTCGGCGTGCGCTCGTACGCCCCCGGCACTCCGGTGAACGGCCGCGCGATCACGCGGCCGACGGCATGCTTGCCGGTGAGGATCTCGCGTGCGGTCCTGCAGGCGTCGTAGAGCTCCTCGAGCGGCACGGTCTCCTCGTGCGCGGCGATCTGGAAGACGGAGTCGGCGCTCGTGTAGACGATCCACTTGCCGGTCCGCTGATGTTCCTCGCCGAGCTCCTGGATGATCTCCGTGCCGCTGGCGGGCTTGTTGCCGATCACCCCGCGGCCCGTCCGGTTCATGAACGGATCGATCACGTCGTCCGGAAAGCCGTAGGGGTAGGTCGGCATCGCGGTCGGCGTGACGATGCCCATCAGCTCCCAGTGGCCGGTCGTCGTGTCCTTGCCCTTCGAGCGCTCGAGGAGCCGGCCGGCCACGGCCGGGGCGCCAGGCTGCGGCGCACACCCCGCGAGCGGCTCGATGTTGCCGAGCCCGAGCGCCTCGAGCGTCGAGAGGTCGAGGCCGCCGACGGCGCGGGCGACGTTGCCGAGGGTGTCCGACCCCTCGTCTCCGAAGTCCGCGGCATCCGGCAGAGCCCCCGCTCCGACGGCATCCAGCACGATCACGCAGGCGCGGGAAGCCATCCGGGCTATCCTACTTCCGTGGCAAACGTGCTCGGGATCATCGGCATCATCGTCTTCATCGCGTGCGTGATCTCGCTCGCGGCGGCGATCACGTGGCTCGTCGTGCGGATCAGCCCGTCCCCGGCGAAGAAGAAGGCGAAAGCCGAAGCCGCCGCGCGGACGTAGCGCGACCGCGTCTCGACGCAGCTGGGACACGTCCCGATGCCGGCAACGACCGCCCCGGGTCGCCGCCTGCCCACGAGCCGGTGCCAGGCACCGTTACGAGTCTGTGCCACGAGCCGGTGCCAGGCACCGTCACGAGTCTGTGCCAAGCTGTCCCCGGGCCTTGCGGCAGACCGCGTGCGCAGGCACGATCGAGGTACGGGCGGGATGCCCGCGGGCCGGTGCCTGGCACCGACCCGGATCGCATACCGGCAAGGCGGGTGGGATGCTCGCGCACGGGCCGGACGAGCTGTCGGTGCGCGCGTCAGACGGCGCTCAGCGGGAGCACGTCGTCGAGCGGCGTGTAATCGAGGCCGTGTGCCTCCGCGACCGCTTCGTACGTCAGCTTCCCGTCGATCACGTTCACGCCCTTCGCGAGCGCACTGTCGTTCGCCACCGCCTCGCGGAGCCCCTTGTTCGCGATCGCCTCGACGTACGGCAGCGTCGCGTTCGTGAGCGCCTTCGTCGACGTGATCGGCACGGCGCCCGGCATGTTCGCGACGCAGTAGTGCGTGACGCCGTCGACGAGGTACACCGGATCCGCGTGCGTCGTCGCGTGGGACGTCTCGAAGCAGCCCCCCTGGTCGATCGCGACGTCGACGACGACCGCACCCTCGCGCATGCTCGAGATCATCTCGCGCGTGACGAGCTTCGGCGCTACGGCACCGGGAATCAGCACCGCCCCGACGACGAGATCGGCGTCCTCGACCGACGCCGCCACCTGCAGGCTCGAGCTCATGAGCAGCGTCACGCGGCCCGAGAGCACCTCTTCGAGGTGGCGCATGCGGTCGATCGAACGCTCGAGGATCGTCACCTGCGCTCCGAGCCCGAGCGCGATCACGGCCGCGTTGTAGCCGACGACCCCGCCGCCGACGATCACCACCTTGCCCGGCGCGACACCCGGGATCCCGCCGAGCAGCAACCCGCGGCCGCCGACCGGCTTCTCGAGGTGATACGCCCCGGCCTGCGGAGCAAGACGCCCTGCGACCTCCGACATGGGTGCGAGCAGCGGCAGTGAGCGCCCCACCTCGACCGTCTCGTAGGCGACAGCGGTGATGCCCGAGTCGACGAGCGCCCGGGTCAGCGGCTCGTCGGCCGCGATGTGCAGATAGGTGAAGAGGATCAGCCCCTCGCGCAGGCGCGCGTACTCGGAGGCGATCGGCTCCTTGACCTTCAGCACGAGGTCGGAGCGGTCCCACACCTCGTCGACCGACCCGATCTGCCCGCCGACGCGCGTGTACGCATCGTCCGGGAACGAGCTGCCGGCGCCTGCACCCGTCTCGACCGTCACGTCGTGGCCGTGGTTGATCAGCTCGAGCGCCCCGGCGGGCGTGAGCGCGACGCGGTACTCGTCGGGCTTGATCTCCTTGGCGACGCCGATCTTCATGGCGGCGGAAGCCTACCGACCCGCCCGAGCGTCGGCGAGCCGGGCGACGAGCGCCCGCTGCTCCTCGGTGAACACGGGAAGCTCCCCGGCCCGTGCGTTCTCGCGTGCCCGCGTAGGCTTCGACGTCGCGGGAATGACCGCGTCGATCCGCTCGTCGGAAAGCACCCAGCGAAGAAGCGCCTCGGGCCACGATTCGACGTCGAGCTCGTCGCGCTGTGCGCGCGTGAGCTCGACGCGACGTCGGCCCTCGCTCGAGCCGCCGAGCGGCCGCATTGCGATCACGGCCACGCCGAGCTCCTGGGCGAGCGGCAGCAGCAACCGCTCGCATTCGCGCTCCCACGGGTTGTACGGCACCTGAACCACGGAGAACCGGCCCGTCCGCAGCGCGACCGCGAGCTCGTCGAACGCCGACGACTGGTAGTGCGTCACCCCCAACTGCCCGATTCGTCCCGCCTCCCGCTCCGCCTCGAGCCATGCGACGTGCTCGCGCCAGAGCACGAGGTTGTGCACCTGCTCGATCTCCACCCGGCCGCCGAACCATTCGAGCTGGCGTGCGAACTGCGACCTCCCCTCCTCGAGCGAGCGCGCCCAGATCTTCGTCGCGACCACGCGCCCCTCGCGGAGCCCGTCGAGCGCCGCTCCGAGCGCACCCTCTGCACCGTGGTACATCGGCGAGGTGTCGACGAGACGGACACCCGCCTCGAACGCCGCGACGACCACCTCGCGCGCGAGGCGCGCGTCGCCGTCGAATGTGTTCCAGGTCCCGAGACCGACGACCGGACCGAGCCGCCGCTCCTCCATCACCGGCCCTCACTCCGAAGCAGCTCCGCAGCCAGGCGCCCCGCTCCGAACGCGGCGGCGAAGTGCGCGGCGTCCTCGTCCGGGCCACGACCCATGTGCGAGAGCGGCAGCCCTGCGCACGCCTCCCGCCACCCCGCGCCGTCCTCCGGCGAGGAGATCTCGACCTCGGCCAGCGTGAGGTCGAGCACCGCTTCGGTGTGGTGAGAGAGGCCGCGGTGGCGCGCCCGCTCGTCGGCCTCGGACACGCGCGCAGCCAGCACCGGTCGTCCCCCGAGCGCCGCGGCGACGTTCGCAGCCTCCGCGAGCGAGACCGCGCCGTGGCCGAAGCGCGTTCCCGTGCCCGTGATCCCCGGGCCGACCGAGCAGACGGCCACGTCGCCGTGAGCGGCCGCCCAGAGAAGCGCGGAGGCGACCGAGAGGCAACGGGCGTCACCGCCGAAGCACGGTGCCACCGACACGCGGGCGGCGAGCGGCAACGTCCGGACCGCGTCCGAGAGCTCGACCGGCAGCGCGCCGCCCGCGACCTGCACGTAGACCACGGAGGCTCCGCGAAGCGCCGCGCACACGGGGACGACCTGCGAGTGGACGGTGCAAAGGACGACCGGCAGGCCGTCGAGGTCGTCGGCGAGGCGGCCGTCCTCTTCCGCGTGGCGGACCGCCCACTGGCCGGGCGCGTAGGGGAGCGCCATCACGTGCGCACCCGACTCCGGCGGCAGGTCGAGGCCCCGCGTCAGGTTTGCGTACACGACGTCGAAGCCGCCCGAGCCGAGGCCGAGCTCGCGGGCCTGCACGTTCACGAGCACCTCGTCGCCCTCCTCGGCCGGTCCGGTGACATCGACGAGGACAAGGCACGGAACCCCGTCGACCTCGCAATGCAACTCGTCGACGACGCGCGTGACGCGCCCGCGCCTAAGCGAGAGCGGCATCGACGAGCGCCAGGGTCACGTCGACCATCGCCTCGAGATCGGCGACGGCGATGTGCTCGTCCGGCGTGTGGATGTCGGTCATGCCGTTCGCGAGGTTGACACATTCGAGGCCGCGCTCGTTGAAGACGTTCGCGTCGGCAGCGCCTCCGGAGAGGTCGTACGACACCTCGTACCCGCATGCCGCGAGCGCGCGGGCAGCGAGGACGACCGCGCGGTCCGACCGGGCGAACCGGTAGCCGCGGTAGCTCTTGCGGCCGACCGTCTCGACGTCGCACTCCGCGACGCCCGCCGCGAACGTGATCGCGTCCTGCATCTCCTGGACGAGGTCCGCGAGCTTACGCTCGTCGTGCGAGCGAGCCTCGGCGACGAACGTGCACCACTCCGGCACGATGTTCGTCGCGGTGCCGCCGGCGATCGTCCCGACGTTCGCCGTCGAGTCCGCATCGACGCGCCCGAGGCGCATCTCCGAGATCGCACGGGCCGCCGCGGCGATCGCCGAGCGCCCGTCCTCGGGGTGCATGCCGGAGTGGGCGGCGCGCCCGTGGAAGGTGACCTCGAGCGACTGCGAGTACGGCGCGCCCAGGATGACGACCCCGATCGGCGCCGCCTGGTCGTAGACGTAGCCGGTGCGCGCGACGAGCCGCGTCTGGTCGAACGCGTAGGCCCCGACGAGCCCGACCTCTTCCTTCGGCGTGAACAGGAGCTCGACGCCGGCGTGCGGCCTCCCCTCCCCGAGCAACCGGCGGGTCGCTTCGAGCATCGCCGCGACCGCCGCCTTGTTGTCGGCGCCGAGAATCGTGCCGGCCCCGTTCCGCACGACCCCGTCGTCCACGATCGGCTCGATCGCGGCCGTCGGGGGGACGGTGTCCAGGTGTGCGCAGAAAAAGAGCGGCTCGCCGGCCGCCGACGGCTCGAGCCGGGCGTACAGGTTCCCCATCGTCGAGCCGATCCCGGGACCGGCGCCGTCCTCGGCGACCGTCAGGCCGCAGTCGCGCAGGTACCGGAGCACGAGGTCTGCGACCGCCCGCTCCTCCCCGGGCGGGCTCGGCACCGAGGCGAGCTCGGTGAACAGATCGAGGACCTCGGGCACCGCCCCGAGCATAGAGACAGCGAACGGGAGAATTTCTATTGAAACCTGCGAGGTAACCTGCTCAACTCTGCCGGGAATGAACGCCACGCAGTCGCTGATCCAGGCCTCCCTGCTCGGAGAGGCGGTCGAGCACGGCCCTGCCGCCGTCTTCGTCGCGGACGAGAACGGCCGCTACGTCGCGGTCAACCAGGCAGCCTGCTCCCTCGTCGGCTACGACCGGGACGAGCTCCTCGGGATGCGGGTCTTCGACCTCCTGCCCGCCGGCGTCGAGCTCGAGCGCTGGCGCGCGATGCTCGAGCAGGGCGCGCTCTCCGGCACGGCGGCGCTCCGCCGCAAGGACGGCTCGACCGTCGAGTACTCCTACGTCGCCGGCGCGACGACCGTCGCCGGGATGCCGGTCTACGTCTCCGTCGGCGCCGGGCCCTAGAACGTCTTAGCCTCGGGCGGCTCCGACGCCCGCGCGCGAACGCGCCCGCTGGAGTGCCGCGGCGACGAACTCGCGGAAGAGCGGTGCCGGCCGCGTAGGACGCGATTTGAACTCGGGATGGAACTGGGACGCCACGAACCAGGGGTGATCCGGCAGCTCGACGATCTCCACGAGCCTTCCCTCCTGGAACGTGCCGCTGACGACGAGCCCGGCGGTGACGAGCTGCTGGCGGAATGCGTTGTTGACCTCGTAGCGGTGCCGGTGCCGCTCCGCGATCACCGGCTCGCCGCCGTAGACCTCGCGGGTCTGCGTGCCGTCACCGAGCTCGACGGCCTGTGCGCCGAGCCGCATCGTCCCACCGAGATCCTCCACCTCCTTCTGCTCCGGCAGCAGGTCGATCACCGGGAAGGGCGTCTCCGGATCCATCTCGGTCGAGTTCGCACCCTCCAGGTCGCACACGTGGCGCGCGAACTCCGACACGGCAACGTGCATGCCGAGGCAGATGCCGAGGTACGGGATCCGGTCCTCGCGCGCGACCCGGCAGGCGAGGATCTTGCCCTCCCAGCCGCGCGAGCCGAACCCGCCGGGCACGAGAACGCCGTCGACACCGGCGAGCTCGGCGCGGGCCTCCTCGAGCGTCATGTCCTCCGCGTCGACCCAGCGCACGTGTACCCGGCAGCCGCTCGCGATGCCGGCGTGCTTCAGCGCCTCGTGCACCGACAGGTACGCGTCGTGGAGCTTCACGTACTTGCCGACGAGCGCGATCTCGACGGACTCCTTGCGCTGCTTGATCCGCTTGGTCAGCTCGAGCCACTCGCCGAGCTCCGCCGCGGGCGCGTCGATGCCGAGCTTGCGGCAGACGAGCTCGTCGAGGCCCTGCTCCTGCAACGCGAGCGGGACGAGGTAGACGTCGGAGACGTCGGGATTCGTGATCACGGCGTCGATGTCGACGTCGGCGAAGAGGGCGATCTTCTCTCGGATCTCGCGCGCGAGCGGCTCGGTCGACCGGCAGACGAGCACGTCGGGGTGGATACCGATGCGCCGGAGCTCGTTCACGGAGTGCTGGGTGGGCTTCGTCTTCAGCTCACCGGCCGTGTCGATGAAGGGAACGAGCGTCACGTGCAGGTAGATCACGTTCTCCGGGCCGACCTCGCGCTTGAACTGGCGGATTGCCTCGAGGAACGGCTGCGACTCGATGTCGCCGACCGTCCCGCCGATCTCCGTGATCACGACGTCGGTGTCGGTCGCCTCGGCGACCGAGCGGATGCGCGACTTGATCTCGTTCGTGATGTGCGGGATCACCTGCACCGTCGAGCCGAGGTACTCGCCCTTCCGCTCCTTGCGGAGCACGCGGTCCCAGACGGCGCCCGCCGTGTGGTTCGCGGCGCGCGAGAGGTTCTCGTCGACGAAGCGCTCGTAGTGGCCGATGTCGAGGTCGGTCTCGGCGCCGTCTTCGGTGACGAACACCTCGCCGTGCTGGAACGGGCTCATCGTCCCGGGGTCGACGTTGATGTACGGGTCGAACTTCTGCACCTGGACCTTCAACCCGCGCGCCTTCAGCAGCCGCCCGAGCGACGCCGCGGTGATCCCCTTGCCGAGCGACGACACGACACCGCCGGTCACGAACACGAATTTCGCCATTTACGCCCTTCCCAACTCGTCGAGACGGCGCAGCAACGGCGTGCGCTCGATGATGGAACCCAGAGACGTGCGTTCCCCGAGGGCGTTGAGGCCGGCGAGTGCTCCGATTGCAAGCCAGCGGCCTCTGCCCGTGAAACGATTCACGGAACCCAATCCTAGCAGCGCACCAAGCGCGTTCGATCCTGCGTCCCCGAGCATCGCCATCTCGCGGAGATCGTAGGGAGCGAGCAGGACGGCCACGCCGAGCGGCGCCCGAAGCGGCACGGCGGCCGCGAGGTAGACCTTGAGCGCCCGCCCCGGCCGGGTGTCGAGCTGGTTGAGCGCGTTCGCGGAGAGGCCGACGAGGAGCGCTCCGGAGACGCTGCGGGTCCGGAGCAGCCCGTAGAGCGGGATCGCAGCGAGCTTGAGGACACCGGTCGTGTGGCGCGCGCCCAGGTGCTCGCGGAACCCGCGCTCGGGGCCCGCCCAGAGGTCGTCTGCGAGCCCGATCGCCGCGACCGCCGGCTCGTGGACGGCGGCGAGCCATCCGACCAGGGGAAGCCTCGTGCCGCGGTAGTTGACCCGCAACGGCCCGCATGCGAGCAGCAGGTGGGCGAGCTGGCGTCCGCGGTGGAGGAAGCCGCGCAGGTCACGGCCGGTCGCGCGGTGGGAGAGGTCGACTTCCATCTCGACGACCTCGATGCCGGCGCGAACCGCGTCGATCGTCATCCGCGTCTCGGCGCCGAAGCCGGGTGCGAGCGGGAAGACGGCTGCCCGCGTGCGAGCGTCGAGGCGCCGTTGGCCTGAGAGCGGCTCTTCCGCCCGGAATCCCGACCGGAGCTCGATCAGCGCTCGGGCCGCGCCTCTCGCGAGACCGAAGCCGCCGCCCTCACGCCGTGCGAAGCGGGCGATCCTGAGCCCGCGACCGACGAGCGCGCCGAGGTCGCCCCGCACCTCGGCATCGACGAGCAGGAGCGATCCGGGCGGCGCCGCGCGCTCGGCCGCGGAGAGCGCCTGTCCCTTGCCGCGCCGCGGGAGCCGGAGGACGGTCGCGCCGGACGCCTCGGCCCGGGCCGCCGTCGCATCGCGCGAGCCGTCGTCGGCCACGATCACCTCCGCCTCCGGGAACCGGGCACGGAGCAACCGGACCGTGCCGGCGATGGCGTCCTCCTCGTCGCGAGCGGCGACGAGGATCGTCAGCGGCTCCGGCCTACCCGCCAGGCCGGATCCTCGGGAGTGCCCCGTCCGCATCGGGCCGCACGCCGAAGTGGCCGGCCGGCGCGCCTGCGAGCAGTAGCGCGAGCGCGAGCTTGCCCGAGGGGGTGTCGACGTCGTCGACCGACGACATGCCGGACACCGAGCGCCAGAGCGGCACGAGCGAGGGCCGCGCGTCGCTCTGCTCCGCGCCGGCGACCGGTATGCCCGCCGAGACGAGCCCGGCGTAGAGCCCGTCGAGGAAGAGCTTCTGCAACGCCCCTGCCGGCCGGTCGCCCTGGAGAACGACGATCGCGTCGACCGCCTTGCCGGCCTCGCCACGCTGCTCCTCGACGAGGAGCGGCGACACCTTGTCGGAGATCGGCGTCTTCCCCGGCGTGACCCATTCCTGAGCGAGCTCCTGGCCGACCGCGTCGAGGCGCCGGAATCCAGGCGAGCTCTTGAGAGCACGAACGATGTCCGCGGCGGCGACCGGGAACTTGATCACGCGGTAGAGCGTCGTCACCGCACCCGCATCGGTCAACGCCTGTTTCACGTCGGTGCCCGCGCCGCCGGTGGAACCGAGCACGATCTCCGCGACGTGCCGCGCAGCGAGCCGGTTGTGCATGAGGACGGGATAGGTGTCCTCCTCGAAGCTCTGCGAGGCTGCGCCCTGCTCGGCGATCAGGCTCTTCTCGGCCGAGAGCTGGTCGACGCGCGTCTGGAGCCCGGCGATCTGGCTCTGGAAGTTCCGCCGCTCGGACTTGTCGACGAACCCGCGGCCCGAGATGCCGACGCCGACGAGGATGCCGACGATCAGCGCGATGAAGACCGCCGAGAGCGAGGCAACGTGATACCGAAGGTCGAGCACCCCTAGATAGTCGCAGCAGTCTGGACGAGGTCGAAGAGACGGCGGACGGCCTCGGCCGCGGAACCGCGGCTCGTTGTCACGGTGACGAGCGTCCGCTCGGGTGCCACCGAGCGCAGCCGCACCTCGACGTCGGTCTTCGGCGCGAGCAGGTGCCACGACCAGCGCTCGTACGGCTCGATCGCCTGGATCAGGAGCATCGTCTCGACCCGGCGGCGGCCCGTGAACGGGTTGCGCGCGAGCGCGTGCACCTTCCAGCGGGCGCCCGGAGCGAATCCACGCACGTCCGGGTCGACACCGGTGATGCCGGGCCACCAGTCGGCGAGGTGGTAGGGCTCGGCGAGGAACGCCCACACGTCATCTCGCGGCGCGAGCAGCTCGAGCGACGCGGTCTTCACAGGAGCGAGCGCGCGAGGTCTTCGATCAGGCTGCGCAGCGCGGGTGAGGCGAGGACCGCGACGACGATCGCAAGCAGCCCTGCCGTCGCGAGGATCACGAACGGCCAGAGCCCGGCCCGAGGCGCGACCAGCCGGGAGACGCCTTTCGCGTCGACGAGGATCTCCCCCACCTTCAGCCGTGTGACGAACGTCGACGACATGCCGGCGCGGTCGCGCTCGAGGAACTCGGTCAGGTTGAAGTGCGTTCCGACCGCGACGATCAGCTGCGCGCCCTTCTCGAAGGCGAGGAGGAACGCGAGGTCCTCGCTGATACCGGGCACGGACACGCTCTTGAACGGCACCCCGAGCTCCTCGAGCCTCGTTGCGCCGGGGGCTCCCCCAGTGCGGTAGGCGTGCACCAGGATCTCGGCACCCGATCGCAGCGTCCGGTCGGAGACCGAATCCATGTCGCCGACGATCACGTGCGGCTTCAGTCCCGCCTCGACGATCGCGTCGGCGCCGCCGTCGACGCCGATCAGCACGGGCCGGTACTCGCGGACGTAGCCACGCACCATGCGCAGGTCGCGCTTGTGGCCCGGTCCGCGCGCCACGACCAGCACATGCCGGTCACGGAGGCGGGTCTGGAGCGGCGGCAGGTCGGCGCCTTCGGTCAGGAGCCGACCCTCGTCGCGCAGGTACTCGAGCGTGTTCTCGGCGAACTGCTGCAACGCTTCGGTGACGCGGCCGCGCTGTTCCTCGAGCGCGCGCTGGAGCTCGTACTCGTTGAGCATCCGCCCCTGCGCGACGCATGTGCCGTTCCGGTACAGCCCGGCGCCGCGAACGGACAGCAGCTCGCCGTCCGAGACCGAGTCGAAGAGGTCGGCGCCGGTCGCGTCGATCAGCCGCACCCCGGCCCGGACGAGCTGCAGCGGCCCCGGGTTCGGGAAGCGGCCGGTCTGGCTGGCCGCGACGTTGACGACGACGCGGACGCCCGACTCGACGAGCTCCTCGGCGGAGACACGGTCGAGGTCGGCGTGGTCGATGATGGCGACGTCGTCGGGCCCGACCCGCTTGGTCAGGTCCTTGGTCTTCCGGTCGAGCCGCGCGTGGCCCGTGAACTCGACAAAGCTCACAGGGTGAGTCTAGGAGCAGCCTCGTCTCGGTTGTATCGCGGCGCCTCTGCGAGCGCTCCCGCCGGCCCTGTCGGTGCCAGGCACCGGCCGCGGTGACGAACATGGGCATCCCACCCAGTCGCAGACGATACGCGCCGGACGGCCCGATCGGCGGCATGTGCACGCATCGTCACACATGCTCGACAACACCCGTACCCAGCACGCTTGCCGTGTCCATGCCGGTGCCTGGCACCGTTCCGAGCCGTGTCCAGGCCGGTGCCTGGCACCGTTCCGTACCGCGCCCAGGCCGGTGCCTGGCACCGTTCCGTGCCGCGCCCAGGCGGGTGCGGCGCCGGGCCGGCAGCGTCCCACGGCCGGTGCCTGGCACCGTCCGGTGCACGGTCTCGCTCGGATCGCGACGACGGCGCGGTCGCCGCGCGACGCGAACAGGGAGCGCGGCGGGGCGGTTGGCTACCCGCGGTCGAGCGAGGCGAGGAACTCGGCGCCGCCGAGCATGCGCTCGACCTCGTCGCGGCGCTCGGCGTCGTCGAGCCGCGCGATCGCCGTATGCGTGGGATCGCCGGCCACCTTCTCCACGCTGAAGTGCCGGTCGGCGACCGTGGCGATCTGCGGCAGGTGGGTGATCGTCACGACCTGCGCCCGTCCCGCGAGCCGCTGCAGCGTCTCCGCGACCGCGTGCGCGGTCGTGCCGCCGATGCCGGCGTCGATCTCGTCGAAGACCATCGTCTCGCCACCGGCGACCGCGGCGATCGCGAGCGCGACCCGCGACAGCTCTCCCCCCGACGCCGTCTCCGCGACCGGGCCGAACGGCAGCCCCGCGTTCGGCCGGATCAGGAACGAGACGTCGTCGGCGCCGGTCGCGCCGGGGTCGCGCTCGCCGACGACGACCCGGAACTCGCCGTCGCCGAGGCCGACCGACTTCAGCTCTGCGGCGACCGCGGCGGCAAACGGCGCGGCGGCGGCGGTACGGGCGGCGCGCAGCTCGGCGTGGACACGGTCGACCTCCGCCTGCGCGGCCGCGAGCGCCTCCTCCGCGACGCGCACCGGGTCGTGCCCGCCCTCGAGCGCCGCGAGCTCGCGCCGCGCCTCCTCGCCACGCTCGAGGAGCTCGGCGAACGTCTGGGCGCGGTGGCGCCGCTTCAGGTCGGAGATCGACTCGAGCTCCCCCTCGACCTGCTCCAGCCGCCCCGGCTCCGCCTCAAGCGCGTCGAGGAACCCGCGTAGCTCGGACGCCGTCTCCCGCAGCAGCAGCTCGGCCTGGCGCAGCGCGTCGCCCGCAGCCTGCAGCTCGGGCGCGAGGCGCTCGAGCGGCGCGACGGCTCGCTCGGCGGCGCCTGTCAGGTCGGCCGCCCCTTCTCCGTCGTCGGGCGCGAGCGCCGCCGCCGCGGAGGCGACGCCCTCGACGAGCTCCGTGACGTGCCGGAGCCGCTCCCGCTCGGCGCGCAGCTCGTCCTCGCGGGGCGGCTCGAGCCCGTCCGTGTCCGCGGCGAGGACGCGCAGCTCCTCGAGCCGGGCCTCCGCGGAGGCCGCGTCACGCGTGAGCTCGTCGTGGGCGCGCCGTGCGGCCTGCAGCTCGCGCCACGCCCGGGCTGCGGCGCGCGTGTCGAGACCGGCGAAGGTGTCGAGCACGCCGCGCTGGTAGCCCGGCCGGGCGAGCCGCCGCTGCTCGAACTGGCCGCTCATCGCGATCAGCGACTCGGCAGCCGCCGCGACGTCCTCCCGCGCGGCGCTCCGTCCCCACGCGTAGGCCCGCGTCCGTCCGTCCGCGAAGATCCGCCGTGCGAGCACGACGCCGTCCTCGCCGTCCGGCCGCAGCCCGGCGAGCTCCCCGAGCGCCTCGTCGTCGACGCCGTCGAACTCCGCCTCGACATAGGCCTCGCTACCGGCGGCGCCGATCAGCGCTGCGTCACCCCTCGCACCGAGCAGGAGCCCGATCGCGTTCGTGAGGATCGTCTTGCCCGCCCCGGTCTCGCCGGTGATCGCGTTCAGACCCGGATCGAGCTCGAGCTCGGCGTCGCGGATCAGGACGAGATTGGAGATGCGGAGCGACCGGAGCATCGGTCCATGGTACGGAGAGCGCCTGTCGTGGTCATCGTCCGAAGGTGGTGGCGTAGCGCCGGAAGAACGTCACCTCCGGGAGCGTCGCGAGCAGGCTTCGCTGCTCGCCGACGCGCACCACCGCCTGCCCGCCGACGGCGAGGGTCCCCACCTCGTGCCCGTCGACGAGCACGGTCGCGTCGAAGTCGATCGTCCGGTTCTCGATCGTCACCTCGAGCCCGCGCGGAACGACGAGCGGTCGGATGTCGAGTGCGTGCGGCGCCACGAACGTCAGCGCCATCGCGTCGAGGCCCCAGACGAGCACCGGCCCGCCGTTCGAGAGGTTGTACGCCGTCGAACCCGTCGGCGTCGCGCAGATCAGCCCGTCGCACGGTTGATGCCCGAGGTCCTCGCCGCCGATCGAGTACCCGAGCTCGACCATCCGGCCGAGGGTGCCTCCCGCGACGACGACGTCGTTGACCGCCACCTCGGTCGCCCCGCCGACCGTCACCTCGAGCGTCGCGAGCTCCACGGTGCGGTAGTCGCCGGCGAAGACACGCGCGATCCCCGTCTCGAGCTCCTCGCCGCTCATCGCCGTCAGGAACCCGACCCGGCCGTAGTTGACGCCGATCACCGGCACCTGCTTGCCGAGGAACCGTGCGAGCGTGCGCAGCATCGAGCCGTCGCCGCCGAGCACGATCGCGATGTCCGCATCGTCGCCGTCGACGAGCGTCACCCCGGATCGCTCGGCGATGCCGTGGAGCCGCGCGAGCGCCGCCTCGACGCCGTTCCGGCCGTGGGTGACGACGGCGGCCCTAGTCACCGACGGCATCGGCGATCCACCGGTCGAGGCCGGCGGGGAGCTCTGGGCGCTCTCGCTGGATGAGGTGGAGGACGAACTCACGGTTTCCCTTCGGGCCGGGCAGGCCGGAGTCTACGACCCCCTGCGGCTCGGCTCCGCAGGCGGCGAGCGCCTCGGCGGCGGCCCGCACGACACGGCGCTGCACCGCC
>Ga0207657_10000061_pt1 | contig 100578 bp, 79 predicted proteins | sample KBSC33metaG_FD_184316 | JGI IMG/M metagenome (GOLD analysis project Ga0207657, IMG submission 184316) | Corn rhizosphere microbial communities from Kellogg Biological Station, Michigan, USA - KBS C3-3 metaG (SPAdes) (version 2) | ecosystem: Host-associated > Plants > Roots > Rhizosphere > Soil...
CTTACAACCCCCGCCTGGCCATCACCGCGGGCTACCCCGAGCGCAGGGGATGACATTTTCACGTGGCAGTACCCACGACATTTCTATTGACCAGCGACACCGGGTGGGAGCCGTCGGCTCGCCGCGCGCCGCGGTTGCCCTTGACCAACCGCGGGCGGTTCTGGTGTGGTGCTCGCTGATGGCATCCGAGCCCGCGACCCGCCTGCGCGGCGCCCTGCTCGCCCTGGCCGCGCTGGTCGGCGCGCTCGGCCCGGCGTGCCAGCCGGCGCCGCCGGTCCGGCCCGATCCGGCCCCGGCCGTCGTGCCGGCGCCCGCGGCCGCGCCGGACGACGTCTCCGGCGAGGCCTACATCCGCTGGCTGGTGGAGCGCTCGATGCTCCACCAGGCGGAGCTGGCCGCGCGCCGCTACTCGGGCCGGGGCGAGCTCTGGCAGCATCCGTACGCGGCGCCGGAGCCGCGCGCCGCCTCGGCGCTGGCCTCGGTGTGGTTCACCGCGTACCCGCCGTCGCAGATCACCGGGCCGGGCGAGTCGGTACTGGAGAGCCTGGGCGATCCCGAGCTCTGGCGCGTCTTCCGCGAGATCGGCATCGGCGGCATGCACACCGGCCCCATGAAGCGCGCCGGCGGCATCCGCGGGCGCGAGTACACGCCCACCGTGGACGGCAACTTCGACCGCATCAGCAGCGAGATCGACCCGGCCTTCGGCACCGAGGCGCAGTACCAGGCCATGGTGAAGCACGCGGGCGACAACGGCGCGGTGATCATCGGCGACGTCATCCCGGGCCACAGCGGCAAGGGCGCCGACTTCCGCCTGGCCGAGCGGCGCCACGGCGACTATCCCGGCCTCTACCACATGGTGGAGATCCGCCCCGCGGACTGGGGCCTGCTGCCCCCGGTGCCGGCCGGCAAGGACTCGGTCAACCTCGGGCGCGCGGCCGTCGATGAGCTGAAGGCGGCCGGCTACATCGTCGGACGGCTTCCGCGCACGATCTTCTACGAGCCCGGCGTCAAGGAGACGGACTGGTCGGCCACCGACGCGGTCGTCGGCGCGGACGGCGTGAGCCGGCGCTGGGTGTACCTGCACTACTTCAAGGAGGGGCAGCCCACCTTCAACTGGCTCGACCCCACGTTCGCGGCGCCGCGGCTGGTGGCCGGCGACGCGATCCACTCGCTGGCCACCCTGGGCGAGCGCATGCTCCGCCTCGACGCCAACGGCTTTCTCGGCATCGAGAAGAGCCCGGACGATCGCCCCGCCTGGTCCGAGGGGCACCCGCTCTCGGTCACCGCCAACCAGCTCATCGCGGGCCTGGTGCGCAAGCTCGGCGGCTACACGTTCCAGGAGCTGAACCTGACGCTCGAGGACCTCAAGGCGATGTCCCAGGGCGGCGCCGATCTCTCCTACGACTTCGTCACCCGCCCCGCCTACCAGCACGCGCTGGTCACCGGCGACGCCTCGTTCCTGCGCCTTGCGCTGGACCTGCAGTGGGCCTACCAGGTGGACCCGGCGGCCCTCATCCACGCGCTCCAGAACCACGACGAGCTCACGCTGGAGCTGGTGCACTTCTGGACCCGGCACAAGGACACCACGTTCACCTTCCGCGGCAAGCCGGTGAAGGGCGGCGCGCTGCGCGACACCATCCGGGCCGAGATGCACGAGCGCCTGATGGGTCTCGCCGCCCCCTACAACCTGAAGGCCCCCAACGGCATCTCCTGCACCAGCGCCACGGTGGCCGCGGCCGCCCTCGGCATCCACGACCTCCGACATCTCACCGAGGCGGAGCGGCGCGACATCCAGCGCGCGCACCTGCTGCTGGCGATGTTCAACGCCATGCAGCCGGGGGTCTTCGCGCTCTCCGGCTGGGACCTGGTGGGCGCGCTCACGCTGTCCGCCGAGTCCGTGAAGGACCTGATCGCCGAGGGCGACACGCGCTGGATCAACCGGGGCGCCTACGACCTGCTGGGCAAGCACCCGGGCGTGACGGCCTCGAGCAGCGAGCTGCCGCGCGCCTTCGCTCTGTACGGGCCCCTGCCGGAGCAGCTCGCGCGGCCGGACTCGTTCGCCTCCCAGCTGCGGAGGATGCTGCGCGTGCGCGCGCAGTATCGCATCCACGAGAGCGAGCAGGTCGAGCTGCCGCCGGTGCGGGCGCGCGGCCTCGTCGTCATGGTCCACCGCCTGCCCGGCGGCGGGGGGATCCAGGTCACGGCGGTCAACTTCGGCCGCACGCCGGTGCGGGAACCCGTGACCGTCAAGACCGCGCCGGCGGGCGGGACGGTCACCGACCTCCTCGCGGAGAAGGCCCTCGGCAAGCTGAGCGCGGCGCGCCGCCTGGCCCTGACCCTCGGCCCGCACGAGGGGCAAATCCTTTTGATCAAGTAGAGGAGGCCACCCCTGAGCTTCTGGCAGATCTGGAACATGTGCTTCGGCTTCCTCGGCATCCAGTTCGGCTGGGCGCTCCAGATGGCCAACATGAGCGCGATCTACGAGTACCTCGGCGCGGACGCGCACCAGATCCCCATGCTGTGGCTCGCGGCGCCCCTGACCGGCCTGCTCGTGCAGCCCGTCATCGGCCACATGAGCGACCGCACCTGGAACCGCCTGGGCCGGCGCCGGCCTTACTTCCTGACCGGCGCGCTGCTCGCCTCGGCCGCGCTGATCGCCATGCCGAGCTCGGGCACGCTCTGGATGGCGGCCGGGCTCCTGTGGGTGCTGGACGCGTCGATCAACATCAGCATGGAGCCCTTCCGGGCGTTCGTCGCCGACCTGCTGCGGCCGGAGCAGCGCACGCACGGGTACGCCATGCAGGCGCTGTTCATCGGGCTGGGGGCGGTGTTCGCCTCGGTGCTGCCGTGGCTCCTGTACGACCTGTTCCCCTCGGGGAGCGGCGCGTCGGGTGGCGGCGCCATCCCGCTCGCGGTGCGGCTGGCCTTCTACATCGGCGCGGTCGTCTTCCTGGCCGCGGTGCTGTGGACCGTCTTCACCACCCGCGAGCACCCGCCGGAGGACATGGAGGCGTTCCGCCGGATGAACGCCGAGAAGACCGGCCTCGGTGCCGCCGCCGAGATCCTCCACGACGCGCTGGCCATGCCGCCGACGATGCGCCGCCTGGCGTGGGTGCAGATCTTCACCTGGCTCGGCTTCTTCTGCATGTGGCTCTACTTCGGGGTCGCGGTGGCCCGGAACATCTTCGGCGGCGCGCCCGGGACGCCGGAATACGACCAGGGCATCGCCTGGGCCGGCAACTGCTTCGCGGTGTACTCCGCGGTCTGCTTCGCCTTCTCGTTCGCGCTGCCCGCCATCGCCGCGCGGCTGGGCCGGCGCCTGACCCACGCGCTGTGCCTGCTGACCGGAGCCGCCGGCCTGATCTCGGTGGCGGCCGTCGACGACAGGTACCTGCTCTTCCTGCCGATGGCGGGCGTGGGCATCGCCTGGGCCAGCACGCTGGCGATGCCGTACGCCATCCTGGCCGGCGCCCTGCCCGCCGGCAAGACCGGCATCTACATGGGCATCTTCAACTTCTTCATCGTGATCCCGGAGATCCTGGCCGCGCTGGGGTTCGGCACGCTGCTCGAGCGGCTCCTCACCGACGAGAGCGCGGTGGTGATGTGGCTGGGCGGAGACAATCGACTGGCGGTCGTGGTCATCGGCGGCCTCTCGCTGGCGGTGGCCGCCGCGCTCTGCACCCTCGTCATCGACCCGGCCGCGCAGCCGACCGAACACCCTCTCCCCTCCGGGGAGAGGGCAGGGTGAGGGGTCGCGCCGCCCGCTCACCCGCCCGCGGCATCCCCGAACTTCGTGTCCCGCGTCTTGATCCGGTCCTTCACGCCCCTGGCCCGCGCCGCCGCCCCGTAGGTGCCGAGCGCCTGGCGGTGCGGGATCGTCAGCATGTAGTTCTTGAACGAGCTCTCGAGGGCGCGGCGCTGCCCCTGGATGTCCACCGTCTCGTTCACCGACGCCTTCGCGAGCTTCAGCGCGAAGGAATCTTGAAGAGCGATGCGTTGCGCCAGCTCGAGCGTGGCGGCGTCCAGCTCCGCCCGCGGCACCACCCGGTTGACGAGGCCGAGATCGAGCGCCGTCTTCGCGTCGATGTAGTCGCCGGTGAACAGGTACTCCTTGGCCTTCCGCGGGCCGAGATCCCACGGCATGCTGAAGTACTGCACGTGCGCGCCGCCCCAGCGCACCATCCGGTCGGCGAACTGCGCGTCGTCGGCGGCGATGATGAGGTCGCAGCAGGAGGCCAGCATGAGGCCGCCCATGATGCAGTAGCCCTGCACCTGGGCGATGGTCGGCTTGGGCACGTCGCGCCAGCGCAGGGTGGCCTCGAGGTACAGCTCGGACAGCCGCTCGAGGTTCTCGGGCATGCCCGGGCCGACCGGGTGGGCCTTCTGGTCCTCCAGCTCCTCCGGGCTGCCGAGATCGTGCCCCGCCGAGAAGTGCGCGCCGGCGCCCGCCACGACGATGACGCGCGTCGCGTCGTCCTCCGACGCCGCGCGGAAGGCCTCGTCGAGCTCGAGGATCATCACGCGGCTCTGGGCGTTGAGCACCTCGGGCCGGTTGGCGGTGATGCGGGCCACGGCTCCCAGCTGTTCGTAGCGGATGGTGCGGTATTCCATAGGGCCCTCCGGCGGCCACAATAGCCCACGCGGGCGCGCCACGACCAGCCCCACCGCCGTGATACGGTGAGGCACCCAGGAACACCCACGGAGGTCTCCAGATGGCGGGCCGGCTTCGGGACAAGGTGGCGCTGATCACGGGCGCGGGATCGGGCATCGGCGCGGCGACGGCGGTGGTGTTCGCGCAGGAAGGCGCGAAGGTGGCGCTCGCCGATCTGCGGCCGGCGGATCTGGAGACCGTGGCAGCCCAGGTCAAGAGCGCCGGCGGCGAAGCGCTGGTGATGGTGGGCGACGTGACGCGCCGGGCCGACTCGCAGCGGCTCGTGGAGGAGACGGTGAAGCGATTCGGTCGAGCGGACGTGCTCGTCAACAGCGCCGGGGTGGCGCCCCGGAACGCGCCGGCCGACTGGGACTGGGAGAAGGTCTGGGACTTCGTGATGGCCGTGAACATGAAGGGCACGTTTCTCATGTCCCGGGCCGCCGCGGAGCAGATGGTCAAGCAGGGCGGCGGCTCGATCGTGAACCTGTCCTCGATCTACGGCCTCGTGGGCCGACCGCGCGAGATCGGGACCGGGCTCGACCCGTACACGCACAGCAAGGGCGGGGTGGTCCAGCTCACCCGGGACATGGCGGTACACTTCGCCCGGGAAGGCGTGCGGGTGAACGCCCTGTGCCCGGGGTTCGTCTACACCAACCTCACGAAGGCCTTGACCGACAAGCCCGAGAGCCGGAAGTTTCTCGAAGACAGGCACCCGATGGGCCGGCTCGGCCAGCCCGACGAGATCGCGCGCGCGGCGCTCTTCCTGGCGTCGGACGACGCCTCGTTCGTCACGGGCGCCTGCCTGCCGGTGGACGGGGGGTACACCGCCCAGTAGTGTGCCGCGCGGAGTGAGTCGGGGTCACTCCTCCTGCATCAGATGGTCGCGCTGCGTCGTCCCGGTGTAGTCCCGCCGGTACCGGCCGCGCCGCTGCAGCTCCGGTACAACCAGATCGACGAACTCCTCGATGGCCCCCGGGGAGTAGATCGGCGACAGCATGAACCCGTCGCCGCCCACCTGGTCGAAGTAGTCCTCCATCTGGTCGGCCACCTGCGACGGGGTGCCCACCATCTGGAGCAGCCCCACGCTCTGCCCGTGGCGCTGGGCGACCTCGCGCAGCGTGAGGAGCTCTCCCGTCAGGGTCCGGTAGCGCGTCTGCATGCGCTGGAGCTGCGGCTCCGTGCGGCCGGCCATCATCTCGTCGAGCGGCAGCTTCGAGAGATCGAAGTCGAGGTGGCCCGAGAGGATCGCCAGGCCCCCCTCGAGCGGGACCAGCTCGTTGTGACGCGCCTGCTTCTCGCGCGCCTCGTCCTCCGTCGCCCCGAGGATCGGCTGGATGCCGAAAAGGATCTTGCACGCCTCGGGCTTGCGCCCCTCGCTCGCGGTGCCCTTCTTGATGTCGTCGTAGTAGGCCTTCGCCCCCGCGATGTTCGGCTGGATCGCGAAGATCGCGTCCGCGTAGCGCGCCGCGAACGTCCGCCCCTTGGGGGAGGTGCCCGCCTGGAGGATCGCCGGGCCGCCCTGCGGGGAGCGCACCACGTTGAGCGGCCCCCGGGACCGGAAGAACCGGCCCTCGTGCTCGATGCGGTGCACCCTGGACGGGTCCGCGAACACGCCTGCCGCGCGGTCCATCACGACCGCGTCCGGCTCCCAGCTGTCCCAGAGCTTGCGGCAGACCTCGATGAACTCGTGGGCGCGATCGTAGCGCTCGTCGGTCGGCCGGCGCTCCTCTCCGTAGTTCGCGGACTGGTTGTGGTTCAGCGACGTCACCACGTTCCAGGCGGCCCGGCCCCGGGTCAGGTGGTCCAGCGTGGCCCACAGGCGCGCGGCGTAGAAGGGGTGCGCGTGGCTGATCGAGAACGTGGCCCCGAGACCGATGCGCGTGGTGACCGCGGCCATGAACGACAGCAGCGGGATCGGGTCATGCTCGGGCGCCTGGGTCGCGTGCTGGATGGCCGGGTCCATCGTCCCGCGGTACGTGTCGGAGATGTAGTTCAGGTCCGCGAAGAAGACCATGTCGAACTTGCCGCGCTCGCAGACCCTCGCGATGTGCTGGTAGAGCTCCGGTCGCGCCCAGTCGAACCCGGCCGCCGCGGTGCGGGGATGCCGCCACATGGCGAGGCTGTGATAGGTCGGGCTGTGACAGAGGAACTGCGCCAGGTGCATCTTGCGCTTGCCCACGGCGCGCGGTTCCCGCCTCCCTACCCGCGCCGGTTCAGCACGTAGAACGGCTCGGCCGGCTCTTCTCGATTCAGGTCCGGCCTGAGCCAGGTGTTGTACCAGGCCTGGTAATGGGGCTTGAGCCGCTGGAGCATCTCGGCGTGGCGACGCTGCTTGGGGGGAATGTGGCGCGCCGCCTTGCGGATCTCGCGATAGAGCGCGTCGACGTCGAGCGTGGTCATCCGGCGGTCCTCCATCACCACCCGGCCGCCGACGATCGCGGTGGCCACGTCCTCGCCCATCGCCCGGTGGATGAACGCCTCCGCGATGGGCAGCTCCTCGGTCAGCCACGGGTCGCGCAGGACCCGATCGAGGTCGACGAGGATCATGTCCGCCTTCATCCCGGGCACGAGCGCGCCGATCTCCCCGCCGAACCCCAGGGCGCGCGCGCCGTTGACGGTGCCCATCCGCAGCACCTCGAAGGCGGTGAGGGCCGGGGTGCGCAGGTCGTAGTCGGGCACCCGGTGGAGCTTGTGCAGCATGCGCAGCTCCATCACCGCGTCCTCGTCGTCGTTGATCGTCTTGTCGTCGAGCCCCATCGCCACGTTGACGCCCCGCCGGTGCATCGCGTAGATCGGCGCGAGGCCGTTGCGCATGCCGAGGTTGCAGCTCGGATGGCTCGTGATGGAGGCCCGGCGGGTCGCGAGCCGGTCGATGTCGTCCTCGCTGACCCAGATGGCGTGGCCCAGGGCGAGGTTCTCGTCCACGAGGCCCAGCTCGTCGAGCCAGGCGACGGCGCTCTTGCCGTACTTCCGGAAAGAAAAGGCGCGCTGGATCGGCGTCTGCACGCAGTGCATGTGGATGGGCACCTTGCCGAGCCGGTCCGCCGTCGCCTTGGCGCGGAGGAGGAAGCTCTCGGTCACCGCCTGCGCCCAGCTCGGCGAGAGCAGCACGCGCGTGTCCTCGGACGCGTAGCGCCCGTGCAGGTGGTCGAACAGCGCGAAGTACTCCTCCTCCATCCGCTTGGCGTCGACGTTGACGAGGGGACGGGCGAAGGCGTGGAGATCCGGCGGCAGCGTCTCGAGGAACGCGGCCGAGTCCAGCACCAGCTTGTCCACGTTCCGGACCCCGGGCGCGAAGGCGATCCGGAGACCGCAGCGCAGGTAGGTGCGGATCGCCGTCTCACAGCGGCCGCGCGCCTGCGGGCCCTCCGTGTCGAACCCCATGTGATGCATCGTCGTGCAGCCGCTCCGCAGGTGGCGCCAGGCGGCCAGCGAGGCCATCAGCTCCGGGTCGAAGACCGGCATGAAGGCCCAGTCGAGTAGGTTGTTCTCCAGGTAGTCGTTGAGCACGCCCTTCTGGATCGGGCTCAGCGCCCGCCCGTGACTGTGGGCGTCGACCAGCCCCGGCATCAGCAGCTGCCGGCCGTTGCCCACCACCCGCGCGCGGGGATGCCGCCGGCGGAGCCCGGCCCAGGCCCCGACCGCGGCGATCCGGGAGCCCGAGACCAGCACCGCTCCGTCCTCGAGCACGCCGGGCTCCCCGACGGCGGGGTCCGTGATCACGTGCCGTCCACGCACCAGCATGTCCATGCGCGCACCTCCTGGCCGCTTCGGCCGGGGGCCATCCTGCGCTCCCGCCGGCGCCGGGGTCAAGGGCCGGCCGTCTCCAGAACCCTCTCCCCTCCGTGGAGAGGGCAGGGTGAGGGGCCCAAGCAGGTGGTGGAGCGTATCGCCGGGCGGACATTGACGGGGTGACCGCGGCAAGACTAGCTTGTGGGCATGGCGGTGTCCTCCGTGCGCACCAAGCACTGGACCCGAGTCGAGTACGAGCGGCTGATCGATCTGGGCGCCTTCCGACCCGGCGAGCGCCTGGAGCTGGTCGGCGGCGCCCTGCTCGTCCGCGAGCCTCAGGGTGGCCCGCACGCCACGGCCGTCGGGCTGGTCGAGGATGCGCTACGCCAGGTCTTTGGCACCGGCTGGACGGTCAGGACCCAGAGCCCCATCGCCCTCGACGAGGACTCCGAACCCGAGCCCGACATCGCGGTGGTGCCAGGCAGCCGGCGTGACCATAGCCGCTCTCACCCGTCCCACCCTGTTCTCATCGTCGAGGTGGCCGAGTCGAGCCTGGCATTCGATCGGGGCGAGAAGGGCAGTCTCTATGCGCGGGCCGGGATTGCCGACTACTGGATCCTCAATCTGCCTGACCAGGTGCTGGAGGTTTACCGAGACCCGGAGACCAATCCCGACTCGCCGTATCGCTGGCACTACGGATCGGCTCTTACGTTGAGCGCCGGCGATCGCGTACGGCCGCTCTCGGTACCGAACGCCGAGATCCTGGTCGCGGATCTGTTGCCCTAGCTCCAGTGGATATTGACGCGCTTCTGAAGGCCCGCGACGAGATCCTGGCCATCGCCCAGCGTCATGGCGCCAGCCACGTCCGCGTGTTCGGATCCGTGGCCCGGGGAGAGGCGGGTCCGGACAGTGACGTCGACATCCTCGTGGACCTCGAGCTCGGCCGGAGCCTGCTCGACCACGCGCAGCTTCAGATCGACCTGGAAGCCTTGCTTGGCCGAAAGGTCGACGTGGTCGCTGCCCGCGGGCTTCGGCCCCACCTTCGTGATCGTGTCATCCAGGAAGCAATTCCCCTATGAGGGACGACCGCGCGCGGCTCCATCGCGCGCTATGCCTCGCGCGGGCGACCGCCCTTCGACCGGGACGAGCTCGTTCAGTCCTAGATGGTCTATCACCTCACTCTGATCGGCGAGGCAGCCGCCCGGCTCTCACCAGGTGTGCGTGACCGTCACCCGAGATTCCCTGGCCCAGGGTCATTGGCATGCGCAACATCCTCGTCCACGGCTACTTCGCGATTGACCTTGAAGAGGTGTGGGTGACGGTGGAGCAACGGGTACCAGTCCTGCAGAACCAGATTTAGACGATCCTGCGGGGGGACACGGGACCCCGGACCGTCGCCGAGCGTCGCCCCGCTTATCGGCTCGCCCTAAAATTCAGCCGCTGACCATCCGATCGGCTGGCCCAAGCTAGCTCCTCCCGGCCGGCGCGTGACTACCAGCCCCGGCTTATGGGCTCTCTCGGGCTTGGACCCGCTGATTAAGAGTCCGCGAGTCAAACAGGCAAGAGATCGAGCTGCAGCCTGCTGCCCTGGTCGGGGATGCAAGAGTCGCTCAGGTCCGCGAGGCCGGGAGGCAGCGGCAGCACGTCGCGTAGCTTGAACAGGACAAGACCTCCGAGGATGCCTGAGAGCCCCGCCACGAACTCCAGGGCTGAATAGATGAGGACATACGTAGCCACCGAGACCAGATCCGTCGGGCGGCCTGGATCCCACCAGGGCTGACAACTTAGCTCGCCTGTCGGAACTCCTCGTAGCGCTCCGCCAGGAAGTCTGCGCGGGGCCAGAGCGCCCGCGAGCTCGGTCGGAGGATCGTCTTTCCCTGGAATCCCTGGAGACCATGCAGCAGCATCGGGCCGTCCTTCTCCCGAAGGATGTCCATGCGCACCTCGACAATGAAGTCTGGCCGGATACCAAGGATGTTCCGATCGAACGCGGCGTGGTGCAGCGCGCACAGGGCCAGCCCGTTGGGTACGATCGGCTCACCCTTCGGATGGCTGTCGGGGAGGATGTGGGCCGCGTCGAGTAGCTCATCGTGGCGAAGACGGCAGATCGCGCACTGTTCCCGGTAGGCGCGCAGGACCCGCTCCCGAAAGCCTTGTTGATGGAGTCGCTGCTGGGTCAGGACGGTGATGTACGCACGCCTGGCCTCGAGGCTGTTCGGGTCCGGCTTGAAGTTGGACATCACCGGCATGTAGGGCGCATCGACCGCCACCGAGAACGACAGCTCGGCCGGGTGATCTCGCACGATGTACACCGGCCACACGGGCATGTAGCGGCCCGGCGTCACCCCGTACAGATAGATGAGTGGCACCCCGCGTCCCATGGCGAGGCGCAAGCCCTGATTGTCGCGGTGGCCCGGGTCCGTGCCGCGGTAGCGGTAGCGCAGGAAGCCGTCCGGTCCGACGCCGTCGTCATACGGGCGCGCCTCCCCTTCCCTGACCGGTACCGTCGTGATGCTGATCGGCATTTCCGCGAGCAACGCCGGCTTGAAGATGCCCTGGGGGCCAATCAGCGGGACCCTCCGGCCTTCGAAATCGAATCCCCGCTCCAGAAGATCGCGCGGGACCACCTCGCCGTGCAGGCGGGTCTGCTCGGTCAGGAACTGAAAGGCCTGCGTCCGAACACGGGTGTCGAGGTCCGCCCCGCTCATTCCTCTCTAGCTCCGGAACACCGTGTCTGCGTGCCACGAACACCCGGTTACCGCCTGGCTGCCAGAAGTTGATCTCGTCGAGGTGCTGCCGACCGGCCAGGAACGCGTACCACTCCTTGTCCGTGACCGCGACAAAGGTGCGCACGGCGGTATCCTAGCAGAGCCTTGGGCACGGCCGGGACCCCGAATCGTCACAGGGACGGTCGCCAACCATCGTGACGGCCGACAACGATCTACTGAGCTTGGGCGAGATCGAGAACATCCCGATCGTGGACGTGCCGGTGTTCTAGCGGAACTGACCGAGCTCGACCGAGGTCGTGAGACATGCCCGAAACTGCCCGAGATGATCTGACTGAGGCTGCGGTTGGGGTGGTCGACGAGGCCCTGCGATCTGCCAGAGCTTCACGTAGTTCTTGAGATCCGCGAGACATGGGCCTCGCCTGGCAGGGCACACTCCTCGGGATCCAACCCCGGATCCGTCTCACCCGATCCTTCGACGAGCGGAGCCACACGTATCTGGGCTACGCCCTCCGCCTCGACGGAGCCATCGCCGACCGGCGCGGCGAATTTCTCGTGGGCATCGGCTCGGGCACCCAGGCCAAGCATCGCTTTCGGGCCGGCGACGTCATCCAGGGTGAATCGGACCCCGTTCCCGACCCCCGCACCGAGCCTGTGGACTTCTACAAGACGGTGCGACTCAAGCTCGTAGCGCGCAGACCAGAGGGGCCGCCGTCACCCCCACCTCCCTGGGTGGGGGTCCCACCCGAGCTGCCAGTCTACCGGGAGCGGGGTCATCGGCGCCTCGACGCGAAGACCTATGAGTCCAGGTGCCGCGTGTGCCTCTGGGGCTGCCGCATGCCGGTGGACATGATCATCGACCCGTGGAAGCCCGCGGCGGAGGTGCGCTACCGCTTCGAGACGTTCTGCTATGGCCCCAAGGCCTGCGCGCTGTATCGGCCCGGCCCGACGCGCAAGGTGCCCGGGCGCAAGGGCGTGACGTGGGAAGAGGCGGACTGGGTGGACAAGGACGCCACCGCGCATCGCGCGGCGGAGGAGTGATCCGGTCAGCCTGTATCCTGAGGGTGACGGGGAAGGCTGCAGCGGCTGCGTGCTAGACTGTCGGTGGAATGAATCCCACGACCGGGCCAGTGTTCACCGCGATCATCGAGCGGGAAGGCAACCTGTACGTGGCTCTGTGCCCGGAGCTGGATGTTGCCAGCCAGGGCACCTCGATCGAGAATGCCCTCGAGAACCTGAAGGAAGCCGTCGCGCTCTTCATCGAGACGGCCGATCCCGGAGAGATGAAGGAACGCCGGCGGGAACACGTCTTCGTGACGCAGTTCCCAGGCCGCGGATGGGTAGGCTCCGCGTCCTCTCCGGACGCGAGACCTGTCAGATACTCCTGCAGCACGGCTTCCGCTGTGACGGTGCCCGTGCCCAATCATCCCGAGCTGGCGATCGGCACCCTTCTCGCTATCATTCGCCAAAGCCGCGTTCCGCGAGCCGCCTTTGAGACCTCGCAGTAGCTGAGCGCTCCCTGGCTGGATGACCGGTAGACCACCCGCGACTCTCGCCCCCGGCTCGTGGAACACGGTGTTGTCCGTCACCACCCGCCGTCTGTTCTTGCCGTGGGAGATGGCCGGCGCCTGGGCTGCACGAGATGACGCCAGCGCCACGGCAGGGTCCGGCCTCGATCGTCGTTCACCGACAACTTCGCCACGATGCACGGCTTCAAGCACTACCGGGCGACCACAAGGGCGAGGCGATCTGCTATCATCCCGCCACTGTGCGTCCCAGCACGATCCACCACGCGGAGGCGTTGACCATGCGCAAACCCACGGCGATCGGCGTCGTCTCCCTCCTGCTCGGCCTGGCCGCGCTCGTCGCGACCCCCCCGCTTGCGGGCGCCCAGGATGAGGTCAAGCTCGGCGCGTTCCTGCCCATCTCCGGGATCAGCGCCGACGTGGGCGCGCAGATGAAGGCGGGCACCGAGGTCGCGCTCGAGCGCATGGCGACGCTCCAGGTGGGCGGCAAGCCGATGAAGGTCCGCGTCATCTTCTACGACGACGAGGGCAAGGGCGACGTCGGGCTCAACGTGGTCACGCGCGCCCTCACCGTGGACAAGATCAACGTGGGCATGGGCTTTCTCTCCAGCGACGTGTTCATCCGGGTGATGGACGAGTTCCAGAAGGCCTCGACCCCGGTGGTCACGTGCTGCTCGGCGTCGCTCAAGATCGGGGACAAGATCGCCCAGAACAAGATGCAGCACGTCTTCCAGCTCAGCCCCACCGCCAACGACATCGCGCGGTCGGTGGCGGCCGCGGTCGCGCAGCACGTGAAGCCGAAGAAGATCGCGCTGCTCAACGAGAACACGGATGCGGGCCGTGACTTCTCCCGCCTCGTCCGTGAGTGGTTCGCGGCCAATGCCAAGGACGTCGAGGTCGCCGCCGACGAGTTCGTCGATCGCGGCGTGACCGACCTGACCCCGCAGTGGGCGAAGATCAAGCGGACCGGCGCGCAGGCCACCATCGGCGAGGTCTACGGCTCGAGCGGGCCGGTGCTCTTCAACCAGTGGTTCGAGCTGAAGGTGCCGTCGCTCATCGCCCACATGGGCGCCACCGTGAGCGCGCAGACCTTCATCGATCAGCACGTCAAGCAGACCGACCTCGCCATCGTCAACAACCGCTGGTGGCCCGCGAAGTACTCCGAGGTGTCCGAGCCGATGATGGCGGCCTACAAGAAGAAGACCGGCACCGACCCCACCAACTTCGCGGTGCAGGCGCACGACGCCACCCTGGTCCTGCTCGAGGCGATCCAGAAGGCGGGCAGCGTCGATCCGCAGAAGATCCAGGCCGCCCTCGAGGGCAGCACCTTCGTGACCGCGTGGGGCACCCGCAAGTTCACGCCGCTCGCCGAGGGGCACCGCATGCCCATCCAGACCGTGGTGGTGCAGATCCAGGGCGGCAAGAAGGTGCCGATCTATCCCGAGTCGGTCGCGGCGGCCGCGGGCGGCAAGTACGTGCCGGTGCCCCCGTTCGCGTGGGACAAGAAGTAGCGCCCCAGAAGCTCGCCCTCGCCGGCCTCAGCAAGTGGTTCGGCGGCCTCCGCGCCGTCTCCGCCTGCTCGTTCGACATCGCGCCCGGCACCGTGGTGGGCCTCATCGGCCCGAACGGCTCCGGCAAGAGCACGATCTTCAACCTGGTGACCGGCCTCCTGCGGCCCGACGAGGGGGCGATCCTCCACGACGGCGAGCGCATCGACGGGCTCGCCACCCACGAGATCGCGCGCCGCGGCGTCGGCCGCACGTTCCAGTCGGTGAAGATCTTCCGCGACCTGCCCGTCCGCGAGAACCTGGCCATCGCGGCCATGGGCCGCCGGCTCCGCGGCTGGGAGCCGCGCGCGCAGGAGTGGCTCGCCCGCATGAGCCTCGCGCACCTCGCCCGCACGCCCGCGGGCCGCCTCTCCATCGGTCAGCAGCGCCTGCTCGAGCTGACGATGAACCTGGTGATCGAGCCCGACTTCCTGCTGCTCGACGAGCCCCTGGCCGGCGTGCACCCGGTGATCCGACGGCAGATCGCGGACACGCTCCGCGACCTGCGCGCGCGGGGGCGCACGCTCCTGCTCATCGAGCACCACATGCCGTTCGTGATGGGGCTCTGCGACAAGATCGTGGTGATGGACCACGGCGAGAAGATCGCGGAGGGCCCGCCCGCGGCGGTCCGCGCCGACGCGCGGGTGATCGCGGCCCTGCTCGGGCGGGCGGAGGGCGGGAGCGACGATGCTCGAGCTTGAGGACGTGCGGGGGGGCTACGGCAAGCTGGAGATCCTCCAGTCGGCCTCGCTGCGGGTCCCCGACGGCGCGATCGTCGGCATCATCGGGCCCAACGGCGCCGGCAAGTCCACGCTGCTCAAGACCGCCTTCGGCTATCTCGCGCCGTGGGCGGGCCGCATCGCGCTCGACGGGCAGCCGATCGCGGGGCGGCGGCCCGACGAGATCATGCGCCGCGGGGTCGGCTACCTGGCCCAGGCGGGCGGCCTGTTCGCGGAGATGACCGTGCACGACAACCTGGTGCTGGGCGGCTACACCGTCTCGCGCGCGGAGAAACGCCGCGCCATCGAGGACGTCTACGCGCGCTTCCCCCTCTTCCGCGACCGCCGCCGGCAGCTCGCCGGCGCACTGTCCGGGGGCGAGCAGCGCCTGCTCGCCATCGCGCGCGCCCTCATCGTCCGCCCGCGCCTGCTGCTGCTCGACGAGCCGTCGGCCGCGCTGGCCCCGCGGTTCATCGACCTGATCTACGCGACGCTGGTGGCGCTGAACCGGGACGGTCTCGCCATGCTGATCGTCGAGCAAAATGTGGAGGCGATCCTGGCGGTGGCCCACCGGGTGTTCGTGCTGGACCTGGGGCGGAACGCCTTCGACGGCACGCCGGCCGAGCTGCGCGGCTCCGATCGGATCCGCCGGCTCTATTTAGGCGAGGACGACGAGGCCTGATGCTCGAATCCCTCCTCGAGTTCCTGATCCAGGGCCTGGTCCTGGGCGGGCTCTACGCGCTGTTCGCGGTCGGGCTCAGCCTGATCTTCGGCGTGCTCGACGTCATCAACGTGGCGCACGGGGAGTTCTTCGCGATCGGCGGCTACCTGGCCTTCGCCGCGGTCGTGCTCCTGCATCTTCCGGGCGCCGTGGGCGTGCTGGGAGCAGCCGTGGGGACGTTCCTGCTCGGCCTCTGCGTCTACCCGCTCCTGATCGCGCCGCTCAAGCGACGGCTCGGGGGGCGGCCGCAGGGGCCGCTCTACCTCGTGCTGACGCTCGGCCTGTCCACGTTCCTCCAGTCGAGCCTGCTGGCGATCGCGGGGGGCGACTACCTGCGGGTGCCGCCCCAGGTGAGCGGCATCCTCGATCTGGGCGTGACCGCGGTGAGCCACCAGCGGCTGCTCGTGCTGGCGGCGGCGGCCGTCCTGCTCACCGCGCTCTTCGCGTTCCTGCGCTTCCATCCCGAGGGGCTCGCGGTGCGCGCGGTGGCGCTCAATTCCGACGCGGCCCAGGCGATGGGCATCAACCTGCCGCGCATCTTCGCCCTCACGCTGGCGCTCGGAGTGGCGCTGGCGGGCGTGGGCGGCGCGCTCATGGCCCCGCTCTTCAACGTCTACCCGGCGGTGGGCTTCCCGCTGACCATCAAGGCCTTCGCCATCACCATCCTCGGCGGCATGGGCAACCCCGCGGGCGCGCTGGTGGCGAGCTTCCTGGTCTCCATCGCGGAGTCGCTCTCGGTGATGGTGATCCCGTCGCAGTGGCAGAACCTCATCGCCTTCGCGGTGATGATCGTGATGCTCCTGGTCCGCCCCCGTGGCCTCTTCGGGCGGGCGGTCTCGCGATGACCACCCGCGCGCGGGTCACGCTCGCCGCCGTCGGGGGCGCTGCGCTGCTTCCGGTGCTGCTGCCGCACCCGTTCGTGCTCACCATCGCCACGCAGGCGGTGATCTGGGCGCTGCTGGCCGCGAGCTGGGACCTGCTGAGCGGCTACACCGGGCAGATCTCGTTCGGCCACGCCGGCTTCTTCGCGCTCGGGGCCTACGCCGCCGCCGCCGCGACCAAGCACGCCGACGTCTCGCCGTGGCTCGGCCTGCTCGTGGGCGCGACGATCGCGGCCGCCGTCGGGCTCCTGACCGGCTTCCCCGCCCTCCGGCTGCGCGGGCACTATCTCGCGCTCGTGACCCTCGGGCTCGCCGAGATCATCCGGCTCGTCGCCCAGAACTGGCTCGCGCTCACCGGCGGCCCGTTCGGCATCCACGACTTCCGGAGCTTCCCGGGGCTGCCCGACGGCGCGCTCGCCCACCGCCAGGCGATGTACCTGGTGGTCGTCGCGGTCGTGGTCGGCTCGGTCGCCGTCATGTACCAGGTCTGCGAGCGCACCAGCGCGGGCCAGGCGTTCCGGGCCATCCGCGAGGACGAGGTGCTCGCCCAGACCCTCGGCATCGACACCACGCGGTACAAGCTGCTGGCGTTCGCGCTCAGCTCGGGCTTCGCGGGGCTGGCGGGCGGGCTCTACGCCTATTACGTCCAGCTCGTGAGCCCGGTGGTCGCCTCGGCGGCGACGACCTCGCTCGTCATCGGCATGGTGGTCTTCGGCGGCCTCGGCACGCTCTGGGGCCCGGTGCTCGGCGCGCTGCTTCTCTACGGCCTCTACGAGGGCTTGCGCTTCGTCGGCGTCGTGTACAACCTGGTCGCGGTGGGCTTCGTGATCATGGTCTTCGTCATCTTCTTTCCGCGCGGGCTGGCGGGCCTCGGGAGATCGGCATGAGCTACCGGCTGGGAGTGGACGTGGGGGGCACCTTCACCGACCTGGTCCTGGTGTCGCCCGACGGCGTCGCGCGCACCTGCAAGGTGCTGTCGACCACCGCCAACTATGCCGAGGCCATCATCGCGGGCATCCGGGAGCTGACGGCCCAGGCCGGCATCGCGGCGCGCGACATCGGCGAGATCATCCACGGCACCACCGTGGCCACCAACGCCATCCTGGAGCGCCGTGGCGCGCGCGCGGGCCTGCTCACCACCGAGGGCTTCCGCGACCTGCTCGAGATCGGGCGGCTCCGCCTCTCGCGGCTCTACGACCTCGACTTCGAGCGCCCGGCGCCGCTGGTGCCCCGCCGGTGGCGCCGCGAGATCCGGGAGCGCATGAACCACCGCGGCGAGGTGGTGACCCCCCTGGACCGGGACGGCGCGGCCGCCGCCATCGACCGGCTGCTCGCCGAGGGGGTGGAGTCGATCGCGGTCTGCTTCCTGCACGCCTACGCCAACCCGGCCCACGAGGCCCAGGTGGGCGCGATGATCCGCGAGCGCGCGCCCCACGTGGCGCTCACCCTCTCCTCCGAGATCCTGCCCGAGATGCGCGAGTTCGAGCGCACGAGCACCGCGGTCACCAACGCCTACGTGATGCCGGTGATGGGCCGCTACCTCGCCTCGCTCGAGGGCGAGCTGCGCGCGCTGGAGGCTCGCGCGCCGCTCCTCATCATGCAGTCCAACGGCGGCGTCATGACCGCCGAGGGCGGGCGCCAGCGCCCGGTGCACGTGATCGAGTCGGGGCCCGCCGCCGGGGTCATCGCCACCGCCGCGCTGGCCCGGGCCATCGGCGCGCCCAACGCGCTCTCCATCGACATGGGGGGAACGACCGCGAAGGCCTCCATCATCGAGGGGTACGAGATCAAGCGCACCGGGGAGTTCGAGATCGGCGGCACCATGTCGCAGGGCAGCCGGCTCAACAAGGGCGGCGGTTTCCTGCTGCGCGTGCCCGCCATCGACATCGCCGAGGTCGGCGCGGGCGGCGGCAGCATCGTGCACGTGGACGGGGCGCGGGCGCTGCACGTGGGGCCGCGGAGCGCGGGGGCGGTGCCCGGCCCCGTCTGCTACGACCAGGGTGGCACCGAGGTCACGCTGACCGACGCCAACGTGACGCTCGGCTACCTGCACCCCGAGCGCCTGCCGAGCGGTCTCCGGCTGGATGCCGGGAAGGCCCGCCGCGCGCTCGCCGAGCAGATCGCCGCGCCCCTCGGCATCGCCGTGGGCGATGCCGCCCACGGCGTCTACCTGCTCGGCTGCGCGGGCATGGCGCGCGCGGTCCGCGCGGTCACCATCGAGCGCGGCCGCGACCCGCGCGACTTCACGCTCGTGGCCTTCGGCGGCAACGGCCCGCTCTTCGCCGCCGAGATGGCGCGCTCGCTGGAGATCGGCACGATCCTGGTCCCGCCCGCGCCCGGCGTGTTCAGCGCGCTCGGCCTGCTGGAGGCCGAGGTGGAGCATCACCTGGTCCGGACGGTCCTCCGGCCGCTCTTCGGCACGAAACCCTCGGAGATCGGCGCGGTGGTGGCGGAGATGGAGCGCGAGGCCGAGGCCCTGCTGCGCGCCGAAGGGAGCCAGGCTCGCGTGGAGATCGAGCGGTCGGTCGACCTCAAGTACCAGGGGCAGTCCTTCGAGCTGACGGTGCCGCTGCCGCCGTCGTTCAGCGACGAGGCGTTCCGGACGCTGGCCGCCGACTTCGGCCGCGAGCACGAGCGCACCTACGGTCACCAGGCGGAGGGCGATCCCATCCAGATCGTGAACCTGCGGCTCACCGCGCGCGTGCTGCGGCCCGCGGACCGCGCGGCGATCCGGCTCCAGGAGGACCGCGCCGGGCGTGGCGCCGACCGCCGCGCCTACTTCGGCCCCGCCCACGGGGAGATCGCCACCCCCGTCATCACGCGCGCGGCGCTCGGCGCCACGCCCCGGCCGGGGCCGCTGCTCCTCGACGAGTACGACGCCACGACCCTGGTCCCGCCGGGCTGCGCGGCCCGCCTCGACGCCCACGGCAACATCGTCATCACCACCGGAGGCGCCGCATGACCGCCCGTGATCTCAGCGATCCGATCCTCCTCGAGCTGGTCAAGAACGGCCTCGACGCGATCGTGGACGAGATGGCCATCGCGCTCGTGCGCACCGCCTACTCGAACAACCTCAAGAACGCCATGGACATGTCGTGCGCCCTCTGCGACGTGGACGGCCGGCTGATCGCCCAGGGCCTCACGCTGCCGCTGCACCTCGGCTCCATCCCCGACGCGATGGCGCAGGTGCGCCGCAAGTTCGGCGCGAGCCTCGAGCCGGGCGACGTGTTCATCCTGAACGACCCGTTCGAGGGCGGCACGCACCTGCCCGACTTCTACATCTTCAAGCCCATCTTCGTGGACGGGCGGCTCGTGGGCTGGTCCGCGAGCATCGGGCACCAGCTGGACGTGGGCGGCAAGACCGCCGGCGGCAACGGCTGCGACGCGACCGAGATCTTCCAGGAGGGCCTGCGCATCCCGCCGCTGCGCCTCTACGCGGCGGGCAAGCCGGTGGACGCGCTGTTCGAGCTGATCGACCGCAACGTGCGCGTGCCGCGCCAGGTGCTGGGCGACGTGCGCTCGCAGGTGGCCGCCTGCCTCAGCGGCGAGCGCGGCTACCTGAAGCTGGCCGAGCAGTACGGCCCCGAGCGCTTCGCCGCCTGCACGACCGCGCTGCTCGAGCAGGCCGAGCGCCTGGCGCGCAACGCCATCACCGCCATGCCCGACGGAACCTACTCGTTCACCGACTGGATGGACGACGACGGCATCGATCCCGACCCGATCCCGATCACGGTGGCCATCACGATCGAGGGCGACCGCCTGATCGCCGACTTCACCGGCTCGGCGCCGCAGGTGAAGGGCGCCATCAACTCGCCCCTGCCCTTCACCAAGTCCGCGGTGTACGCGTGCGTGCGCCACCTGGTCGGCGGCACCCCGCCCAACAACGAGGGCTACTTCCGCCCCATCGAGGTGATCGCGCCGCCCGGGACCGTGGTCAACCCGGTCATGCCCGCCGCGGTCGCCGCCCGCGGCCTCACCGGCTTCCGCATGGCCAACGCGGTCTTCGGCGCCCTCGCCCGGATCGCGCCCGATCGCGTCTTCGCGTGCGAGGTGGGCGGCGACACCGGCGTGAGCTTCGGCGGCTACGACGCCGAGCGGAAGCCCTTCGTCTTCCTCGAGTTCCTCTTCGGCTCCTGGGGCGGGCGGCCGACCAAGGACGGGGTCGATGCGTGCAGCAGCTCGGTCGTGAACTTCTCGAACAATCCCGTCGAGATCATCGAGGCCGAGTACCCGCTGATGATCGAGCGCTACGGCTACCTGCCCGACACCGGCGGCCCCGGCAAGTTCCGGGGCGGCCTCGCCCTGGAGCGCCAGTATCGCTTCCTCGAGGCGGAAGGTGTGCTCCAGCTCCGCACCGACCGGCGCAACCACGTGCCTTACGGCCTGGCGGGCGGGCGCCCGGGCACGCCCTCGCGCAACGTCCTGAACCCCGGCGCGGAGGAGCGCGAGCTGCCGGCCAAGTGCACGCTGACCGTGCGGTCCGGCGACGTCTACCGCCACGAGCTGGCCGGGGCCGGCGGCTGGGGCAACCCGTTCGCGCGGGATCCCGAGCGCGTGCTGCGCGACGTGATGGAGGAGAAGATCAGCCCTGCGTACGCGAGGCGCGAGTACGGGGTGGCGATCGACGAGCGTACGTGGAAGGTCGTCCCGGAGGAGACGGCGCGCCTTCGCGCGGCGGCACAGACCTCGCGCTGAGAGGGACGGCTACCCGCCGCTCAGCGCGGCTCCAGGACCACTCCGTGGACGCGAGCCAAATTAGCAGCATTCCCACGCTTCGCCCCCTATCCGGCCTGGGACAGGCGGTATGACACGGGACTTCCTGCTCGGTCACTGTTTCCGGGAACGCAGGTGACGGTGATCAGATGCCAGCATTGGCGGACACTTGAGCCATGGCACAGTCCGTGCTGAATGTCCGTGCTGAAGGAACCCAGTCACCTTATCTCTGATCCAGGGGAGCGGCCATGACCCCAAGGGTTCTCATCGTCGATGACGAGCTGGACGGCTGTTGGTTGACAGCATTCGTCCTGCGGCAAGACCCTAACCTGGCACTGGCCGGTGAAGCGACCGATGGCGACATGGCTCTCTCGCTCGTCCGCCAGGAACGTCCCGATGTCGTCGTCATGGACATCAGGATGCGCCGCCTGAACGGCCTCGAAGCCACCCGCCGGATCAAGCGCGAGTGGCCCAGCACGAAGGTGCTGGTCCTCACCCACCTGATCGATGAAGACACCCGGCGCGCGGCCTTCGAAACCGGCGCCGACGCCTTCCTCGACAAACGCGACGTAGCATCGGCGTTGGTCCCCGCAATCTGGGACGCATGTGATCCGGATCGGCCGCGCCCGCGATCCGCTGGAAGCAGATGAGCCGCCCTCGAGCGGCTGGCTCGGTCTCGTCACCAGCCGGACGAACCCGCGCCGAGAGCCCCGATCGATCGGGGCAAGACGCGGACACGGGTACGTGGGAACCGATCACCGGAGCGCAGTGATCGCCGGCCGCCCGAACAGATCCGTCGAGTTCAGGTTGACGAAGCGCTCCAGCCCGCTGCAGCGGCGGCGGGCGGGATCTGTCTGTCAGAGCAGCTCGTTCAGCATGTAGAAGAAGTTGTCCTTCAGCTTGTGCGTCAGCGGGCGCCTGCGCCAGCGCTCGAGCTGCACCTCCGTCGCGCGCGGGACGTACTTCTCGAAGACCGCATCGAGCCGCTGCGCGAGCGCCTCGTCCCTGATCGCCATGGTGATCTCGTCGTTCGTCTCGAACGAGCGGTCGTCGAAGTTGCTCGAGCCCACCGCGCTCCAGACCCCGTCGACGGTCATGACCTTCTGGTGCAGCAGGGTGTGCGGGTATTCGAACAGGCGAACGCCGCACCTCAACAGCTTCTCGAAGTTGCGGTGGCCGGCGTGCTGCACCATGGGGTTGTCCGATCCGCTGGTCGACGGCATCAGCACCCGCACGTCCACGCCGCGCTTCACCGCAGCGGCGAAGGCGTCGATGGCATCCGGCTCGGGGATGAAGTAGGGGTTCTGGATCCAGATGCGCGCGCGCGCCAGGCAGATGGCGGTGTGGTGGAGGATCTTCACCGCGGGCGCCGAGTTCTCGGGCTTTGCGAACACGGCGTGCATCAGGACGTCGCCCGCCGGCTCCAGCGCCGGGAACACTTCCTTGCCCACGAACAGCTCACCGGTCTCGCCCGCCCAGTTCTCGCTGAAGGCGCCCTGCACGCTGTGCACGATCGGCCCGTGGAGGTGCAGGCTGATGTCGCCGTAGTGCTTTCCGTCTTCCGCATTGCCCAGCCACTGGTCCACGACGCAATGACCGCCCACGAAGGCCTCGCGCCCGTCGATCACCACCAGCTTCCGATGGTCGCGGTCGTTGAACACTCCGATGTTTTTCACCCTACGCTCGTGAAAGAACACCACGCGGCAGCCCGCGTCGCGCATCTCCTGCACGACGGCCTTGCCCGCGTGCTTCGAGCCCTCTGCGTCCAGCAACACGCGCACCTTCACGCCCGCTCGCGCTCGCTCGATCAGCGCGTCGGCCACCCGCCGGCCGAGCGCGCCCTCCTTCCACAGGAACGTCTCGAAGTGCACGGATTCGCGTGCCGCCTGGATGCGGCCGATCAACACGTCGAAGAAGGCACCGTTCTCGTGCACCTCCACCTTGTTGCCGGCCAGCGCCGTGCCGAGCGTCAAGCCCGAGAGCGTGGGCATCAGCTCGTCGATGGGCGAGTCGCACTCGACGTGCAGGTCGGGGTCTCGGTGGCGGCGGATCGACCACACGACCAAGACCGAGAGGATCACGACGCCGAGCAAGAGCCCACCCAACACTTCACTCATACGTGTTCTCCGTGCTCCGCCCGCATAGTGTCCAGGTCAATTCGGCGGCTGGGCAGCGCACCTATGTTGCCGCTCTTGCCCTGGATACACCAGTCCGAGAGATCCGGCCGCGGCGCTCGCCTCGTTCCCCGGGCCCCTGTGGCATACTCGGCCGCGACAGCCAACGCAACCTTCGCCGCAATGGCCGCAAGGGAGGATCTCATGGAGTATTACGACCTCGGCCCGTACACTCGCAAGATCACCGCCGCCGTGCCGGAGGCCCAGCTCTGGTTCGACCGGGGTCTCAACTGGCTCTACGGCTTCAATCACGCCGAGGCCATCGCCTGCTTCAAGAAGGCGCTGGAGCACGACCCCGACTGCGCGATGGCCTACTGGGGCATCTCGTACGCGGCGGGGCCGAACTACAACCTGCCCTGGTACCTCTACGACCCCGCCGGCAAAGCCGCCGCCCTCGCCACCGCCTACGACGCGCTCCAGGGCGCCCTGGCCCGCATCGAGCGAGCGAGCCCGGTCGAGCAGGCGTTGATCCGCGCCCTGCCCGCGCGCTATCCGCAGCGCGAGGCCGTCGAGGACCAGGCGCCCTGGGACGCCGCCTATGCGGACGCCATGCGCAGCGTGTTCCACGCCTATCGCGATGACCTCGAGGTGCGCGAGGTCTTCGTCGAAGCGATCATGAATCTGACGCCCTGGAAGATGTGGGACCTCAAGACCGGCGGCGTCGCCGAGGGGGCAGGCACGTTGGAGGCGATGGAGGTGCTGGATAGCGCCTTCCGCGATTTCCCCCGCGCGTGGGACCACCCGGGGCTCCTTCACCTCTACGTTCACCTGATGGAGATGTCGCCGTTTCCGCAGCGGGCCCTGCGGGCGGGGGACCGGCTGCGCGACCTGGTGCCCGACGCCGGCCACCTCATCCACATGCCGACCCACATCGACGTGCTCTGCGGCCACTACCGCGATGTGCTGGTCTACAACCACAAGGCCATCGTGGCCGACCGGAAATTCCTGGCCCGCGAGGGTGCCCTGAACGTCTACGCGCTCTACCGGACCCACAACCACCACTTCGCCATCTACGGGGCGATGTTCCTCGGTCAGTACGGGCCGGCCATGGCGGCGGCGCAGGAGCTCATCGATACCACCCCCGAGGAGCTCCTGCGCATCCCCTCGCCGCCGATGGCCGATTTCGTCGAGGGCTACCTGCCGATGAAGCAGCACGTCCTGATCCGCTTTGGCAAGTGGCGCGAGATCATCGCCCAGGACCTGCCCGCGGATCGGACGCTCTACTGCTCGACGACCGCCATGATGCTCTACGCGCAGACGGTCGCGCACTCGGCGCTCGGCCACATCGCCGAGGCCGAGAAGACCCGCGCGGCCTTCATGGAGGCGAAGCCGCGGGTGCCCGAGAGCCGGCGAGTGCACAACAACACCGTCCGCGACTTGCTCGAGATCGCCCAGGCGATGCTCGACGGCGAGCTCGAGTACCGGCGCGGCAACCACGAAGTCGCCTTCACCCATCTGCGGCGCTCGGTCGAGCTGGACGATGCCCTGCCCTACGACGAGCCCTGGGGCTGGATGCAGCCGACCCGACACGCGCTGGGCGCGTTGCTGCTCGAGCAGGGTCGAGTCGCCGAGGCCGAGGCGGTGTACCGATCGGATCTCGGCCTCGACGGCAAGCTCAGCCGCGCCTGCCAGCATCTCGACAATCTGTGGAGCCTGCACGGGCTGCACGAGTGCCTCACGCGGCGCGGCGAGGCCGTCGAGGCGGCCCTGATCAAGCAGCGCCTCGAGCTTGCCCTGGCACGGTCGGAGGTGCCGGTGAAGGCCTCCTGCTTCTGCCGCATGCAGGTCGCGGCCTGAGCGGTCGGCAGGTTGCGCGAGACCCTAGAACCGAATGGAGGACCCTATGAGCCTGTCGAGCTCACACCACTGCGTCGCGATGGCTTTGCTGCTTGGTGCCTCCTCTGTGCTGATGTGGCCGGGTGACAGTCTCGCGGTGCAGATATCGATCGACGGAACGGTGATTGGCGATCGTGTCGGCGCGGGTGCCGGTCCGGATCTGAATGACGGACAGAATATCATCCAGTTCGACAGTGATGACCCCACGCGAGGCTTTGCGGTCCCGGGCTACCGGATCAAGGGGATCGTAACTGCGGACTTTGCCGATGCCGGCACGCTCGTGCCGCCCGTCACTCACCGATTGACGCTCCTGGATCTGGTGATCGACCGGAAGGCCGGCGCGATCGACCACCTGTTCGCAATCGACTTTCGACACACCTTTTCGGACCCCGTCGCGCCCGTGGATGCCCAGGACGGCATCAAGGGCGTCTTTGACAACCCGGTACATCCCGCAGTCATCGGCGGCATATCGGTCAGACAGTTCGAGGGTCGTATCAACACGGAGCTGATTGGCCGGATTGCCAATATCAACGCTCCTCTGATCTCGCTCTCCGGGGGCGACAATGTCGCGCCGTTCGACCATCATGACGGTCCCGTCCAGAAGGTCAACGGCCCGCCGTGGGCGCTGCAAGGCGCGCTGCGGATCGAATTCCTCGAGGCGAAAGCGACGGACGGCAGCGGATTGGGCACGGGCGACCGGATCAGTCTCGGCTCGGACCTCGGCATCGCGCCTGTTCCCGAGCCCACTACATTCCTCCTCTGGGGCACCACAATGGCGGGGCTAGGGCTCACGGCTCGCTGGAGACGTGGGCGGCGGAACTAGAATCTACGCCTTCAGATAGGGAATGCCGAGCTCGGGCGACACGTCAAACCCGTGGCCCCGGAGATCCCCCTGAAGAATCCCGCTGCCCTCGGTGATGTTGCCGCGCCCGTCGGTCAGGATCGGCCGGCCCCCCGAGGCTCCAATCGATACTCGGTGGTCATGTATGAATTACACGGCGGGCATGTCCGCCGCCGCCACGGCCATCCCAACTTCGAGAATTTGGCTCATTGGCGGCCCGCTTTCATCTCGGCTGGGTGGCATGTGCCTTGCTCTCGCCTCGTTGCTTGTATGGATGCCTCGGCCTTGAGGGACGGCTTCACTTCTTCGCTGGACCGCTTCCGTCAGCTGCTCCGGGCGCTGAGCTACTTCCGGCCCGACGCTGGGCGGATAGCCCTGGCCTTGAGTCTGTTGCTCGCCGGCATCGGGCTCAACCTGCTGAAGCCCTGGCCCCTGGCGCTCCTGGTCGATAGCGTCCTCGGGACAAAGCCGTACCCGGGATGGCTGCCCGACACGGCACGCGCGTGGGGGCAACCCGTCCAGCTCACCGCCATCATCGCGGCCTCGCTGGCGCTTCATCTCGTACACGCCGCCGCGTGTGGCGGGCACGCCTACCTCTCGATCGACGTGGGGCTCCGTGGCCTGCGGCGGGTTCGCGATGACGTCTTCGGCTGGCTTCAGCGCCTCTCGCTGCGCTATCACCATGGCACCGAGGCCGGGGACATCATCTTCCGGGCCGGGACGGACACGAGCGCCTTTCAGACCTTGTTCCTCCAGGGGTTCCTCACCTTCGTCAGCGCCGCCGGCACGCTCCTGTTCATGGGGGTGGCGATGGCCCGGCTGAACCTGCGCCTCGCCGCGGTGGCGCTGATCGCGGTACCCATCCTGCTGCTGTCGATCAAGGTCTTCGGGCGGGCGATGCGGGTGCGGGGCACCGCCGCCCAGCAAGCGGAGGGCAAGGTCTACGCGCTCATCCACCAGGGGATCACCGCCCTGCCACTGATCCAGAGCAATGCGCGCGAGTATCACGAGCAGCAGCGTTTCACGGCGCACACCGAGAAGGCGCAACGGCAAAAGATGGCGCAGCAGGGGCTCGAGGTCCTTTACTGGGGCTCGATCTCGGTGATCCTCAGCGCGTGCACGCTCGGCGTGACCTGGGTAGGGGCTCGTCAGGTACTGGACGCGAACCTCACGGTGGGGGAGCTGCTCGTTTTTCTCGCCTACGTCGCTCAGCTCTTCGAGCCGCTCCGTCAGCTCTCGCAGGTCGGCGCCACCCTGACGAGCGCGAGCGCGAGCACGCGGCGGGTGTTCGAGATCCTGGATACGCCCGAGGAGGTCAAGGACCGTCCGGACGCACGCCCGGTCTGCCAGGGCGACCCCCATGGATCGGCCGGACTACCCACCTCCGCGGACAACATGTTCGTCGCCGTCGGTGGCGCGCCGGCCGTATCCCCGTGCCCGCCGCTCCCGGTCTACGGCAACATCACCTACGACGACGTGTCCTTCTCGTACGGAAGGGCGCGGCCGGTGCTCGGCCACATCAATTTCAAGCTGATGGCGGGCACGTCGGCGGCCATCATCGGCCCGAGCGGCGCGGGCAAGACGACGCTGCTGAACCTGCTGCCGCGGTTCTTCGATCCGGTGAGCGGCGCGGTCCTGCTGGAGGGCGTCGACCTGCGCGAGCTCCGCCTGGAGGACCTCCGGGCGCAAATCGCCCTCGTCCTGCAGGAGCCCATCATCCTGCCCACCACCGTGGCCGAGAATATCTCCTACGGAAAGCCGCACGCGACGATGGAGGAGATCGAGGCCGCCGCGCATGCCGCCCGGGCCGCCGACCTCATCGAGAAGCTGCCCGAGCACTATCGAACCGTCATCGGGGACGGGGGCGCGCACCTGAGCGTCGGGGAAAAGCAGCGGATCAATCTGGCCCGGGCGTTCCTCAAGGACGCGCCGATCCTTCTCATGGACGAGCCGACGAGCGCGCTCGACGTGGAGAGCGAAGCCCAGGTCGTGGCCAGCCTCTTCGCGCTGATGCGCGGGCGCACCACGTTGATGGTCGCCCACCGGCTCACCACGATCCGCCGGGTCGACAAGATCCTGGTGGTGGACAACGGCAGCCTGACCGAGATGGGGGCTCCCGAAGACCTCCTCGCCGAGCAGGGCTACTACGCGCGAGTCGTCGGCGGCCAGCTCGATCTCTAGGCTTCACCCGCACGCCCGGCCCGCGCCGGGTGCTCCGCGTTCTCCCGCCTCCGCATCCTTCTCGGGTATTTCCCGACGAGTCCTGTAAGATCATTCCGTCAGACGGAGCGCCCTTCGGCGTTTCACGACCCCGGCGAACCGACGTGGATACCACTTTTTCGTGAGCCCGACCAAAGTCAGCCTGCGCAGAACGCTTTCCACCGCATGGGCCATGATTGGCCCGTACTGGTTCTCCGAGGACCGATGGGCGGCCCGGGGGCTCCTGCTCGCCGTCGTGCTCCTCACGCTCGGTACGGTCTACCTGACGGTGCTCTTGAATCAGTGGAACAACACCTTCTACAGCGCGCTCCAGGACAAGGACCTCGCGGCCTTTCGCCGGCAGCTGTTCCGCGTCACGTGGCTGATCGGCATCTTCATCGTTCTTGCCGTCTACCAGGCCTACCTCACCCAGATGCTCGAGATCCGCTGGCGACGCTGGCTGAACGACCGCTACCTCCGCGCCTGGCTGGCCGATCGCGCCTACTATCGGATGCAGCTCGTGGCGCGTGAGACGGACAACCCCGACCAGCGCATCGCGGAAGATGTGCACCTCCTCGCGGCTCACACCCTGGGTCTGTTCTCCGGCGGTCTGCGCGCGATCGTCACGCTGGTGACCTTCGTGGCGATCCTGTGGGGGCTGTCCGGAACATTCACCGTCCCGGTCGGCGTGTTCACCATCACCATTCCTGGCTCCATGGTCTGGGTGGCCATTCTGTACGCAACCGCCGGGACCTGGCTGACCGACTGGCTCGGTCGCCCCCTCGTCCGGCTGAACTACGATCGGCAGCGGTACGAAGCCGATTACCGCTTCAGCCTCGTCCGCTTCCGCGAGAACACCGAGGGCGTGGCCCTGTACCGCGGCGAGGCGCACGAGTTTCGTAGCTTTCGCAAACGGTTCGAGCATGTGGTGGGCAACTGGTGGGGCATCATGCGCCGACAGAAGCGGATGGCCTACTTCACGTCCGGTTACGGGCTGGGGGCGTGGATCGTCCCGTCGATCGTCGCCGCGCCCCGCTACTTCCGGGGCGAGCTTGGTCTCGGCGGCCTCATGCAGACGACCCAGGCCTTCCAGCAAGTTCAGGATGCGCTCAGCTTCTTCATCCAGTCCTACAAGGAGCTCGCGGCGTGGAGCGCCGTGATCGAGCGGCTCGCGGGCTTCGAGCGCGCACTCGAGCACGTGCGGCACCACACTACGGACGGCGGCGTCCGCCTCGCCGAGGGACGCCCCACACACCTGAGCGTGGAGGGGGTCGACCTCGATCTACCGGATGGCCAGCCCCTCATGGCGAACATCAACTTTTCGCTTGTGCGCGGCGAGACCGTGCTCCTGGCCGGCGCGTCTGGCTCGGGAAAGAGCACGCTCGTCCGTGCCATCGCCGGCATCTGGCCGTTCGGGCGTGGCAAGATCCACGTGCCGGAGGGTGCCCGGGTCCTCTTTCTCCCGCAGCGGCCGTATCTGCCGATCGGTGCGCTCCGGGAGGTGGTGAGCTATCCGATGTCCGGCGGCGGTGTGGAGGACAAGACGCTGCGCGAGGCGCTCGAGGCCGTGGGCCTCACGGAGATCGCCGGGCGACTGGACGAGGAGGCCAACTGGGCCCTCCAGCTCTCCCCCGGCGAGCAGCAGCGCTTGGCATTCGCCCGGACCTTGGTCCAGAAGCCCGGCTGGCTCTTTCTCGACGAGGCGACCTCGGCGCTGGACGAGACGACGGAAGCGCGCCTGTATCGGCTGGTGCGCGAGCGACTCCCGGAGACGATGGTGTTCAGCATCGGCCATCGGGCCACGCTGGAGCTCTTCCACGCTCGTCGACTCATGGTAGAACGCAGTGCGAACGGGCCCGCCTCCATCGTGGAGATGCCCGCCGCCGCCACGGCTCCTGAAGCGTGACTATCGCTTCAGTTGTGGTGCGGGGAGCGTCCCACTAGACCTGCACCTCGCCGGACTCCCGTGTAATCGTCCCCCATCCCGTCCGCTTGGACTGTCTATCGTAGGTGTCAAGCCCTTTGGTCTTGGGATCGACGATGATGTAGACGGTGCGGTTCGAGTTCGTGTCCAAGAAGTCGATCCGTTCCGCCGCGATCACCAGTTGCCCGCCGAGCAAAAGGCCTGTCCCGGCGGCGACGATGAAACCGATCAAGCGATCAGTCATTGTCCAATCCCTTTGTCTAGTCGGGCAAGCCGGTTCCTGGCTGCGTGGGAGAGTCGGCCGGAATCGGCGCGCGAACGCTAGCCGGGCGAGCGATGTATGCACCGCAGGAGCATTGGAGCCAGATGCTCCCGTTGTCTCGTCCCCCGTCCAGCTCACCGCAGTACTGGTGCTCGACAAAGAACGCGGTCAAGCCCGCGAGGATGGTGTCTCGCATGGGCGGGTGACCCTCGTTGGCTTCAGTCAGCACGTGACGTCGGAGTAGGAGGGCGCGACGAGGCGGCTCGACTGCCTGCGACAAATACCGTGTACCGGCAGACCTGGCACACGAGGACCGAGACCGCGCTGCCTGACCGCGTGAAACGGCGCAGCGTGCGGACCGCGCCGCCGCACCGCGTGCACGTCTTCGTTTCTTGATTCATGGCACGGCCCGAGAGCAAACCCTGTGCCGAACACACGAGCGGCAGAAGAGCTGCGAATGGAGCCTCGATGGTGCCGGAAAACACCCCGGCGGCGGTAGCTCCTACCGGAGCCGGGTCGTTATTTCTTCCCGAATCGACGAAGCTTCCGCCCGACCGGTGCCAGCGAGCCCAACCGGCTCCGTCGTCAGCGTCGCCTCGCTATTCCGTCGTGCATACGAATATGCAGTTCTGCTCATTCGCTCGCCTCGGACGCACGGCGTTAACGGTGCCGGGTCATGGGACCAAGATCCAATAGGCGGCGCTCCCCTGGAACGCTAGCCTCAAGGTAGAAGACTGTTCCGAGGGAGCTGGTCCATGAAAGATCGCCCCGCCGTTCGACACACGGTCCTCCTCGCCCTGATTGTGCTGTTCGGCCTCGCCTGGGTTCATGGGGCGTCGGCGGGCCCTCCGACCGATCAGCTCCGCGATGGGGTCCAGCGCGTGGTCAAGATCCTCAGGGACCCGGAACTGGCGGGCGACGCCAAGGCCGCCGAGCGCAGCGCCGCGGTCAACAAGGTCGCCGACGAGATCTTCGACTTTGGCGAGACGGCGAAGCGGGCTCTCGGGCCGCACTGGGCCCAGCGGACGCCGGCCGAGCGTGACGAGTTCGTTCGCCTCTTCACCGAGCTCGTCCAGCGGACGTATCTCTCCAAGGTGGACCAGTACAACTCCGAGGTCACATTCCAGGACGACGTGATCGAGGGGGACCACGCCGTCGTGCGGACGACGCTCCTGCTCGGCAAGGGCAGCCAGATGGCGCTCGACTACCGGATGCACCGCACCCGGGATCGCTGGCAGGTCTATGATCTCAGCATCGACGGGATCAGCCTCGTGGCGAGCTACCGGTCCCAGTTCAACAAGATCGTCCGGACCGATTCCTACGAAGCCCTGGTGGCGAGACTCAAATCCCGGCAGGTCGGCTTCGCCGCGCCCGCGGCGGGCCCGTCCGGAGGAAAGCCGGGCCGGTAACCCATGCCGGGGCGATCGGCGCCGAACATGCTGTCGCTGACGGGCAGGCTCCTGCAGCGGCTCGTGCAGGTCTGCTGCGCGCGTCCGGCGCTCACGGTCGTGGTAGCCTTCGCCCTCGCCGCGCTCGGCGTCGGCTACGCGGCGCATTCGCTGACGATCGAGACGTCCAAGTTCCACCTGCTCCCGCTCCACCAGCGGTACGCCACGCTCTACAAGGACTACGCGGAGGATTTCGGCCAGCTCGAGGACATCGTCGTGGTCGTTCAAGGCCCGGCGGTCGACACCTCCACGGCCTACGCGGCCCGCCTGGCCGGAGTCCTCCGCGACGGCGCCCTCGGCACGGCGCGCGTCAGCTACCAGGTCGACGCCCGCCGCATGGAAGCCCACGCCCTGCTGTACCTGCCGGTCGCCACCCTGCAGGACACCTTGCAGACGGTGGCCACTCACGAAGAGCTGCTCGCCGACTTCGCGGCCACCCCGACGCTCGCTCAGCTGGTGGAGGGCATCAACCAGTCCGTCGGCGCGACCTTCCTGCCCGACGTCTTCGGTCCCGGCGCGCGAGACGAGCCGAATCCGGCTCCCACCCGGCTACTTCGCGATCTCCTGACCCAGATGTCGGAGCGAATCGACGGCCAGCCGTACCGCTCGCCCTGGGAGAGCCTCTTCGCCGCCGCCACCCCGGCTCCGAACCGGGGCTACTTCCTCTCGCACGACCAGCGCCTCCTGTACGTGGTGATCGATCTCGTCGACGCGCCCCGCACCTTCGAGGCGGAGCACGCGGCGATCGGCACCGTCCGGCGCGCGATCGCGAGCCTTCGCCCGGAGTTCCCCTCGGTCGAGGCCGGCGTGACCGGCGCCCCGGCGCTCTTCAGCGACGAGCTCGACGCCGCCTCCCACGACGGCCGGATGGCCAGCGTGCTGGCCCTGGTGCTCACCCTCGGCCTGTTGCTGCTCGCGTTCCGGCGGCTCGTGACGTCCAGCGCGATCCTCCTCGTGCTCGCGCTGAGCCTCGGCTGGTCGCTCGGCGTCGTCACGCTGACCGTCGGCCACCTCACCATCTTCTCCATGATGTTCGCCTCGGTGGTGATCGGCCTCGGGACAGACTACGGAATCTATTTTCTGTTCCGCTACCGGGAAGAGCGGGTGCTCGGCCAGACGATCGTCGGCGCGCTCGAGCGCACCGCGGCCCGGAGCGGCCCCGCGATCCTCCTGGGGGCCCTCACCGCGGCCGTGGCCTTCTACATCCTGAGCATCGCCGAGTTCCGCGGCATCCGCGACTTCGGGTTGATCTCCGGCACCGCGATCCTGCTCGCGTTCCTGTCGATGCTGACCGTGTTTCCCGCGGTCTTGCTCCTGATCGAGCGGTGGCAGAAGGCCCCGCGGCTCCGGCCGGTGCCGGGTCGACGCGACGCGCGCCTCCTGGACATGCGGACGAGCGGGCCGAGCCAGTCCCAGGTCCCGGCGCTGGCAAGCCTCGTGCGCTATCCGAAGAGCATCGTCGCCGCCACCATCCTCGTGACCGGAGCGTCCCTGTGGGCCGCGCCGAAGGTCGGCTTCGACTACAACTTGTTGAATCTCCAGGCCGACGGCACCGAGTCCGTCGTGTGGGAGAGGAAGGCGGCCGCCGCCGCGGGACGCTCGGTGTTCGCCGCGCTCTCGTCGGCGCCGTCCCTCGCCACGCTCGAGGTCAAGCAGGCCGCGTTTCAGCGTCTGTCCTCGGTGTCGGACGTCCAGAGCGCGCTGTCGGTGCTCCCCGATCAGCAGGCCGAGAAGCTCGCCGTTCTGCGACGCCTGGCGACCGTGGCGGACAGCATCCGCCCGGGCCCTCCGCGGGCCCTGGATCTGCAAGCGCTCACCCGGTCGCTCGTCACCCTGCAGCGCCGCATGGACCTGGCGAAAGGGAAGGGCGGTCCCGCGGGGCCCTCCGAGGAGGTTCTCGCGATCTCGCGCGCAACGGCCGGGCTTCTCCAGAGGCTCCGAGGAGACGAGCGCGGCGCGGTCGAGGTCGCGCTCGGAGACTACCAGGCGAGGCTCGCCGAGGACTTCGCCCAGCAATGGCAGCGGCTCCAGCGGGCCACCCGACCGACGCCGATCACGCTCGCCGACCTTCCCGAGGAGCTGCGGCGGAAGTTCATCGGCAAGAGCGGGCAGCTGCTGCTCCAGGTCTACTCCCGGCTCGACCTCTGGGACCGGGCAAGCCAGGAGCGCTTCGTCGACGAGCTGCGGACCGTCGATCCGGACGTCACCGGCCAGCCCGTCGTCGGGTACGAGTCGACGCGCCTCATCGAGCGAACCTTCCGCCTGGGGCTGGCGTATGCCTTCGTCCTCGTCGCCGGGATCGCGGCGCTCATGATCCGGCGGGTGCGGGAGACCGTGCTCGCGATGGTGCCGTTGATTCTCGGGACCCTGTGGACGGTCGCGCTCATGCAGGTCGCCGGGCTCAAGTTCAACCTGGTGAACGTCTGGGCGTTGCCGCTCATCATCGGCTCCGCCGCCGAGTACGGCGTGAACATCGTGCTCCGGTACCTGGAATCGCCCGCGCACGGTGGGGGCCCACGGCTGGCGCGGAGCACCGTCATGGGGGTGGTATTCAACGGCCTCACGACCATTGCCGGCTTCGGCAGCCTGCTGGTCGCACATCATCGGGGAGTCTGGAGCCTGGGCTTGCTGCTCGTGATCGGGTCCGCGGCGACGCTGGCCGCCTCCCTGATCGTCCTGCCCACCCTCGTGCATCTCGCCGGCGAGCCGCTGCAATCTGCGGCAGACCGTCAGGGCCTGGGGACCGTCAGTGCGTCGACGGGACGCTGAGGGCGGCGCCCGTCAATTGCGCGCAGCGCTGCGCGGCGGCACGATCCCGTTGAGTCGGAGGTACACGACCAGGTTGCCGTAGTGGTTCATGTTGTCCTGGATCACGCCGAGAATGGCCGCCCAGCGCTGGGTTGGCTGGCCGCCCCTCCCGGCCACCATTTCCAGAGCCTTCTCTTCGGTGAGCCCAGCCCAGACCCCGGCTCCGTAGTCGTAGCTTTCCCGGAGCGCCTTCAGGATCTCCGCGCGGCTCTTGAGGCTGTCGAAGCGGGCATTGCTGCCAAGGCTCTCGCCGGAGACCCGGCTGAAGAACGTGTAGTTCTCCCCGATCAGATGGACGAGGACCTCCCGGAAGGTTCGCACGGCGGGAGTCGGCTTGAAGTCGTACTTGTCCTCGGGCATGCTGTCGGCGATTCCGAGGACCAGCGTCCGAACGCTGTCCCACGTGGCCTTGGTCGGCGCCAAGAAGCTCGTGGCCGGGAATCCGGGCCCCGGGCTGGCTGGCGTCTGCGCCATCACCGGGCTGGCCCAAAGCAGCGCAAGCGCGGCAACGACAACACTCTGTGCGAACGCATTCTTGATCATGATTCCTCCTTTCGGGTGACGAAGCTCCGGCTGAACGTAGATAACATAAACGGGACCAGTAGATAACATAAACGGGACCAGTAGATAACATAAACGGGACCAAGAGTCTCCCCCCGGTACGTCGGGCCGCCGCGCGCCTCCCGTTCGATGCCGTGCTATCGTATGAGCCGCCAATGACGTCTTCCCTCGTGCTGCGCGAGACCCTCTGGAACGTGCCGTTCTGGGCCGCCCTCGGCGTGGCCATCCTGATGGGCTCCTCCGACATCGGCCTCGCCGTCGAGCCCCCGATGGGGGTCGCGATCCTGCAGCAGCTGCGCAGCTTCGCCACGATGGGCAGCGTCCTCTACATTGCCGCCCACCCGGACGACGAGAACACGCAAGTCATCACCTATCTGGCGCGCGGCCGCGGATACCGGACGGCCTATCTCTCGCTCACCCGCGGCGACGGCGGACAGAACCTGCTCGGCCCCCAGCTCGGCGAGGCGCTCGGCGTGGCGCGCACGCAGGAGCTGCTCGCCGCGCGCCGGCTGGACGGCGGGCGGCAGTACTTCACGCGCGCGAAGGACTTCGGGTACTCGAAGAGCGCCGAGGAGACGCTGAACGTCTGGGACCGGTCGGCCGTCCTCGGCGACATCGTGCGCGTGATCCGTGAGTTCCGCCCGGACGTGATCATCACGCGGTTCTCCCCGAAGCCCGCGCCCACGCACGGGCACCACACCGCGTCGGCCGTGCTCGCCGTCGAAGCGTTCCGGCTCGCCGCCGACCCCGCGGCGTTTCCCGAGCAGCTCCGTGAGCTCCGGCCCTGGCAAGCGCGCCGCATCGTCCACAACGTCGGCCAGGGCGCCGGCGCGGCGAATCCGGGCGGCGGCATGGCCATCGCCGGCTCGCCCGCGAACGTGCCGGATGGGCCGGGCGTGGTGAAGGTCGAGGTCGGGGGCCGGGATCCGGTCTCGGGCGAGTCGTTCGCGTCGATCGCGGCCCGGAGCCGTGGCATGCACAGGACGCAGGGCTTCGGCGTCGGCGCCCCGCCCGTGCACGAGGGCTCGCGGATCGAGCCGTTCGTGCTGCTCGCCGGCGACGCGGCGACGACCGATCTCCTCGACGGCGTGGACACGACCTGGAACCGCGTGCCGGGCGGCGCCGAGATCGCGCGCGCGAGCGACGAGGCGATCGCGGCCTTAAATGTCCAGGACCCGGCCGCGGCCGTGCCCGCGCTGCTCGCGATCCGCCGCCGGCTCGCCGGGCTGCCCGAGGATCCCGTCGTGAGCGACAAGCGGGCGCAGCTCGATCGGATCATCCAGGCATGCCTCGGCCTCGAGGTCGACACCGTGGCAGATCGCGCGGAGGTCGTGCCGGGCGAGCGCGTGAAGCTGCGCCACACCGCGGTCGTGCGGTCGCGCATCCCCGTGCGCTGGACGGCGGTGCGGTATCCGAGTGTGCAACGCGCGATCACCAAGGCCATCGCGCTGCGTCCGAACCAGCTGGTCGTCCGCGACGCCTCTCAGGTGGTGCCCGCGAGCACGCCGCCGAGCCAGCCGTACTGGCTGCGCACGAAGGGCACGGTGGGGCTGTTCGACGTGGACGATCCGTCGCTCATTGGCCGTCCCGAGAACCCGCCCGCGTTCCCGCTCGAGTACGTGTTCGACGTCGGCGGGCAGACACTGGTGATCGCGGGCGAGCCGAGGCCGGCCGCGGATCCGGCCGCGCCCGCGCTGCGGCGGCGCCTGGATGTCATCGCGCCGGTCTCCGTGCGGTTCATCGCGGGCGTCCGGCTCTTCGCGCCCGGCGCCGCGCGTCCGGTGACGGTGGACCTCACCGCCGCCCGCGCGCGCGCCGCCGGCACCGTGCGGCTCGACGCGCCGGCCGGCTGGGTCGTGACGCCGGCCTCGCAGCCGTTTCGTCTCGCCGCCCCGGGCGCGCACGCGCGCTTCACGTTCACCGTGACCGCGCCGCCGCAGCTCGCAACCGCGCCGCTCGGGGCGAGCGTGGAGATCAACGGCCAGCGCTTCAACCAGCAGCGCATCGAGGTGCGCTACGATCACCTGCCGCTGCAGCTCCTGCAGCCCCCGGCGAGCGCCCACGCGGTCTCGCTCGAGCTGGCGACGCGCGGCCGCCACGTCGGCTACCTGCCGGGCGCCGGCGACGACGTGCCCGCCGCCCTGGAGCAGATGGGCTACGAGGTCACGTCCCTGACCGGCGCGGACCTGACGCCGGACCGGCTGCGCGGCCTCGACGCGGTGGTCATCGGCATCCGCGCCTTCAACGTGAGGACGGATCTCGCCGAGCGCCTGCCCGGCCTGTTCGCGTACGTCGAGGCCGGCGGCACGGTCGTCGCGCAGTACAACACCCTGGACGGTCTGCGCGAGGGGTGGCTCGCGCCGTTCCAGCTGCAGCTCTCGCGCGACCGTGTGACCGACGAGCACGCGCCGGTGACGATCCTGGCGCCCGAGCATCCGGCGCTGACCGTGCCGAATCGCATCTCCGCGGCGGACTTCGAGGGCTGGGTGCAGGAGCGCGGGCTCTACTTCCCCGACCGCTGGGACGAGCGCTTCACCGCGATCCTCGCCTCCGGCGACCCCGGCGAGCCGCCGCTCAAGGGCGGCCTGCTGGTGGCGCGGCACGGCAACGGCCACGTCGTCTACACCAGTCTCGCGTGGTTTCGCCAGCTTCCCGAAGCGGTGCCCGGCGCGTATCGGCTGTTCGCGAATCTCGTCTCGCTGGGCAAATGACGCCGGCGTTGCGCCCCGACGAGCCCTCGGAGACCGAGCCGCCCGGCGTCCCCGGGTTCCGCACCTGGCGCGGACTTTACCTGTTCGTGTTCGGGTGGTTCGTGCTCGTGGTGATTCTGTTAGGTGTGTTCACGGGGATCTTCGCGTGAACGTCGCCGACTGGGTCGTGCTGCTCGGCACCATCGTAGGCATCGCCGCGTACGGGGCCTGGCGCACACGCCACGTGCGGAGCCTCAACACGTACCTGCGCGGCAACGCGTCCACCGGCTGGGGCACGATCGGCCTCAGCGTGATGGCCACGCAGGCGAGCGCGATCACCTTCCTCTCGCTCCCGGGCCAGGGCTTCGAGAGTGGCATCGGCTTCGTGCAGAATTACTTCGGCTTGCCGCTGGCCCTCATCGTCGTGTCCGCCGTCTTCCTGCCCATGTACCGGCGGCTCAACGTCTACACCGCCTACGAGTTCCTCGGCCAGCGGTTCGACGAGAAGACGCGCCTGCTCGGCGCCGGCCTCTTCCTGCTGCAGCGCGGGCTGGCCGCCGGCGTGACGATCTACGCGCCCGCCATCATCATCTCGACGGTCCTCGGCTGGCCGCTCAACCTGGTCATCGTCTTTTCCGGGCTGCTCGTGATCGTCTACACGGTGACCGGCGGCAGCGAAGCCGTCGCCCTGACCCACAAGTGGCAGATGGCGGTGATCTCGGCCGGCATGGTGACGGCCATGGCCGTGCTGCTGCTCCGGCTGCCCGACGGCCTCGGCTTCTCCGGCGCCGCGCACGTGGCCGGCGCGCTGGGCAAGCTGCACGCGGTGGACTTCTCGCTCGATCCGAGCCGGCGCTACACGGTGTGGACCGGGGTGTTCGGCGGGTTGTTCCTCTCCCTCTCCTACTTCGGCACCGACCAGTCGCAGGTGCAACGCTACATCGGCGGCGCCTCGCTGCGCGAGGGGCGCCTCGGCCTGATGTTCAACGCGGTGCTGAAGATCCCCATGCAGTTCGTCATCCTGTTGCTGGGCGCCCTCCTGTTCGTCTTCTATCAGTTCGCGCCACACCCTGTCTTCTTCAACCAGGCGGAGTGGCGCCGCCACGCGGAGGACAGCCGGTTCCGCGCCATCGAGGCCCAGCACGCCTCCGCCCTCGCGCTGAGCCAGTCCGCGATCCGGGCGTGGCTGCAGGCCCGCGCGGCGGACGACGCCGGGCGGGAAGCGAGCGCGCGGACCGCCATGATCGCGGCCGGCGACCGCATCCGCGAGGTGCGCGCCGAGGCCAAGGCCGCCCTCGCGGCCGCCGACCCGCGGGCCAAGACCCAGGACTCCGACTACGTCTTCATCACGTTCATCCTGACGCAGCTGCCGCACGGGGCGGTGGGCCTCCTGGTGGCCGTCATGTTCGCGTCGGCGCTGTCGTCGAAAGCCGCCGAGCTCGCCGCGCTCGGCACCACCACGACGATCGACTTCTGGCGCCACTTTCGCCCGCTCGCCGCCGCCGACGAGGCGCGCAACGTGCGCGTGGCCCGGCGCTTCACGGCGCTGTGGGGGGTGCTCGCGGTGGCCTTCGCCCTCTTCGCCGGATTCGCGGAGAACCTCATCGAGTCGATCAACATCCTCGGCTCGATCTTCTACGGCGTCCTGCTGGGCCTCTTCGTGGTGGCATTCTTCTTTCGCCGCGTGGGCGGCCCCGCGGTGTGCCTCGCGGCCGTCACCGCGCAGGCGCTCGTGATCGTGATGTACTTCTCGCTCAACATCGGCTACCTCTGGTACAACCTCATCGGGTGCGCCGCCTGCATCGCGTTCAGCGTGGCACTGCAGACGCTCCTGCCGCCCCGCGCCCGCGCCGGCGAGGGCCGGGCCGGATGAGCGCGGAGCCGGTGGTCGCGTTCGGCCAGCAGCCCTGCGGCTTCTTCCCACGCCGCTTCCTCGTGGCCAAGATCCGGACCGCGCGACGCCTGCAGGCGGAGCTCGGCGGCCGCGTCGTGTACTTCTGCCACGACAGCGATCACGATCCACGCGAGACGCGCACGATCCTGCGCCATCGCGCGACGGGCCAGCCCGCGTACCTGAACTTCGCGGTGGGGAGCAAGCTCCAGCGCAAGTTCTCCCCTCTCTACGCCAAGCGGATCGCCCCCGACTGGCACGCCCGGACGCTGGCCCAGCTCCCGAACTACGTGGACTCGCCCGTCATCGACCTGTTCCGCAGGATCGGGGCGGAGACGGTGGCCGACTTCTGCCTCGCCATGTACCGCGGCATGGGCCTGCTCGACGGCGTGGACGTCGTGCGCTCGAGCGACCCGGAGGTCCGGCGCCGCGCGTGCGACGTGGCCGACTTCTTCGTGGACGTACGGTCCCAGGGCGAGCTCGTGCGCGCCCGCGCCCGCGACGGCCTGCTGTACCTGCACGAGGGCGGAGATGCGTTCGTCACGCTGCCGGCGGCCGCCTCCCCCTTTACCAAGGACCAGATCAGCCCGACCCGGGACACGCGGCTGCGGTGGATGCAGTCGGTGATCCACTGCACGCACTACGTGACGGGCGCGAGCGAGCAGGCGTATCTTCGGCGGGAGGACGCGCCGGAGATCGCGTACATCCGGCGGGAGGACATCGAGCGCTGGGATGAAGCGTTCACGGAGCTATCGGGCTGACATGGCGGCGGACACGCTGCGCGTCGGCATCACGTGCTACCCCTCGGTGGGCGGCAGCGGCGTGCTGGCGACGGCGCTCGGCGAGGACCTGGCGGCGCGCGGGCACGACGTGCACTTCATCGCCTACGAGCGTCCGTTCCGCCTGCCCTCGGACGCACCGCGCCTGCACTTCCATCCCGTCGCCATCAACGAATACGAGCTCTTCCGGTTCCCCGACTACACCCTGCCGCTGTCCGTGCGCATGGCGGCGGTGAGCCGCGAGCATCGCCTCGACATCCTGCACGTCCACTACGCGGTGCCGCACGCCACCGCCGCGATCCTCGCGCGTGCGATGCTCCCGCCCGACCAGCGGCCTCGCGTCGTCACGACCCTGCACGGCACGGACACGACGCTGCTCGGCCACGACGCCGGCTACGCGCCCGCCATCCACCACGCCCTCGCGTCGTCGGACGCGGTCACCGCCGTGTCCGAGTCCCTCAAGCGAGAAACCCGGCGCGTGCTCGACTTCGACGGCCCGATCGAGGTCATCCACAACTTCTTCGCGCCCCGCCCGCCCGGCCGCGCGCCCGACAGCGTCCGCCGTGAGCTCGGCCTCGGCGACGAAGTACTCGTGGTGCACTCGTCCAACTTGCGGCACGGCAAGCGCGTCGACCTCCTGCTGGAGACGGTCGCCCGGGTGCGCCCGCGCGAGACCTTCAAGCTCCTCATCCTCGCCGGCGAGGCGTTCGCGCCGTTCGCCGGTGACGTGCGGCGCCTCGGTCTGGCCGACCGGGTGATCGTCCGCGAGAAGGTCCACGCCATCGAGGACTATCTCCAGATCGCCGACGTTGGCCTCTACACCTCCGACGCCGAGAGCTTCTGCCTCAGCATCCTCGAAGCTATGTGCTTCGGCTGCCCGAGCGTCTCCACGCGCGTGGGCGGCATCCCGGAAGTGGTGGAGGACAAGCAAAGCGGCCTGCTCGTGCCGGCCGGCGATGTCGCCGCGCTGACCCAGGCCCTGGAGACCCTGATCCACGACGTGCCGCGACGCTGCGTCCTCGGGCGCGCGGCGCAGGCGCGCGCGCGCGAGCTGTTCTCCGCCGAGGTCATCGTGCCTCGTTACGAAGCGCTCTACCGCCGATTGTGCCGGTGACCGCCCCCGCACGCGCGCGTGGGGTCGGTCACCTTGACCAGGAGTGAACGGTGTGGGATGACTTTCACGGGGAGGCGACCATGAAAACTCTGACCTACGCATGCGTGGCATTCTTTGCCGTCGTCGCAACCGCGGTGCCCTCGCTGCTCACGGCCCAGACGCCCGCGCCGAGCCTGGCCAAGGAGCTCACGACGACCTTCCAGCGCGCCGCCACCGAGATCCTCGACGTCGCGGAAGTGATGCCCGCCGAGAAGTACGGCTTCAAGCCGACGCCCGAGATCTCGAGCTTCGGCGACCAGCTCGTGCACGTCGCCGGGATCACCCAGCGCTTCGTCGACGCCGCCAAGGGCAGCAAGACGGAAGCCGCTCATCACGGCGCGATGGGGAAGCCCGAGACCATCGATCTGCTGAAGAAGACGTTCCAGAGCGCGCAGGACACGATCGCGCCACTGACCGATGCCCAGCTCCTCGAGCCCGTGAAGTTCCCGTTCGGCGACCGCACGGTCACCCGGGCCACATTCTGGCAGGGCCCGCTGTACCAGATCCGCAACCACTACGGCCAGCTCGTGGTCTATCTGCGGATGAACGGGATCGTGCCGCCGACCACCGCGCGGCGGTAGGCTTCGCGTCCCTCACCCGGCGACGCCCATTCGGTTGCCGGTGGTATACCGCTTCGGCGAATTCGTCCGCTCTGGCGGCTCGATCGCGTCTGGACCTCGCGTATCCGATCAAGCGCGTCGAGCCGCCGCCTATGTGGACGGAATCCTCAACGGTGCCAAACCGGCCGGCCTCCCCGTCGAGCAGCCCGCCGCCAAGGCCCTCGGGTTGACGATCCCCCCTTCGCCGCTGCAGCGCGGCGATCAGGTGATCGAGTAGGCGAGGACCTCTTGCGGTCTCCCCCTCGGGCTTCTGGGCGGGGTTCTATCCGAAGAGCCCCGGAATGCTACGCGTGCAGCAGCTCGAGCGCCTCTTCGTAGATCTCCATGTTCTTGCCGTAGGAGATGGCCGACGCCTGGGCCGCGCTCACGAGATGGCGCCAGCGCCACGGCAGGCGGGTGGCGTGGAACTCCTCGACGGTCGCCTGATGGTGCTTGAAGGCGTGCATCTCGGTGAAGTTGTCGTGCACGACGATCGAGGCCAGGCGGCCGATGAGCGCCTCCGGATCGTAGCCGAGGTCGGCATACTGCTGCGCCAGGTTCACGGTGTTCTTCACCTCGGGCACCGCGCGCATCAGCCCGAGGTTGGTCACCTTCGACCAGTCGGTCGGCGGCTGGGCGTAGATGCTCTCCTCGAGCGCATCGAGCAGCGCGCCCTGGGTGCGTCGGGGCAGCGCCGCGACGGCTGCCGGATCCGGCTGGTGCGGTGGCTCCATGCGATTCTGCGTCGAGCGCACCTCGGGGCCGGTGTGCCACGTCAGGAGCGCGAGCAGCTTGTTGCGCAGGCTCACACCCGGGAGATTCAGGAGATACCGGCGCAGGTTCGCGCCCGTGTGCAAGTGCACGTCCATCGGATTGCCCGTGAGCGATCGCATGAACAGGCCGGCGGCCCCGATCGACAGGGCCTCGCCCGTGCCCTGGAGCGACAGCCCGTCCGCGAGGGCCTTCGCGAGCATCCGCGGGATCTCCGCATAGGTATCGCACCCGGTGATCGCCTCGCCCAGGAGGCCGATCGCCGATGTTTCCTCCGGGCTCGTGTGGAACCCCAGCGGGCGCGTCAGGAGCTCGTACTCCTCGAGCAGCGGCTCGATGTCCCTCAGCGAAGGCGGCGTGGGGAACCGGCTGACGTAACGGACGGCGGGGCGCATCAGGAACGGGGTGTATTCGCGTCCCAGCCAGTCGAGCGCGCGCCACGTGAACATCGGGAAGATGAAGTAGTGATCGTCGAGCAGGTTCTTCGGGATCGCCACGGTCAGCAGCAGGTCCAGCGCCTCGGCGTGCGGGATGTTGTCCCAGAGCCAGAGGAAGGCGTGATCCGCGGCGTTGTAGAGGCCTCGATCCACCGCCGCGAAGAACGCCTTCTTCGTGCCCTCGACGCCGCCCGAGTCCACGGGCCTGGCATCCGCCAGGATGTACGGGCCCATGCCGGGGTGATTGATGTGCTTGTTCGACAGCGCGACGTGCTGAAGGATCGGCAGGAACCGCTGTTCGCCCGACACGCGCTCCACCGTGTGGTGCAGCGCATGAAGCCCGACGAGGGGGTGAAGCGGCCCGCCATGATGGCCGGGCGGCAAGTCCGATGATCGAGTGACCGCGAGCGCCGAGGCGGTCAGGAGCTTCTTGACCGGCATGCCGGAGCGCAGCTTGCCCAGGGTGGCCTCGAGGATCTGGCCGGGGTCGGTCTCCTCGATGAACTGCACCAGGGGCTCGAGGTCATCGGCGAACCGGACGGGCCTGTGCATGGTCCCTCTCCTCTCGTTCCGTTTTGAGAGCGTGGCGCCTGGATCCTAACGCGGAGCCGGGTCCTGCGCAGCAAGCTTGTTGTACCCTGGCTCACTGTGTTCCGACGGTACCGGTTCCCTCTCGTTCTCTGCGTCCTGGTGCTCCTGGCGGTGGCCGGCGCCGTGATGAGCCCGGTGCGAGCGGAGCCGCCGAGATTCTCGGTACTGGCCCCGGGCATCGCACACGCGGCCTTCAAGGTACGGCCGCCAGACGCGGAGCCCTTCTCGGGCCACGCCTTCAGGATCGATCTCGAGGTGACGGAGCTCCGCCTGATCGCTGCGGGAGATCCTCCGGTGCGGCGCCCCGTGGAGCAGATCGTGGCGCCCTATCCCGTTGTCGTCGCTTCCAATGCCAGCTTCTTCGACACGGAGGGCCGAGCGATGGGCCTCGCGGTCGACGAGGGACGGGTCATGGCCTCGAGCAACCGGCGGATCTGGGGCGCCCTCGTGATCGATGGCAAGCAGGGGCAGATCATGCTCGGCGCCGACATCCGGGACCCTCCTGGCCATCGCCTCATCGTCCAGGGTATCCCCCGTCTTCTTGTCGAGGGAAAGGTCCCGCCGCTGAAACCCCAGATCGCCGAGCGGACCGCGGTGTGCGCCGGAGGAAATATCGTCGTGCTCGTCGTCTCGACGAAGGTCGAAGCCACCGCCTTCGCGCACTTCCTTGCCGATCCGCCTGACCAGGGTGGGCTCGGGTGCCGGGATGCCCTCAATCTCGATGGAGGCCCGTCGACTCAGCTCGTGGTGAAGCTCCCCGGACTGGCGCTGTCGCTACCCGGCGGATGGGGAGTGCCGAACGCGCTGGTCGTCGCTCCTCGCAAGCAGTAGACGCGCCACCCCGGCAGACCTCACGGTCGGCTGCGGTACGAACGGCCCGAGCGTTGTGGGCGGAATGCCCGGAACCGCCTGCGTCAACCACACCGACCCCGCGGAAATCTCAGTTAAAGAGTATCGCCGGCCGATCTGGCCGGCCCCTTGCTTAACGTTGACGACCAGACGGGGAAGGAGCCCGATGGTATTGCTTTGAAGGATCGAGAGCGCTAAGCTCTCGGCCTGCTGGGATGACCCGAGCAGCACGGAAGGATTCCCAGCCTCCTCGCCGACTGGCCGGCTTCGTCGAACCGAGGTGCGATCGATGGGATCGGTTGAACGAGTCCCGAGACGCTCCGTCCCGCTCGACCAGCTCTCGCATCGGGATGCCGCCGTCGGCGTCTGGCTGGTCGAAGTCGATAGCCCGGATTGGCGTGGCCTCACACGCCCCAGCGCCAGGATTCTCGGCCTCTGCCTCGGATCCCGCCCCTCAAAGGTTAGGTTTCCCTACGGGTTCAACAGGAAACCTCGTCTGACCCATCCGATCGATAGGCGCACATAGGAGTCGGTCATGGATGAGATGGCAGTCGGCCCCGCGAAGCCGGACCTGGTCGCGTGCTCCAGCTGCGGCCACCTCCATCCGACCACTACGAGATTCTGCGACCAGTGTGGCACCCCCCAGGGACGCCTGTGCCAGGAGTGCGGAGGGGTGAACGCGCACACAGCAAAGTTCTGCAGCGGTTGCGGCGCCCCGCTCGTCACGAAGGCCGCGCCCGAGGCCGCTCCTGCCGCGCCAGCGCTCAACGCCTACACTCCCGCCTATCTCGCCGACAAGATCCTGACGACGCGCAGCGCCCTTGAGGGTGAGCGCAAGCAGGTGACGGTACTGTTCGTCGACGTCGCCGACTCGTCCCTGCTCGCGCAGCGCATCGACGTCGAGAGTCTGCACCGGCTGATGGGAGAGGTTCTGCAGCTGGTGGCGGAAGCGGTGCACCGGTACGAGGGGACGGTGAATCAATACCTGGGGGACGGCCTGATGGCCCTCTTCGGAGCCCCATTCGCGGTCGAGGACCATCCCCTTCGGGCGGTTCAGGCGGCGCTCGCAATCCAGGAGACAATCCGAGGGTACGGTGCACAGGTCAGGCGCGATCACGGGGTCGAGCTCCGCCTTCGTGTCGGCCTCAACACCGGCTCGGTCGTGGTCGGCCGGATTGGCGACGACCTTCGCATGGACTACACCGCGGTCGGCAACACCACCCACATCGCGTTCCGCATGCAGGTGCTGGCGGAGCCGGGCGCGATCCTGATGGCCGAGGAGACGCACCGGTTCGTCGAGGGTTACGTTTTCTGCGAGTCGCTCGGGCCGGTCGCCATCAAGGGACAGCGTGAGCAGGTGACAGCCTACCGGATCTCCGGGCGCCGGAGGTGGCGGAGCCGGCTCGAGATGAGTGCGGCACGCGGGTTGACCCAGTTTGCAGGACGACGCCGTGAGCTGGCCCTTCTACACGATTGCCTCAAGCGCGTCGAGGCGGGACACGGGCAGATCGTCGGGATCGTGGGGGAGCCGGGGCTCGGGAAATCGCGCCTTCTCTACGAGGTGCACGCGTCGCTCCCGGAGGATCGCTTCAACTGGCTCGAAGGTCATTGCATGGCGTACGGGCGCTCCCTGCCCTATGGACCGGTCCTCGACATGATCCGGGCCCAGTTCCATGTCGAGGAAGGGGACAATCCCCTGCAGATTCAGGACAAGCTGCGCGACGGCGTCCAGCGCCTCGACCCGGGCCTCGAGGCCCTCCTGCCCTTCCTGGAGGCGCTCTTCGCGCTGCCGGGGGCCGATGACGCTCTCCGCCATCTCGACCGGGCTCACCGACGGCAGCAGACCCTGGAAGCGGTTCGGGCGGTATTCGTCGCGGCGAGCCAGAAGCGCCCCGTGATTCTGGTCTGCGAGAACTTGCACTGGATCGACCAGAGTTCAGAGGATCTCCTCGCTTTCCTGGCCGGTAGCCTATCTGGAGTGCCCATCCTCATCCTGACGACCCACCGGACCGGCTATACCATGCGCTGGGCCGACAAGCCTCACTACACCCAGATCGCCCTGGATGGGCTGGCCCGATCCGAGATCGAGGACATGCTGACCACGCTGCTGAATGCCCCCGAGCTCCCGCCCGAGCTCCTGCAGTTCATCGGCGACAAGGCGGATGGCAACCCGCTGTTCATCGAGGAGATCATCCAGGCCCTGCTCGAGCGAGGGCTGCTCGTCCTGGACGGGGAGCACCCACGCCTGATCAGCGACGCGATGATCGAGTGGCCGGCGACCATCCACGACGTCATCCAGGCCCGCATCGACCGGCTTGACGACGCGGTGAAGGATACGGTGCAGCTGGCCGCGATCATCGGCCGGCAGTTCGAGCTCCGCCTGCTGACGCGCGTCTCGGGTCTTTCCGGGCAGATCACCAGCCACATCGAGACCTTGAAGCGTCTCGACGTCATCCATGAAGCACGCTTCTTCCCCCGGCTGGAATATTGCTTCAAGCACGTGGTCATTCAGGACGTGATCTACAAGAGCCTGCTGGCCCCGCGACGCCATTTACTCCACGGGGTGGTGGCCCGCACCATCGAGGAGCTGTGCGCCGACCAGCTTGACGAGAACGCAGTGGTCCTCGCATACCACTACTCCCGGAGCGATCACTATGACGACGCGATCAAGTACGCCCTGCGCGCGGGCGACCGGGCCGCCCGCGTCTATGCGAACGCCGAGGCCGGATCCTACTACGACCAGGCCCTCACCCTCACCCGTACGCTCCCCAGCTCGCCGGAGCGCCTCGGGGCCGAGATTGACGTCTGCCTCAAGCGCGCCAGCGTCGGCAGCACGCGGGAGGCGCTCGAGCAGGACCGCGTCAACCTCGAGGGGGCGCGAGGGCTGGCCGAGAGCCTCGGCGACGAGGTGCGCCTGGCCCGGGTCCTGTACTGGCTCGGGCGCCTCGCCTACGTCCGGGGCGCCTTCGGGATCGCCACTGGCTATGCGGAGCAGAGCCTCCTCATCGCCGATCGCCTCGCCGACGAGGACCTGTCCGCCCCTCCGGTGAATCTGACCGGGCGCTGCTACTACCTCATGGGGGACTATGCCCCCGCCGGCGAGCTGCTCGCTCGGAGCGTCGAGCAGATGCGGCAGCTCGGCAACAGCACCGAGGAGGCTACCGCGGCCGGCTTTGCGGGCGTCGCCCTGGCCGCCCTCGGCGACTTCGAGCGTGCCCTCGCCTACGCCAACCACGGTCTCGAGCTTGCGGCCAAGCTGCGCAACCCGTTCGTGCTCGCGGCGGCCTACAACTACCGCGCGGTCGCATACTGTCACCAGGGCGAGGGACCGCAGGCCATCCAGGACTGCGAAGACGCGCGACGGGTCGCCGAGCGGGCGGGAGACCGCTTCCGCCTCTACCTGCTGCGATTCTACGAAGGACAGGCCCACGCCATGATGGGGGAACCCGGTCGCGGCAGGGAGCTGCTCGAGCAGAGCATCGGTATCGCGAAGCAGCTCGGGACGACTACCCTGCTCGCCTGGGGGCAAGGCCTGCTCGCGACCTGCCTGCTCGCCCTCGGCGAGCACGCGTCACTCCTGCCGCTCTGCGAGGAAACCATCCGTCTAGCAGCCGAAACCCACGACCGGCTGGCGAGAAGCCTCGCCCACCGGACCCTCGCTGAGGCCCTCGCGGTCATCGAGCCCTCGGAAGTCGACCGGGCTGAGCGCGCAATTCTCGATGCGATTCACACCCAGCGTGAGCTGGGAGCCCGCCCCGAACTGGCCCGCAGCTATGTCGTGTATACGCGTCTGTTGCTGCGGTGGGCTCGAGCCGAGGAAGCGGCGAAGTATCGCTCGGAGGCCATCGCAATGTTCCGGAGCATGCGGATGTCGCGGGACCTCGCCGCAATCGAGCGCGAGGAATCCGCTCCGATCTAGTTGCGACCGATCCGCGAAGACGAGGTGCCCTATGGCTTACACGCTCCCGATCGGAATCGTGCTCAGCGGCACCGCGCCCGCCATGACCCTCATGTCCGGAGCGATGCTCGCATTCGCGGAGCAAGACATCGAATTCGAGGTGATCAGCACGGCCGGCGTCGGGGGCCTGATCGGGATGCTGTATCTGGCCGCCAAGGGTAAGACGCGCGAGGAGGCGCTGCTCTCTCTGCCGGATCTCTTCGTCTCAGACTGGATCTACCGCTTCTTGCCGGTCAACTTCAAGGTGTTCTACAAGTACGGCCCGTACGCCACGGCCTTCTACCACATGCGCAAATCCCTGCCCAAGTTCGACCTCAAGCCTGGCGATTCTAGCCCGCTCCGACGATTCGCCAATGACTGGATGGACCTGTGGGCGACCGCACTCACCCCGCCGAGCCTTGGGACCTCTAGCAACGCTCTCATGAGCCATGTTCCACTCATCGATGACTTGGTTGACTTCAATCTTCTCAAGGGCAGTCAAACCAAGTTCTACCTGAACGCGTTCAGCCTTCACGATCGTCGCCTGAAGCTTTACGACAACCAGACTGTGACTTCCGATGTCTACAACGGAGCGCAGGCGATGTTCATGCTCTTCCCCCCGGTGACAGCCGGCAATGATCTGCTTGTCACCGGCGCCTCCCACGACCCGACGGCGCTGCAGGCCATCTGGACTAAACAACGGGACTTGTGGGGGGTGTTGGCGCTCGAGCCCTTCGGCAAGCACTTCTGGCGCGCGCCTACCGGCGTCTACGACGCGTTCCAGCTGATGCTCATGAATCCGATCGCGTCGCTCCAGGAGATCGTGTTCGGACTCTACGGCCAGACGGAGCGCCTCATGAGCACCGTCCGTCAGGCTGGACTGACGCTGCCGCCGCTCTACATGATGAAGGTCGTGCTCAACCCCGACTCCACGCGGCTCTTGAACTGGAGCTACGAAAACGCCGTCGCTCTGCAGAGCATCGGCAAGACGGCGGCGGAACCGATCGCCGATATCTTGAGGGGCCGGCCGGACCGGACAACGCTCGAGAGCCGTCTCGCCTCTTACCGCTACGCCGGCGGCCTCCTGGACGAGCATCCCCGCCCGCGCCAAGTCATCCGCAGCATCTTTGATCCTCTCTTCTCGAACTTCGAGTTGTTCGCGACTAGTATCAACACCGAGCGCCACGGGTACGGTCGTGGCACGGTGACCCGATGAGTCCCTCCCTGGCGGCTCTCGCTTCGAGCTTCCTGGGACCACGCCTCGGGGTGATTGTGAGCGGCGGCGCTCCGACACTCCATATCGCTGCGGGCGCGCTCTGCTGTTTCCAGGAGCAGGGCCTGAGATTCCAGGCGGTCGGCGCCGCAGGCGCCGGAGCGCTCCCCGGGCTTCTCTACCTCGCTCCAGCCCGCCGGCCGGACAACCCCACCGCCGATCCGGTCGTCGCGCTCCGCGGCGTCGTGAACATGAACATTCACGATGCGATCTACGATCTGATCCCTAACAACTTCAAGGTGTTCTTCAAGTACGGCCCCTTCTCCGAACCGTTCTACCACCTTAGCCAGTTCATCAAGCGGGTGGTGCCGGTTCCGGAAAGCTACGGCTCGGACTACCGGCGCCTGGTGCACGACTGGATCGACTTCGCGACCGCGGCGGCAGCGCCGACAACCTTGACCTACCGCTCGCCATCGGTCCTGACCCGCGTGCAGGTCATCAACGAGCTCGTGGACTGGGATGCCCTGCGCAACTCTTCCCGAGACTTCTTCCTGAACACGTTCAACATGGAGACTCAGCGCCTTCAACCATTTACCAAGCTCACCCTGACCACAGATGCATTTTACGCGGCGCTGGCCATGCCCTGGCTCTATCCTCCGACGCGGGCCACGACCGACGGACCACGCTACACCGAGGGCGCATCCCACGATCCTTCCGGCATCGAGACCATGCTGGAGGATCGCACGCCACCAATGTCCGGGCTCGATGCCGTCTTGGCGCTCGACACTGTCCCACCCGACCTGTGGGTCGATCCGCAGAGCGTCTACGAGTCGCTCGAGCTGGCGATTATGGATCCGATCGTGACGCTCACCGAGAACATCGCCGCACTCTACTCGTTGCAGGACATGGTGTTCAACGAGTCGGGACTCAAAATCCCGAAGCTCTATCGGCTGCCGTTCCAGTTTCCTCGTTGGGAAGGCGGCAAGCTTCTGGCTTGGAGCTACTCCACCGCCCGTACGCTCTGGGATGTCGGGTACGCTGCTGCGCAGACCTTCTGCAATGACCTCCTGTCCACTTCCGTTAGTCAAGCCCAAATCGACGAAAAATACCGGTACTTCCGCACGCTCGCCAAGAACTCCCGGGAGGGCGACTTCCTCTCTCTGTTCGGAGATCCATTCAAGAGTCTGGGAAACACCGTCGTTCCCTCACCCGGCGGGCCGTCAGCATGACCGACGCGGCCTCCCCACCTCGCGAGGTCGTCATATTCCAGATCTGCCTGCTCGACCTCTACGACTCTATCCTGGAGGCCTGCGCCTGGGACGAGGCGAAGGTCAACGCCATGCTCAAGACATTCATGGCCTCCTTGCTTGCCCTGGTCCGGGTACAGCAGTCGCTCGGGCAGGAGGTTGCGACGTCACAGAAGGAATGGGTCCGGCAGTACCGCGCGCAGCTTGAGCAATGGCTCGAGGAGCAGAGCGCGCCCGCGGCCGAGAGCCGATGACGCTCGCCCGCCACTGGCTTGTTGACCGCTTGTCCGGGTTCGCCTCCCACGAGGCGGTCGTGCATCGCGATCGCTCGACGACCTACGAGCAGCTGTCCGGTCGATGCGAGGCGTGGCTGCGCGTGCTGGCCCGCGCCGGCTTGGCCCCGGGCTCGGTGGTGGCCATCCGCGGAGAGTTCTCCCCCGGCACGTGCGCGCTGTTCCTGGCCGCGCTCTCCCAACACAGCGTGGTCGCCACTCTCCCGCCCGGAGAGGAGGCGAACCAGTATCTTGACCAGGCCCACGTCGAAGCGCTCTTCGACTTCGCCGCCCCGGACGCCTGGGTTATCCACCGGCGAACGCCGGCCGCACCCCCGCCCCTCCTGACCCGCCTGCGAGAGCGCGGCACGCCCGGGCTCATCGTGTTCAGCTCCGGCACCACCGGCCATAGCAAGGCGGCCCTCTTCGACCTCGATACCCTGGTCGCCCGGTATCACTCCCCCCGTCCCGGGCGGCGCACCCTGGTGTTCCTCCTCCTCGATCATCTCGGGGGGATCCACACCATGCTGCACACGCTGGCCCACGGTGGGACCATGATCATCCCGGACGGGCGCCGGCCGGACACGGTGGCCCGCGCCATCGAGCGGCATCGCGTCGAGATCCTCCCCACGACGCCGACCTTCCTCCGGATGCTCGTCATCTCCGACGCGACCTCCCGGTACGACCTCTCGAGCCTCCGGCTGATCACCTACGGGACGGAGCCGATGCCCATGAGCACGCTCGCCGCGCTCGGACAGTCGTTCCCGGGGGTGCGCCTCAAGCAGACCTACGGCCTCACCGAGCTCGGCGTGCTCCCGACCCGCTCGCGCGGGTCGAACTCGCCCTGGCTGGAGCTGGGCGGCATCGGGTGCGAGGCGCGGGTGGTCGACGACGTGCTGTGGCTCCGGTCCGAGACCCCGATGCTCGGATACCTCAACGCCCCGAGCCCCTTCGACGAGGAGGGCTGGTACAACACGCACGATCTGGTGCAGGTGGACGGTCCCTACATCCGCATCCTCGGCCGGGCGACCGAGCTCATCAATGTCGGGGGCGAGAAGGTGTATCCGAGCGAGGTCGAGAGCCTCCTGCTCCAGATGGACAACATCCGCGACGCGACCGTCTGGGGAGAGCGAAACCCGGTCACCGGGCAGGTGGTGGCGGCCCGGGTCTCTCTCGCCCAGCCCGAGGACCCGGAATCCCTCGAGCGGCGCATCCATCGCTTCTGCCGCGGCCGTCTCGCCGCCCACAAGATCCCGGTTGTGGTCGAGATCGTCGAGCACGACCATCACGGACCGCGCTTCAAGAAGGTTCGTCCACGCGCGGCCGAGACCCCGGCGGAGCCCGGGCCGGCCCGGTGATGGAACAGCCGCGCGTGCTGATCAGCGGCGGGAGCCGCGGCCTCGGCGCGGCCATCGCCCGGCGCTGCCTGGACCATGGATGTTTGGTGGCCACCTTCAGCCGGTCGCCCACCGCGTTCGTCGAGGACGAGCGGAGGCGGGACCCGGAAGGCGCTCGCTTCCACTGGGTGCCGCTCGACGCGCGCGACGACGACGGGGTCCGGAGCTTCGTGGACGCGGTCGCCCAGCGGTACGGCGGCATCGACGTGCTGATCAACAACGTGTCGGTCGGGCGGTTCGGGCTCTTTCCCCTGATGCGACTGGGCGACCTCGACGAGGCCCTCGCCGTCAACCTGCGCACCAACCTGCTCCTGACCCGTCTGTGCACGCCGTTCATGGTGTCGCGGGCGGCCGGCTGCATCCTCAACATCTCGTCGGTGAATGCGCTGCGCGGCAACTCGGGGGTGGCGGTCTACAGCGCCACCAAGGCGGCGCTCGACGGGTTCACCCGGGCCCTGGCCCGCGAGCTCGGCCCCCGGAACATCCGCGTCAACTCGCTGGCGCCCGGCTACTTCAAGAGCGAGATGGTGAGCGGCCTGACCGAGCGTCAGGTGCAGAAGCTCGTGCGCTCGACCCCGCTGCAGCGCCTGGGCCGCGTGGACGAGATGGCCGAGGCCGCGATGTTCCTGATCTCGCCCGCCGCATCTTTCATCACCGGGCACACCCTCGTCGTCGATGGAGGCGTCACCTGCTGACCGACCGGCCGTCCGATACCGAGATCCGGGAGACCATTCGCCACGTCATCGTCGAGCTGCTGGAGCGGGCCTCGAAGCCGATCCCGCCCTTCCACGTGGACGACGATCTCATGTCCACCGGATTGACCTCGCTCGACCTCGCCGCGCTGGTCGCCAAGCTCGAGCGGCGATGGAGGATCGATCCCTTCCTGGAGGCCAGCACGATCACCGAGGTGCGAACCGTCGCCGATCTCTGCCGGGTCTACCGGGAATTCATCAATGCGGCGTAGCGCGTCCGCGTCCCAGGGCGGCTCGTGACCCCGGCGACCGGCCCGTGGAACATCGCCATCATCGGCATGGCGTGTCGCTTCCCGGGCGCCGCCCATCCGCGAGCCTTCTGGGACAACCTCGTGCGGGGGGTCGAATCGATCACCTTTTTCTCGGACGAGGAGCTACGGGCCGCCGGTGAGGACGCGGCCCTACTCAGCCATCCCCACTATGTCAAGGCCGCCCCGGTGCTCGAGGACCACGACGCGTTCGACGCGGCGTTCTTCGGCTACTCGCAGAGGGAAGCGCGGCTCATGGATCCTCAGCAGCGCCTGTTCCTCGAGGTGGCCTGGGAGGCCTTCGAAGACGCCGGGTACGACCCGCGCGGGCCGAAGGGACGAGTGGGAGTATACGCGGGCGCGGGAGGTCTCGTCTCGAGTTATCTGGTCCGCGTAGATCATCCGGATTTGCGGGGCCAGACCGGTGACCTGGGCCATCTCGGCAACGACCGCGACTTCCTATGCTCCCGAGTCTCGTTCAAGCTCGACCTGACTGGGCCCAGCGTCAACGTCCAGAGCGCCTGCTCGACATCGCTGCTTGCGGTCCACCTGGCCTGTCGTGGCTTGCTCGACGGAGAGGCTGATCTGGCCCTGGCCGGCGCCGCCGTGGTCCGAGTCCCGCATCTTCGTGGCTACCTCGCGGAGCCGGGAAGCATCTACTCCCGGGATGGGCACTGTCGGCCCTTCGACGCAGGGGCCACAGGAACTCTGTTTGGCAGCGGCGTCGGCGCGGTCTTGCTCAGGCCTCTCGAGGCGGCTCTCGCGAGCGGCGACCATGTCTATGCGGTCATAAAGGGGGCCGCGGTCAACAACGACGGTGCACAGAAGGTCAGCTACACGGCATCCACCGCGACCGGCCAGACGCGGGCGGCCCGGGAGGCGATGACGATCGCTCGCGTGGCCTCGGACTCCATCGGGTACGTGGAATGCCACGGCACCGCCACCACCCTCGGCGACCCGGTCGAGATCCAAGCGCTCACCCGGGCTTTCGGCCCGGGCGGACCGCGGGCTGGGGCCTGCGCGATTGGCTCGGTGAAGTCGAACGTCGGCCACCTCGAGCAATGTGCGGGTATGGCTGGCCTAATCAAGGCCGCGCTCGTCCTGAGGCACGGGGTTATCCCGCCCAGCCTGCACTTCGACACTCCCAACCCTCGGATTCTCCTCGAACGCTCGCCCTTCACGGTCAACACGCGCGCTCGCCCCTTCGAGTGGGCGGTCGGCCCGCGCCGCGTGGGTGTGAATTCGGTAGGCATGGGCGGCACGAACGCGTTCGTGGTGCTGGAGGAGGCGCCCCCTCGCGCGCCCACACCACCGCGGGCGCGCCCGGTCTCGATCCTGACCATGTCCGCCGGAACCGAGGCCGCGCTGCTCGATCAGGTCGGGAAGGTCCGCGACGCGCTCGCATCCGACGACTCGCTCGCGTTGCCCGACGTGTGCTTCTCCGCCAACCGCGGTCGTCATCACTTTGCTCGGCGGTTCGCGGGGATCGGGCGCGACCGGGACGAGATGCTAGCGGAGCTCGAACGGTTCCTCCAGACGCCACGACCGCCGGGCGGGGCCGTCGAGGCAGGGTCCCGCGGGCCTGTGGTGTTTCTCTTCTCCGGTCAGGGGTCCCAGTACGCCCGGATGGGCGAGGCCACCTACCGCGCTGAGGCCCGGTTCCGGGACGCCATGGATCGATGCTTCTCGCTGTTCCTGGCCGCCGGGATCCAGGTCGCGGAGACTCTCTTCGCGGACGACGAGCCGCGACTGCACCGCACGCAGTACGCCCAGCCCGCGCTCTTCTCCCTGCAAGTCGCCTTGGTCGAGCTCTGGCGTAGCTGGGGCGTCACCCCGGATGTGGTCATCGGGCACAGCGTCGGAGAATTCGCTGCCGCAGTAACCGCCGGGGTGTGCTCCCTTGAGGACGCGGTCCGGCTCGTCTCCACCCGCGCCCGGTTGATGGAAGACCTGGCACCCGACGGCGGGATGGTGTCGATCGGCAGCGACCTCGAGACCGTCCTGGCGGCGTGGCCGGATGGACGAGAGGATCTGACCCTGGCCGCAATCAACGCACCGGACCGGGTCGTGGCCTCCGGGAGCGTCACCGCTCTCACCCTCTTGGCCGACCGCCTCCGCGAACGCGACGTGCCGGTCGCCGCACTCGCCACCTCGCACGCGTTCCACTCGTCACTGATGGACCCGATGCTGGAGCGGTTCGAGGAGTTCGCGGCCACCGTCGCCTTCGAGCGCCCCCGCACTCGGTGGATCTCGACCCTAACCGGATGCGAGATGAGTGGCCCGCCCGACGCCGACTACTGGCGCGACCAGATCCGGTCGCCGGTGCAGTTCCGGGCCGCCATCGAGATCGTCGCCCGGGACCCCGCAGCCTTCGTGGAGATCGGGCCCGGCGGGACCCTGACCGGCCTCGCCCGGCGCTGCGTGAAGGCGCCAGATGTGAGGACCGCGAGCGCCTGGTTGTCCTCGCTGACCCGGGACGGCGACGAATGGTCGAGCCTGCTCGAGGCCGTCCGGCATCTCTATCTCCGGGGGCACCCGATCGACTGGCATGCACTCGAGGGCGAGAGTGGTCGGCGAGTGAGTCTTCCGACCAGCACGTTTCGCCGCCAACGGTGGTGGCTCGCCCCCCGCCGCACCCCTCGAGCTGCGCCGGTCCCCGCCGACTCGGCATCCGCCCATGGACCCCATCCGCTGCTGGGCGAGCGGCTCGGCAACGGCGGGTCGCATTTCGAGGTCCTCATCGACCTCGACCAACTCGCCTTTCTCCGCGACCACCGCGTCTTCGGGCGAGTCGTGCTTCCCACCACCGCCATCCTGGAGACGGTGACGGCTGCAGCGATCGAGACACTCGGATTCTCGCGGCCGGTTGTCCGCAATTTCCTGTACGAGGCCGCTCTCACGATTCCCGCGGATGAACCGGTCTGGATCCATCTCGACCTCGAGCCTTCGGGCAGCCGAGCGGCCTTCCGGGTGCAGAGCACCGGCCTCGCGGAGTCGGCCCCCTGGCAACTCAACGTCACCGGCAGCGTAGAGGACGACCTGGACCCCGCCGATCCGACCCCATTTCAGCCCCGTCCCGGGGGCTCGATCACCCGGGAGATCCCGCCGGACCACTTCTACCGCGTCCTCGACGCAGCCGGCCTGTCCTACGGTCCGATCTTCCAGGGCATCCGCGGCCTCTGGCGTCACGCCGACGAAGCGTGGGCCCGGGTCGCCCTTCCGGTGGACATACCGGCGGAACGTTACCGGCTCCATCCCGCTTTCCTCGATGCCTGCCTGCACGTCTACGCCGCCTTCGTTCCCGAGTACGGAGGCTTCGACCACGAGACGCCGGGCGAGGTCAGGCCGTACGTGCCGATCTCGATGGACTCCTTCCATCTCTTTTCCGCCGGGGTGCGAGCGGGCTTGGTCCACGCGGTGCTCGCGCCCCGTGAGGGGGAGGATGAGCAGCGACTTACCTGCGACATCCACGCCTACGGCGAGGACGGCAGCCCGGTGGCGCTCTTCCGCGGGCTCACCATCCGCGGGGTCACCGAGGAGGTCATGATGTCGCCGCGAGGCGACGCGCCCCTGCCCCCGGTCCTCTATCGGCTCACCTGGCGCGAGGTGCCTCGCCCGCGAGACCCGCGCGTACTCGCGCGGCACTGGTGCGTCCTTGATGACGAGACCGGGGTGGGAGCGCGTCTGGCCGAGCATCTGCGGGCCGAGGGATGCGCGGCGCACGTCATCAGTGCCGAGTCGCTCGAAGTCGATTCCGCCTGTCTTATCGAGGCGGCGAGCTTCGAGACGCTCCTTCAGCACTTGGGAGACGAGTCCGTCGGCATTGTCTATCTCTGGACTCTGAAGACTCCGGCGGCCGACCTCTCCGCGGACTCCGTTTCCGCGACCACCTACCCCTTCGCCGCCGGAGCTTGCGTTGGGCTGCTCAAAGCCCTCGACCGCCGGCGGGCTCTCTCGCACCGGCCGCCCCGGGTGTGGGGAGTGACCCGCGGCGCCCAGCCCGGCGCGCATAACTCAACTGGAGAGGGGCTGACTCAGAGCACGCTGTGGGGACTCGCCCGTACCGCGGCCCTGGAGTACCCCGATCTCTGGGGCGGCTTGATCGACTTGCCGCCCCTAGCCGACGCGGAGACCGCGGCCCGCTTGCTCTTCGAGGAGTTCCGGAGCGGGGGCGACGAAAATCAGATCGCTCTAAGGCCCGACGCGCGTTTGGCTCCGCGGCTGGTCCGGCTCCCAGCCGAGCCCAGTCCCCCCCGTCGACGTCTCCGCCCCGACGCGACCTACTGGATCACCGGTGGACTCGGAGTGCTCGGCCTCGAGATCGCCCGTGCGCTCGTGGAAGCCGGAGCCCGGCACCTGTTGCTGACCGGCCGGCACGCCCCGTCACCGAGCGCGACCGCGACACTGAGCGCGCTCGGCCAGCAGGTCGAGCTCGTGATCTTGCCCTCCGACGTGTCCAGGCAAGCGGACGTCGAGGCCACCCTCGTTCACATTCGAGAGCGGATGCCGCCGCTCAAGGGCGTGATCCACGCGGCTGCGGTATTCGACGATGCGGTCATAGAGAACATCACGTGGGAGCAGCTCGACTGCGTCTCGCGACCTAAGATCGCGGGGGCGTGGCGGCTGAGCCAGGCGACCAGCGGGCTTCCTCTGGACTTTTTCGTGCTCTTCTCATCGGTGCTCAGCCTGTGGGGTGCCGCCGGTCAGGCCACCTACACTGCCGCCAACGGCTTCTTGGACTCGCTGGCTGCCTCGCGACGGGCGGCCGGTTTGCCCGCCGCCGTGTTCAACTGGGGGCCGTGGGCGCACCGGGCCTTGGCAGGCCGCTGGGGACCGGCCGGCGCCCGAGCCTGGAAGCAGCGCGGAACGTCACCGCTCAACACCACGGTCTGCCTGGATGTCCTCCTCCGCTTCCTGGACGGGGAGGCGTCGCCGCTCGCGATCTGCGACACCGATTGGGGCACGTTCCTCGCCCAGTTTCCCTCCGTCCCGCCGCTCTTTCGCGATCTGGCCCCAACCCTTCCGGGACCGAGCGCGGCCGAGGAGGTCGCGGAGGATTCGCCGTCGCTAGTGGACACGGTGCGACGGCACGTGAGCCGAGTGCTGGGCGAGGATCGCGTGATCTCGGTGACCCAGCCCCTCAATCAGCTCGGGCTCGACTCGCTCCTCGCGGTCACGCTCGCCAACCGGCTACGGGATTCGCTGAAGGTGGCGGTGCCGACTGCCATGCTTCTCAAGGGGTACAGCATCGCGGATCTAGTCGCCGAACTCTTTCCAGACGCACCCTCGCCGGCCCCAGTCCCCCTCTCGGGTCCAGCCCCCCGCACCGCCGGTGATGGCTGGCTCATCATGCATCGACCGGATCCTACCGCGGCCATGCGCCTGTTCTGCTTTCCGTTTGCGGGCGGAGGTGCCGCCACCTTCCGCCCGTGGGTGCAGAATCTCGATCCCCGTGTCGAGCTGGTGGCAATTGAGCCGCCCGGGCGCCAGACTCGCATCGACGAGCCGCCGATCCGCGATCTCCAGACGTTCGTCCAGCAGCTTGTACCGAGGCTCCTCCCCTTCCTCGACAAGCCGTTCGCGGTCTATGGACACTGCCTGGGGGCGTTGACCCTGTTCGAGACCGTCCGCACCCTGATTCGCGCGCACGGTCTCGCTCCAGTCCACGTCTTCGTCTCGGGTGCTCGCCCGCCCGACGAGCTCCACCGGCCGCAAGATTTCGAGACCGCGCTGCTGGAGAAGCTTCTGAAGCTTCCCGGCTACAGCCTGTTCGCCCCGATCCATCAGCAGCCGGACGAGGTATTCTCGACCGCAATGCTCGAGTTCAATGTTGTAGCGACGGAAGACCTGCTCGCCAACTCGGAGCTGCGCCGGCTCATCATGCCGGTGATCCGGGCCGAGTTCGAGATGAGCTCGAAATATCGCTTCGTGCCCGAAGAGCCCTGGGACGTCGCCATCACATGCCTGACCGGTACTCGCGACCTGTACGTGTCGGCCGCCAATGCGCGGGGCTGGTCGCGATTCACGAAACGACGCTTTCAACTATTGCTGGTCGACACGGAGCACTTTCTCGTCGTCGACGAGGACGAGCTCGTGCTGCGGGTTCTGAATCGGGAACTCGCGCATCCGCTCTAATTCATGACACTCGCGATGTCGTGTCATCGGCTCGGGCTAGCCAATTTGCGATCCGATGTCATGGCTCCGGAAGCGATCGGCACGGACCAGGTTCGCGTAGCAATCAAGGCAGTCTCGCTCAATCATCGGGACGTGCTCGTCATGCGGGGCGCTTACGGGCCCGGGCTTCCCTTGCCGTTGATCCCGTGCAGCGACGCGGCCGGTGTGGTGACCGAGGTCGGGTCCGGTGCCGCACCGCTCGTGCCCGGGGACCGCGTGTGCACCCACATGGTGCCGGACTGGCAGGCCGGGCGGCTCGAGCCGCAGATGCGGCTCACCACGCTCGGCGGCCCCTCGCAAGGCGTGCTGTGCGAGGAGCGGGTCCTCCCGCGAACCGCGGTGGTGCGCATCCCGGACTCGCTCTCGTTCGAGGAGGCCGCGTGTCTACCGGTGGCCGGGCTGGCCGCGTGGAGTGCGCTGACCACCGAGACCTCGATCGGGCCGGGAACCCGGGTCCTGCTGCAGGGAACCGGTGGCCTCAGCCTCCTCGGCCTGCAAATCGCGAAGACGCTCGGGGCCGAGGTGGCGGTCATCTCCTCCTCGGACGCGAAGCTCACCCGGGTGCGCGAGATGGGGGCCGACTTCACCGCGGACTCTCGCCGGGAGGGCTGGGGTGAACTGGTACGGCGCTGGAGCGACACGGGGGTGGACGCGGTACTGGAGGTCGGCGGGGGGCGAACATTTGACCAATCGGTGACGGCCACCCGCGACGGCGGCTGCATCGCGGTACTTGGCCTGCGGGCGCAGGACGCCTGCGCAGTGAATCTACCCGAGATCCTCCTCCGCCGGATCCGGGTGCAGGGCATCTTCGTGGGAAGCCGCGCCGAGCTCGAACGCTATGTGTCCTTCGTTGCGGTCAACGCGATCAAGCCGGTCATTGACCGCGCCTTCGAAGGCCTGGCCACCGCCCGCCATGCCTTTGCCTACCTGCTTGGCGGGCGACACATGGGAAAGATCGTCATCCGCGTGGCCAGCTGACTGCAGCGAGCGGCGCAGACGGCCACGCGAGAATGCATGGCGAGCGCTGGCCGGTTACAAAGACTGAACCCGGCCAGTCTGTGGGCCATTGCGAGTTTCTCGACAGCATCCCGGCCCAGAACAAGATCGAATAGCTCGCCTTTGGCCGCGGCGTGGTTGCCGGTCGGGCATCCCGGGTGTAGCCTCCATCCGTCCGCAATCGAACCACGCTCGAGAAGAGCGCACCGAGAGGAGACCACGTTGGCACACAGGACGATCGCTCGCCTGACGATGATCGGGATGCTCCTCGCAGTCTTCACGCTCGGCTATGTGTGCGGCCTGAGCACGCCGCGCGCCAGCGCCCAGCTTCCCCAGGTTCCCGGGATGAGCAACCCCCTCGCCGCCGCGGGTCAGATGGGCTCATCCCTCACCGAGATGGAGCAGCACGTCAGCGGCCTGCAAAAGAACCTGGATGCCCTGAAGAAGATCCAATCCATGCTGGGCGGCGGTAAGTAGCGGCTCAGCGCCGCTTGACCGCGAGCCGGTGCGGGCCGAGCTCGGCCCGCGCCGGACCCGCGTGCCGCCACCTTCGCCCGGCCCGGCGAGTATGCTAGTTTCGGCATCGTGACGACCCTCGGCGGAAAGGTGGCGCTGGTGACCGGCGCCTCGCGCGGCATCGGTCGGGCGTGCGCGATCAAGCTGGGCGCGCTGGGGGCCCGCGTCGCGGTCAACTACAACACCAGTGCCGCCGCGGCCGATGATGTCGTCGCCCGTATCAAGGCCGGCGGCGGCGAGGCCACCGCCGCGCAGGGCGACGTGAGCGACTTCGCCACCGCGCAGGCCGTCGTCAAGGCCGCCATCGCCGCCCACGGTCGGCTCGATATCCTCGTCAATAACGCCGGAACGACCCGCGATGGCCTGCTCGCGACGATGACGGAAGAGGACTTCGACGCCATCATCCGGCAGAACCTCAAGAGCACGTTCAACTGCAGCCGCGCCGTCCTGCGGCAGATGCTGAAGCAGCGCTACGGCCGCATCGTCAACATCACCTCGCTCGTGGGGCTGATCGGCGGCGCGGGCCAGACGAACTACGCGGCCGCGAAGGCGGGGATCATCGGCTTCACGCGGGCGATGGCGAAGGAGTACGGCGGACGCAACATCGCGGTCAACGCCGTCGCGCCGGGCTACATTCCCACCGACCTCACGAGCGGTCTGCCGACGGAGATCACGGAGGGCCTGCTCAAGCTGACGGCCTTCGGGCGGGCGGGAACGCCCGAAGAGGTGGCCAGCGCGGTCGCGTTTCTCGCCTCCGACGAGGCCAGCTACATCACCGGACAGGTCCTGTCCGTCGACGGCGGCGTCGCCTAGGTGCCCCCTCTGGGCGTCGCTCTGGCCCGTCCGCATCCGGGCCCTGCCCTGACGTTCGGGGCGGACACGTTCGCGTTTCGCAACGACAGCCGGATCCACCACAAGGGCAAGCCCGATCTCTACGCCAGCCGGTGCTTCGTGCTGGCGCGGGCCGTCGTGCAGTTCCAGCGCTTCGCCCGCTTCGAGCCCGCTGCCCCCCGCCTCACCGCAGCGGAGTACACCGAGCTGGTTCGGCGCGTCACGCGCCGCGCTCCCTGGCGACCGCCGCTCCCGGTGGCCGAGCGGATCGTCATCCCCGGGTTCGAGTCGCTGCACGAGCTGACGCGCGAGGCAGAGGCCGCGGTGAAGGCGGGGCTCCCGAGGCGCCTCTGGACGATCCTTCACTGGACGAACTGGCGCATCATCTTCCCGCTCCCCAGCGCGCAGCAGGAGCGCGTCGCGGCCGAGATGGTCGCCGAGCTTCAGGCCGGCAGACCGGTGCAGCTGCTGGTCTCGGACTTCCCTCGGATCCGCTTCAACCACTCGGTGCTCGCCTTCGACTTCAAGGTGAGCGCTCCCGACTCAATCGACTTCAGCGTCTACGACCCGAACGACCCGACCGTTCCGGGAGTGATCCGCTTCGACCGCCGGGTGCGCCGGTACCGTCCCGCGCCCCTCTGTGGAGTAAATGTTCCCCACTTCAGGAGCTTTCGCATGTACTACTCGCCGTTCCTGTAGAGAAGGCCCGTCGGATCGTGCTAGGCTGACGCGTGGCCGTCCGAATGACGTCGACCCTCGAGGACGCAGCGCCGCGCTGGTACTCGCACCCCTACAATCGCGCGAATTTCTACCGGCTCGCGGCGGCGTTGACCTGGGTGCCGCGTCGGTTGCGGCTCGCCGTCGCCCGGCAGGTCGGCCGGCTCGCCCCGTCGCTCATGCCGGGCGAGCGGGCCGCGATCGAGACGTCGATGGCGCGCTTCACCGGCGCCACCGGCCCCCAGCTCGAGAAGCTCACGCTCCGCGTCTTCACCGACTTCGCGATGTGCTTCAGTGACCTGGTCTCGACGAACCGACAGCCGACCACGCTGCGCTCCCCCCACCTCGGCCACGTGGAGGGCATCGAGCGGCTGACCACCACCCTGTCGGGCGGGCTCATCTCGCTGACCGCGCACGTGGGCAACTGGGAGCTGGCCGGGCGCCTCCTGGCGGGAAAGAGCTCGCGGCCGACGCACGTGGTGGTCGCCCCGGACGAGCTGCGCGAGCTGGAGCGCTGGGTGCGGCGCGACGGCGAGGGCGTGCGGTTCGTCTCGCGGGCTCGCCCCACCGTGTCGCTGGAGCTGCTCGCCGCGCTCCGACGCGGCGAGGTGGTGGGCGTGCAAGGGGACCGGGCGCTCGGGACCAGGGGCGACATCGAGGTTCCCTTCTTCGGCCGGCCGGCGCGGTTCCCGCTCGGGCCGTTCCTGCTGTCCAGCGGGGTCAAGGTCCCCCTCCTGCCGGCCTTCTGCCTGCTGGACTCGCAGTATCGGTACGTGGTGAAGATCGCCGAGCCGTTCGTCGCCGTGCGCGGCGAGGAGGAGGCCGCCGCACGCACCTGGGTGGCGGCCCTCGAGGACATCGTGCGGCAGTACCCGACTCAATGGTTCAACTTCTTCGACATCTGGGAGCCGTTCGCCCGGTAGGGCGACGGGCTCGTCCACAGGAGATGGGCGTGGAGACCGACAAGGTGCTCGAAGAGCTCAAGGACATCATGGTGGAGCGGCTCAAGTTCTCCCCGAGCCGGCTTCCCGATCTCTCCCTGGCCACCGCGCTGCCCAAGGACATCGACGGATCGCTCGGGCTCGATTCGCTCGACTTCATCGAGCTGTCGATCGGCATCGAGGAGCGCTTCGGCTTCGTGATCGACGAGGCGCAGGACCTGGCGCCCCACTTTCACACGCTCGGCACGCTGGTCGAGTACATCCAGTCGCGCCTGGCCTAGCGCTTCACGTCATGGCGTTGCTCCCGACCAACGCCCTGCCCCAGGCCGAAGCCGCCGACGTGCTGCTCCGGGAGATGCTGCCTCCGTATCTCCTGCACGTCATCGACTTCTCGTTTCTCCGGTCACACTACCTGTACGACGAGTTCGTCTACCGGTTGACCCTCCAGGTCATCCGCGAGACGGGGCTCGAGTCGGCCACCCAGGACGGAGGCAGCGCGGAAGCCATCGCCGCCCGATCGGGACTCGCGGTCGACCAGGCCGTCGTCCCCCTCGACTGGATGCTGCGGCTCCTGGCCACGCGTGGGGTGCTGGAGGAGGCCCCGGGCGCCTCGACTCACGAATTCTGGGCGCGCGGTCCCTTGCCCTCCGCGGATCCGGCCGCCGTGCGCGAGGAGCAGCTTCGCCACGATCCGTCGTGGCTGCCCTCCTACGTCCTGGCGGAGACCGTCGCCCAGGACTACCCGGCGTTCCTGCGGGGAGCCATCGCCGGCGAGGAGGTGCTGTTCTCGCCGCGACGCCTACGGCTGTGGGTCGACTTCTTCTCGAACAAGAATGGCCTGTACGCCGTGAACAACCGGACCGGAGCGGCCGCCGTCGAGCAGTGGCTGCCGCGGGACGGCGGGGTGATCCTCGAGCTCGGAGGAGGACTGGGGAGCGGCGCGCTCGCGGTGCTTGAGCAGCTGGGGGCGGCCGGCCGGCTCGGTGAGATCGAGGAGTATCGGTTCACCGAGCTCGTGCCCGCGTTCCTCCGGCGGGGTGAGCAGGCGTTACGGGCGCATCGGCCCGAGGGCGTGGCGATGAGGTTCGACACCCTCGACATGAATCGCCCGTTCGAGGCCCAGGGCATCGCGCCGGGCAGCGTCGCCGCGGTCTATGCCGTGAACACGCTCCACGTGGCGCACGATCTCGATTTCACGCTGGCCGAGATCTTGCGGGCTTTGCGGCCGGGCGGGTGGCTGATCATCTCCGAGTGCGTGCGGTCGTACCCGCGCCAGCCGATCTATGCCGAGTTCGTCTTCAACCTGATCCAGACCTTCCGCTCTCCGCGCCTCCACCCGATCTATCGGCCCAATGGGGGATTTCTTACCCCCGAGCAATGGAAGGTCGCGTTCGAGGCCGCCGGCTTCGTGGACACGCGCTTCGTGCCGGACGTCATGCGGATCCACCGGCAGGTCTCCGACTTCTTCGTCAGCGCAATCGGCACGACCCGCTCGACCTGAGCTTCGCCCCTCCCTCTCCCCTCGGGCGCGAGGCCAGACGCGGCCTAGTCGGTCACGCGGATGGTGATCTGGACCGCCTCCGGCAAGGTGGAGCGCGCGGCCTCGAGCCGCCAGGAGCCGATCCGCGCGAGACCAGTGGCGAACTCGTCGTAACGCGATTGGGGCACGATCACGTCGACCGACGTGAACGTGACGAGATGACGGCGGCCGAGCTCCGTCCCCCCCACGCCGGCGAGCAGGGCGCCGACATCCCGATCGGCCGCATGCCGGTTCTTCGCCGTGAGTCGCCCGACGACGTGGCTCGCCGTGGGTGGCTCCTCCGCAGACAGCGTGGGAGCGGCCGCCCTGGCCTCGAGGCTCGGCTTGGGCGCGGACACAACGGGTGAGGACGGTGCCACCACCCGGGGCGGAGCCGCGAGCAGAGTGTCCCGGCGCTGGCCGGCCCGTGGCGGCTCGCTCGGTACAAGTGGCACGGAGAACACCTGCAGCACCGGCTCGGCCAGCACGGGCTCGACCGGTACAGGCTCCGGTTGCGCGGATTCGACCTGCGCCGCCTCGAGCCGCCCGGGCCCGATTCCGGCGGCGGGTGGAGCGGCCGGCGGCAGGGCGCGCGGCTCCGGTCCATCGGTTCCCGGGAGCGCGCACACCGTGATGGCAAGCGCCAGCATGGCACCCACCGTCCGCAGCGACGGTGCCGAGTGGACCGCCCGCTGCACGGAACGTACGACGGCGCTTCGGACGGCCTCGACCCCGTCGACGGCGGCCACGGCTGGCCTGCGCGCGATTGCCATCCCTGCGCGCCCCCGTGCCATCAGGTCACCAGCGCAGCGGCCGGCCAGGCTCCGCGTGCGCATGACGCCGGCGGTGGCGCGAGCCGCGAGCCCGCTGCCGAGGGCCGCAGGCAGCGTATGGCACCGCTCCGCCAGGGCGTGAGCGCCGGCCGCTCCGATCCGGACGAGCTCGCCGGTCTGCCGGAGGTGCGCCTGCAGCCGGCGTGACGGAGCGACCGGAGGGCTCGCCGTGACCAGCCGCCGGAGGCGGGCTTCGAGCTCCCGGCACCGCGAGCAGCGGCGCAGATGCGATTCGAGAAGAGCCCACTCGGTGAGGCTCATCGGCGCGGCGACGAGGGCAGCGACGCAGCTACCGGCGACCTCGCAGCTTATGGCGCTGGCCGGCGGCGCTTCGTTGCCGAGCCGGGCTCTGATCATCGCTGCACCCGAGGCGGCAGGAGTCCGCTGCCGATGCGCTTGCCTTCCTTGTCGAAGACCTCGACCGTGCCGGATTCACGGTGGATGGTGCCCCACCCGGTGCGCTTCGACTTCGTGTCGTAGGTGTCGAGCCGGCCGCTCTTCGGATCGACGAGGATGTAGCCGGTCCGATTGCTGTGCAGGTCGAAGAGATCGATGCGGCCCCCCGCGATGACCAGCTGCCCACCAAGAAGAAGCCCCGCGCCGCTGCTCACAACCACGCCGGTAAGCCTGCCCCGCATCGTTGGAGTCCTTTTCAGGGCGCATGCAGTCCTGCATCGCTTCATGCCGATCTGCATACTGCGCCCGCCCATCCCCGGATGGGGCCGACACACTAGCCGACCGAGACGGGATCGTCAAGTCTCGAAGGCAACACCATCACTGCGCGCTTCACAGTGGGGGCGAGACGAGACATATCCACCATGCGGTCTCTCGCGCCTAGCGCGGCCAGTTCCGTTCGGCACGTCGCACGACCGGTGCAAAGGATGACAATGCCCAGCATTGACAATCGCTCGCCTCCGGGCCTAAAGTGACCATCCTTTTCGGCCCGTTTCGCTCCCGTCTCCCGGTCGATGACGACAAATTCGAGAACAGGAGATCTGGCCATGGCGCGTCGCGCCCCCTTCCCGTCCCGTCTGTTCCTCGCCGCCGTCGTCCTGAGCGTGCTCGTCCTGGCCTCGCTCGTCATGGCCGCCCCCGCGCTCGCCCAGGCCGGCGCCCAGCCCAAGCGCGGCGGGGTCATCCGCATCGCGGAGCGGGAGGCCCCCGGCCTCGATCCGCATCTCTCCATCAGCTTCCTTACCCACTCCTACGTGAGCCTCGCCTACAGCCAGCTCGTGCGCTTCCCCAACGGGCCGGAGCAGAAGTCGCCCACCGACTTCTCGATCCTGCCCGACCTGGCCGAGAAGTGGACGGTCTCCAAGGACGGCAAGACGTACACGTTCAACCTTCGTAAAGGTGTCAAGTTCCACAACAAGCCGCCGGTGAACGGCCGCGAGGTGACGGCGGACGACGTGAAGTACTCGCTCGAGCGCTTCATGGCCAAGTCCGGCTTCCGCGACCGCTTCGAGCCGGTGACCGGCATCGAGGTGGTGGACCGCCACACGGTCAAGATCACGCTCAAGGAGCCCTACGCGCCCTTCCTGAACCACCTGGCGAACCCGAGCTACTGCGCCATCCTGCCGCGCGAGGCGGAGGAGAAGTTCAAGGACTTCAACAACCCGGACGCGGTCATCGGCACCGGCCCCTTCGTGCTGAAGTCGTACGAGAAGGGCGTGCGCGTCGTCTTCGAGCGCAACCCGAATTACTTCATGAAGGGCCTGCCCTATCTGGACGGCGCCACCATCGACATCACGCCCGACGCGGCGGCGCGCCTGGCCGTGCTGCGCGCGGGCAAGGCGGAGCTGCCGCACATCTGGGGCTGGATCAGCCCGGAGGAGGCGAGGACGCTCAAGCAGACCAACCCCGAGATGTCGATCACGCCCTACAAGGTGATCGGCCAGGGCTTCATCTACCTGCGCACCGACCAGCCGCCGTTCAACGACGTGCGGGTGCGGCGCGCGGTGTCGCTGGCCATCGACCGCAAGTCGTGGAACGACGCCCTGCTCTTCGGCGAGGGCTGCGTGGACGCGGGCCCGGTCCCCTGCGCGCTGACCGACTGGAAGCTCGATGCCGCCAAGATGGACCCGGCCAAGGCCAGGTACGTCGTCGGCTACGACCCGGCGGAGGCCAAGCGCCTGCTCGCGGAGGCGGGCTACGCCAAGGGCTTCACGATGCCCATCTACCACTGGCCGGGCTACGTGGTGCCGTGGCGCAACTACTACGAGCTGGCCGCCGAGGACCTGGGCAAGGTGGGCATCCAGGTGGAGCTGAAGCCGGAGGAGTACGGCAAGTACATCTCCACGACCGCGCTCGGCAAGTACGACAAGGCCGCGATGGGCCCCTCCACACCCTTCACCGAGGTGGACGACTTCCTCTTCGGTCGCTTCTACCCCGAGCTGCCCACCAACCAGAGCCACGTGGCCGACGGCGAGCTGACCAAGATGCTGGTGGCCCAGCGGCGCGAGATGGATCCGAAGAAGCGCAAGCAGATCGTGGACGACATCCAGCGCTACCTGGCCGACAAGGCCTACTACGTCTACGTGCCGCAGTGGCCGCAGTACGTGGCGCACCCACCCTACGTGAAGGGCTTCCGGCACCACGACGGCTACGGGCTGGGGATGCGCCTGCTCTACACCTGGCTCGACAAGTAGCGCGGGGGCCCTGGAGGGCGCGGTGATCCCGCGGTGAAGCGCTACCTCATCCGCCGCCTGCTGCTGGCGGTGCCGACGCTCTTCCTGGTGAGCGTGCTGGTCTTCGCGCTCATGCGCTTCATGCCGGGCGACGTGGCCACCCGCATGGTGGAAGGCCACGCCTACGCGCCCACCCTGGCCGCCCTGCGCCACGACCTGGGCCTGGACCGGCCGGTGCACGTGCAGTACCTCGACTGGATCGGCGGCATCGTCCTGCGGGGCGACTTCGGCACCTCCTACTGGACGCGCCAGCCCATCCTGAACGAGTTCGCCCGGCGCTTCCCCGTCACCCTCGAGCTGGCGCTGCTGACCATCCTGGTCTCGGTGGTGCTGGGCGTGCTCATCGGCATCCTCTCCGCCGCCCGGCAGGACAGCGCCGCCGACTACCTGGGCCGGGTGCTGGCCATCCTCGCCCTCTCGGTCCCCTACTTCGGCCTGGCCGTGCTGGTGGTGGTGCTGCCGTCCATCTACTTCAAGTGGACGCCGGTGTGGACCTACGTGCCGTTCACCGTCGACCCCGTCGAGAACCTGAAGATCATGCTCGTGCCCGCGGCCGTGTTCGGCGTCACGCGCGCCGGCCCGGTGATGCGCATCATGCGCTCCGCCCTGCTGGACGTGCTGCGCCAGGACTACATCCGCACCGCGTGGTCGAAGGGCCTGGCCGAGCGGCCCATCATCCTGCGGCACGCGCTGAAGAACGCGATGATCCCGGTGATCAGCCTGGTGGGGCTGCAGATCCCGCTCTACATCGGCGGCTCGGTCATCGTCGAGTCCATCTTTCGCCTGCCCGGCGTGGGCCTCTTCTTCTTCGAGGCCCTCACCCGGCTGGACTACCCGGTGGTGCAGTCGGTGAACCTGATCATCGCGGCGATGGTGGTGGCGCTGAACCTGATCATCGATCTGTCTTACGCGTTCCTGGACCCGCGGATCCGGTACTAGGCTCGTGCGCTCCCGCTGGGCCCGCGCGTTCGGCATTCGGTGGCTGGCGCTGGCCCGCTTCGCCCCCGAGGCCGGCGGCGCCGCGGCCGGCGCGCTGAGCCTGCCCGCCCAGGGCGAGGCCCGGTCGCGCCCGTGGTGGCTCGACGTGTGGGTGCGCATGCTCGTCAGCAAGCCCCTCGGCGCTGTCGGCGGCGTCATCGTGCTGGTGATGCTGGCCGCCGCGGTGGCCGCCGACTGGATCGCCCCCTACGGCTTCGCCCAGACCAGCCTCCGCGAGCGGTTCATCACCATGAGCACCTCGCACTGGCTCGGCACCGACGAGCTGGGGCGCGATCTCCTGACCCGGCTGATCTATGGCGCGCGCATCTCGCTCTACGTGGGCTTCGGCGCCATCGCCATCGGCAGCGCGCTGGCCACCGCCATCGGCGTGGTCTCGGGCTACCTGGGCGGCCGCTTCGACCTGCTGGTGCAGCGGGGGGTGGACGCGTGGATGGCCTTCCCGCCGCTGCTCCTGCTGCTGTCCATCATGTCGCTGCTGGGGCCCAGCGTGTGGAACATCACCATCGTCCTGGGCGTGGCCTTCGGCATCCAGAACTCACGCGTGGTGCGCGGGGTGGCCCTGCTGGTGAAGGAGCACACCTTCGTGGAGAGCGCGCGGGCGCTGGGGGCGGGGCACCTGCGGACCACGCTGAGGCACATCCTGCCGAACGTGGTGCCGACGATCATCGTGGTGGCCACCACCGGGCTCTCTACCGTGATCCTGACGGAGGCGAGTCTCTCGTTTTTGGGTCTAGGCGTGCCGCCGCCCTATCCGACGTGGGGCGGGATGCTGTCCCTGGCGGGGCTGGACCACATGTATCGGGCGCCGTGGCTGGCGATCTGGCCGGCGACGGCGCTATCGCTGGCGGTGTTCGGGTTCAACATGCTGGGGGACGCGTTGCGGGATCTGCTTGATCCCCGCCTGAAAGGTGGCTAGCCGGGCGACGCGTGTCGGACCCGCGTAATAGTTCGAGCTCTCCTGATCGTCGCCGCCATCACGTCCACCCGGAGCTGCTTGCCCGGCACGTACTTCGTCCCGGAGGCGCCGACGCCGCCGGCCAGGCCGAAGGTGGCCCCGTTCTTGGCCACCCAGCGCGGCCCGTCCGGGCCGTCGGCCACGCAGGGCATGCGCTCCTTCAGCGCCTGGGGGGCCTCCGACGCGAACAGATTTGGCGGGAGCCAGATCAGATCGAGGTGACAGTCCGCCGAGATCCGGTTGTAGCGCATGAGCGCCTCCCTTCGCGGGACGGGCAAGGGCCGGGAGCGCCATCGGCGGAGACGGTCGGGTACCTGGTGTCGAGGGCCGACGGGAACAGCTACTACTACGACATCAACGCCACCTCGAACCTCGTCGCCAACACTCCCGAAGTGGTGGGCTTCGACCCGACCGCGCGCTTCGTGGACTACATCGTCCGCGCGGCGCAGGGGGCACCAGGCAGCTCGCGGCCTGAGCGGCCCACCTCCAGCCCTCAGCCTTTCCGGTTTATCCACAGGCATCCACACGATCGGATGCCTCGGAATCCAAGCTCTTGGCCCTGTTATGCACAAATTTGCTTGACAAGTGGAACTGCTCTGCATACCGTTTGGCTCCCCGAGCGGACGAGACCAAGCGGGGCGATCAGATCGGAGGGCATCTATGGCTCCCTCGGTGGCCGAACGGACTCCCGCTCGATCAGTCCCCAGGCGCGGGCCGGCTGGCCCGACGCCCCATGTCGTTCCCGGAGGGCGGCAGCTTTCGTTGATCGACGTGGCCGCGGAGGGAGACGCCAATTCGCAAGGGCTCGACCTCGCGGAGCACATCGCCGCGCTCGAGCGCGAGCTCCGCTACTACCGGCGTCTGATTCCGGCTCTCACCCGCGGCAGCGTGAGGCCAGCCCGCCAGAGCCGCGAGCACGGCCCCGAGATCGACAACCTGGCGCGATGGCTCACCGACGGCACTCGCGTGATCGGCTCCCTTTCGCGGAGCGTCGCGGAACAAAGGCAGCTCGAGCTCCGCCTGGAGGCCATCGAGCAGGCGCACCATCAGCTCCGCGACGAGGTGGCCCAGCTCTTCGCCGACGATCCGGAGCAGCACGAGCCGGGTCCTGCGATGCTCCATGGCGGTTGGCTTGGCGCGGGCCTCGTGGCGCTGATCGTGGTCATCGCAGCCATCGCGTCCGTTCCCTTCCTCATGGATTGGTTGCAAGCGCTGGTCCCGCGACATGGCTAGCGACGAAGGGCCCCATGCCCAGCGGCCCACCTGCTCCACCGCCGGAAAACCTGCTGGCGTGGCTGTCTGAGGCGCGGGCCCGCCTCGGGGAGGTACGCCAGGCCGTCGCCGAGCCGACTCGGCTCGAGCAGGAGCTCAGACACCTCCGGCTGGAGGTCCGCCGACTCAAGGCGATGGGTTGGGTCCTGGCGGGAGCCCTCGGCCTGGTCCTGATCTCGAGCGCCTTGACGTTGTCGAAGGTCTTCATCCCCGCCGAGTCCCACGAAGTTCGCGCTCGACGCTTCAGCGTCGTGGATGGCGCCGGGACGACCCGCGTCCAGCTCGGGCTGGTCGAGGCGGAAGGCTCCGTGCTGGAGCTCGCGGATGGCCGCGGCACAAGGCGCATCGCTCTCGTCGTGCGGCCCGATGGCGCCGCCGCGATCGAGCTGTTCGGCCAGGAGCCCCACCCGCGGGTGACGCTCGATGTTTCCCCGGATGGGTCGCCGCGGCTCGCGCTCCAGGGCCGGGATGGGATCTCCGCCGCGACGGTCGGCATCGAGCCCGACGGCGCGGTCGGTGTCACGCTCGCGGATCAGCTCGGGCGGCGCCGAAGCGCCCTGACGGTCACGCCGGACGGCTCACCCGCCTTGACGCTGTACGACGAGAGCGGCAGCGCCCGGCTCAGCCAGGCGGTCGGCCCGGGCGACTGGCCGCAGATGGATCTCTACGACGGGGCGGGAGCGTCGCGCCTCGGCTTGAGCGTGTCTCCCCACGGGGCGCCCGCGATCCGGCTGGACGACAAGGTGGGCCGACCGCGCGTGCTGATCGGCTTCCTCGTCGACGGCAAGCCGGTGCTCGATTTCTTCGACCACCGAGGAGTCGCACGACTGCTGCTCGGCCTGAGCGCCACCGGTGCGCCTCGACTGACCGCGGTCGGCCGCAGGAGCCAGATCATCTGGGAGGCGCCGTAGGGCCACCCGGAGCTGCCTGCGAACCCCTTGACGCCGCCTGCCCGGGCGCGCGATGCTCCTCGCCACGAACGGCCCAGACGCTCGCTGACCTCTGACCGACCCCTTCCGGCTCACAGGAGACGGTATGCCCAGCCAGTCCGAGGCCGACGCACAGGACGGGGTGGGGTCGACCGGGTCGCCGTTCGACGCCGTCGTCGTCGGAACGGGCTTCGGCGGGGCCGTCGCCGCGTGCCGTCTCACCCAGGCCGGCAAGAACGTGTGCGTTCTGGAGCGCGGCCGCCGCTACGACCGGGGCGACTTCCCCCGGCCCGCCGTACGGCCCGACCACCTGCCCCACACCGCCCGCTGGGCCTGGGCTCTCGACCACGGGATGTGGGACGTGAAGGATCTCCAGGGCACCCTCGCGGTCCAGGTGGCCGGATATGGCGGAGGCTCGCTCGGCTATGCCAACGTGCACCTCCGCGCGCCCCAGGCCGCGTTCGCGCACCCGACGCGACACGGGCCCGACGCGGATGGCTGGCCCGCGATCTACTCCCGTGCGGAGCTCGATCCGTACTACGACGTCGCCGCCGCCGCGCTCCGGGTCCGGCCCATCCCGTCGACGTTCATTCCGACCGCGCTCGTGGCGGCCCCCTTGCCCAAGGTGGTGGCGATGCAGGGCGCGGCTCGGACGCTCCGCCGCGAGCCCTGGCTCTTCCTGCCTCCCCTGGCCATCGACTTCGACACTTGCGTGATGTGCGGGGAGTGCATCGCCGGCTGCCAGTTCCAGGCCAAGAACACGCTCGACCTGAACTACCTTGCGGTGGCCGAGCGCCTCGGCGCGGACGTCCGGACGCTCGCGGAAGTCGTGGACATCCGTGACGACGGCGGCGAGCACGGCTACGTCGTGACGTACCACGATCACGTCACCGGCGACGCCGCGGTCACCGTGCGGGCCCGGAGCGTGTTCCTCTGCGCCGGCTCGGTGAACTCGACGCACCTCCTCCTGCGATCGAGGGACCACGTCGGGATGGACCCGGCGAGCCGGCCGAACGTCGGGCGCCGCTTCTTCGTCAACGGCGACGCGATCGCCATGGTCTACGACACGAAGCCGGCGCCCACGCCGACGCGTGGCCCCACCATCGCGACGAGCCTTCTCTACAACAACCGCTCGCTCGATCTGACCGGCACGCGCGGCGACTGGTTCATGATCCAGGACGGCGGCTATCCGAAGTGGCTCGAGCCCGTGCTCGGCCTCCTCCGCGCCGACTTGTGGCTGCAGCGCAATCGGATCGCGGCCAACCGTGGGGGGCGGACGGAGGACCGCGACGCGGCCGCCCGTGACGCGGCCGCCATCGGCGACCTCATGGAGAGGACCACGCGGGCGGTCCTCGGCGTGCTGGACGCGCGGCGCGCGTACCACGACCCCTCGGGAGCCGGGGTGCTCGCCTCCCGCTTCGGCCTGCCACCGAAGGACGACGCGCAGTCGCGGGCGCAGGGCCTCGGCATCGAGGACGTGATTCCGCCGCAGATCCGCCGGATCCTCGAGCAGGCCCGGCGGCAGGCCCACGCGGTGGAGAATCGGGAAGCCGACGCGCTCAGCGGGAAGACGATCGAGGAGCTGGCGTACCTCTTGATCACGGTCGGTGTCCCGGATCCATTTCCAGATGGGCCGCTGCGCCCCGTGGACCCAGGGTTCGTCAGAGACTTCCGAAATGTCTTCGTCGAGCCGTATCGCCTCGCCACGACGCTCGAGGCCATCCATCAGCACTTCCTCGACGTCCCGCGCGGCGTGACGGAGCCGTTCACCGCCGCCATCCTCTGGCGGGTCGCGGTCCGCCTCGCCAGGCAGCTGGTCCTCGGCCGGCGTCCGGACGACCACGCGTTCCTGATGCTGGTCATGGGGATCGACGCGGCCCCGGGACAGCTCTACCTCGACGAGGACCAGCGCCTGCTCGCGTACTGGGACCGGGCCGCGAACGCGCGGCTGGCCACGATGCAGGAGCGGCTGATGCACGACATCGCCGGCGCGCTCGAGGGCGAGATGCGGCTCAACCCGGACGCGACGGTGCGGCAGCGGCCCGGCACCGTGCACAACCTCGGCGGATGCGCGATGTCCGACCGCCCGGAAGACGGCGTGACCGACCCCGACGGCAAGGTGTGGGGCACCCGGGCGCTCTACGTGCTGGACGGCGCGGCCATGCCCGGCGCGCTCGGAGCGAACCCGTCGGCGACGATCGCCGCGATCGCCGAGCGGAACGTCCGCAAGGCGCTCCAGGACCGGAGCTCGCCCATCTACACGCCGGCGCCGGTGCCGCTGGACCCTCCGCTGCCCGGCGGACCAAGCCTCGCGGAGATCCGGCAGCGGTACGGCCAGACGCCCGCCGTGCTCGACCCGATCGCCCAGGTCACGATGCCGGCCCGCGAGCCGGACGCGAAGGCGATCGGGCTCACCTTCAACGAGGTGATGCAGGGCTTCTATGCGCCGGAGCCTGGCGGCAACCTCCCGATCCGCGCCGACCTCCTGGCAACGATCGACGACCTGAGCGCCTTCCTCGTCGATCCGCGGCGGCCGGTCGCGGTCACGGGCACGGTGCGGCTCGTGCCGGCGCCGGGCCGCCCCGAAGTCGAGTACACGGCGACGGGGACGCTCGACCTTCTCAGGCGGGTGGACGCCGCGACGGCTCTCCGGGCCCTCTTCGACGAGGGGATCGAGCGGCTGGACCGGCTGGCGGGGCTTCGGGCCCAGGCGCGCTCGACCCCCTCCCTCGATCCGGCCCGGAAGGACGCCGAGGATGAGATGGAATCGCTCCTCCGGCGGCTCGAGAAGACGACGCACCGGTACGAGATGGACTACGTCCTCGACCTGACGCCTGTCGGCGGCGGCGCACCAACGGTCGACCGGCTGGTGGGCCTCAAGAAGATCTACGGCGGCCCCGGCCTGGCCCCGTGGACGGAGACCACCACGCTCCACGTCACGCTCTACCACCGCGCGCAGCCGGCCGGCACCGGCGAGATGCACGTGCACATCGCGGACCTGCTCCGGACGCAGCTGCCGTCGTTCCAGATCACCGGCGCAGGAGACGACGACGTGCGGATCGCCTGGGCCTTTGCCCGGTTCTTCCGGTTCTTCCTGGGCACGCTGCGCCAGGTCTATCTGCCCCATCTCGAGATGATCGATCCCTTCGCCGAGGGCGGGCGCTGACGTGAACGGGCCCGCCATCACCGAGACGCCCCCCGCCATTCCCATCACGACCGCCGACGGCTGCGTGCTCCACCTGCGCCACGACGGAGGCCCGGCGGCGCACGAGCGCCGGCCCGCCGTGCTGCTCGTCCACGGGGCCAGCGCGAGCAGCGACACGTTCCGCATCGGCGAGGAGCAGACGCTCGTCGACTACCTGCTCGGCCAGGGTCTCGACGTGTGGACGCTCGACTGGCGGGCCAGCATGCGCCGGGCGAGGGACGTCTACTGCCAGGCCGTGCACGACGGCCGTCTCGCCGGCACCTTCACCATCGACGCCGCCGCCGAGCACGACGTGCCCGCGGCGATCGCGGCCATGCGGCAGAAGAACGTCCGCGACAGGATCGCCGTGCTCGGCCACTGCATGGGCGGCGCGATCGTCGCCCAGGGGATCGCCCGGGGCGCGATCTCGAGCGCCGACGTGGAGACCGTCGTGCTCACCGGGCTCGGCCTCTTCTACCGGGCCGCGATCGACAACGTGCTCAAGGCCGAGGACCAGGTCCTCGAGGGCCTGCTCGCCGGCGGCCAGCAGCTCCTGCACCCGACCAAGGGCTGGGAGCGGTCCGTGTGCACGCGGGATCCCGGCGACGGTCCGTGGCCGCCGCCCCTCGAGGATCCGTACCGCGTCTGGCTCGACACGCCGCTCCCGGACGACTGCGCGGTCGAGATCTGCCAGCGGCTGTCGTACATGTTCGGGATGCCGTTCATCCCCGACAAGATCCCGGCGATTCACGCCGGCTACCTGCCCGCACAGTTCGGGTACATCCCGCTCCAGTTCCTGCTCCACTGCTGCCAGAACCTGCGCCGCGGGCACGCCGCTCCCTTCGTGCCCAGCAGCACCGGTCCCCTGCCCCCGGATACCCGCTACCTCCAGCGTCGCCCGTTCCAGGATCGTCGGATCACGCTGATCACCGGCGATCTCAACTCGCTGTGGCATCGAGATTCCATCGACACCATGTACGAGTGGCTGCGACGGGGACGGCGAGCCGAGCAGCCGCTCGGGCTGGAGAAGCACGTGGTGCCCGACTTCGGGCATCAGGACCTCTACTGGGGCTTGGACGCGCCCCGGCTCGTCTTCGGGAAGATCCTCGAGGGCCTGCGGCGCTCGTGATCTGCGGGCACTGCCGGCACGACAACGTCTCGGGCTCCCGGTTCTGCTCGGGCTGCGGCCAGCCGCTCGTCGCCATCCCCGCCGCCCCGGGTCCGCGGGCCTCGCTCCCCACCCGCTTCGCCGAGCGCGTCCGGAGCCTGGGGGTGACGGAAGGAGAGCGCAAGCACGTCACCGTCCTGTTCGCCGATCTCCGGAACTCGATGGAGCTGCTGACCGAGCGCGATCCCGAGGAGGCGCGGGCGCTGCTGGACCCCGTGCTGCAGTGCATGATCGCCGCGGTGCAGCAGTACGACGGGCTCGTGAACCAGGTCATGGGCGATGGGATCATGGCGCTGTTCGGCGCGCCCCTGGCCCTGGAAGACCACGCGGTGCGGGCCGCGTACGCCGCGCTCCGGATGCAGGAGAGCGTGCGCGCCTACGCGGCCCAGCTGCCGCGGGGTCGGGGCGCGCCGATCAGCATCCGCGTCGGGCTGAACTCCGGAGAGGTGGTGGTGCGCTCGATCGAGAGCGACCTGCAGATGGACTACACCGCGGTCGGACAGACCACCCATCTGGCATCGAGAATGGAGCAGGCGGCCACCCCGGGATCCATCCTGGTCACGGCGGGCACGGCCGCGCTCGTGGACGGCTACGTCATCCTCGAGCCGCTCGGGCCCATGCCCATCAAGGGCCTCGGGTCCCCCATCGAGGTGTTCGAGATCGTGCGCGCCGGGCAGGCCCGCTCGCGTCTGCAGGTGGCGGCCGCCCGCGGACTCACGCCCTTCGTGGGGCGGCTGCCCGAGATGCAGCAACTCACCGGCGCTCTCGAGCAGGCGCGCGCCGCGCACGGCCGGGTGGTGGCCCTGGTCGGTGAGGCCGGGGTCGGCAAGTCGCGCCTGCTCTGGGAGTTCATCCACTCCGGGCACACCGAGGGCTGCGTGGTCCTGGAAGGCCAGGCGGCGCCGTACGCCCGGGAAGCGTCCTACACGCCCATCATCGACGCCCTCCGGAAATACTTCGAGATCCAGGAGCGGCAGGACCAGGAGGAGATCCGCGTGCACGTGGCGAACCGCATCCACGCGCGCGACAGCCAGCTCGCGCCGTTCGTCCCCGCCCTCCTCTCCCTGCTGGACATCCCGGTCGAGGATCCGGAGTGGACCGCGCTGGACCCGGTCCTGCGCCGGCAGCAGACGATCGAGAGCGTCCGGCGGCTCCTCCTGTCCGAGAGCCGGGTCCAGCCCGTCGTCCTCGCGCTCGAGGATCTCAACTGGGCCGACTCCGAGACCCGCGCCGTGCTCGACGCCATCGTGGAGGTGCTCCCGAACGCGCGGATTCTCGTGGTGGTCAGCTATCGCCCCGAGCACGAGCACGTGTGGCGCGGTCAGGCCCCGTGGTACCGCGAGCTGCAGCTCGCGCCGCTCCTGCCCGAGAGCATCGAGACTCTCCTAGGCCTTCTGCTCGGGGACGACCCGAGCCTGGCGCCGCTCAAGGACACGCTGCCCCGGCAAACGGCGGGCAACCCGCTGTGGCTCGAGGAGAGCGTGCGATCGCTCGTCGAGACCGGCGTCCTCACCGGGACGCGCGGCGCCTATCGGCTGACCCGGCCCCTGCCGACGGTGCACATCGCCCCGTCCCTGCTGGCGCTCCTCGCCGCGCGTATCGACCGCCTCCCGACGGGAGACAAGCAGATCGTGCAATCGGCGGCGGTGATCGGCAAGGACGTGCCCGCCGCCCTCCTCGAATCGATCGTGGAGCTCCCCGGCGACGAGCTGCGGCAGAGCCTCGCGCGGCTCCAGGCCGCCGAGTTCCTGTACGAGCGGAGCCTCTTCCCGGATCTGGAGTACACCTTCAAGCACGCGCTGACCCACGAGGTGGCCTACGGGAGCCTCCTCAAGGACCAGCGCCGCGCGCTCCACGGACGCATCGCGGACGCGATCGCCTCGCTCCAGGGCGACCGCCTGCCCGAGCACGTCGAGCGCCTCGCCCATCACGCGCAGCGGAGCGAGCGCTGGCCCGAGGCGGTCGACTATTGCCGCCAGGCGGGCCAGAAGGCCATGGCGCGGTCCGCGAACCGGGAGGCCGTCGCCTACTTCGATCAGGCGCTCGACGCGCTCCAGCACTGTCCCGACGACGGGGGCACGATCGAGACCGCCTTCGAGGTCCGCCTCGATCTGCGCAGCGCTCTCATTCCACTCGGCGAGTTCATGCGCGTCTTCCAGACCCTCCACGAGCTGGAGTCGCTGGCGGAGCGACTGAAAGACCCGCGCCGCCAGGGCCTCGTCGCCGCCCTCATGGCGGGGGTCTATCCGAGCTTCGGGCAGGCGGAGCAGGCGGTGGCCTACGGGGAGCGGGCGAGCCGGATCGCGGCCGATCTGGGCGACCGGACCATCGACGTCCTCGCCCACACGTACCTCGGCGCGGCCTACTTCTCCCTCGGGCAATGCGAGCGCTCCATCGAGTGCACCCGGCGCGTCGTCCGCTTGCTGCCCGGCGAGCGGAGCCACGACAGCTTCGGCGTCGCCATCCGCCCCGCCGTCTTCGCGCGGGGCTTCCTGTGCTGGGCGCTATCCGAGCTGGGGCGGTTCCAGGAAGCGGAGGGCGAGGCGCGCGAGACCCTGGACCTGGCCGAGGCGATCGGCCATCCCCAGACCGTGGTCGCCGGGCTCCTCACGCTCGGCACCTTCCACGTCCGGCGGGGCGACGTCGCGCTCGCGGTCGGCCCGTTCGAGCGGGCCCGCGAGCTGTGTCACCGTCACGACATCCCCCTCTGGCGTCCGGTCTTCGCGTCCTTCCTCGGGTACTCGCTGGCGCTCTCCGCCCGGTTCTCGGAGGCCGAGAGCCTGCTGCGAGAGGCGATCAACCAGGCCTCGATGATGCGCATGGTGGTGTTCCACTCCCAGATGATCATGTGGCTCGGCGAGGCGCGTCTCCTCACCGGCGCGGTGGAGGAGGCCGCCGAGCTGGCCGACGAGGCGCTCCGGAACACGCGCGAGCGGGGGGAGGCCGTGCTCGAGGCGTGGGCGCTGCACCTCGCCGCCGAGGTCACCACGCATCGGGAGCCGCTGGATGCCGCGCGGGCCGAGGCTCTGTACCGGGAGGCGATGGAGAGAGCCGCCCGGCTCGGCGTCCGGCCGCTCACCGCGCGCTGTCACCTCGGGCTCGGCGCGCTGTCTGGCCGCACGGGAAGGGCGAACGAGGCGCGTGATCACCTGTCGACGGCCGCCCGCCTGTTCCGCGAGATGCAGATGCGTCTCTGGTCGGATCGCGTCGACTCGGAGCTGCGCCTGCTCTAGGCTCCCCCGGCGCCGAGCCGCGCCAGGTCGAAGCCGTACAGCCGCGCGGTGTTGGCGCCGGCGATCCTCGCCTGCTCGTCCTCCGGCACGCCGGCCAGGATCTCGGCCAGGATCTTCCGGGACTGGGGGAACGTGGACTCGCTGTGGGGATAGTCGGAGCCCCACATCATGTTGTCGACGCCGATCACGTCGCGCAGGCGGATGCCGACCGCGTCCTCCTGGAAGCTCAGGAAGACGTTGCGGTGGAAGAAGTCGCTGGGGCGCAGGTCGCCCTCGAAGCGGTGGAACGCCTCCTCGTGGCGCTCGCGGTACGTGTAGTCCATGGTGGCGAGGACGTGCGGCGCCCAGGCCAGCTCGAACTCCACGATGACGAGGCGGAGCGCGGGGTGGCGCTCGAAGACCCCGGAGAAGATCATGTCGCACATCGACTGGGCGGGGTAGAAGGCCTTGGTGGCCCGGCTGGTCGCGTCGCGGAGCGTGCGCTCACCCGCTCCGCGGATCTTGCCCTGCCGCCGGGTGGCGGTGTGCAGGCTGAGCGGCATCGCGAGGCTCTCCGCCGCCGCCCAGAACGGCTCGTACTCGGGCTGATCGTAGCGCCGGTGCTCGAGCGGGTACTCGGCGATCATCGCGCCGGCGAAGCCCCGGCGGGCGGCGCGCTCCAGCTCCCGCGTGCCCTCCCCGACATCGTCCAGGCTGATCATCGCGATGCCCTTGAGCCGGGCCGGGTCGGCGCGGCAGAAGTCGGCGAGCCAGTCGTTGTACGCGCGAAAGATGGCGGCCATGAGTGCTGCGTCGGGCACCTTGAAGTAGAAGAGCCCCTGCGACGGGTAGAGCACCTCGCCGGCCACCCCGTCCAGGCGCATGTCCGCCAGGTGCTGCCGGGGGTCGTAGCCGCCGGGCGGGACGTCCTCGAAGCGGCCGAGCCCGGAGATGGTCTCGGGAGCCTCGAAGCGAGCCCCCGCGTTGGAGATGAGCCCGATCCCGGAGAGGACCTGGTCATCCTCGACCACGAGCTGGTCGGCGCCGTCGATCCGCACCATCCGGGGCGCGCGGTGGCGGAACGGCTTGTCGATGCGAGTCGTCCACAGGTCGGGCGGCTCGAACACGTGCGAGTCGGAGGACAGGATGAGCGCGGGGGGCATGGCCGCCTCCTTTCCTGCGCGCCAATATGGAGGGTTCGCCGGCGCAGTTCAAGCGCCCGTTCCGGCGCGGCCGGCGGCGCTTGCGGTGGGGCGCCCGCCTGCTCTACGCTCGCTCCCCGAGCCCGACGTGACCGACGACGCGTATCCCGGCCTCGACGTGGACGACCCCTGGCAGGCGGTCGAGGCCTGCTTCGCCCAGGGCTGGACGGATGGGCTGCCGGTCGTGCCGCCCACCGCGGCACTCGTGGAGCGGATGCTCGCGGGCGGACCGTGGCCGGCCGACGCCGTGCTGCTCCACGAGCCGGTGCGGGACCGCGCGGTCACCGCGTGGCACGCGGCGATCAATACGGTCATGGCCGGCTGCCGGCCGGAGTACTTCCCGGTCGTGGGCGCAGCGCTCCTGGCCATCGGTGACCCCGCGTTCACGCTCCACGGCCCGGCGACGAGCACCGGCGGCGCGGCGCTCATGGTGATCGTCAACGGCCCGGTGCGCGAGGCGATCGGCCTGCACGGGGGCGGGAACCTCTTCGGCCCGGGGGTCCGGGCCAACGCCACCATCGGCCGGGCCCTCCGGCTCGTGCTGCTGAACGGCCTCGGCTGCCATCCGGGCGTGCTCGACCAGTCGACCCAGGGCTGGGCGGGGAAGTACTCGCTCTGCTTCGCCGAGCACGAGGCGGCGAGCCCCTGGGAGCCGCTGCACGTCTCCCGCGGCCTGCGGGCCACGCAGTCGGCGGTGACCGTGTTCGCGGCGGAGTCGGGCCACAACGTCCTCGTCCACGCGGCGAGCGAGCCCGAGACCCTCCTGGTCGGCTTCGCCGACGCCATGGCGGGCCTCGCGAGCCTGAGCCCGGGCCGGTCGGTCATCGTCCTGGCGCCCGAGCACGCGCAGCACCTGGCGCGGGCCGGCTGGTCGCGCGCGCGAACCCAGCGGTGGCTCTACGAGCACGCCCGGCGGCCCCTCGCCGACCTGAAGCGGGCCGGAAAGGTCGAGGCGCAGTTCCTCCTGGGTCCGGAGATGCGCGGGTGGCTCTACGCGCGGGCGCCGGGCGGCGCGGCGACCGCCCCGAGCGGGCCGGACGCCCACGCGCGCGTGCTGCCGGGGGACGAGGCCGTCGCCGTCCATCGCGGCCTGAGCCCCGACGACATCCTGATCTGCGCGGGCGGGGGAGCGGCGGGCGGGCACAGCGCCTTCTTCCCGTCGTGGAGCCGTGGCCGCAGCGTACCCTTCATCACCAGGGAGGTTCCCGCATGACGCGCATCCTCGACCCGACTCTCCGCGCGGTACCGCCCCGGACGGCGGCGCGCGCTCCCCGCCCCTCACGCCTCTCCGGCGCGACGCTCGGCCTGCTCGCCAACGGCAAGACCCACGGCATGGTGTTCCTCGAGCGCGTGGCCGAGCATCTCCGCGGGCGCCACGGCATCGCGGACCTGCTGCGCGTGACCAAGGCCAACGCGAGCGCCCCGGTCCCGCCGGAGGATGCCGCCCTGCTCGTGAAGCGGTGTGCGGCGGTCGTCACCGCCATCGGCGATTGAGGGAGCTGCTCGTCGGGCAGTGTGCTCGACGCCATCAACCTCGAGAAGCAGGGGATCCCGGCGGTCGCCGTCGTGACGGAGCCGTTCGCGCGGACGGCGGCGGTCCTGGCCGAGCTGAACGGCCTGCCCGGCTACCCGTTCGTGGTGGTGCCGCACCCCTTCGGGAGCCTCGACGAGGCGGCGGCGCGGGCGCGAGCGGATGCGGCCCTGGCGCCGATCGAGCGGCTCCTGCTGGGCGGAGGGGAGGACGCGTGAAGGGCTACGCGATCGCCCTCGACGTGGGCGGCACCTTCACCGACGTCGCGCTCGTGCACGAGGCGAGCGGCCGCCTCTGGGTCACCAAGACGCCGACCACCCCGCACGATCCGTCGGCCGGATTCATGGCCGGCATCGACCGGGCCCTCGGGCTCGCCGGCGTCGAGGCCGCGGCGCTGCGCCACGTCCTGCACGGGACGACGACGGCCACCAACGCGATCCTCGAGGGCAAGGGCGCGGCCATCGGCCTGCTCACCACCGCCGGCTTCCGCGACGTGCTCGAGATCGGCCGCCACGACATCCCGCGGCGCGCCAACATGTTCGCGTGGGTGAAGCCGGCGCGGCCGGTCGCGCCCGAGCTGATCTTCGAGATCGGCGGCCGCGTCACGGTGGACGGCGCCGAGCTCGAGCCCCTCGACGAGGAGGCGGTGCGCGCCGCCGCCCGGCGGCTGCGCGCGGCCGGGGTGGATTCGATCGCGGTGTGCTTCCTCCACAGCTACGCGGATCCCGCGCACGAGCGGCGCGCCCGCGCGCTGCTCCTCGAGGAGCACCCCGGCGGCGCGGTGTCGCTGTCCAGCGAGGTGCTGCCGGTGTTCCGCGAGTTCGAGCGGTCGATGGGCACGGTCCTCAACGCCTACGTGCAGCCGCTCGTCGGACGCTACGTCGCGCGGCTGGTGGGAGAGCTGCGCCCGCGCGGGATCCGGGCCCCGCTGTCGATCATGAAATCCAACGGCGGCGTCATCGGGGCAGACGTCGTCCGCACCCAGGCCATCCACACCGCGCTGTCGGGGCCCGCCGCCGGGGTGATCGGCGCGCGGCGGGTCGGGGAGGCGGCCGGGTTCGACGACCTCATCTCGGTCGACGTGGGCGGCACCAGCGCGGACGTGTGTCTCGTCCGCGGGGGCGAGGCGGAGGTGACCACGGAGGGCCGGGTGGGCGCCTGGCCGCTGCACGTGCCGATGATCGACATCCACACCATCGGGGCGGGCGGCGGATCCATCGCGCGCGTCACGGAGGACGGCACGCTGACCGTGGGTCCCGAGAGCGCGGGGGCCCAGCCGGGTCCGGTGTGCTACGGCGCCGGCGGCGAGGAGCCCACCGTCACCGATGCTCACCTGGTGCTCGGGCGCATCCCCTCGCACCTGCTCGGGGGGGAGATCCCGCTCGACGTCGAGCGGGCGCGCCGGGCGATCGAGGAGCACGTGGCGCGGCCGCTCGGGCTGCCCCTGGCCGCGGCCGCGCAGGGCATGCTCGACATCCTCAACAACAACATGGTCGGCGCCCTCCGCCTGGTGTCGGTCGAGCGGGGCTACGACCCGCGCGACTTCGTGCTGGTGCCGTTCGGGGGCGCGGGCCCGCTGCACGGGGCCGATCTGGCCGGTCTCCTCGGGATGCGCACCGTCGTCGTCCCACGCCATCCCGGGGTGCTGTCGACGTTCGGCCTCCTCGGCACCGAGGTCCGCAACGACTACGCGCGGACCAGCCTGCAGAAGCCGCCCGACTACGACCTCGGCACGGTCGCGGCCGTGTACGCCGATCTCGAGGGCCAGGCGGGGGCCTGGCTGGCCGCGGAGGGGGTGGCCCCGGCCGCGCGCCGGCTCACCCGGATGGCCGACCTCCGCTATCGCCACCAGGGCTTCGAGCTCACCGTGCCGTGGCCCGAGCGCGCGCTCGACCTGGACGCGCTCATCGCGCGCTTCCACGCCCGCCATCGTCAGCTCTACACGTACGCGCTCGCCGACGCGCCGGTCGAGATCGTCACGCTGCGGGTGGCCGCGGCCGGGCGCGTCCGGCGCTTCACGCTGCCCTCCCTGCCCCGCGGCCGCGCGGCGGCGACGCGTCCGGCGCGCCGGCGCGTCCACTTCCCGGGCGCGGGCTGGACCGCGTGCCCGTGCCTCGACCGCGAGCGCCTGGGCGGGGGCGCGGTGGTGACCGGCCCGGCCATCGTCGAGCAGCTCGACACCACCACCGTGATCCCGCCCGGGCACCGGGCCCGGGTGGACCGCGTCGGCAACCTCGTGATCCAGACGACCCGCTCTCCCTCTCCCCTCAGGGGAGAGGGCCGGGTGAGGGGCGGCTCGCGATGAAGCGCCCGCGCCGCTCTCCCCGCCGTCGCCCCGCCCCCCCGCTCGACCCGGTGACGCGCGAGATCATCCGCGGCGCCCTCCGGGCCGCCCAGACGCACATGGAGGCGGTCATCGAGCGCACCGCGATGTCGCCGTTCATCCGCGAGAAGAATGACTACTTCGCCGGTATCCTCGACGCGCGCGGCCGCGTGGTGTGCGGCACCATGGTGCCCCTCTTCGGCAATCTCACCGAGATCATCTTCGCCCAGTACCCGGCCGGGACGATGCGGCCCGGCGACCTCTACTGGTACAACGACTGCCACGGCTCGCGCGGGGGCGTCTCCCACTCGCCGGACATGGTCTTCGCGGCGCCGGTGTTCCACCGGGGCCGGCTCGTGGCCTTCTCGCAGACCTGGGGCCACTTCTGGGACATCGGGGGCATGCGGGCGGGCAGCATCTCCCCGGACGCGACCGAGATCTTCCACGAGGGCATCATCGTCCCCGCGGTCCGCATCTACCGCGAGGGCGTGCTCAACGACGAGGCGTTCCGCATCTTCCTGCGCAACTCGCGCTTCCCGGAGATCCTCCAGGGCGACATCCGGGCGGTGCTCGCGGGCTGCCAGCTCGGCGAGCGCCGGGTCCTCGAGCTGTTCGACCGCTTCGGGGCCGAGACGGTGCTGGCCGCGTGGGCGCTGTTCGAGCAGCAGTGCCGCGACACGATCCGGAAGACGCTGGAGTCCCGGATCCCCGACGGCCGCTACGAGACCGAGGACGCGGTGGACGGCGACGGGATGAGCGATCGCTCCTTCCACGTGCGGATGAGCCTCCACAAGGAGGGCGGCCGGATCAGCTTCGACACGCGCGCCAGCGACGATCAGGCTCGCGGCCCGATCAACTTCATCATGCATCCGAGCGTGCCGAAGCTGATCGTGGGCATCTACCTGCTCTCGGGGCATCCCACCGTGCTGCTCAACGACGGCGCCCAGGACGCCATCGACGAGGTGCTCGTGCGCCCGGGCAGCATCCTGCAGCCGCACTGGCCCGCCGCGCTCGGCAACCGCGCCCACACCCTCGCCCGCGTGCAGTCGAGCGTCCTCGCCCTCCTGGCCCTCGCCACCGGGGGCGAGGTGCCGGCGCCGAACTCGGTCTACAACATCTACTTCCTGCGCGGCTTCGATCGGGCCCGGAACGAGTTCTTCCTCTGCAGCGACGGCGTGGCGGTGGGCTACGGCGCGCGGCCGTTCGCGGACGGCCTCGACGCCATCTACTACGTGGCCCAGAAGAACTACCCGGCCGAGTTCATGGAGATGATCTTCCCGCTGCGCCTCCGTCGCTACGCGCTCCACCGGGACTCGGGCGGGCCCGGGCGTTTCCGCGGGGGGGCGGGCGTGATCCGCGAGATCGAGCTGACCACCGACGAGGCGATCGTGGCCATCCGCCAGGACAACATCCTCTTCCCGCCCGCCGGCATCAACGGCGGCCACGCGGGCCGCCCCGGGCGCTGCGTGGTGAACCCCGGCCGGCCCGACGAGCGCGTGCTGGCGCCGATGTCCGACGGCAACGTGCTGCGCCGCGGCGACGTGCTGCGCCTGTCCACCAGCGGGGGCGGCGGATGGGGCCATCCCTTCGATCGTCCGCCCGAGCGCGTCCGGCGCGACGTCCTGGGCGGCGTGGTGTCGGTCGACGCGGCCCGCGCGGACTACGGCGTGGTCCTCGACGAGGGCGGGACGATCGACGCGGCGGCCACCGCCGCGCGGCGGGCACGGCCGCGGGGGCCGGTGCGCATGTTCCACCGCGGGGGCTACTTCGGCCCCCCGGTCGAGCCGGGCCCGCCGGCGGAGGCCGGCCGATGAACGCACCGGGGCGGGCCGCGGTGGTGACCGGCGCCGCGCGCGGCATCGGACGTGCGACGGCGGTTGCGCTGGCGAAGAACGGCTTCCGGGTGGCCCTGGCCGACATCCGCGGGCCCGAGATGCAGGTCACCGCCGCGCTGGTGCGCGAGGCCGGCTCGGAGGCGCTCGCCCTCGAGGGCGACGTGACGAGCCTGGCCACGGCGCAGCGCCAGGCCGCCGCGGTCCTCGCCGCCTGGGAGCGAGTCGACGTCCTGGTGAACAACGCCGGCATCTCGCAGCCCAAGGGGCTGCTCGAGATCACCGAGGAGGAGTGGGACCGCACCATCGACACGCATCTGAAGGGCGCGTTCAACTGGTGCAAGGCCCTGGCCCCCGCGATGCTGGCGCAGCGCGCCGGGCGCATCGTGAACATGTCGTCGGTGAGCGCGCACACCGGTGCCGGCACCGCCGCGGTGAGCCGGTCGGCCTACTGCGCGGCCAAGGCCGGCATCCTCGGCCTCACCCGCGGGCTCGCCAAGGAGCTGGCCCCGCACGTGACGGTGAACGCGATCTGCCCCGGGCTGATCGCGACCGATCTCACCGCCGGCATGATCGCCCGCGAGGGCGCCGACGCCCTGACGCGCTCGATCCCGCTCGCCCGGCTCGGCACCCCGGAGGACATCGCGCAGGTCGTCGTCTTCCTCGCCACCGTCACCCCGTGCTTCATGACCGGCGAGGTCATCGACGTCGACGGCGGGCAGTGGGTGAACTGAGCGCTCGCCCCTGGCCGGCCCTTGTCGGCTCCGGGGCCGTGCAGTACAATCCCGCCACGTCCTCGACGCCGCCCACATCTAGATAGATACTCGCGGAGGCTGCCCATGACCCACGGTCGTTCCCGGCTGACGCTCGTCCTCCTTGCGGCAGGGCTCGTGCTCGGGCTCGCGGCGCTCCTCTCCGCGCCGGCCGCCGCGCAGACCCGCTTCGTCTTCGCGAACGAGAGCCCCTACGACACCCTGGACCCGCACGCCGCGTTCGACGTCGGGCGGGTGGCGGTGCGCCTGAACCTCTACGACGGGCTGTACCGCTGGCTCGACAACCCGCCGAAGCTCGAGCCCTGGCTGGCCGAGAGCCACACCGTCTCCCCGGACGGGCTCACCTACACCTTCAAGCTGCGGAAGGGGGCCAAGTTCCACGACGGCGCCGAGATCACCGCGGAGGACGTGCGCTACAGCGCCGAGCGCATCCTCGCCATGAAGAAGGGCGCGGCCTCCCTGCTCTCCACCATGATCACCCCCGGGGCCACCAAGGCGCTGGACCGCCACACCGTCCAGTTCACGCTCACCAAGCCCGCGGCCATCTTCATGGCGGTGATACCCGAGATCCACGTGGTCAACTCCGCCCTCGTCAAGAAGAACGAGAAGGACGGCGACTGGGCCGCGGCGTGGCTCACCAACAACGAGGCCGGCTCCGGCTCGTACATGCTGACCCGCTACGACCCCGCGATCGGGTTCACGGCCAAGCGCTTCCCCGGGCACTTCATGCCGTGGGGCGCGAAGTCCATCGACGAGATCGACTTCCGCTTCGTGAAGGAAGACAACACCCGCGTGCTGGGCATGATCAAGGGCGACTACCAGGGCACCGGCGGCTACCTGCCCAACGACCAGGTGAAGCGGCTGCGCGAGGCGCCGAACGTCAAGATCGTCGAGGCGGAGTCGATGCGCATCATGATGTTCCAGATCAACAACCAGCGGGCGCCGCTGACCGACGTGCACGTGCGTCGCGCAATCAGCTACGCCTTCGACTACGACGGCTTCAACAAGGAGATCCTCGGCGGCACCGTGGAGCGGAACCCGGTGCCGATCCCGAACAACATGTGGGGCGTGCCGCGCGACGTGAAGGGCTACACCTACAGCCTGGACAAGGCCAAGCAGGAGCTCGGGCAGGCCCAGGCCAAGGTCGACCGGCCCATCACGGTGGGCTACCTGCAGGGCTTCAGCCAGACCGAGCAGGCGGCCACCGTCATGGCCAACGGCCTGCGCAAGCTCGGGCTCGAGACCAAGATGACGAGCGAGGTCTGGCCCGCCATGGTCGAGCGGATGAAGAAGCCGGAGACGTCGCCCGACCTCGTCGTGTACTGGATCAGCACCTACTACGCCGATCCCAACAACTGGATCGGCGAGATGTTCAGCTCGAGCCAGTGGGGCACGTTCAAGGCCTCGAGCTTCTACAAGAACCCGAAGGTGGACGACCTGCTGGAGACCGCGCTCAAGTCCACCGACCGCGCGGTGCGGGAGAAGGCCTATCAGGAAGCGGCCCGGATCGTGGTGAGCGACGCCGCGGGGGTCTGGATCTACAACACCAAGTATTTCGGCCCCTGGGCCAAGAACATCGAGGGCATCCGCTTCAGCCCCATCGGCAACGGGCAGGAGATCCGCTGGCTGCACTACAAGTGACCCGGAGGGGGGCTTTCGCCCCCCTTCCGGCGAAGCGGTTTGACTTGGCCCGTCGATGAGGCTTCTCGCGCTGGCGCTGCATCGGTTGGTGTGGTTCGTGCCGACTCTGCTGGGGCTGCTGGTGGTCACGTTCGTGATCTCGCGGGTGGTGCCGGCGGATCCGGTGGCGCTGGTGGCCGGAGAGACCGCGACGCCGGCGCAGGTCGAGGCGCTGCGGCACGATCTGGGCTTCGACCGGCCGCTCCCGGTGCAGTTCGTCGGCTATCTCGCCCGGCTCGCGCGCGGGGACATGGGCGTGAGCCTCTTCACCCGGCGCCCGATCCTCGACGACCTCGCGCACCGCCTCCCGGCCACCATCGAGCTGACCGTGGTGGCGATGCTCGTCTCCGTCCTGATCGGCATCCCGCTCGGCGTCGTGTCCGCGCTCTGGCGCAACTCCCCCTTCGACCACGCGCTCCGGATCCTCACCGTGTCCGGGCTCGCCATCGCCGGCTTCTGGCTCGGCATCATGCTGCAGCTGCTCTTCTCGATGCGCCTGGGCTGGACGCCGCTCAACGGCCGCCTGCCGGGCTACCCGCCGACCCACCTCACCGGCCTCTACCTGATCGACGCCGCGGTCACGTGGGACTGGGCCACGTTCGGGGTCGCCCTCCGGCACCTGGCGCTGCCCGCGGCCACCCTCGCATTCCCGGCGCTGGCCACCCTGGTGCGCTTCACGCGGGCCGGCGTCCTGGACGTGATGCAGTCGAACTTCGTCCTCTACGAGCGCGCGATGGGCCTGCCGCGCCCCCTCATCGTGTGGAAGTACATCCTCCGCTCCGCGCTGACCTCCACCGTGACCCAGATCGGCCTGCTCTTCGGCATCCTGCTCGCGGGAGCGGTGGTGACCGAGGCGGTCTTCGACTGGCCGGGCATCGGCACCTACGCGGTCAGCTCCATCGTGCTCTCCGACTACAACGCGGTGATGGGCTTCACGGTCTGGGCGGGCGTCATCTTCATCGTGGTGAACCTGCTCGTCGACCTGGCCCACACCCTGGTCGACCCTCGGGAGCGCGCGAGCTGAGCCCCGGATGAGAGCCGTCTGGTTCGTGGTGGCGCGCCTGGCCCGAGACCGATCGGCGCTGATCGGCCTGGTGCTCATCGCGCTGCTGGTGGCCGCCGCGCTGCTGGCGCCGGTCCTGTCCACGCATCCGGACGACGTCTTCGAGCTGCACCCGTCCGAGCGCCTCCGGGCCCCGAGCGGCACGCACTGGCTCGGCACCGACCGGATGGGCGCGGACGTCTACAGCCGTCTCCTCTTCGGGGCGCGGATCACCATTCTCATCGGCCTCATCGCGGTGGGCGCCTCGCTGCTCATCGGGGTGCCGATCGGGCTCGTGGCCGGCTACTACCACGGCTGGCCCAGCGATCTCCTCATGCGTGCGTCCGACGTCTTCCTCGCGGTGCCGCAGGTGGTGCTCGCCATCGCCATCGCCCAGACCCTGGGCCCGTCGCTGCCCAACGTCATCCTGGCGCTCTCGGTCACCTACTGGCCCTGGTTCGCCCGCGTGGTCTACGCCGAGACGCGCGCGCTCCAGAAGGAGCCCTTCGTCGAGTCCACCGCCGCCCTCGGCGCCTCGCCCTGGCGGCTCACCGTGCTGCACGTGCTGCCCAACATCGCCTCGCCGATCATCGTGCGGTCGTCGATCGGCATGGGGTTCACCATCCTGACCGCGGCGGCGCTGGGCTTCCTCGGGCTGGGGCCCCCGCCGCCTACCCCGGAGTGGGGGCGGACCATCGCGGAGTCGCGCGAGTTCCTCCCCGGCGCCTGGTGGTACGCGGCGGCGCCGGGCGTGGCCATCTTCCTCACCGTCATGGGCTTCAACCTGCTCGGAGACGGCCTGCGCGACGTGCTCGATCCGCGCCTGCGCCGGAGCCCCGCGCGCGATGGCTGAGCTGCTCGCGGTCCGGGGCCTCCGCGTGGACTTCGCCACCGACCGGGGGCCGGCCCAGGTGCTCGACGGCATCAACCTCGACGTCGCGGCCGGCGAGGTCGTGGGCCTCGTCGGCGAGAGCGGCTGCGGCAAGACCACGCTGGCCCGCGCGATCCTCGGCGTCCTTCCCGAGAGCGCCGCGCGCATCCGCGGCGGCGAGGTGCGCTTCCGCGGCGTGGATCTGCTGCGACAGGATCCCGCGGCGGTGAACGAGCAGGTCCGTGGGCGGGCGATCACGTTCATTCCCCAGGACCCGTTCACCTCCTTCAGTCCGCTGTTTCAGGTCGGCACCCAGATCATGGACCTGATGAAGTGGAAGTCGCCCCGCGGCCGGGTCCGCCCGGCGGCACTCTTCGGACGCTATCCGCGCGCGCGCCGGCGGGCCGACCGCGAGGCGGTGCTCGACACCCTGCGCGCGGTGCAGATCCCCGAGCCGACGCGCGCGCTGCGCCGGCTGCCCCACGAGTTCTCCGGCGGCCAGCGCCAGCGCCTCATGATCGCGATGGCGCTCCTGCCCGAGCCCGATCTCATCATCGCGGACGAGCCGACCACCGCGCTCGACGTGACGATCCAGGCCCAGATCCTCCGCCTGCTGCGCGCGCTGGTGAAGGAGCGTGGGGTGTCGGTGCTCTTCACCACCCACGATCTGGGCACCGCGCACGAGCTCTGCGACCGCGTGGTGGTGATGTACGCCGGCCAGGAGATGGAGGCGGCGCCGACCGACGCCTTCTTCGGCCGCCCCGCGCACCCCTACACGCGGCGGCTCCTCGCCAGCGTGCCCGGGCCCGAGGGCGAGATTCGCGACATCCCCGGCGAGGTGCCGAGCCTGGTCGCCCCGCCGGCGGGCTGCCGCTTCCATCCCCGCTGCGACCACGCCACCGCGGAGTGCCGCGTGGAGCGCCCGGGGCCGCGCGATCTCGCGGACGGCCACTCCGTCCGTTGCCACCATCCGGTCGACGCCCCCGCGGGAGCGGGCACGTGAGCGCGACCGCCGCCCCGCTGCTGGAGCTGGTCGACCTCGCCCGCCACTTCCCGGTGCGCAGCGCCTTCGGCCGGCGCGTGGGCTGGCTGCGCGCCGTCGACGGCGTGTCGCTGCAGGTGCGCCCGGGCGAGACGCTCGGCCTCGTGGGCGAGAGCGGCTGCGGAAAGTCCACCCTCGGCAAGACCGTGATGGGCATCTACACGCCGACCGCGGGCGAGATCCGCTTCTCCGGCCGCGAGATCGGGCGGCTGCCCCGCCGCGCGCGGCGCGCGGTGGCCAAGGATCTGCAGTACGTCTACCAGGATCCGGGCGCCTCGCTCGATCCCCGCTGGAAGGTCCGGCCCCTGCTCCACGAGCCGTTGCTGATCCACACCACGCTGACCCGCGCCGAGCGGGACCGCGAGGTGGGCGCGATCCTGGCCGCGGTCGGCCTGCCGGACGCCCACCTCGACCTCTACCCGCACGAGCTCTCCGGGGGCCAGCAGCGCCGGGTGGGGCTCGCGCGCATCCTCACCCTGCGGCCGCGCCTGGTGATCCTGGACGAGCCGACCTCCGGGCTCGACGTCTCGGTCCAGGCCAGCGTGCTCAAGCTGTTCCGGAGCCTGCAGGAGACGTTCGCGCTCACCTACGTGTTCATCTCGCACGACCTCTCGGTGGTGCGCGTGATGTGCGAGAGCATCGCGGTGATGTACCTGGGCAAGATCGTCGAACGCGGCCCGACCGCGCGCGTCTTCGAGGCGCCGCGTCACCCGTACACCCGATCGCTGCTGGCCGCGGTGCCCCGCATCGGCGGCCGCCGCGTCATCCAGGACTTCGCGCTCGAGGGCGAGCCCCCGAACCCGCGCGACATTCCGACCGGCTGCCGCTTCCGGACCCGATGCCCGCTGGCCCAGGCGCGGTGTGCCGAGGAGGAGCCGGCGCTCCGCCCCGTGGACGGGCGCGCGGTGGCCTGCCACTTCGCCTGACTCCCGCGCGCGCCTCAGCGCGACGGGATCTCGAACTCCGCGGCCCAGCGGTCGAGGAACAGCGCGAGCATCTTCGTCCGCTCGAGCAGCGTGTCCACCTCGATGAACTCCTCGTCGCTGTGCGCGCGGCTGCCCTTCGGCCCCATGCCGTCCAGCGTGGGGGCGATGGCCGAGGTGTGGTTGCCGTCCGATCCCCCGCCGGTCTTGATGGCCCGCACCTCCACGCCCAGCTCGCGTCCCGCCGCGCGCATGATGTCCAGCAGGCGCTCGGTGCCCGGCAGACCCGGCGGCCACGGCGGGAAGTGGATCCGCCCGTCGAGGCGCGCGCTCGTGCCGGCGACGTGGGGCCGCGCGCAGATCTTCCGCATGGCCGTGATGGTCGCGTCCGCCTCGGCCTGGCTCCACGCCCGCAGGTCGATCTCGGCGGCCGCGTGAGCCGCGACCACGTTGGGCCGATCACCGCCGCGCACGGTTCCCACGTTCACGGTGACGCCGGTGCCGAGGTCGGTCAGCGCGTGCAGCGCCGCGACCTTCTGAGCGAGATCCCAGATGGCGCTGGCTCCCAGCTCGGGCTGGAGCCCCGCGTGGGAGGCCTTGCCGGTGACCTCCAGGTGAAACGTGCCCGCCCCCTTCCGCGCCATCACGTACTCCCCGCCGGGGCGCGCCGGCTCGAGGATGCCCACGCTGTGCGCCCGGCGCGCCTCGGCCTCGATCACGGGCCGGGAGGTGGGCGAGAGCCGCTCCTCGTCCGAGTTGAAGACCACCGCCACCGTCGTCTCGGCCCAGGCGCGGGTGCGCGCCTCCCGGTGCGCCCGCAGCGCGTAGAGCAGGGCCGCGAGTCCGCCCTTCATGTCGTACACTCCGGGCCCCCACGCCCGCCCCTGCGCGTCGATCCGGAACGGCCGCCGCTTGGCGGTGCCGGATGCGAACACGGTGTCGTAGTGGCCGACGAAGAGGAAGCGCCGGACGCCGGTGCCCGGCTTCTCGCCGACCAGGTGGTCGCCGAAGCGCTCGGTGGCGACCCGGCGAAGCGTGAAGCCCAGGCCCTCCAGCCGCTCGGCCAGGATGGCCCCCACGCGGTTGACGTCCAGCACGTCGTCGGTGCCGCTGTCGTGATTCACCAGGCGCGCCAGCAGCTCGATCTGCTCGTCGCGCCAGCCGTCGAGCCGGTCCAGGAGATCTCGCATGGCCGATATGGTAACGTGGCGCCCTCGGGAGGGGAACGCGCGTGCAGATCGGGGTGGACATCGGCGGCACCTTCACGGACATCGTGGCCCTGGACCCCACCGGCCGGCTCGCGCTCACCAAGGTCCCGAGCACCCCCAAGGATCTGCTGGACGGCATCGCGGCCGCCACCGCGAAGGTCCTCGCGCTGGCCGGCGCGGCGCCGGGCGACGTGGAGCGCTTCATCCACGGCACCACCGTGGCCACCAACGCGATCCTGGAGCAGAAGGGTGCCACCACCGGCATCCTGACCACCGAGGGATTCGAGGACGTGCTCGAGATGGGGCGGATGAAGCGCTCGCGCATGTACGACCTCGACATGGATCCGGAGGTGCCGACCTTCCTCGCTCCGCGCCGGCGCCGGCTCGGCATTCGCGAGCGCCTGGACGCCCGGGGTCACGTGCTGGTGCCGCTGCACGAGGCCGACGTACGGCGGGCAGTCGAGACCCTGCGCGCGCAGGACGTCTCGGCCATCGCGGTCTGCTACCTCTTCTCGTTCCTGAATCCGGCGCACGAGCGGCGGACGCGCGAGATCATCGCGGAGCTCGCCCCCGACATCAGCGTGTCGTTGTCGTCGGAGGTCGACCCGACCTTTCGAGAATACGAGCGATCCTGTGTGACCGCGTTCGACGCCTACCTGGGCCCGGTGGTGAAGCGCTACCTCGCGGGCCTCGCCGAGACGCTGCGCGGCCTCGGGGTGCCCGGGGTGCCGCTGATCATGCGCTCGCGCGGCGGCATCGTCTCGGCCGCGCTCGCCGCGCAGCAGCCGGTCACGCTCTTCCTCTCCGGGCCGGCGGGCGGCGTCATCGGCGCCGCGTTCGCGGCCGAGCGCTCCGGAGTGCGCGACTTCGTCTCCCTCGACATGGGCGGCACCAGCAACGACGTGGCCCTGGTGCGCGACGGCCGGCCGCTCCTCGTCGGCGAGGGAGCGATCGGGCCCTTCCCGGTGCGCACCCCGATGGTGGACGTCAACACCATCGGCGCCGGCGGCGGCAGCATCGCGTGGATCGACGCCGGGGGCGGCCTGCGGGTGGGGCCGCGCAGCGCGGGCGCCGAGCCCGGGCCCGCCTGCTACGGCCGCGGCGGCGACGAGGCCACCGTGACCGACGCCAGCGTCGTGCTCGGCTATCTGAACCCCGCGCGCTTCGCCGGCGGCGCCATGACGCTCGACGTCGCCGCCGCCGAGCGTGCGGTGGCCGTCCTGGGCCGCCGGCTGGGGCTCGACCCGGTGGCCGCCGCGGCGGGCGTTCATCGCGTAATCAATGCCCGGATGGCGGACCAGATCCGGCTGGTGACCATCAAGCGCGGCTACGACCCGCGCCAGTTCTCGCTGGTCGTCCTGGGCGGGGCCGGCCCCGTGCACGGCGCGGCCCTCGCCGAGGAGATGGGCATGGCGGAGGTGGTCGTCCCCGAGGCGCCCGGCGTGCTGGCCGCCTTCGGCCTGCTGGCCGCCGCCCTCGAGCACCACCACGCGCGCACCCTGCCCGCGCGCACCGACGCGGCCGACCTCGGCGCCATCAACGCGTGCCTCGGCGAGCTCGACGCCGCCGGCCGCGCGCGCATGGACGAGGAGGGCGCCCCCGCGCCGGCGGTGCGCGTGGCCTACGCCGCCGACATGCGGTACGTGGGTCAGGCCTACGAGCTGGAGGTCCCGATGCCGGCCCCGCTCGCCGCCGGTGACGTGCCCGCCGTCGTCGCCGCCTTCCACGCCGTGCACGAGCGCGTGTACGGCTATGCCCGCGCCCGGCAGCCGGTCGAATTCGTCAACTTCCGCGCCGTCCACACCTTCCCGCTGCCGCGGCCCGCGGTGCGGCCGGCCGCGCGCGCGACCGGCGCGCTGGAAGACGCGCAGGTCGCGGAGCGTCCCGCGTACTTCGGCCGCTTCGTGCCGACCGCGATCTACGAGCGCGCGCGGCTGCCGCTGGGCGCGGGCCTCGCGGGCCCGGCCATCGTGGAGCAGACCGACACCACCACCGTGATCCCCCCCGGCGTCACCGCGCGGGTGGACCCGGTCGGCAACCTGCGGCTCCGGAGGGACCCGTGACCGCGATCGACCCCATCCTCCTGGAAGTCCTGCGCAACCGGCTCGACGCCATCGCCGACGAGATGGAGCTGACGCTGCTCAAGAGCGCGGCCTCGCCGATCGTGAAGGAGGGCCTCGACGCCTCGGCCGCGCTGTTCAACACGCGCGGCGAGACCATCGCCCAGGCCGCCGCCATCCCGATCCACCTGGGCGCGCTGCAGTTCGCGGCGCAGCGCATCGTCTCCGCCTTTCCCCCCGCGGCCATGCACGAGGGCGACGCGTTTCTCCTGAACGACCCGTACGACGGCGGCACCCACCTGCCCGACATCACGCTCGCGGTGCCGGTCTTCGCCGACGGCCGCGCCGTCGCGCTGGCCTGCACGATGTGCCACCACCAGGACGTGGGCGGCCGGACCCCGGGCAGCGTGCCCACCGACGCCACCGAGCTCTACCAGGAGGGCGTCATCATCCCGCCCACGCAGCTCTTCCGCGCCGGCGAGCTGGACGAGAATCTCTTCCGCCTGCTCACCCGCAACGTGCGCCTGCCGGAGGTGTTCACCGGCGACCTCATGGCCCAGGTGGCGGCGGGCCGGCTCGGCGGTGCCCGCCTGCGCGAGCTGTTCGCCGCGCACGGCGCCGCCACGGTGGTGGGCTACATCGAGGAGCTGCTCGCGCGGGCCGAGCGCCTCACCCGCGCGCAGATCGAGGCCATCCCCGACGGGGACTACGCGTTCGAGGACTGGCTGGACGACGACGGCGTGACCATCGGCCGGCCGGTCAAGATCGCGGTGACGCTGCGCGTGCGCGGCTCGGCCATGACCTTCGACTTCACCGGCAGCGACCCGCAGGTGCGCGGGCCCTTCAACTCGGTGCCGGCCTCCACGATGTCCGCGGTCTACTACGCGGTCCGCGCCATCTCCGACGCCTCCATCCCGAACAACGGCGGCTGCTTCCGCGCGGTCGACGCGGTGCTGCCGGAGGGCACCATCGTCAACCCGCGCCCGCCCGCCCCGGTGAGCTGCCGCACCGCCACCATCAAGCGCATCGCCGACACCATCCTGGGCGCGCTGGTCGGCGCCCTGCCCGGCAAGATGCCGGCGGCCAGCTCCGGCACCCTGCTCGTGATGGCGTTCGGCGGCCGCGACCCCGAGACCGGCCGGCCCTTCGTGGCCAGCGAGCTGGCCGCCGGCGGCATGGGCGCCCGTCCCGGCAAGGACGGCATCGACGTCATCGAGACCGACGTCTCCAACTGCATGAACATCCCGGTGGAGTCGGTCGAGATGAACTTCCCCCTGCGTATCCCCCGCGTGCGCCTCTGGCCGGGCTCCGGCGGCGCCGGCCGCTTCCGCGGCGGCCTCGGCCTCGAGAAGGTCTTCGAGGCGACCACCACCGACGTGACGGTGTCCCACCGCGGCGAGCGCTTCGCCTCCTCGCCCTGGCCGCTCGAGGGCGGCTCCCCCGGCACGCGGGCCCATGCCTTCATCCTGCGCGCCGACGGCACCCGCGAGGACCTGCCCTCCAAGAAGATGATCGTGCTCCACCCGGGCGACCAGCTCTGGGAGTACATCGCCGGCGGCGCCGGCTACGGCGACCCGCTCGACCGGGATCCCGCCGCGGTGCTGGCCGACGTGCTGGACGGCAAGATCGAATGCGCCGGGGACTACGGTGTGGTGCTCACCCCGGACGGCGCCGCGGTGGACGAGGTGAAGACCAAGGAGCGGCGGGAGGCGCCGGCCGCCCGCCGCCCGAGCGGAGGCGGCCGCTAGCTCCCGCGCCGACCGCGAGGCGATGCCGCGCGCCGAGGACACGCCGCCGCCCGCCCTGATCCTCGGCGGCGAGTTCCTCTGGGGACTGTCGATGATCCGCAGCCTGGGCCGTCGCGGCGTCCCCGTGTACGTGACCGGCACCCGGAGCCACTTCGTCTCGTACTCCCGCTGGCACCACGAAGCCCCCGCCGAGTGGGGCGAGCCCCCGACCCCGGAGACGCTCCGCGAGTACCTGACCGCGCGGCCCGTCGACCGCATGGTGCTCATCCCTCCCACCGACGAGTGGGCCCTCGCGGTCGCCCGCCTGCCCGCCGAGCTGGCCGCGCGGTTCCCGTCGAGCCTGGCGCCGCTCGACAGCCTCGAGGCGCTCATCGACAAGGGCCGGTTCGCCACGGTGCTGAAGGAGCTGGGCGTACCCCATCCCCGAACCGTCCGCCTCGGGGCCGAGGACTCTCCCGACCGCCTTCCGGCCGAGGCCTTCGCGAATGCGTTCCTGAAGCCGTGCAACTCGATGGCGTTCCGCCGCCGCTTCGGCGTCAAGGGCCTGCACTTCAAGACTCCGGCCGAGGCGATGGCCCGCGCGGCCGACGTGCGGGAGGCCGGCCTCGAGGCGCTGCTCCAGGAATACGTGCCGGGCCCGCCGAGCCATCACTTCATGGTGGAGGGCTTCGTGGACCGCACCGGCCGGGCCTGCGGCCGCTTCGTCCGCCAGCGCCTGCGCATGCATCCGCCGGACTTCGGCGACAGCACGTACATGGTGAGCGTCCCGCTCGACCGCGTCCGGCCCGCGGTGGAATCGCTCGACCGCCTGCTCTCGCACCTGTCCTATCGCGGGGTCTTCGAGGCCGAGTTCAAGTACGACGCGCGCGACGGGGAGTTCAAGCTGCTCGAGGTGAACGGGAGGCCGTGGTACTTCATCGGGTTCGCGGCGATGTGCGGCGTGGATCTCTGCGCCATGGCGTACCGGGATGCGCTGGGGCTGGCGGTCGAGCCGGTCCGTCGCTACGAGCCGGGGCGCCACTGCGTGGTGGGCTCCGACCGCTCTGCGTGCTGGGCGCTCTTCCAGCGGGGGCAGCTCGGGGCGTGGGCGTGGCTGCGCTCGTGGCTGGGGGCGAGGCAGATGCTCTTCGCCTGGGATGACCCGTGTCCGGGCGTCGTTCGAGTGTTGCGGTCGGCCTGGGGCGGGGTGAGGCGAAGGCTGGGCATCTCCCAGCCCCGCCCGCCCTCCCGTCAGAGGTAGAAGAGCCCCCGTCGCGGCTACCGGATACGCCGCAGGAAGTCCTTCAGGGTCGGATCCCGGGGTCGATCGAAGATC
>Ga0207657_10000070_pt1 | contig 94634 bp, 101 predicted proteins | sample KBSC33metaG_FD_184316 | JGI IMG/M metagenome (GOLD analysis project Ga0207657, IMG submission 184316) | Corn rhizosphere microbial communities from Kellogg Biological Station, Michigan, USA - KBS C3-3 metaG (SPAdes) (version 2) | ecosystem: Host-associated > Plants > Roots > Rhizosphere > Soil...
CGGGAAGGGGACCCGTGCCACCCTCGTGCTCCCGCGCTCCGGCCCGGCCCGGCGAAGCTCTCCGGGAGGCGACGATGCCCGCGCCGCGTGACAGTTCGTCACACCCGTCCACCGAGGTGGATGCCGCGTGTCGCCGGGGCGTCGCGTCAGGCGGGGCCGGGGCGACGCCGGCAGGCGGGTGGTGGTATGAGGGCGGCTGCGACCCCGACGTGTTGAAGTCTGCGCCGGCCGGGCGTGGTGGGAGGCGTCGCTAGATGAGTCTCGTCACAGCGCTCCTCCTCGCCGCCGCGCCTGCGCTCACGCCGCCCGTGGAATCGAAGCCCGTCGTTCCGGCCGCGAAGCCCGCGGAGACGTCCGTGTCGGTCGGCGTCGGGCAGGTGCGCCAGGGCGGCGCGCTCGGGGCCGGCCTCTCGCTGACCCGGGGGAACGCGCTCGAGGCGCCCGCGCCGGGGAAGACCCGGCTCGTCTACCGCCTCGAGGTTCACACCTCGGAGTCGGGCTTCCCGCGGTGGATCGAGGCCCGCCTGTCGCTCACCGAGGGCGGGAAGGCCGGCGCCAGGGGAACGGGGCTCGCCGCTCCGGACCCGCAGGACGCGGGCTTCATGGCTGCCGTCGCCTGCGTGCTCCGCTGGCTACAGCCGCGAGACCAGCGGGTGTTCACCTTCGTCGGCACCACCGGAGAGCCGTCGCCGCTCCAGCGACCGGACGCCGGGACCCCGGCGCGACTCACGCTCGGCTGGGGCGTCGAGTTCTGAGCGCGTTCGCGGCTCGGGTGCCCGCGTGGGAGCCTTGGGCGGGCGGAGCACCAGCGCCACCGCGGTGAGGATGAGCGGCACCGAGACGATCAGCGCCGCCGGCAGCCGCTCTCCGTAGAAGGCCGCGCCGAGCGCCAGGGCGACCAGCGGGTTCACGTAGGCGTAGCTCGAGGCCACCGGCACCGGCACCTTCGCGAGCAGGTACAGGTACGCGGTGTACGCCACCAGCGAGCCGAACACGATGAGGTAGGCCAGCGCGGCGATGGACCGGCCGGTGACGACCGCCGGCAGCCGCTCGCCGTGCACGAAGCTGAGGAGCACGAGCACCAGGCCGGCGGTGGCCATCTCCGCTCCCGCGGCCATCATTCCCTTCGGCAGGTCCAGCCGCCGGCTCCAGAGCGAGCCGAAGGCCCACGCCGCCGTCGCGAACATCAGCACCGCCACGCCGCCCAGGCTGCCGCGCAGCTCGCTGCCGAGGTTGAGGAGGAGGATGCCCCCGAAGCCGAGGACGAGGGCGACCCAGTCCTTGGCGACGGGCCACCGTCCCCAGAAGCCGGCGAAGAGCGCCATCCACAGCGGGACCGCCGCGACCATCAGCGCGGCGAGCCCCGAGCTCACCGACTGCTCGGCGATGGCGACGCCGCCGTTCCCGCAGGCGAGGAGCAGGGTGCCGATGAGGAGCGCGTTGCGCCACTGCCGGAGCGTGGGGAGCGCCTCGCCGCGCGCACGGGCGATGATCAGCATCACCGCCCCGGCGACGAGGAAGCGAAGCGCCGCCATCGTGAACGGCCCGAAGCTCTCCATCGCCACCCGCATCGCGAGGTAGGTCGATCCCCACACGACGTAGAGGGAGAAGAGGGAGAGCCCCACCGCGAGACGACGGGTCGACGCTGTAGGACCGGTGGGGCTCATGACACGAGGAGTCTGATTAGCGGCGGCCCGGCGCGCTTGCCGGTTCTTGCCGCTGATCTCCCGTTGCGGCTCTCGACGTGTGCTGGTTGGCTAGGGGACACCGTGTCCGACCCCCGGGCCCTCGATCCCGAGTCGCAGCGCCTGCTCGAGGACGGGCAGCGCACGAAGAACTGGAAGCGCTGGGGTCCCTACCTCTCGGACCGCCAGTGGGGAACGGTCCGCGAGGACTATTCCGCCACCGGAGAGGCGTGGGACTACCTCCCCCATGACGCGGCGCGCTCCCGGGCATACCGCTGGGGAGAGGACGGCCTGCTGGGCATCACCGACCGCGAGTGCCGGCTCTGCCTGGCGGTGGCGCTGTGGAACGAGCACGACCCCATCCTCAAGGAGCGCCTCTACGGTCTCAACGGCAACGAGGGGAACCACGGCGAGGACGTGAAGGAGCTGTACTACTTCCTCGACGCCACGCCGACGTCCAGCTACCTCGAGGCGCTCTACAAGTACCCCCAGCGAGCGTTCCCCTACACCGATCTCATCGAGGAGAACCGGCGCCGCGGAAGGATGGCGCCGGAGTACGAGCTGCTCGACACCGGCGTCTTCGACGGCAACCGCTACTTCGACGTGCGCGCGGAGTACGCGAAGGCCGCCCCGGACGACATCTGGCTGCGGCTCACGGTGGTAAACCGCGGCCCCGAGCCCGCGCCGCTGCACGTGCTGCCCACGCTGTGGTTCCGCAACACCTGGGCCTGGGACCGGACGACGGAGAGCTACTGGCCTCGCCCCGAGCTCCTCGGCGAGGACGGCAACGTGCTCGCTCGCCACGCCTCGCTGGGCCTCTTCCGGTTCGAGCCGCGACCGGCCGCCTCCGGAGGCCCGGCGCCCGAGCTGCTGTTCTGCGACAACGAGACGAACGCCGAGCGACTCTTCGGTGTGCCCTCGCGGAGCCAGTGGCCGAAGGACGCCATCCACGAGGCGGTGGTGAACGGCCGGCGCGACCGGGTGAACCCCGATCCATCCGGGACCAAGGTCGCGGCTCACTACCGTCTGGTGCTCGCGCCGGGCGACTCGGTCTGCCTTCGCCTCAGGCTGGCGGCGGTGGAGCACGGACCCACCGCTGACAGCGACGCCACGGTCGACGCGCTCTTCGCCAGGCGGCGCACCGAGGCCGACGCGTTCTACGCCCGGCACATCCCGGCGGAGTCCACCGACGAGGAGCGGCGGGTCGCCCGGCAGGCCTGGGCCGGGCTCCACTGGTGCAAGCAGTACTACCACTACAGCGTCGCCGAGTGGCTGGCCGGAGATCCCGCCGGACCGACGCCGCCGCAGGGGCGCAAGGAGGGCCGCAACGCGAGCTGGGCGGAGAACCTCTACAACCGCGACGTCCTCTCCATGCCCGACAGCTGGGAGTACCCCTGGTACGCGGCGTGGGACCTCGCCTTCCACATGCTTCCGTTCTGCGAGGTGGATCCGACCTTCGCCAAGGAGCAGCTCGTGCTGCTGCTGCGCGAATGGTACATGCATCCCAACGGGCACCTGCCGGCGTACGAGTGGGCGTTCTCGGACGTGAACCCGCCGGTCCACGCCTGGGCCTGCTGGCGGATCTACAAGAAGACAGGACCTCGCGGCCGCCGTGACGTCGCGTTCCTCAAGCGCGTCTTTCACAAGCTGCTGCTCAACTTCACCTGGTGGGTGAACCGGAAGGACCCCGACGGGAAGAACCTCTTCGCCGGCGGCTTCCTCGGGCTGGACAACATCGGGGTGTTCGACCGGAGCAAGCCGCTGCCGACGGGTGGTCACCTCACGCAGGCGGACGGCACGGCGTGGATGGCCTTCTTCTGCACCACCATGCTCAGCATCGCGCTCGAGCTGGCGCAGATGGACGATGCCTACGAGGACATCGCCAGCAAGTTCTTCGAGCACTTCGTCGCCATCGTCGACGCGATCAACGCCCTCGGCGGCCAGGGGCTATGGGACGAGACCGACGGCTTCTACTACGACCACCTGGTCCTCGACGACCGGAGCATCCCGCTCCGCCTGCGGAGCCTCGTGGGGATCATCCCGCTCTTCGCCGCCGAGGTGCTCGGTGACCGGGACGTGGATCGGCTCCCGGGGTTCAACAAGCGGATGCGGTGGTTCCTCGAGAACCGCCCCGAGCTCGCGGCGCACGTCTACTACCGCCCCCCGGAGCACGGAGTACCGGGTGCGCGGCTCCTCGCCATCGCCCCGCGCGAGCGGCTGGTGCGACTCCTCGGCTACGTCCTGGACGAGAACGAGTTCCTGTCCCCGTACGGGATCAGGAGCCTGAGCCGGGTCCACGCCGCGCACCCGTACCAGCTCGGGAGGTATGCCGATCTCACCGTGCACTACGACCCGGGCGACTCGACCAGCGGCATCTTCGGAGGAAACTCCAACTGGCGCGGCCCGGTGTGGTTCCCGACCAACTACCTCTTGATCGAGGCGCTGGAGCGCTACCACCACTTCTACGGGGACGCGCTGAAGGTGGAGTGCCCCAAGGGCTCGGGGCATCTCGCGACCCTGGCCGAGGTGGCGCAGATGCTGTCCACCCGCCTGCTCGGCCTCTTCCTGCCGGACGCCTCCGGGAACCGGCCGGCCCACGGCGGCGAGCCCCGCTACGCGAACGACCCGGCCTTCCGGGACCTCGTCCTCTTCTACGAGTTCTTCCACGGCGACACCGGCAAGGGCCTCGGCGCGAACCACCAGACCGGCTGGACGGCGCTCGTGATCGAGGCGCTGCGCGACGTCGCGGAGTGGCGGCGGCGCGGGCGCTGACGGCGCGGCGGCGCTGGGCTCGCTGAACGCTCCGGACCGTAGGGCCGCCTCCGCTGGCTCAGCCGCCGAGCCGCTCGCGCGCCTGGTCCAGGGAGTGACCGAGCCCGGTCTCGATCTCCGTGGTGCTCGCCGCGCCGCACTCCACCGCGCGGCGGAGGCCGTTCAGCAGCCCGCGAGCCGTGGCCGCGTCGTCGAACTCCGCGCCCAGCCGGGTGGCCTGCGCCGCCTGGTCGAGGAACTTGCGCAGTCGTGCCGCCGCCGGAGCGATCTCCTCGCGCAGCGCCGCGAAGAGCGCGCCGTAGCGGGCGGGCAGCTGCGCCGGGTGCAGGTCCCAGCCCTGGGTGATGCCGTCGCGATAGGCACGCCGCACGTCGTCCGCGGTGCGAGCCCAGGCCCGGAACACCGCCTCGCGGTTCGCGGCGCGCTCCGAGTCGTTCCGCGGCTCCTTGTACGGACCGACCGGGAGCAGCGTGGTCGGCCCGTCGGCGATGGTGACCCCCGTCCCCGAGAGGGCGAGCTGGAGCAGCCGCCGCACCAGCTCCACCGACGGATGGCCGAGCCACTGGTTGGCGGCGCTGATCCCCAGCGCCGAGGTCAGGTCGTACGGGCCCACGTGCACCGAGCGGCAGCGGCCGCCGGCCGCCTCCACCAGCGCCAGGATTCCCAGCCTCCCGTCCAGGGAGACCAGCGCGGAGGGCGTCTCCACCATGAGCTCGACGGCGATGGCCCCGGTCGGCCAGCCGAGTCGATGCTCCAGCGCCTCGGCCGACCTCCGGAGCATCTCCACCTGGATGGGGAGGACGACCTTCGGCGAGGTGAGCGCGAAGCCGGGGAGGGGCTCGCCGGTCAGCTGCGCCCCCACCCGCTCCAGCGTGCGGAGCGCCCGCCTCGCGGCCGACCCGGCGAAGGGCTTGAGCCGGATGCCGACGAATGGCGGAAGCGTGCCCTCGCGCCGCCCTTGCTCCAGCGACTTGCCGGCGGCGTCGGCGTGGGCGTCCTCCTCCGCGTCCGGACGCACGCCATAGCCGTCCTCGAAGTCGATGCGGAAGTCCTCCACCGGCTCTTGCTCGAGCTTGGCGATGACGCGCTTGCGGAGGTCCGTCGCCTGGGTCGGGCTCACCGACACCCCGAGCGCGTGGGCGAACGTCGATCCGTCCGGGGCGTACGCATCGAGCGCGGCCCGCGCGAGGCTCCCCATCCGCGCCGGCGCATCCGGCTTGAAGAGGTGCGCTCCGCCGTAGAGCACCTGGACCGGCCGGCGACCGGCAGGCCCGGCACGTCGCTCGCGCTCGCGCTGGTGAAGCGCCTCGTCGAGCGTCTCCAGCAGGGGCTGGAGGGCCTCGGTCAGCGGGGGCAGCGCCATGGCCGCCCCCATACCACCACCGGGGTCACCGGTTCGACTGAAGGTGCGCCTCCACGAACCACAGCCACTTGTCCACCCCGCGGGAGACCTCGGTGAAGATGTCCGCGGTGTCGGCGTCGCCGGCCTTGCTCGCCTCGTCGATGGCGGCGCGGGCGAGCTTGCCGTACGTGGCCAGGGCGGTGGACAGGGCGTCCACGTGCTGGTGGCCCTCGGCGATGTTCAACGGGTACTCGGGGAGCTTGCTGGACTTCACTGCGAGGCGGGCGGTGCCCTCGGCGATGCCACCGAGCTGGACGACGCGCTCGGCCGTCAGGTCGACGTACTCCTCGACCTCCTCGTTGATGTCGTCGAACAGCTTGTGGAGCGCGATGAAGTCCGGGCCCTTCACGTTCCAGTGGGCCTGCTTCACCTGCGTCTGGAGATCCACGGAGTCCGCGAGTCGCGCATTGCACAGCGCGATCATCTGACTCCTCGTCTGCTCGGACAGGTCGTTCTTGGTGGCGTAGAGCTTGGGCATGGTGTTCCTCCAGCCCTTCCCTATGCCTCCTGGCAACGCCTCGCCACCTGGACTTCACCCTTCACGCGAACGTGACGCGTGCCTGCCTCCCTGGACCGTGCTGTAACCACGACTGATGGCTGAGTACGACCTGGTGGTGATCGGCTCGGGGCCGGCCGGCGAGAAAGGCGCGGCCCAGGCGGGGTACTTCCACAAGAAGGTCGCCGTCGTCGAGCGCCTGTCACTGCTCGGCGGTGCGGGCGCGAACACCGGGACGCTTCCCTCGAAGACGCTCCGGGAGACCTCTCTCTTCCTCTCCGGGTTCCGCCAGCGCGGGCTCTACGGGGTCGACATGCGGCTCGAGGCGCGCACCGGCGTGCGCGAGCTGCTCTTCCGCGAGCGCGCGGTCGCCCAGGAGGAGCAGGTCCGGGTGGCCCAGAACCTCCGGTCGCACGGCGCGGACGTCTACCAGGGCAAGGGGCGGCTCCTGGACGCGAACACCGTCCTGGTGCGCCGCCCCGGAGCCGAGGAGCGCCTCAGCGCGAAGTTGATCCTGATCGCCACCGGGAGCACCCCCTTCCACCCCCCGCTGTTCAACTTCTCGGCCCCCGGCGTCTATGACTCGGACAGCATCCTCCTGATGTCCGAGGTCCCGCACTCGCTGGTGGTGGTGGGCGGCGGGGTGATCGGCTGCGAGTACGCCTGCACCTTCGCCGCGCTCGGCATCCCGGTGACCCTGGTGGAGGCACGGACGCCGCTGCTGTCCTTCCTGGACCTCGAGATGTCCACCCGCCTCAAGGCGCGGATGGAAGGCCTGGGCGTGCAGTTCCGGATGCCGGCGACCGTCGAGTCGGTGGAGGTCGAGGAGGGCAGGGTCACCGTGGGGCTGAACGGCGGGGACAGCCTCGCCGCCGCGGCGCTCCTGGTGGCCTCGGGACGGAGCGCCAACACCGCCGGCATGGGGCTGGAGGAGGCGGGAGTGAAGCTCGGCGAGCGCGGCCGGGTGCTGGTCAACGAGCACTACCAGACCAGCGTTCCGAACATCTACGCCGCGGGCGACTGCGTCGGCTTCCCCGCGCTGGCCTCCACCTCGATGGAGCAGGCCCGGGTGGCGATGGCGCACGGCTTCAACCTCTATCCGAAGGACCGCCTCGCGCCGATTCTCCCCTACGGCCTGTACACCATCCCCGAGCTGTCGATGGCCGGCGAGACCGAGGAGTCCTGCAAGCTCGGCGGGGTGGACTTCGTGGTGGGGCGGGCCGCCTACGCGACGAATGCCCGCGGGCAGATCATCGGTGACGGCGGCGGCTTCCTGAAGCTCATCTTCCGGCGCGAGGACATGAAGCTCCTCGGAGTGCACGTCATCGGCGAGCAGGCGTCGGAGCTGGTGCACATCGGGCTCACCGCGCTGCTCTGCGGCGCCGGGGCCCAGCTGTTCATCGACACCTGCTACAACTACCCGACGCTCTCCGAGCTCTACAAGTACGCGACGTACAACGCCATGGCGCAGCGCAACCCGGTCTGAGCTGCGTCCCCAAGGCGTGACGACCCACCACCCCGGCTACCTCGTCTTCCTCCTGGTGACGTCCGTCGTCGCGGGCGTGATGAACGCGCTCGCGGGTGGGGGCACCGTGCTCACCTTCCCGACGCTCCTGGCGGCGGGGGTCTCGCCGGTGGCAGCCAACGCGACCAACGCGGTGGCGCTGGTCCCGGGCTCGTTCACCGCCGGGTGGGGCTTTCGCCGGGAGCTGGGAGCGAGCAGCGGCCGGGTGCTGGCGTTCCTGCTCGGGGCCAGCCTGTCCGGAGGGCTGGTCGGGGCGTGGCTGGTCGTCCTCGCGGGCGACGGCCTGTTTCGCGCGCTCGTTCCCTGGCTCATCCTCGGAGCGACGGCGCTGTTCATCGCCCAGGAGCCGCTCCGCCGCTGGCGGGAGCGACGGAGCCCCGAGAAGGAGCAGACGCGCCTCGAGGACATCAACGTCTGGGGACTGGCCGCCGCGCAGTTCGTGGTGGCGATCTATGGCGGCTTCTTCGGCGCGGGGATGGGAATCCTGATGCTCGCCGAGCTGGGGTTCATCGGCCTGAGCAACATCCACCAGATGAACGGGCTGAAGAACTTCGCCGCGGTGTGCATCAACGGAATCGCGGCGGTGTTCTTCGCGCTCGGCCATCACGTCGTGTGGCCGCTGGCGGCGCTGATGGCCGTGGGCTCGGTGGTGGGCGGCTACGCCGGGGCCTGGGTCGCGCAGCGCATCGGAGAGGCGATGGTGCGCTGGGCGAACATCATCATCGGCCTCGGGATCGGCGTGTACATGCTGGTGAAGTGACGGCGGCCGGCAGTCAAAGGCGCTGGTTCGGCGGGTCGTCCCACATGTGGTGGGTGATCCGCCACGCGCCATCCGGCCCCCGGCGCAGCACCGTGAGGAACGTGCCGGCGTTCCTCCACCGCTCGGTCCCTCCGTCCTTCGCGAGGGTCCACTCCACCTGCGAGCGTCCGCGCACTAGCCCCGTGCCGTCGCGGACCGAGACGTCGTCGAGCTGCAGATCCAGCCGGGTGATGGTCGTGGCCGGCCCGGGGCCGAACCAGAAGGCGCGGATCTCCGCGGAGCCGATGACCGGCGGAAGACCGTGGTGCGGCATCAGCACCGCGTCCGGCGCGAAAAGGCGCATCACGCCCTCCGCATCGCTCGCCAGCCAGGCGCGCCGGTATTCGTCGTTCACCGCCCGCAGCGCGTGGACGTCCGCGTCCACGGGCCGGGCTTCTCCATGCGCGCAGGCAGCTCCCAGGGCGAGCGCGAGCAACGCCACGCAGCGGCGCGGGTCCATGCGCCGGAGAGTCGTCCCGGGTCTGTTCGGCGTCCTGGACGATTCAGCGAGCTGGGACGATTCCGCCGGCGGGCGGGCTCAGCCGGTGGCCGTCTCGGGCAGCGCGAGGGGGAGGAGCACCTCGGCCAGCGCGTGGTGCGCCTTCGCGTCGGCGCGGAGCTCCTGGTCGGTGAGCTCCTCCTGCCACTGCTTGGGATTGCTCCGCCAGTGGAAGTCGGCCGGGACCGCGCCGCCGCCCTGCTGCTCGTAGCCGATCATCTCCGGGAAGAGGGGGCTCCAGTGGCCGCCGGTGTCTGGCTCCCGGGTCACCAGCGAGCGCTGCTTCCGGGGAACGAAGGGGTAGAAGGGCGTGATGCTCACGGGAGCCACCTTGCCCCGGCGCTGCTAGCGTTGTCCACCCCGGCGGAATGGATCGCGCGCGCAACATCGACCGGCTCTCGGACCCCTTCGACGTCGCCATCATCGGCGGCGGCGCCACCGGCCTGGGCGCCGCGGTGGAGGCGGCTGCGCGCGGCTACCGGACGGTGCTCCTCGAGGCCAGGGACTTCGCCCAGGGAACCTCCAGCCGCTCCACCAAGCTGGTGCACGGCGGGGTGCGGTACCTGGCCCAGGGGAACGTGGGCCTCGTCCGGGAAGCGCTGCTCGAGCGTGGCCGGCTCCGGCGGAACGCGCCGCACCTGGTGGGCGACCTCGAGTTCGTGGTCCCCGCCTATGCGTGGTGGTCCGGCCCCTACTACGGGGTGGGGCTCAAGCTCTACGACGTGCTCGCCGGGCGGCACCGGCTGGGGACGAGCCAGCTCCTCTCCCGGGCGCAGGTGCTGGAGCGCATCCCCACCCTGGAGCCGGACCAGCTGAAGGGCGGCGTGCGCTACTTCGACGGGCAGTTCGACGACGCGCGGCTGGCGGTGACGCTCGCGTTGACCGCCGACGAGCTCGGGGCGGTGCTGGTCAACCACGCGGCCGTGGTCGCGGTGACGAAGGCTGGGGGGAAGGTCCGCGGGGTCCGGGTGCGTGACGAGGAGTCGGGCCGCGAGCACGAGGTCCAGGCCGGAGTGGTCATCAACGCGACCGGCGTCTTCGCCGACGAGGTGCGGCGAATGGACGAGCCCGGTGCTGTGGCGCTGGTGGCTCCGTCGCAGGGCGTGCACCTCGTGCTCCCCGATGCGTTCCTGCCCGGAGCGCACGCGCTGATGATTCCAAGGACGGACGACGGCCGGGTGCTGTTCGTCGTCCCCTGGCACAAGCGGGCGCTGGTCGGCACCACCGACACCCCGGTCCCCCGGGTGAGCGTGGAGCCCCGGCCGCTGGAGGAGGAGATCGCGTTCCTGCTCGATCACGCTGCCCGGTACCTCAGCCGCGACCCCACGCCCGAGGACGTGCTGAGCGTCTATGTCGGGCTCCGGCCGCTCGTCCGGGCAGAGGGAGCGACCCGCACCGCCTCGCTGAGCCGCGACCACAGCATCTTCGAGAGCGAGAGCGGGCTGGTCACCATCGTGGGCGGAAAGTGGACCACCTACCGGCGGATGGGCGAGGACGTCGTGGACCACGCCGCGCGGGTGGCCGGCCTCCCGGGGCGCCCCTCGACGACGGCGGAGCTGAGGCTGCACGGGGCGCCGCCCGGGGAACACGTCGAGCACTCCGCGGTCGGGACACCGAGCGAGATGCTCGCCGCCTACGGGACCGACGCCGACCGGGTCCGGGATCTCGCCGAGCAGGACCCGGAGCTCGCGGTGCCGATGCATCCCCGGCTGCCTTACCTCATGTGCGAGGTGGCCTGGGCGGTGCGCGAGGAGATGGCGCGCTCGGTCGAGGATGTGCTCTCCCGGCGGACGCGTGCCCTGGTGCTCGACGCGCGCGCGGCGCTGGAGTGCGCGCCGGCGGTGGCTCGGGTCATCGCCCGCGAGCTCGGCCGTGACGAGGCCTGGGTGAAGGACCAGCTCGCCGCGTTCGAGCTCCGGGCGAAGGAGAGCCTGCTGTGAGCACCGACGGAAAGGTCACGCCGGAGCTCGTCGACGCCTATCTGGCCTACGGGAGGACGGAGGCCGAGGAGCACTTCTGGGCCTTCGACGCGGTCGTCGATCTCGTTCAGGCGTCGCCGCGTGAGGGGCTGACGCTCGTCCGCGAGCTCCTGTCGCGCCCTCTGGAGCCGGACCTTCTCTTCTACGTGGCCGCCGGGCCGCTCGAGGACCTGCTCGCCTGCCACGGCCGGGAGGTCGTCGACGAGGTGCTCGACCTTGCCCGCCGTGACCCTCAGGCACGGAAGGCGCTGTTGCAGGGCGTGTGGGGTCGAAGCCGGATTCCCCGCGACGTGCAGGAGAAGCTCGTGGCCTTTGCCGAGCGCGTCCGGCCCCGCTGAGCTCCGCCTCGATCCGGCACGTCCGAGGAGCAGCGCGTCGCCCGTCAGGGGCGGGTGCAACTTCACCCGGGCTCCGGTGTTGGAGGTGAATGCCCGGCGCCGGCGGGCCGTCCCTGTCACGCGGGGCCGGAGGAGACGGTTCGATGCAGACCAGTCCATTCACGTTCTGCAGCTGCTGTGGCAGGCCGCTGGTCTGCTCGGAAGAGCTCGCCCGCTGGCTGGACGCCGTGGTGCGAGCAGGAGCGAGAGTCTACTGCTCGCTGGCTTGCAGCGCGGCCACCGAGGCACTCGAGAGCACCGGCGACGTCGTCGTCCAGGAGAGCCGGGAGCAGCTCCAGCCCTCGCTCTAGCGGATCCGCTCCCGTCTCACGCCGCGGCGTCGACCACCGAGCGCAGTGCGGCCTCGACCCGCGGCAGCACCTCGCGGATCTCCGCCTCCGAGACCGCACCCACGCTGCACCGGAACCACCCGGTCTCGTCCTGCAGCCCGAAGGCCTGGAAGGGCACCACCGCGAACCCGGCCCTCTTCAGCAGCAGCTCGCGGATGTCCTCGTTGTTCCGGATGCCCTTGCGGCCGACGAGGTCGAACCGCACCGAGAGGTAGATGGCTCCCTGCGGCGCGATGTCGCTCACCGGGAGTCCGCGCTTCTGGATCTCCATCAGGCCGTGGTGAAGCGTCTGGAGCCGGGACTCGACCCCTCGCCGCATCTCGACGAGGTAACGGTCCATCGCCGGGACGTCCTCGAGGAAGCGCGCCGAGGCCACCTGCTCCGCCCGCGGAGCCCAGGCGCCCGTGTGCCCGATGAGGTCCTTCATCCGCGAGATGATCGACGGCGGGCCCACGCCCCATCCGACGCGCACGCCGGTGGCGGCGAACGCCTTGGAGATGCCGTCGACGAAGACGGTGTAGGGCGCCATCTCCGGGACCAGACCGACCGGCGTGACGTGCTTCGCCCCGCCGTAGGTCAGCACCCAGTAGATCTGGTCGTACATGACGATGATCGGCGGGCGGCCGGCGTGCTTGCGCTCGAGGTTCTCGGCCACCACCGCCTCGCACACCGCCTTGAGCTGCTCCGCCGCGAACATCGTGCCGGTGGGGTTCAGCGGGCTTCCCAGACACAGCATCCGCGCCTGCGAGAGGTACGGACGGACCTGCTCCACCGTGGGCATGAAACCCTGCTCGGGGTTGGTGGGAATCACCGCGCCCTTCGCCCCGACCATGTACACGTAGTAGTTGTTGTTCCAGCTGGGCACCGGGTAGACGACCACGTCCCCGGCGTCGACGACGGTCCGGAACGTCCCGTAGACGATGGGCCGCGCCCCGCTCGCGATGACGATGCCGTCCAGCGGGTAGGACAGCCCCAGCCCGCGCTCGTAGAAGCGCTGCACGGCCTTCCGCAGCTCGGGCATGCCGTCTGCCGGGGGGTAGTTGGTCTCACCGGCCCGGAGCGCCTCGCCGATGAGGTCGCGCAGCTCGGTGGGGATGGGGAACTCCCGGGAGCTGAAGTCGCCCACCGTGAGGTTGCAGACCTTGTGGCCCTTCGCCACGAGCTCGCGGATCTCGCCGGCGACCTTGAGGATTCCGCTGCCCATCAGCCCGCGGGCCATGCCGCTGACGGTGTCCGTCTCCCGGGGGTGTCCCAGGGTGTCGTTCAGGTCCAGAGCCACGTGGCGTCCTCCGGCGCCCCCCTTACCGGAGCGCGAGGGGAGGGCGCCAGCACAGTTCCCCGGAACCCGGTTGGCCAGCGGTCAGAGGCGGGCTGCTGCCTCGCCGTGGAGATCGGGGTGCACCGGGACCGAGCCCTCGGAGGGCGCGACGGTCACCACCACCGACTTCGAGGCGGGGGTGTTGCTCCTCTGTGCCACCGAACCCAGCGGGACCAGCACGTTGGCCTCGGGGAAGTACGCCGCGCAGCAGCGGCGAGGAATCGGGTACTCGATGGCCACGAACCGCCGCGCGACCCGCGTCTCGCCCTGGAAGTGGCTGGTGAGGTCCACCAGCTGCTCCGGCCGGAGGCCGCGCTCCCGGAGGTCCTCGGCGTTCATCAGCACCACCCGGCGCTCGCGGCCGATGCCGCGGTAGCGGTCCTCGAGCCCGTAGATGGTGGTGTTGAACTGATCGTGGCTCCGGATGGTCATCATCATCAGCTGGCCCGGGCCCAGCGGCTCGTCCGGCACCGGGTGGACGGTGAACCTCGCCTTCCCGATGGAGGTGGTGAAGCGGCCCTCGCGGGGTCCGTTGGGGAGGTAGAAGCCTCCCGGCTCGCGGACGCGGCGGTTGTACTGCTCGAACCCGGGAACCACCGTCTCGATGAGGTCCCGGATGCGGTCGTAGTCCCCGGTGAGGTGCGCCCAGTCGACCTTGCTCCTGCCGCCGAGCGTGGCTCGTGCGAGCCCGGCGACGACCGCCGGCTCGGACCGGAGCTCCTCGGAGATGGGGTGCAGGCTGCCCTGCGACTGGTGGACCACGCCCATCGAGTTCTCCACCGACACCAGCTGCCGCCCCGTGGCCTGGACATCCACCTCCGTGCGCCCGAGCGCGGGGAGGATGAGCGCCGTGCGCCCGGCGACGAGGTGCGAGCGGTTGAGCTTGGTGGAGACCTGGACCGTCAGCTGGGTGGAGCGGAGCGCGCGCGCGGTCAGCTCGGTGTCCGGCGTCGCGGAGAGGAAGTTGCCGCCCATCGCGAGGAACACCTTGGCCCGGCCCTCGGCCATGGCGCGGATGCTCTCCACGACGTCGAGCCCGCGAGCGCGCGGCGGGTCGAAGCCGAAGGTCGCTTTCATCCGGTCGAGGAACGCCGCCGACGGGTGCTCGGTGATGCCCACCGTGCGGTCTCCCTGGACGTTGCTGTGCCCGCGGACCGGGCAGGTCCCGGCGCCGGGCTTCCCGATGCTCCCCCGGAGCAGCAGGAGGTTCACGATCTCCTGGATGTTGTCGACGGCGTTCCGGTGCTGGGTGAGCCCCATCGCCCAGGAGAAGATGATCCGCTCGTTCGTGGCGATGAGCTCGGCCAGCGCGCGCATCCCCTCGCGGTCGATTCCGCTGCCGGCGACGAGGGCGTCCCAGGGCGCCGCGCGCACCGCCGTCTCCCAGGCCTCGAACCCGTCGGTGTGGGCGCCGATGAAGTCGCGGGCGATGATCTCCGGCCGCGACTCCGCCATCTCCAGCAGCGTCTTCGCCACGCCGAGCAGGAACGGAACGTCGCCGTTGACCCGGACGGGGAGGAAGAGCGAGGCGAGCGGCGTCCCCTTCCCGAGCAGGTCCAGCGGATGCTGCGGATGCTGGAAGCGGATCAGCCCGGCCTCGGGCAGCGGGTTGACGCTGACGATCCGCGCCCCACGCTGCACCGCGCGCTGGAGCGCGGAGAGCATCCGGGGGTGGTTGGTGCCGGGGTTCTGGCCCACCACGACGACGAGCTGGGTGTGGTCGAAGTCCTCGAGGGTCACCGACCCCTTCCCCAGGCCGAGCGCCTCACCGAGCGCGACCCCGCTCGATTCGTGACACATGTTGCTGCAGTCGGGCAGGTTGTTCGTCCCGAACTCCCGGACGAAGAGCTGGTAGAGGAAGGCCGCCTCGTTGGAGGTCCTCCCCGAGGTGTAGAAGACCGCCTGGTCGGGCGCATCGAGCGCGTTCAGCTCCGAGGCCACCAGCGCGAACGCCTCGTCCCAGCCGATGGGCTCGTAGTGGCTGCTGCCCGGGCGCAGGACCATGGGGTGGGTGAGGCGTCCCTGCTTGCCGAGCCAGTAGTCGTTGTGGCGGGAGAGCTCCGCGACGCTCCAGCGGGAGAAGAACTCCGGGCCGACCCGGCGCCGCGTCGCCTCCTCGGCAATTGCCTTGGCACCGTTCTCGCAAAACTCGGCGACGCTCCGGTGCTGGTCCGGGTCGGGCCAGGCGCAGCCGGGGCAATCGAACCCCCGGGTCTGGTTCAGGTCGAGGAGCAGCCGGCCAGCGCGGTAGAGCCCCGTCTCGCCCACCGCGTGCCGCAGCGCGCTGACGACGGCCGGGATGCCTCCCGACACGGTCGCCACCGGAGCGAGCACCGGAGCCACGGTCTCCTCCGGTGTGAGCGCCTCGACGCCCCGATCGCCCCCTGGGCCCCCGGTGCTTTCGAGCGTGCCGTCCCGCGTTCGATCCATCTGGCGAAGCCTCCTCGTGCTGCTCACCTTCATAGCGAAGTGCACACCGAGTTGCGAAGGTGCTTGTATGGGAGCCCATACGTCTTGTATGGGATCCCTTGCATGGGGCCCCAAGGGTTTACCTGGCGACACCCTGCAAGAAAAGCATGCACCGGCACCGGGTCTCGCGCCTCGTTCGGATGACCTCGCGGAGGTGAAATCGTGGCAGGTTTCCTCGACAAGGAACGCATCATCGCCAAGCCGACGTTCAACCGGTGGCTCATCCCACCATGCGCGCTGGCGACGCACCTCTGCATCGGCCAGGCCTACGCGCTGAGCGTGTTCAACCTGCCGCTCACCCGACAGCTCGGCATCTCGAAGTCGACCACCGGCGACTGGACACTGGCCGAGCTGGGCTGGATCTTCAGCATCGCCATCGTGATGCTCGGTCTGTCGGCCGCGCTGTTCGGGACCTGGGTGCAGCGCGAGGGGCCCCGGAAGTCGGGCTTCGTCGCCGCCCTCTGCTGGGGCGTGGGGTTCCTGGTCGGCGCCCTCGGCGTCTCGACCCATCAGCTCTGGCTGGTCTACCTGGGCTACGGGTTCATCGGCGGGATCGGCCTGGGCATCGGCTACATCACCCCGGTCTCGACCCTGATCAGCTGGTTCCCCGACCGCCGGGGCATGTCCACCGGCATGGCGATCATGGGCTTCGGGGGAGGGGCGCTGATCGCCTCCCCGATGTCCGACAGCCTGATGAAGGCCTTCAGCTCGCCGACGTCCACCGGCGTCGCGCAGACCTGGGTGGTGCTCGGCATCGTCTACCTGCTCTTCATGATGGGCGGCGCGTTCGGGTACCGCCTCCCCGCTCCGGGCTGGAAGCCGGCCGGCTGGACGCCGCCTCCTCTCAAGGAGGGGGCGCTCATCACCGCGCACAACGTCACCCCGCAGCAGGCGATCAAGACTCCGCAGTTCTGGTTCATGTGGTGGGTGCTCTGCCTCAACGTGACCGCGGGCATCGGCGTCCTCGGTCAGGCCTCGGCCATGATCCAGGAGATGTTCCGCGGGAAGGTCACGCCCAGCGCCGCCGCCGGGTTCGTCGGACTGATGAGCCTCTTCAACATGGGGGGCCGGTTCAGCTGGGCCTCGCTCTCGGACAAGATCGGCCGGAAGCCCACCTACGCGGTGTTCTTCATCCTGGGGACCATCCTCTACTTCCTGGTTCCGGCGACAGGGAAGATCGGGAGCGTGGCCCTCTTCGTCGCCTGCTTCTGCGTGATCATCAGCATGTACGGCGGAGGCTTCTCCACCGTTCCGGCCTATCTCGCGGACGTCTTCGGGGTGAAGTACGTGAGCGCGGTGCACGGGCGCCTGCTCACCGCCTGGAGCGCCGCCGGAATCTTCGGCCCGGTGCTGGTGAACTACATCCGCCAGTGGCAGGTCGCGAACGGGGTTCCGAAGTACCAGGCCTACAACGTGACCATGTACATCATGGCCGGTCTGCTGGTGATCGGGTTCTTCTGCAACCTGGCCGTGAAGCCGGTGAGCCAGCGCCACCTCGAGGCCGAACGGAAGCCGCTGCCCGACGGCGAGCCGAGCTTCGCCAAGTGAGGACCGCCATGACCGACGCCGCCGCGACCCGAGAGAAGGACTGGAGCCACAACCCAGGGGTGATCGCCTTCGCCTGGCTGGCGGTGGGGATTCCCCTGCTCTGGGGCGTCCTCAACACGATCATCAAGGCCGTCGCCCTCTTCCGCTGAGCCTCGACGATGGCGCGCCCCTGCGCGCTTCCACAGGCGTCCCCCTGGTGCGGGGGGCTGAGCCTGGACGGGGGCGCGCCCCTGGGGCGTCCCTCGTCAGCGGGTTCCGGGTGCGTACTTCACCACCCGGACCTTCTCCATCGTCACCAGCCCCTCGTTCACCATCTCGTCGAGGATGGGGAGGAGGCGCTCCACCTGCGCGGGCGTGTCCACCAGCTCGAGGACGATGGGCAGGTCCTCGCTGAGACGGAGGATGTGCGTGGTGTGCACGACGCTCCGCGCTCCGAAGCCGGCGATGCCCCGGAGCACGGTGACCCCGGCAGCGCCCTCCTTCCGGAGGCGCTCGAGCAGGGCCAGGTGAAGCGGCTTGCCGTGCCACTGGTCCGACTCGCCGAGGAAGATCCTCAGCAGGGTCTGGTCCCCCTCGAGAACGCGGTGACCCATGACGTCGTCCCTCCTATGCGCCGGCCAGCGCGCGCCCGGACGCGAGCCCGAGCACCCCGGCCAAAAGACATCCGACCACGGTGGCGGCGAGGTTCAAGCTGGCCAGGGCGTACGCCCGCTGGTCGATGAGCGCGAGCGTCTCGTAGTTGAAGGACGAGTAGGTCGTGAACCCGCCCATGATTCCGGTGGTGAGGAAGATCCGCATCTCGAGGGAGATGGCGGTCCCGGTCAGCGCCACGTGCATCACGAGGGCAATGAGGAACGACCCGGAGAGGTTGACGAACAGCGTTCCCCAGGGAAACGTCGGGCCGAGGAGCTGCGCCGCGAGGGCTCCGACGCCGTAGCGCGCGACCGAGCCGATGGCGCCGCCGAGCGCGACCAGGGCGACGCGGGTCACTTCTCCGGCCCCCTCGCGTAGAGGTCGATGATGCGCGAGAGCGCCGCCTGGCAGACGCGACAGAAGGGCACCTCGTCCCGGGTGAACATGATGCAGTCCTCCTCGGGCCGGAAGTAACCACGAGGCTCGTACATCGCGCCCTCGAACGCCCCGACCTTCCCGGAGTACTGATCGGTGCCGAGGATGCGACTGACCTCGGTCTTCTCGCGGGTGAAGAGCGCGTCCATCTCCGACTCCGGCCGCCGGTCGGCGCGGATCTTCTTGCGCTCGGTCTGGATGGCCCGGCTGTCGGCCTCGAACTCGTCCTTTCGCCACGGCGTGGGGAGCGGCGTGTCGGGGGAGAGGAGCGCCTTCCACTTCAGCTGCTTGGGGTCCTTCAGCGCGGTGACGTTGGGCTCCCACGGCTCGAGCCGGTCCGCGGTCGGCAGGTAGGCGCTGTCCGAGGTGTAGTACTCGTCGGCGAGCCCGGCGAAGTGGTGCCCGAACTCGTGGACGAACACGTAGGGGGACCAGAGCGAGTCGGCGGCCACCGTGCTGTAGAGCCCGAAGATCCCCCCGCCGCCGTAGGTGTTCCCGTTGACCAGGATCTCCACGAACTCGTAGGGCGCGAACGACGCGACGTCCCGGAACGAGCGGTTGTCGAAGGTGAGGACGTACCGCTCGCTTCCGAAGGCGTCGTAGGTCGCGCCGATGCGGCTGCGCCGGTGGATGCCGGTGGAGGGGCGGGAGATGCCCGGCTCGCGCGACTCGGGGCAGAGGCCCCAGACGTTGAAGTCCTGCTTCCGCTCCTTGAACGGTGACTTGCTGAAGAGGATGGAGACCAGCCGCCGGGCGTCCTTCTCGAACTTGCTGCGCTGGGCCCGCGTGTAGCCGTCACCGAGGATGAGCAGGTCCACCTTCGACTCCGGAGGGCCGTTCTTCAGCAGGGGGATGAGCGGCCCGGGGCTGTCGGGGGCGGCGTCGCTCACCGTCTGGTCCTTCGGGTCGACCTTGAAGGTCCAGACCGGGACGAAGGCGTTGGCCCGGTCGCGCTTCTCGAGCGTCACCTCCACCGGTCCTCCGGGGAGCGGGAAGCGGAAGGACTCCTCGAAGGTGCGCGCCCGGTCCTTCGCGTCCTGCGTCTCCTCCCACTCGCCGAAGATGGAGCTGAACCCGCGCGAGTAGAGGAGCGACTTGTTCGCCGCATCGCGCACGAGGAAGCGGTACTTGCCCGAGTCGGTGTCGTCGATGGGCCGGGCAGGGTTCCCCGGCCAGGGGAGCGGCTCCACCACCAGGCGGTCGAGGCTGAAGATCTCCTTTCCACCGCTGCCGGTGTGGAAGTAGTCGACCCGGAAGGTGCGCGGCGACGTGGCACCGCCGGGCGCGGAGACGAGCAGCACGAGGGCGGCGGCAAGTCGCATGGGGCCGGCACCTTAGGGCAGGTGGGCAACCGTCGCACCTCTCGTCGCCTGTCGCCCGAGTGTGCACGGTGGATCCGGGCCACCGGCGACCCATGCGAGCGCATCGAGCCTTTTCTGATACTGGCCGTGGGGTGAAGCTTCGCTGGCGAGTTCCGGGTACACCGGGCGCAGCGCAGGAGAGCTTGTTCATCGAGCCGCGCCGGGGGTCGGCGTCGGACCCGGCCGAGCTCCGGACGCGCGGCGCGCGGCTGCTCCTTGCGTTCCTGTGGATCCAGGCCGCGGGCTTCCTCGTGTACCTGATCGTCTCGACCTGGGTCGTGCCGTCGGCATTTCTTCGCTACGGCACGCAGACCGCCTTCGGCTGGACGGTGATCGTCCTGCTCGCCTGGGCGACGCGGCGAGGGTGGGTGGCGCTCGCGGCGTTCGGCTACCTCGGCTGCGGGTGGCTGCTCCTCACCCTGTCGGCGTGGACCGCCGGCGGGCTCGGGGCCTCGGCCACGCTCGGGTACATGGTGCTGGTCGTCGCCGCGGGGCTGCTGCTCGGCACGCAGGCCACGGTGCTCACCGCGGCGGCGGTGCTGCTGACCGGGCTCGGGCTTGCGGTGGCGGGGACCCGCGGGCTGCTCCCGCCGACGGCGGTCCACAACTCGCCGCTGGCGACCTGGGCGGACTTCGCCGTGTACACCGGCCTGATCGTCGCCTTCCAGCTGCTCGCCGCGCGCAACCTCCGCGTCTCCGAGAGCCGGTACCGCTCGCTGGTGGATCGGGCCCGCGACGTCATCTTCACCGTGAGCCCCGAGGGTCGGATCACCTCGGTCAACCCCGCGTTCGAGGTGGTGACCGGGCTGCAGGCGGAAGAGTGGGTGGGGCGCCCGTTCTCGGCCCTGGTCGCCGGCGAGCGGGGGGAGGAGACCTGGACCGCGCTCCGGCAGACGCCCGGGCCCGCGCTCGAGGTGCCGGTGCGCGCCGCCGCGGGCGAGCGGGTGCTGGAGGTGGTGCTGGCGATGTCGCCCGATGCCTCGGCGGATCTGCTGGGCATCGGACGCGACGTGAGCGAGCGCAAGGAAGCGGAGCTCCGGCGCGAGCAGCTGGAGGTGCAGCTGCGGCAGTCGCAGAAGCGCGAGGCGATCGGCACGCTCGCCAGCGGGATCGCCCACGACTTCAACAACGTGCTCACCGCGATCATGGGACAGGCGCAGCTGCTCCACGACGAGTGCGCCGGGCCGGAGCGAAGCCGGGCGATGGAGATCCTCCAGGCAGGAGCTCGGGCCCGCGACGTGGTGCGCCAGCTGCTGACCTTCGCGCGGAGCACCGGCCACGAGCACCGTCCGGTGCGGCTGCAGCAGGTCATCGGCGAGGCGCTCCAGCTGATGCGGGCGTCGGTGCCGGCGTCAGTCCAGCTCGAGGCGGCGATCGACTCCGGGGCGGCGATGGTGCTGGCCGATCAGGGGCAGATGCACCAGGTGGTGATCAACCTCGTCACCAACGCTGCCGCGGCGCTCCAGGGCCGCAGCGGGACGGTGGGCGTGTACCTGGGAAACCTGCCCGCCGTGGACGGGGACGGGACGCCGGGGCTGGTGCGGCTCCGGGTGACCGACGACGGCGTGGGAATGACGCCGGAGGTGCTGGAGCGGATCTTCGAGCCGTTCTTCACCACCCGGCCGCTGGGAGAGGGCACCGGCCTGGGGCTCGCGGTGGTGCAGGGCATCGTGCAGGACCACGGCGGGCAGATCTTCGTCCGGAGCGTGCCGGGGAAGGGGACCACCTTCGACATCGAGCTGCCGTCCGCTGGCGTGGAGCGTCCCGAGCCGGCGCCGGCCCCCGGCGTGGCTCCGCCGGGCGCGGGCGAGCGGCTCCTGGTGGTGGACGACGAGCCGGTCATCGCGCGGGTGGTGAGCGAGCAGCTCCGGCGGCTCGGCTACGAGGTGACCTCGGTGACCGATCCCGAGGACGCCCTGGAGCTGGTGGCCGAGGACCCCGAGGACTTCGACCTGCTGCTCACGGATCTCCAGATGCCGCGCATGGACGGGGTGGAGCTCGCGGCGCGGGTGGCGCGGCTGCGTCCCCAGCTGCCGGTGGTGCTGTCCACGGGCAACCGCTGGTCGGTCCCGGCCTCGACGGCACGGGCGGCGGGCATCCGGGAGATCGTCGACAAGCCCTTCCGCATCGACGAGCTGGCCCACGTCCTCCGGGCCGTCCTGACGGGGGCCGGGACCCCTCCGGCCGGCCCGCGCAGGCCCGGGGCTTGACAAAAAGAACGACCGTTCGTATCTATAGGGCGTGACCAAGGGCGACGAGACGCGGGCGCGCATCCTCCGGTACGCGGCGCGGGTGGCGAGCAAGGACGGCCTGGGGGGTCTCAGCATCGGTGAGCTCGCCTCGGCCCTCGAGATGTCGAAGAGCGGCCTGTTCGCGCACTTCGGAAGCAAGGAGGATCTGCAGATCGAGGTGCTGCGCGCGGCCTCCGCGGACTTCGCCGAGCGGGTCATCGCACCCGCGCTGAAGCAGCCGCGGGGTCCGGCGCGTCTCCGGGCGCTCTTCGAGGGCTGGCTCGCCTGGGCCTCCGATCCCGACGTCCCCGGAGGGTGCGTCTTCGCCGGGGCGTCGTTCGAGCTGGACGACCAGCCCGGTCCGGTGCGCGACTACCTGGTCGAGGAGGAGCAACGGCTCCTGGGGGTGCTGTCGCGCTCGGCACGGCTCGGCGTCGAGTCGGGGCTGCTCCGGGACGACCTCGACTGCGACCTCTTCGCCTTCCAGATCCACGGCCTGATGCTGGGCTTCCACCACGCGCGCCGCCTGATGCGGCAGCGCAATGCAGACACGATGGCGCGCACGTCGTTCGAGCAGCTGCTCGCGCAGGCGTTGCCCGCCCACTGACCTTCACCGTCGAACCGCATGCTGCAGAAGGAGGAGTTGCCGTGAGCGAGAATAGTACGAACGTTCGTTTTGTCTCCGCCGGGCTCCGAGGGCTGGGAGCGATCTCCCCCCGGGCAGCGGCCGCCGTGGTCTTCCAGCTCTTCCGGCGGACGGCCCCGCGCCGCCGGCCGCGCTTCACTCCGCCACCCGACTCGGTCGAGCACTTCGCCGCCGGCGGGCATCGGCTGGCGAGCTACGTCTGGGCAGGGGGTGGGCCGACGGTGGTGCTGGTGCACGGCTGGAACGGGACGTCGGGAGACCTCTCGGCGTTCGTCGGTCCGCTCCGGGACACCGGGCGCCGGGTGGTGGCCATCGACCTTCCGGCGCACGGCCGGTCCTCGGGGCGGTTCTCGGACCTCCCGCAGACCGTGGACGCGGTGGAGGCCGTGCTCCGGCGCGAGCCGAACGTCGAGGCGGTGATCGCCCACTCCTTCGGCGTCCCCGCGACGGTGCTCGCCGCGGCACGAGGGGTTCCGCTCCCGCGGGTGGTGCTCGTCTCGGGACCCATCTCGGTCGAGCCGTATCTGCAGAAGTTCGCTCAGGTGCTGGGTGTCTCGGCAGCGACGTGGACGGTCATGCAGCGCAGGCTCCGGGCGTTCCTGCAGAAGGCGCGGCTGTCGTCGGTGGAGCTGACTGGTGTCGCCCCTCGCCTCGGGACGCGCGCGCTCATCGTCCACGACCGGAGCGACCGCGAGGTGCCGTTCCTGTCCGCGCAGGCGCTGCACCGTGCCTGGGGAGGATCCGAGCTGATGGCGACCGAGGGGCTCGGGCACCGGAGGCTCCTCGCGGACCCGGCGGTCGTCGAGCGGGCGGTCAGGTTCGCGGTGGGGTGGGAGAAGGAAGGGGTCGAGGCGCCGCGTCCCACGCCGCGGGAGTTCCGGGTCGTCAACGGATGAAGATCCGGGCCGCCGTTCTCGAGGCGGTTTCCCCGGGCAAAACTTGCTCGTAGACAACGCGGTGATGGGGCGTGACTTTCCAGGCCGACATCACGACCGGCCTGCGTCGAACCCGACCGCTCAGGGTTGCCGGGGTGGGTCTCAATCCATGAACCACCCCTCGTGCTCTCTCGCGACCGGGCAGCGGAGCTGGTCGACGACACGAACGAGGCACTTCGAGAGCTCCGACCCGAGGATCACGTTCACGTCCTGGTTCAGCCCGACCCATCCCGGCTCGAGCAGCTCGAGGTAGATCGCTCCGGCAGGCTCGAGGAGCCATTCGCTGAACCGCCAGGGAAGTTCCTGGCGCACGAGCCCTTGCTCCCGGAGCTTCGCGAGCGCGCGGCCCGTCGGCGCGGGGTCCAGACGCAGCCGCCGAGCAAGAGCGAGCGCCCGGGCAGGACCTTCCTGCAGGACGACCATGAGCTGGAATTCGGTGATCGTGATTCCGAATCCCGCGAGGAAACGGTTCAGCGGGCGACTCAGGTACCTGCTCAGGATGCGGGCGGCGCTGCAGACACACGCGTCCGGAAGAGGAGACGGAGCTAAGGCGCGGTCCCCGGGGATTCTGAGCGCTGAGGGCATCGCGCGGCGGTGATGCCATCTGCGTGCCGAAGCGATCCGGAGGCGCGCCCGGGTTCGCGGGAGTCCGCGCTCAGAGGCTATAGCTCGAACTGCGACCAGGAGTTCGAGTTGCCTCGTTCCAAACCCCCGGACCTTGGTTCGGCAGCTTCACCCAAGTTCGAAGTTGTTGCTATTGCCTCTAGGCCCGCGCCTCCGTCCGCCCGGGCGGGTGGGCAGAGCCGCGTCCGCTCGGGCCGCCGTGCAACGTCGGCGTCCGGCCGGCCTCGGAACATCCGGAGGTCGAACGTCGGCAACCTGCGAGCGCTCGAACGAGGCCAGCGTCGTTCGGGCAGCACGAGCGATACGCCGTCGGTCGCCGTCCCTCGAGGCGCGGCAGTGCATCCTGCTTGGTGCGCGCGTCGAAGCCGCCTGAGCCCCGGACGCTCCGAGTCGTTCCCTGCCCCGAGGCGTCCCTCACTCGGCCCGCGTCTGGTCGGTGATCCAGTTCACCTCCCAGGTCTTGCCGCCGTCGTCGGAGAAGGCCTGCTCGAAGTGCGCCGAGGTCTTCGTGATCTCCGACCAGACGTAGCGCACGAAGATCGTCCGGCCCTCCCACGCCTCCTGGTCGTAGAACTCGCCGCGCCCGTTGCGGAACTCTCCCACCGTGGGAACTCCAAACGACGCGCTCTTCTTCGTCGCCCAGTTGAGTGACCACTGCCGCGCCGTCGGCGAGTACATCCGCAGGGTGATCGCGTCGATGCGGCCATCGGGCCCGTCCACCACCAGCTCGTCCAGGTTCCCCGAGCCGTTCCAGAAGGGCCGGCACACCGAGGTGCCGCTGAACTCGATCCACTCCTTCGAGCCCTTCAGCGGAGCCTTCAGCTTCCGGACGTGGATCTTCCACTTCCCATGAGCGAAGTCGAAGTCGTGCGAACCATCTCTCGGAGCGGGCTCGGCCGCTGGCGCGGGCGAGGCCAGGCAGAGTGCGAGGAGGGAGAGCAGGACATGGACGCGGGGACGGGTCATGTCCGCACCCTCGCCCCTGGCTGGCCTGGTTGCACGACCAGAACCGCCCGGGTTGGGCAGACCAGAATGTGGGCCTTCCGGGATCGTGGCGGGACGTCCCCCGTCAAGCGCCGCGCGGCCCGTCCACCACGACTCCCGCCCCCCGGAGCGCCTCCACCGCCCGGGGCAGTGCCTCTTCCCGGACGAGCAGGACGTCGGTGTCGAACGTCGCCACCGCGAAAACCGAGATGCCGGCCTGCGCCAGCGGGCCGGTCAGCCCGTGCAGCAGCCCCACCACCTGGAAGTCGATCGGCCCCTCCACCTCCAGCGCCCGCCAGCCGCGCTCGGCCCGGACCTCCGCCGGCACCCGCTCGTCCGCGCAGACGATGCTCAGCTCCCCCTGCCGCCGGGTGATGGAGACGAAGCCCGTACCGTCCGCCCACGCCGGCACCGGCGCCGTCCCCGGGAGCCGCGCCACCGTCAGCCGGCCGGGAAGCAACGCCAGGCGCGGAAGCCGGACCGGGCTGCTCAGCGGAGCCTCGTCAGCGTGTAGACCCCCGTCATGTAGAGGCCCGTCAGCGCCACCAGGAAGTACGCCGGGATCACCGCCGCACCGGTGTAGTCCTTCGCGATGCGCTGCCCGAAGAACAGCGCAAGGAAGGCGACCGCCGCCACCGTCAGTCCCCAGAAGGCGATCCGCGGAACGCCGAGCACCACCAGCTCGACCAGCCCCACCGCGCAGAGCACCCCGGCCGACACCTCGATGATGGTCAGGGTCACCAGCATCGGCGTCACCACGCCGCGCAGGGGGCTGTTCCCGAAGTGCTGCGTCAGGTAGCCCTGGTTCCCGCGGAAGTCGATCACCTTGTCGATGCCCGACTGGAGAAAGAGGATCGCCACGAAGGCGGTGGGCAGCGCCTGCAGCAACCAGGGCGCAAACCGGACGGAGGTCAGGGCCGGCATGTCTCACCTCTGCTCGAAGAGGAGCTTCCGGACCAGACGGATCGGCACCCCGCCCTGGGCCAGGAAGGCGTCGTGGAACTCGCGGAGCGTGCCCCCCTTCTGACTGAGGTACTCGCGCCGCAGCTCGTAGATCTGCAGCTTCCCGTAGGTGTACATGAGATAGGTCGGGTCGTACGTCCCGCGCCGCGCCTCCTCGTAGGCGTTGGCCGGCGTCTGGAAGCACTCCTTCACGAACCGCTCCGCTCCCTGCTCGACCGTCAACGTCGTCGTGTGCAACCGGATGCCCACCACGTAGCGGCAATCCCGCAGGAGCGCCTCCTCCAGCTGCGCCAGCCGGATCCGCGGGTCGGAGTCCGAGAAGCCCTCCTCCACCACCATCTGCTCGGCGTAGTGCGCCCAGCCCTCCACGTTGGTTCCGGCGGCCAGCAGCTTCCGCACCTTGGTCGCCACCTTCGGCATCCACAGCGCCTGGAGGAAGTGCCCCGGATAGGCCTCGTGCACGTCGGTCATCGCCAGGATCGGCGTGGAGAACGCACGGAGATGCTCCTCCACCTGCGCCGGGCCCCAGCTGTCCTCGGTGGGCGTGACGTAATAGTAGGACTCGGTCGCCTTCGTCTCGTACGGCCCCGGCGCATCCAGCGAGGCGAAGGAGCCGTTGCGCGCGTACGGCGGCGTGGGCTCCACCTTCGGGCGGACCTCCGAGGGAAAGGTCACGAGGTTCTTCGAGACCACGAACTGCCGCACGCCCTCGAGCGAGCGGCGCACCGCGGGGATGAGGTCCTTCGCCGTCGGGTGGTCCGACTGCATCGCCTCCATCACCTGGTTCACCGTCTTCCGCCGGTCGATCAGCGCCGCGGTCTGCACCGCCGCCTCGTGGTCCGTCTTGAGCTGCGCCTCGCCCTTCGCCAGCAGCGCATCCAGCGGCTCGGAGACCATCTCCTCGGTCTGCAGCTTCTCGGAGAAGAACGCCGGACCGATGGCCCAGCTCCCGGTGCTCCGCGGCTTGAGCTCCTTCTCCAGGAAGTGGATCCAGTCCTGCGTCGCCGCGTAGGCGGTGGTGTTGGCCCGGTTGAAGTCCGCGAGGGCGAACACGTCCCCACCGGCCGCCTCCTTTCCCCACGGCCCCACCGAGTCCTGGAGGAAGCCCAGCGCTCCGTTCGCCATCCGGATCGCGAGCTCCGTCCATTCCTTCGGCGGCGTCTTCACGTTCGCCTTGCCCGCGGCATAGACGCCCGGCACCGCCCGGAGCCGCGCGGTCACCGACTTCAGCCGCTCGGACGCCGGCGCGAAGTCCCGCTTCAGCAGAGCGTCGATGCCCTCCCCGGGAATGCGGGAGTAGCTCATCGGGTTCTGGAGCCGGAACCCCATCTTCTCCCACTCGAGGAGGTCTGCGCGGATGCGCGACTCGAGCGCCTCGAGGTCGATGAGGTTGTCGTAGGGCAGCGCCACCCGCTCAGTCCACAGCGCCACCGCCCGGTCGAGCATCCCCTGGAGCTTCTGCACGTGGGTGGCGACCCGGGCCGCGCCGAAGTCCTCGAGCGTCGGGTCGTACTGGTGGAAGCCGTTCTGCGTCCCGAGGGTCGGCTCGAAGGCGAACCACTCGGCGAAGTACTCGTTCTCGAGCTTCGAGTAACGGCTCTGGGCCTCCTCGCGGGAGAGCCCCGTTCCGTGGGCACAGGCGAGCAGACTCACGAGGGCGAGCGGAAGCGCAGACCTTGGCATGAACCTCCTGCTTACTACGGCAGCCTGCCCGCCATGTGCCCCCCGTCGATCGGCAGGGCCACGCCGGTCACGAAGGACGACTCGTCCGAGGCCAGGTACACCGCCGCCCAGGCCACGTCGTCCGGCTTGCCCAGCCGCCGCAGCGGGATGTCCCGGGTCAGCATCTTCTCCCCCTGCTCGGGGCTGAGCCCCATCCCCTGGACGAAGGCGTCGACCATCGGCGACTGAGTCCACACCGGGCAGAGCGCGTTGGCGCGGATGTGGCTCGGCGCTCCCTCCAGCGCGAGCGTCTGGACCAGCTGCAGCACCGCCGCCTTGGTCGGCCCGTAGGCTCCGAGCATCGGGGTGCCGTGCAGCCCCGCGACGCTCGACATGACGACGATGCTGCCGCCCCGGTCGCCCTCGCGCATCGCCCGCACCGCGTGACGCGCGCAGAGGAAGACGCCGGTGAGGTTCACGTCCAGCACCCGCTGCCAGTCCTCGAGCGGCAGGTCCGCCAGCAGCCCCGGCGCTCCGATGCCCGCATTGGCCACCATCACGTCCAGCCGGCCCCAGCGGCCCACCGCATCGGCGACCGCGGCTTCCACCTCCGCCTCGGCCGAGACGTCCAGCCGGCGAGCCACCGCCTGCGCGCGGGCGGCGGCGGGCATCGCGGCGAGCGTCTCCTCGCAGCCGGCGAGGTTCACGTCGGTCACCAGCACCCGCGCGCCCTCGGCGACGAAGCGGACCGCGATGGCACGGCCGAGGCCCGAGCCTCCGCCGGTGACCACCGCCACCTTCCCGTCCAGTCGCCCCATGCGCGGAAGGTTTCTACAGATGCGCCGAGCGCGCCATCGCCGGCGCTCCGCCCAGGGCGCGGAGCAGCGAGCCGCCCTCCCAGGTCCCCACGTGGCGCTTGCCGTTGATGAACAGGGTCGGCGTCCCGGTCACGCCGCTCCGGAGCGCCCCGTCCACCTCGCGGGCCACGTGCGCGCGATGCGTCCGCGCCTGCAGCTCGCTGGCGAATCGCTCGAGGTCGAGTCCGAGCAGCCCGGCGATCGCTCCGGGGTCCGCCGGCTCGTCGGTCTGCAGCAGCGCCTCGTGCATCTCCCAGAAGCGCCGCTGGGCCGCCGCGGCGTGCGCTGCCTCGGCGAGGAGCGGCGCCTCGGGGTGCAGCTCCTCGCGGGGGAAGTGGCGGAACGCGTAGCGCATCCTGCGGCCGAGCTTCCGCCGCGCCACCTCGACGAAGGCCGAGGCCCGTTGCGTGTACGGGCAGGTGTAATCGCCGTACATCACCAGGGTCAGCGGAGCCTCCGGGCTCCCGAGCACGTGATCCTCTGGGCCGATGGGAAGGGCGAGCCGGGGATGACGGGCCATGCAGACCTCCGGAACGGGTGAGCGCGGCGGGCGAGGGCGGAATCTGGGCCTGCACCCCGACACACCGTGTGACACTCAGGTGACGGGTGTATGGCGCACCGCGCCCGGCCGGTCAGCGAGGCGCCGGAGCCCGAGCAGGAGCAACGCGACTGCACCGAGGCCCGCACCGGTCGCGCAGACGCCGGTCCACCCCGCGTGTACCCAGGCGCGGGTGCCCGCGAGGGAGCCCAGCGCACCCCCGGTGAAGTAGGTGACCATGTACACGGTGTTGATGCGGCTCCGGGCCGCGGGGTCGAGGGCGAAGATGCGCGCCTGGTTGTTGATGTGGCTCGCCTGGGTGCCGAAGTCGAGGAGCACCACCGCAAGGCCGATGAGCACCAGCGAGCTGCCTCCCACGCCGAGCAACACGAAGCTCACGACGATGAGCGCGCAGCCGACGGCGTTGATGCTCCGTCCGCCGGTCGCGTCCGCGAGGCGGCCCACCAGCGGAGCGGCGACCGCTCCCACGACGCCGATCGCCCCGTAGAGCCCCGCGGCCCGGGCGCCGTAACCGCCGGGAAGCGTCGCGAGGTGCAGCACCAGGGTGACCCAGAAGCTGGAGAAGGCAGCGAAGGCGAGCCCGCCGAGGGCGGCATGCAGCCGGAGATCGGGATGGGTGCGGACGAGGGTGAGGCAGGAGCGGAGCAGCGCTCCGTACGGGACGCCGGGGCGCGGCGGCTCCGTGGGCAGGCTCGCGCGGAGCAGCAGCCACACGACGGCGTTCATCGCGGCCCCGGCCCAGAAGACCGCACGCCAGCCGGCGGCCTCGCCGATGAAACCGGCGAAGGTCCGGGAGAGGAGGATGCCCACCAGGAGCCCGCTCATGATGGTTCCCACCACCCGCCCGCGCGCCTCGGGCGGGGCAAGGTCGGCGGCGAGCGGCACGAGCAGCTGCGGGACACAGGTGCACAGACCGATGAGGAGGTGCAGAGCGGCGAGCACCCCGAGCGAGGGGGAGAACGGCGCCACGGACAACAACAGCGTGGTCAGGACCGTCAGCCGGAGGATGAGCGGGCGGCGGGCGAGCACGTCGCCCAGCGGGACCACCAGCCCCATCCCCAGCGCGTAGCCGACCTGCGCCAGCGTCGGCACCCATCCGGCGACTCCTGGTCCGGCGTGGAAGTCCGCCCGCAGGTCCACGAGCAGAGGCTGGGCGTAGTAGAGGTTTGCGGCCGCCGCGCCGGCGGAGATCGCGAAGACGGGGACGAGACGTCGAGGAAGCCCGGGCACGACAGGGGCGTGAATGCCCCAGCCCCCGGTCTCCCGCCACCGAATTTCTCCGCCCCCCGCGTCACCGGAAGGCCGGGCGCAACCTCGTCCAGGGGTTCCGGGTTGGAACCGACCGAGGCCGCCGTGTCACTCCGTGCAATGCACTCGATGCAGGAACGTCATCGGTACGATGTGACGCGTGCGGGCAGCTGGCCGTTATTGCTCGGTGTCGGGCGTGGAACCGGACTTGCAATCAACGGCCGACGTATCGAGGTGTCGTGATGTCGGACAATCGCCCTCCCGTGCTGGACTTCGCGCTGGTGGCGCTGCTGCTGGCGCTCGCCTTCGACGCGCTGAGCACCGCGCTCATCTGGGGCCTGGTCCAGCACCTGCCGTTCTGAGCGTCGCGGCCACCGTCTCACCGAGCGCGCGAGCCTGCGCGCGGATCTCCGGGATGGCGGTCGACTCCCAGAGGTCTCCGCGCCGGAGCCCGCCCAGCGTCCAGAGCCTGTCCTCGAGGGGTCCCAGCACCGCGCCGTTCGCGGCAGTGGCGAACCCGAGCCCGTGAGGCCCGGGGCGGGCCAGGCCGGAAGCGAGGAGCGAACGGACCAGCGCGTCGTCGAGCGCACGCACGTCCATCACCGGGCCGGTGGTGGGGATCGCCACGTCCGCCGCGAGGTCGACGACGGTCCGGCTGCCGCGAGGCCGGTAGCGCAGCGTCACCCGTCCGTCCTGCTCGCCGATGGAGACGACGCGACCAGCGTGGCGCACCAGCCGCCCCTCGGCCTCGAGCGCGGCGATGCGGGCGCCGACCTCGGGCGGCAGCCGGTGGCGGATGGCGTCGAACCAGGGGCGGAGGTGGCGGAGGAAGCGCCGCTGCTCGGGCCCGGCGAGTCCCTGCCAGAGCGCGCCCAGCTCGGGACGGAGCGTGTCCAGCACTGCCCGCGCGTCGTCGCGGGCGGAAGCCTCGCGGAAGAGGCGGACGAGGCCGCGCAGGCGCGCCGGGCGCTCCCCGAGCGGAACGGGCGGCAGCATCCGGGGCGGATGCGTCATGGGCAGCAGGCCGCGCCGGGAGAGGAGGTGGATGCGGCCCCGATGGCCGCGGGCGAGGAGCGAGAGCACCACGTCCACCGCGGTGAGTCCCGCCCCGAGGAGGAGCACCTCGGCGTCCGGGGCCGGCCACTCGTCGCGGGCGGCCCAGGGCGTGCGCCAGGCCAGCCGGGGAGGAAGGGCGGTCCAGCCCGCGGGGAGCTCGGGCGGGAAGTTGCCGAGGGCGAGCACGGCGGCGCGGGCGCGGAGGGGCGGCTGGCCTGCGAGCTCGACGCGGAGCCCGGCTCGCTCCGGCGCGAGCGCGAGCGCGCGGCCCACCACCATGCGGACGCCGGAGCCGGCGGCGCCGAGCAGCTCGCCGAGGTACCGGCCGTAGAGCCGGCGCTGGAGGAACGCCTCGGGGTCGACCGGCTCGCCACGGGCCGCGAGCCAGCCGAGGAGGTGCGCCGGCTCCTCGGGGAGGGCGCTCATCCGGGCGGCGGGGACGTTGAGGAGGTGCTGCGGCTCCTCGGTGGAGTAGGCCACGCCGCGCGCGAAGGCGCCGGTGGTGTCGACGAGGGTGACGGGCCCGAGGTCGGCGAAGCGTGCGAGCGCGACGGCGGTGAGCGTGCCGCTCGCACCTCCACCGACGATGACAGTGCCGTCCGTCATGCGGTGGACGCCCCTGCTGCCCGGCCGCTTCCGTCCTTCGCCCGTCCACCCCAGGGTCGGGGGTCGTGATCTCGCTGCCCGCGCTGGAGAAGCTCCTCGGACTGCTGCCCCCATCCCGGATGAGGCCGGAGGAGCTCGCCCTGTTCGCCGCCGGCTGGCCGGGCGCGCTCGACGTCGAGGCGCTCGCGGCCCGTGCTCGCTTCAGCGACCAGGGCTACACCCGGACGGTCCTCCACCGCTGCGCCGGGTGGGAGGTGCTGCTCGCGGGCTGGCTTCCGCGCCAGCGCACGGCGGTGCACGGCCACGGGGAGAGCCACGGCGTCACCTGCCTGCTGGAGGGGACGCTCAGCGAGGTGGAGTACCGACTGGCGCCCGGCGGACAGGTGAAAAAGAGCGAGCGGCGGACGCACGGCGTGGGCAGCGTCTTCCACGAGCAGCCGCACACCATCCACCACGTCGAGCACGCAGGACGGCTCCGGTCGGTGAGCCTGCACCTCTACGCGCCTCCGCTGCAGCGGATGGAGCTCTACGACGGGTCGACCGGAACGAGCCAGCCGCGCCGGTCCGGCCGTCGGGAGCCGAAGAGCTCGGTCAACGTGACGTAGAGGCGGTCGGCCACCTCGCCGCGCCGATCGCCGAGCTTCATCACCTTGTCGCCCCACTGCATCTCGCCGATGGCGGAGATGGTGGCGGCGGTGCCCGTGCCGAAGGCCTCGGCGAGCTTTCCGCGGGCGGAGGCCTCGGCGACCTCGGAGATGGCCACCGGGCGCTCCTCCACCTTCACCTTCCACTCGCGGAGCAGGGCGAGGACCGAGTCCCGGGTGACGCCGGCGAGCAGCGAGTCCTCGAGCGGCGGTGTGACCACCGTGTCGCCGATGCGGAAGAAGACGTTCATCGTCCCCGCCTCCTCGACGTTCCGGTGGTTCTGGTCGAGCCAGATGACCTGGTGGAAGCCGGCCTTCTTCGCCCGCTCGGCGGCGGCCATGCCGGCGACGTAGTTGGCTCCGGCCTTCGCGGCGCCGATGCCACCCCGGGCCGCGCGGACGTGCTCGGTCTCGACCCACAGCCGCAGCGGCGCGGGGTTCGGGCCGAAGTAGTTCCCCACTGGCGAGGTGAGGATGCAGAGGAGGTACTTCCGTGACGGACGGACGCCCAGGTAGGCCTCGGTGCCGATCATCGTCGGCCGGACGTAGAGCGCCGCGCCCGGCTCGGTGGGGACCCAGCTCGCGTCCTCGCGCACGATGGCGCGGAGGGCGGTGAGGAAGTCCGCCTCGGGGACCTCGGGCATGCACAGCCGCCGGGCCGAGGCGTTGAACCGCCGCACGTGCATGTCGGGCCGGAAGAGGAGGGGGCCGCGCTCGCCGGGGACGGCCTTCATGCCCTCGAACATGGCCTGGGCGTACTGGAGGGCGCTGGCCGCGGGGTCGATGGGGATGGGGCCGTGCGCCACGATGCGCGGGTTCTGCCAGCCGCGGCCGTCGTAGTCGGCGAGGAAGAGATGGTCGCTGTAGAAGCGCCCGAAGCCGAGGTCTCCGGCGGGGGGCCGGGGCTTCGGCTCTCGGGTGCGCGTCACCTGGATGTCGAACGGCATCGGCTCTCCTCGGGGGCGCCCTTCTGGGGAACGTCTCCGGCGCGGCCCATATACCGGTGCGGCGTGACGGAGGCCACCCCGGACCTGCAACCCGCCTGGTGGCAGGCGCGGCCCAAGCTGTGGACGGGACGGGGCGGCGGCGAGATGGCCCGGCCGCGGAGTGTCGTGGGGTGTTCTCCCCGTCCGGCGCCGGGGGCCGCGGGGGTGGCCATCCCGACCGGTCGGTCAGGGCAGGGTGAGGATCTCGGTCCCGTCGCGGGTGACGAGGAGGGTGTGCTCCATCTGGGCGGAGCGGAGTCCGTCGGCGGTGACGGCGGTCCAGCCGTCGTTCCAGTGCTTCACGCCCCAGCTGCCCTCGGTGAGCATGGGCTCGATGGTGAAGATCATCCCCTCCTCGAGGACGGTGGTGGCGGACGGGTCGTCGAAGTGGGGGATCTGCAGCTCGGTATGGAAGATCTCGCCGATGCCGTGGCCGCAGTAGTTGCGGACGACGCCGAAGCCGTTGGCGGCAGCGTGGGCGGCGATGGCCTGACCGATGGCGCGGACCTCGCGTCCAGGCCTGACGGCCTCGATGCCCTTCATCAGGGCCTCCTCGGTGACGCGGAGGAGCTTGCGCGCGGACTCGTCGACCTCGCCGACGGCGAAGGTGGCGGAGCAGTCGCCGTGCATGCCCTCGAGGAAGATGGTGACGTCGCAGTTGACGATGTCACCGGCCTCGAGCGGCCGGTCGTCGGGGATGCCGTGCACCACGACCTCGTTGACGCTGGTGCACATGCTCTTCTGGAAGCCGTGGTACCCGAGCGTGCTCGGGTAGCCGCCGCGGGCGAGGTACGCGGCGTGGGCGATGGCGTCGAGCGCGTCGGTGGTGACGCCGGGCGCGACTCTCCCGCCGACCTCCTGGAGCACCTGGGCGGCGGCGCGGCAGGCGCGGCGCATCCTGTCCAGCCGGGTGGTGGGATCACCGCGGGTGCCGCGTCCGGGACGGCCCGAGGGGACGTAGTCGGGACGAGCGATCTGGGTGGGGACGGTCCGCATCGGTGAGATGCGGCCGGGCTTCACCCGCTTGAGCCGTGGCGCCGGGGCACCCGAGCGCGCGTCGGCCTCGCGATGGCACTTCTTGTACTTGAGGCCGCTCCTGCACCAGCAGGGGTCGTTGGGGCCGGGGCGGGCGAGGGAGAGCTGGGGGTCGTTCACGGCAGACCCCCTCCTCTAATTCGTCGGGCTCACCGCCGCCAGAGGGCCGTCCGCTGGAGGACGGGGCGCCTCGGTGCGGGGCGCGGGCGGCCGCTTGCGCTGGAAGATGCGATCGTCCGGGCGGCCGACGAGGTAGGTGACGATGTCGCGCAGCTCGCTGTCGGTGAGGCGGTCCAGCGGGAAGGGGGGCATCTGCTTCGCGTCGTGGGGCGCGATCCACCGCACGCGGGTGACGAGGTAGTCCGGCTCGTAGAGGCCGATCTCCAGCGGCGGGCGCATGGCGCCGTCCCCGTGGCAGCGGCCGCAGAAGCGCTCGGTGAGGATCGCGCCGCGCTTGCCGTCCCCGCCGGTGGGCCGGTCGATGCCGGTCTTCCGTCCGAGGAGCATCGGCCGGTAGTCGAGCGGGGGAGACGCGTCGGGGGAGATGCGCTTCAGATAGGCGCCGAGGTCGGCGAGCTGGGTCGGGTCGCCCCCGCCGGGGCGGAGCATGAAGCGGCGGATGCACAGGTCGGTGGCGTCCTCGGGGGTGCTGGCAAAGCCGCGCCAGAACGATGCGCGGCGGGCGCTGTTCCAGAGCGTGCTGTTGGAGGAGGCGTGGCCCACCGAGTCGAGAGTGCCGCTCCGCTCGTCACGCCACGCGTGGCAGCTGTTGCACGCGAGGGCGTTCTGCTCTCCGCCTGCGGAGGGGTCGCGGAAGAGGCGCTCGCCGCGGCCCTCGGCAGAGGTGAGGGAGAACTCCCAGCTCGGGGCGCGGGGCTGGGCCCTGGGCTTGTCGGGGCGGCGGGCGACGTTGACCGCGAGCTCGACGCGGGGTGGGCGGCTGGTCGCGGGGGCGGCGGTCGCCGTGGCCGGCGGTGCGGCGAGGGCGGTGGGGGCAGCGCTGGAGGGCGGGTTGCCGCGGAAGGTGGCCTCGAAGCGGACGCGGGCGACGGTGCCGAGCTTGAGGAAGAGGCGCGCGGGCCGCGGGATTCCGTACTCGGTGAAGGGGACGTCGAAGCTGCCGGTCACCTGGAGGTTGCGGTGGCCGGCCTCCTCGGAGAGGAGCACCCAGATCGGGATGCGGACCGGCTGCTCCTTGCCGTGCAGAGAGAAGGTGCCGACGGCGTCGGCCTGTGCCTCGCGGCCAGGGACGAGGACGCCCTGGCTGGGGCGCTCGAGGCGGGTGAGGGTGAGGGTCGCCTCGGGGAAGCGATCAGTCTGGAAGAACTGGTCGCGCAGATCCTCGTCGCGCAGGGTGAGGCCGGTGGTGAAACCGGTGAGGGAGATGTGGATCTTCCCGGTGCCCTCGGCCCAGGTGGCCTCGTCGAAGCGAAGCTCGCCGCTGAGGGCGGAGCTGCTGCCCTCGATGGCGTCGAGGGGGGCCTCCACGCGGAACCGGGCGCGCCCCGTCCCCTTCTGGAGGGTCCAGGGTCTTGGCTCGGCGGCGGCCAGCCCGGGGACGACGAGGAGGAGGAGGAGCGAGGTCTTCCAGGTCATCGGACGTCCACGAGGACGCGGGTTCGAGTGAGTCGATCGACGAGGGTGGGCTTGCGGAGCGCGGCGGGGAGGACGCCGAGGAGGGCGATGGTGGCCCAGGCCGCGCCGCCGACTCCGAGGGGACCGTAGGCGAGGACGGGCCCGGAGTGGCTGATGAGGGAGTAGGCGAGGGCCAGGGCGGCGGTCCATCCCCACTGGAGGAGCGCGCGGACGCCCGCGCGGAGCGGAGGCACGTCGCCGTCGGCCTCGGTGCGGACGCGGAGGCGCATGAGCCACTGGCCGGGGGAGGCAGCGAGGAAGGCGATGCCGAGCCCGAGCCAGAGCGCGAAGCCCGCCGGGGCGGCCCAGGGGGCCTTCTCGAAGAAGAGGACGAAGAGGCCGGCGGCCGGGAGGACGTCGAGGAGTCCGGCGACGAGGCGGACGAGCGGAGTGGGAGCGACCTGAGGCTGCGGGGCGGCGTGGCGGACCTCCCGGGCGAGGTCCTGGTGCGACTGGAAGCGGGCCGCGGCGTCGGGGCGGAGGCAGCGGTCGACGATGGTGGCGAGGGCGCGGGGAACGTCGGGGCGGGCGCGGCGGACGGGGACGACGCCGGCCTGGATCTGCTGGAGGGCCTCGGCGGCGGTGCGGGCGCTGACGGGGGGAGAGCCGACGAGGAGGTGGAAGATGGTGGCGCCGAGCCCGTAGACGTCGGCCCGCTGATCGAGGGGCTCCCCGCGGAGCTGCTCGGGCGCCATGTACGGGAGGGTTCCCATGACGGAGCCGGCGACGCTGAGGCCGGCGATGCTGGCCAGGGGGCTGCGGACGAGGGTGTCGTGGTCCGAGGGGGCGTGGGTGGTGGTGACGAGGCCGAAGTCGGCGACGTGGGCGATGCCGTAGCGATCGAGGAGGACGTTGGCGGGCTTGAGGTCGCGGTGGACGATGCCGAGCCGGGCGGCCTCGACGAGGGCCTCGGCGATGCCGAGGAAGTGGGCGGCGACCTCGTTCCAGGGGAGGGGGCCCTGGCGGTCGACCGCGTCCTGGAGGGAGCCGCCGTCGACGAGCTGCATGGCCATGAACCAGACGCCGCGTTCCTCGCCGACGAAGTAGACCTGCACGACGTGGGGGTGGACGAGGTTGGCCTGGCTCTGGGCCTCGCGCTGGAAGCGGGCGAGGAAGGAGGAATCGCCGGCGAGCTCGGGGCGGAGGGTCTTGAGCGCGACGGGGCGGTTCAGGGAGGTGTCGAAGCCGAGGTAGACGGCGCCCATGCCGCCGGAGGCGATCTGTCGGTCGACGCGGAAGTGATGGAGGTAGGTGCCGGGGGCGAGCTCGGCGGGGACGAGGAGCTCGGTGGTGAGCGGCACGGGCGAGAGTGCCGTGGGCGGCACGGTCTCGCTCACTTCGCCTCCGGTTCGACGATGTCGGCGCGGGTGGAGGCGATGATCGCGAGGAGCTCCTGGGTCTCGCGCTCGGGGACGGCGTGGGTCTTGAGTGCGGCGACGAGGTCCTCGCCCATGGCGTCGAACTCGGCGGCGCGGACGTGCATGGGGGCGTGGAGGGGCTTCATGGCGCGCCCGGCGTAGGCGCAGGGGCCTCCGGAGGCGGCGCAGATCTGATCGGTGAGGTGGCTCTGGAGGAGGTCCAGGTCGACGAACATGAAGCGCACGTTGATCCGCTTGTCGCGCCCGATGTTCCCGACGAAGGTGTGGACGACGGAGTCGATGCCGGGGCGCCGGCCGAGACGTTCGTAGAGGCTCGGGCCGCCGGCGCTGGACGAGGAGGAGGAGGAGCCGGACGCGGAGGTGCTGCGGCTGGCCTCGGAGCCCGAGGCGCACGCGACGAGGAGGGCGAGGAGCGGCGTCCAGCGGCGCATGAGGAGAAGGAGGAAGCCTAGCACGCGGGGCTCCCCGCTCCGTACGGAGGACGGGGGAGGCTGGATGTCGAGGTGGCCCGGCGCCCCGTGTCGGACACGTCCTACCGGGCCCGAAGGACAGGACTGGCGGCCCGTGCCTCCGTCACCCGAGCGGTCGCTCAGCTCACCCGTCGCAGCGCCGGAACCGCCCTCACCGGCCGGTGCTTCGCATCCCACTTGTCCCGGAGCGCAAGGAACGGCTCCTCGATCAGGATGAAGGTGACGGCGGCGACCAGCGCGGAGCTCAGGACCGCCACGAGGAACGCCACCGCCGCCAGCAGCCACCCCGACCCGACGATCGGCACCAGCGCACGCGTCAGCCGGGGCAGCAGTCTGGGGAGCACCTCGAAGTGATTGAGGTACATCCCGTACGACAGCCTCGAGAGGATGTGAAACCCGCGCCAGGCGGTGAGCTGTCGGACCCGCGGCCCGGCCCTGAGCCCCAGCGCCACCATCCCTCCGTAGACCAGCCCGAGCCCGCTGAAGCTGAACAGCGGAGCGTCGATCGCCCGGAGCGCGAATCCGGCGACGATGGCGACCAGGGGCCAGCGCCACGGATGCGGGTGCTCGGGGGAGAGCGTCTCCGGCCGCCTCACCGACGCCCACGCGAGGAACAGTCCGACGAGCAGACCGTCACAATGGGTGTGAATGGGTCCGTAGATCTGCTCGAGACCCGCCTCACCGCTGCCGTGCAGCGTCACCGCGCGAACCACCGGCATCAGCGCGAGGAGCACGAGGGGAACCCACGCCTGTCCCCTGGGCCCGAAGGTCCGCTGGACGCCGAGGAGGAGCAGCGGGACGACGAGGTAGAACTGCTCCTCGGTGGAGAGCGACCATCCGCCGCTCACCTGTCCCTGGACGTAGTTGGACAGGAACGTGAGGTCCGGCCAGATCCCGTGCCACTTCCCGAGGGCGAGCGCGAGGAACGTGACCCAGGCGAAGTACAGCGGCCAGATCCTCATCCCTCGTCGAAAGAGGAACCGCGGCACGTTCACCGTGTCACTGCGTTGCAGCTCCCGCTGGAGCTGCCGTCCGATGAGGAAGCCGGAGAGGACGAAGAACAGGTCGACGCCGGTCCAGCCGTACCGGAAGAGCGTGAACCCCCAGACCGAGGACGGGGCCAGCTCGGCGCCGCCGACGGCGAGGTGATTGCCGATCACCAGGACGATGGCGGCGGTCCGGAGCGCGTCGAGGGACGGAAAGGTGCCGGGTGGCGGGACGACGAGTGACCGGAACGCCCGCCCCGGCCACCGTTCCCCCTGCCCTCCGCTGAAGCTCTCTTCCACGCCTGCCGGCGAAGGTGGGTGGCCCGGTCCGGCGGCGCAATGCCGGGGCCGGCGATGCCGGGTCTTCGTCGGATCCCGGACGGAGCAGCCGCCCGGGATCCTGGACGACGTCAGGCGAGGTCGAAGAGGAGGACCTCGGAGGGCTCGGCGCCGGTCAGGCTGACCGACTGCTCGTCGGAGAGGGCCGCGCCGTCACCCGCCGACAGGACGATGTCGCCGAGGCGGACCTGTCCGCGCGCCACCTGCACCCAGGCGTGGCGGCCGGGGGCGAGGGCGTGGGTCACCGTCTGCCCCTTGCCGAGCAGCGTGGAGTACACGCGTGCGTCCTGGTGGATGGTCACGCTGCCGTCCGCGGCGTCCGGCGAGGCGATGAGGCGGAGCTGCCCCTGCCGCTGCTCGGGCGGGAAGTACTTCTGCTCGTATCCGGGCGCGATGCCCCGGCGCCCGGGGAGGAGCCAGATCTGGAGGAAGTGCACCGGCTCCGTCCGGGAGGCGTTGAACTCGCTGTGCATCACGCCGGTGCCGGCGCTCATCCGCTGGACGTCACCGGGCTTGAGGACGCCGCCGCCGCCGGTGGAGTCCTTGTGGGCGAGGCCACCCTCGAGCACGTAGGAGAGGATCTCCATGTCCCGGTGGCCGTGGGTGCCGAAGCCCTGGGCGGGCTGGACTCGGTCCTCGTTGATTACCCGCAGCGCCCGGAACCCCATGGCCTCGGGGTCGTGGTAGTCGGCGAAGGAGAAGGTGTGGTGGCTGTCGAGCCAGCCGTGGTCGGCGTGGCCCCGCTCGTTGCTCTTGCGAACCTGGATCATGGCAAGAGGGACTTAACCCAGCCGTGGAAGAAGGCTCGTCGCTGGCCGGGCAACGGTCCGTCCCGTGGCGAGCAACAGGCCCTCCTTTGGTTATGGTGTGCCCCCCCGTGCTCCGGACCCTCTCCGCCACCCGCTACGTGACGCCCCTCCGCGAGGGCGGGAGCCTGCCCGCGATCGTCGAGGCCGACGACGACGGGCTGTACGTGGTGAAGTTCCGGGGCGCCGGACAGGGTGCGCGGGCGCTGGTGGCGGAGGTACTGGCGGGTGAGATCGGCCGGGCGCTGGGGTTGCCGGTGCCGGCGCTGGCCCTCGTCACGCTGGACGCTGACATCGGACGGACCGAGCCGGACGGGGAGATCCGGGATCTCCTCAAGGCCAGCGTGGGGCTCAACCTCGGGGTGGACTATCTGCCCGGAGCGCTGGGGTACGATCCGGCCGCGTCCACCCCGCCGCCCGCGGAGCTCGCCGCGGACATCGTCTGGTTCGACGCGCTGGTGCTCAACGTGGACCGCACGCCGCGGAACCCCAACCTGCTCGAGTGGCATCGACGCCTCTACTGCATCGACCACGGGGCAAGCCTCTACGTGCACCACGACTGGGCCGGGGCGCCTGCCCGCGCGGCATCGGCGTTTCCGCAGATCCGGGACCACGTCCTGCTCCCGGTGGCAGGAGAGATCCGCGCCGCCGGAGAACGCCTCCGGCCGAAGCTCCCCGCGTCCGTGTTCCGCACGCTGGCCGACGCGCTGCCCGAGGCCTGGCTGCCGGAGGACGCGCACCTGGGGGGAGCGCGCGCCCAGCGACACGCGTACGTCGAGTGGCTGAGTCGCCGGCTGGAGAGCGCCGAGCTGTTCGAGGAGGAGGCCGACCGTGCCCGCACCCTGCGCGTTTGACTACGCCCTGGTCCGGGTGGTGCCACGGGTGGAGCGCGGCGAGTTCCTGAACACCGGGGTCATCGTCTGGTGCCTGGCGCAGGACTACCTCGCGGCGAGGGTGGCGCTGGACGTGAGCCGGCTGCGGGCGCTGGACCCGACTGCGGACATCGAGGCGATCTCCGCGCACCTGGCGGCGGTGCCGCGGATCTGCGCCGGGGACCCCTCGGCAGGGCCGGTGGCGCAGCTGCCGCCGAAGGAGCGCTTCCACTGGCTGGTGGCGCCGCGGAGCACCGTCATCCAGACGTCGCCGGTGCACGCCGGGCGGGCCGAGGTCCCGGAGGCAGCGCTGGCGCGTCTCTTCAAGACGCTGGTGGAGTGGGGGACGTGAGGATCTTCCTGCTCTCCCCCGCGCGCTGCGACGGCGTGCGGATGATGATGCTCCGGCGGAAGGCGGCGCAGTTCGCGCTGGCGCTCCAGCTGCGCTCGGAGACCGGCGCGACGCTGGGCGACGTGTTCACCTTCACCAGCGGCCTCTACTTCCGCGGAAAGCTGACCTACGCGCGGGCGTTCGGCGCGTCCTGGGTCATCACGCCCGGGGCGGGGCTGGTCGAGCCGGAGCGGCGCATCCGCCCACGGGACCTCGACGCCTGGGCCAAGGTGCGCGTCGACCTCGACGACCGCCGCTACCGCAGGCCGCTGGAGCGAGATGCGCGCGCGCTGGCGGGCCGATTCCCCGACGCCGAGGTGGTGCTGCTGGGGAGCATCGCGAGCGACAAGTACGTGGACCTCCTGCTCGACGTCTTCGAGCAACGGCTCCTCTTCCCGGTGGACTTCGTCGGCCGAGGGGACATGAGCCGCGGCGGCCTGCTGCTCCGCTCGGCACGGGCGGGAACGGAGCTGCGCTACGGCCCGGTGCACGGGGCCGTGCGACACGGCCCGCGTCCGCCGCGACTGCCGAAGCTGCCGAGAGTGCCGGGACTCAGGGCCGGCTGAGGACTCCCCGCGAAGCGAGAGCTGGATGCCGGAGCTCCCGTGGGAGGGCCGTCCGAGCAGGTCCGCGCTAGACTGACGACGCCGCTCAGGAAGCGTCGGGGCGTGGGTCGGGAGGAGCAAGACATGGAGCTGCCTGTCTCGCGGCGTCTCGTCGTCCTGTTCGGTCTGCTCGGGCTGCTGGGGTGTGGCTCCTCGGATGGGGGCGCGCCCGATGGTGGAGCGCCGGGGGCGCCGTCCATCGATTCCTTCACTGCGACGCCATCGACGATCCAGAGCGGGGCGTCCAGCACGCTGGCCTGGACCGTCCGGAACGCGACCAGCATCAGCCTCGACGGCACGGCCGTCACCGGGTCGTCCTCCGTGGTCAGTCCCACCGCGACCAAGACCTACACCCTGTCTGCGAGCAACTCCGCCGGCACCGTGACGGCGACCGCCACGGTGACAGTGTCTGCGGCCTCGACCGTCCCCACCGACCCGATTGCGTTCACCCCGGACACCGTCTTCACGCTCGACAGCGGAACGACCAACTGGATCGTGGTGCCCGGTGCCTATGACTCGAGTCACCAGACGCCGATCTCGCTCTTCGTCTGGTTACACGGCTGCGGCGGGGAGAGCAGCGGAGACATCTACAACGTGTCCCCGGGCGGAGCGGGGCAAACCTGGATCAGCCTCACCGTCGGCGGTCGAGAGATGGACTGCTGGGACCCGAACTCGGACTCGCCGAAGGTCCTGGCGGCCATCGCGGATCTCAAGACGCACTTCAACATCGACCCGAAGCGGGTGGTGCTCGGAGGCTATTCCTCCGGAGGTGACCTCGGGTACCGGCTGGCCTTCTACAATGCCCTCGACTTCGCAGGGATCCTCGCCGAGAACACCTCGCCGTTCCGGGACACCGGCTCGAGCGCGACACAGTCCATCGCCGCGGCAGGCTGGAAGTTCCACGTCGCTCACCTGGCTCACCTGCAGGATGAGACGTACGCGATCGCCGGCGTCCGGGACGAGCTGGCGCAGCTGACCGCAGCCGGGTTCCCGGTCACGAGCATCGAGCGCGACGGGACGCACTACGACGACCCGGGCGCCGTGGTGAACGGGAATCCGGTGCCGGGGACCGTGGCCGATCTCCAGTCGCTCCTCTTGCCGTTCCTGTCGGCCGGCTGGACCGCGCCGTGAGGTGAGCGGAGCGCGTGGCACCCGACCATTCGCGCCGGGTCACGCGCCGGCGAGCGCACGGACGAGCCCGACCGCGCCCCCGGCGAGCACGACATACGCGACGTTGACGCGCCTCCCGCCGACGACCAGCACCCCGAAGGCAACCACGCCGAGCACCAGCGTGACCCAGTCGAGCCGGCCGGCGTGAAACACGGTCGCCCGGGCCAGCGCCAGCGACACCGCCGCCATCAGCGCGAGGACGCCCGCGGTCACGCCCTCGAGGAACGGCTGCACTCCCGGCCAGGCGGTGATCCGCTCGAGGTACGGTGCCCCCGCCAGCACGAGGACGAACGATGGGAGGAAGAGCCAGAATCCGGCGCACAGCGCCGACGCGAGCCCGACCCCGAGAGAGTGTCCCGCCAGGTAGCCGATGAACACGCCGATGCTGATCAGCGGGCCCGGCGTCGTCTCGCCCAGCGCGAGCGCATCCACCATCTGCGGGTCGGTGATCCAGGCCGAGTGGAGGACGGCGCCCTCGCGGAGCAGCGGGAGCACCGCGTACGCACCTCCGAACGAAACGAGGCCGACCTTGAGGAAGAACAGCGACACGTCGCGGAGCCGCTCGAGCGCCGGAGCCGCGGCCTCGGCCGGACGGGAGAGCATCACCGCGAGCAGCGCCGCGCCGCCGAGCCCGCGGACCCTCCAGCGGAGGATCGAGGCCGCCCCGCAACCGAGGAGCAGTGGCACGAAGCCGACGTGGAGCAACGCCGACGCGCCGAACGCCAGCACCGCAAGCACCTTCTGGAACGTGGTCCGGAGCGCCGCCTTGCTCAGGCGCAGCATCGCCGCGGCGAGCAGGGCCAGCGCGACCGGACGGAACCCCGACAGCACACCGAGGAGCTCGGGCCGTGAGCCGTACCGGACGTAGATCGCCGCGAGGGCGGCGAGGGTGAGGATCCCGGGCGAGATGAAAAGAACCCCGGCGAGCACGCCCCCGAGCACGCCGAGCACACGCCACCCGATGAGGATCGCCATCTGCGACGCCTCGGGGCCCGGCAGGACGTGCACGAAGTTGAGGGCGCGGACGAAGTCGGGGTCCTCCAGCCAGTGACGCCGCTCGACGCACTCGTCGTGCATCAGTCCGAGCTGAGCGACCGGTCCCCCGAAGGCCAGCCAGCCGATCCGGAAGAACACCCGGATCAGCTCGGAGAGACTGACATTTGGAGCAGGCATGCCGGCGGCCGGACCATCGCTCGTTTCACGGCGAGCGTGTCAATCCCTTGCGACACCCTGGTGGCGTTCACACCCTGGGGCCTCACGGGAGGACGCATGACGTCTCGCAAACACTGGTGGCTCCTCGTCCCGCTTGCGGCCGCGCTCGGCTGTGCGGGCTCTCAGAAGGAGCAGAAGGTCACGAAGGCGGGTGGCGACTCCACCCTGGTCGACGAGGGTCCTGCCTCGGCCAGCGCACAGGGCGCCGGCGCAGCAGGAGCGGCCGCCGGAGCCGCGGCTGCTGGACAGCCCGGGAATGCTCAGCTCGTTCCCTTTCAGGGCGCGAACGGCTTCACGGTGCTGATGCCGCCGAATCCGGAGAAGAACGAGCGCACCCAGGACACGCCGGGTGGCCCGGTGCAGGTCCACATCGCGCAGGCCCAGGATCCCGCCGGCAAGTACATGTCGAGCCTGAGCGAGTTCCCGAAGGGCAGCCTGGACAAGGTGAAGACGAAGGACCTGCTCGACTCGCTCCAGCAGGCCACGGTCCAGTCGATGGGTGGGACTCTGGTGAACAGCCAGGACGTCCAGGCCGGTGGGCTCGCGGGCCGCGAGTTCAGCGCGACCGATCCTCAGGGCAGCGAGGTGACCGCGCGCGTGTTCGTCGGCGACTCGCGCGTCTACACCCTCGCCGGAACGTACCCCAAGGGTCAGATTCCCCCGTCGATCCAGCAATTCCTCGGCTCGTTCCAGCCGCCGGCCGGCACCGCGGTGGGTGGTAGCGGTGCGCCCGAGAGCGCGGCCCAGGCGAGCGGGGACCTGAACAACACCGGCGCGGACACCTCGGACACGGTCAGCTCGACTTCCTCGTCCGACTCGAGCGTGACGAGCGTTCCGGCCGACTCGTCGACCAAGGCGAAGAAGAAGAAGAGCCGGCGCAGCACCACCTCCGACTCGACCGTCCAGTCGACCGACAGCGCCGCAGGCAGCCGCTAGCCGGAACGGGAGCAGCATCGACGGCCCCGCGGATCCTCCGTGGGGCCGTTCCCGTTGCGGGTCAGGTGGGCGCGGACCACTCCCCGCCGGAAGGGCGCAGGAGCAGCTCGTGCGTCCAGGCGTCTGCACTCTGCGCGTGGAGGAACGCGCACGCCTCTGCGATCGCCTCGGGCGAGATGAGCCGCTCGGAGGCGAGGCCCGCGGCACGCGTCCGCTCCGAGGCGATGGGACCGTCGACCGGAACGTACGCGACGTGGACGCCGCGGCTCCGCCACTCGCGCGCCGCGACCTGGACCAGGGCGCGCAGCGCATGCTGCGCGGCCCCGAGCGCGGCGAATCCCTCCTTCGTGCGGACCCCGGAGGAGGTGCCGATCTGGAGGAAGGAGCCGCGTCCGCGGGCGAGCATCGCCGGCCCCACCGCGCGGAGCAGGTTCCACGTTCCCTGCGGATACGCGGCGAGCGACTGCGCCAGCTCGGCGGACGGAATCTCCACCAGCGGGAGCGAGCCGAAGCGGCCACCCATCGTCTGCGCGGCGACGACCAGGTCGGGGGAATCCTCGGCGAAGCGGGTCAGCGTCTCCGGGGCCTGGAGATCGCAGATCGCCGCGACACCCTGGCCGCCCGCGGCGGTCACGTCCCGGGCGAGCGCCTCGACGTCCGCGGAGGTCCGTGACGCGCAGAGCACTCGCCAGCCTTTCCGCGCGAAGTGAAGAGCGATCGTGCGTCCGAGCTTGCGGACGCCGACGATGAGCAGCGTCTCCGGCACGGGTGGCTCAGCGCAGGGAATCGCGCAGGCTCTTCAGCCGGCTCAGCGCGTCGTCCACCAGCTTCTTCGAGGACTCGGTGGCCTGCTCGGCGGCGCGCTCGACCTTGAAGAGCTCGGGCTCGAGCTTCGCCCACTGGTCCTTGGCGTCCATGCCGGCGAGGTGGAGCTTGACCTTGACCTCGTCGCGCAAGGTCCTCAACAGATCCACGCCCTTCTTCATCTCGGCCTTCAGATCGAGCTCGTTGGCCATGGCTGGAGCCTCCTCGGTTGAGTCATAACCGCCGCCGAGAGGAAGTCCATGCCCTTGCAGCAGCGGTCCGACGGCATCCTTCTGGTGATCGATCCCCGTCCTCGTGATCTCGGTGGCTTCACCGTGCGCCGGCTGCTCCCGGCCGCAGGAAACCGGATGGTCGGGCCGTTCATCTTCCTCGACCACATGGGCCCGGCGGCGATGGAGCAGGGCAAGGGCATGGACGTCCGTCCTCACCCGCACATCGCGCTGGCCACGGTGACCTACCTCTTCGAGGGCGAGATCATCCACCGCGACACCCTGGGCAGCGAGCGCGCCATCCACGCGGGCGACGTGAACTGGATGCTCGCCGGACGGGGCATCGCGCACTCCGAGCGGAGCAGCACGGAGGAGCGCGCCCGGGGCGTGCGGCTGCACGGCATCCAGAGCTGGGTCGCGCTGCCCACCGCGCACGAGGAGGACGCGCCCGCCTTCGCGCACCATCCGGCGCGCACCCTGCCGAGGCTCACGCGGGACGGCGCGCAGCTCACGGTGATCGCGGGAACGGCCTACGGAGCGGAGTCGCCGGTCGGGGTGCTCTCGCCCACGCTCTACGTCGAGGCGCGCCTCGCGGCGGGGGCGCGGCTGACCGTCGACCAGGGGCATGCACAGCGGGCGGTGCACGTCGCCGAGGGCGCGGTACGGATCGGCGAGCGGCGCATCGGCCCCGGGGTGATGGCGGTCCTGCGCCCGGGGGCGGAGGTCGCCCTCGAGGCGGAGGAGCCGGCGCGGGTGATGCTGCTCGGTGGCGCGCCGCTCGACGGCGACCGGCACATCTGGTGGAACTTCGTCTCCAGCTCGAAGGAGCGCATCGAGCGGGCGAAGGACGACTGGCGCCACGGCCGCTTCGGCAAGGTCCCGGGCGACGAGACCGAGTTCATTCCTTTGCCCGAATCCTGACGCCGGTCAGCGCGGGCGACTGAAGTCCATCACCCAGTTCGTCTCCCACGTCTCGCCGTCGAGGGAGAAGGCCTGCTCCCAGTGCGCCCGGCCGCCGTCGCGACGCTCCCAGAGAAAACGGACCCGCACCGCCCGGCCACCCTCGACGTCCTCGCCGAAGAAGAAGCCACGATCCCCGCTGAACCCGCCGTGGACCGGTGGGGCGAGCACGGCGCGGCGGGTGTCCGTCCAGTAGATCGCCCAGCGGCGCTGCTGGACGTCGAAGAGGCGGACGGTCATCCCGCTGAACCCGCGGGTGGGGAAGTCGATCTCGTCCACGTTGACCAGCCCGCCCAGCCGGCGCTCGAGGCGGCAGTGACCCGGGAACTCCTCCCAGACGTGGTCCCCGGTCAGGCGGCTGCGGAGGTAGCGGTTGAGGACCACCCACTCCCCGTCGAGGAAATCGAAGTCGTGCACGTCGCCGGTCGGAAGCTCCATGGCGGTCACCAGAGCGCCGAGCGCGGCGTCGCGCGGAGAACCCGCTGCTCCGGAGCGCGGGCGAGCCTTCGCCGGAGAGCGGGGACGACCTCCTCGGCCCAGGCGAGGTCCGCGGACAGCAGCGCCAGGTGCCGCCGCAGCGCCCCCTCGTCTGCAAGCGTGGAGAGGCACACCACCACATCGGCGTCCTCGCGAATGGGGAGGCGCGGATAGTCGTTCACCGCGCGCTTCGTCTCGAGCCAGGTCAGCACCGGCGCGCCGGTGCCCTCCAGGGCGGGCTCCACGTGCTCGAGGCAGAAGTCGAGGAGGTCGCTCGCCCCTGGCGCCCGGTGGAAGATGCGGAGCAGGAGACGAGCCGTCTCCCGCGTGCCCGGCGAGGGCCGGGTGCGCCGCGGAAACCCGCTGCCGGGACGAGCGGGGCGGAGCAGCAGAACGTCGTCCGAGTCGATCATCGTGGCGTTCGCGGCATCGCGGTGCGCGGCCCAGACCGGGCCGCCGTAGAAGCTCGCCAACGCGGTGCGCCGGGCGTCCATGTCGGCGAAGCCGCGGAACCAGACGAAGTGGTCCGGCCGGTCCAGGTCCTCGAACTGGCCGAGGACCCGGATGCCGGCGGCCTCCTGCGGCTCGATGAACTCCCGCTCGAAGAGGGAGACCAGCGTCTCCCGCTGACCGGGGTGAAGTGTGTACTGGCGGAGCTCGACGACGGAACAGGGCACCATCTACGGGACCCTGCTCGCTTCTGGTATTCTACTCCAGGCCAGATGAGGACCGTCGGAGCAGACCAGAAACGAACGCTCGCCAGCCTGCTTCTCCGGGTGGACCGGAAGACGTCCGCGCCACTGCACGCGCAGATCGACCAGGCGCTGCGCGCACGGATCCTCGCCGGCGCCGTCCGTCCGGGGACGCGGCTGCCCTCGTCGCGGAGCCTGGCCGCGGAGCTGGGGGTGGCGCGGACCACGGTGCTCCAGGCGCTGGAGGCCCTTCAGGCGGAGGGGTACCTCGTCGCCGCGCCCCGCTCGGGCGTTCGCGTGGCGCCCGAGCTTCCCGAGGAGGGATTCACCCCGGCGCCGGTGGGGACCGGCCGGACCTCGTCCCCGCCGCGGCTGTCGATCGCCGCCCGGACGCTGGCCGCGCTCGGGACCGGCGCGCCGCGGCTCGGCTCGGCGCCGCGCCCCTTCCGCCCGGGGCTGCCGGCGCTGGACCTGTTCCCGACCGCGCTCTGGTCGCGGCTGGTGAGCAGGGCACAATCCCGGGCGAGCGCGCGGATGCTGGAGGGAGGAGATCCGGCCGGGCACGCCGGGCTGCGCCGCTCGATCGCGGATCACGTCGTGGCGGCACGCGGGGTCCGCTGCACTCCGGAGCAAGTCTTCGTGACCGGGGGGACGCAGCAGGCGTTCGAGGAGGTGCTGCGCCTGGTGGTGGACCCGGGCGAGTCCGTCTGGCTGGAGGATCCGGGGTACCTCGGTGCGCAGCGGGCCGTGCTCGGAGGCGCGGCCCGGCCGGTGGCGGTGCCGGTGGACGACGACGGGCTGGACGTCGAGGCGGGGATCCGCCGCGCGCCCCGTGCGCGGCTGGTCATCCTCGCGCCGTCGCACCAGTACCCGCTGGGCGTGACGCTCTCGCTCGGCCGCCGGATGGCGCTGCTCCGCTGGGCCGCCTCCGCCCGGGCGATGGTGCTCGAGGACGACTACGACAGCGAGTTCCGTCACCGGGGCCGGCCGCTGACCGCGCTCCAGGGGCTCGACGAGGCGGGGCGCGTCCTCTACGTCGGGACCTTCAGCAAGACGATGTTCCCCGGCCTGCGCGTCGGGTACGTGGTGGTGCCGCCGACGATGGTGGACGTGTTCGGCGCGGCGCGGGCCTCGCTGTTCGCTCCCGCCTCGGCGCTGGAGCAGGCGGCGCTGGCCACCTTCATGGACGAGGGCCACTTCGCCCGGCACCTGCGCCGCATGCGCGGGGTGTACCGCGAGCGGGCGGAGGCGCTGCTCGAGGCCTTGCGCTCCCGGTGCGCGGGGGTGCTCGAGCCGAAGCCGTGCGACACGGGGATGCAGCTGTGCGCGATGCTTCCCCGCGGCGTCTCCGACGTGGAGGTGCGGGACCGTGCGGCCCGGGTGGGGATCGAGGTCGCACCGCTCTCGGACTACCGGCTCGGCCGAGGGGGACGGGGCGGCCTGGTGTTCGGCTTCGGCGCCATCCGGCCAGCGGCGATCCGGGCCGGCGTCGAGAGCCTGGAGCGCGCGCTCGAGCCGGCCTGAAGGGACCCGGTCAGGAAGGGACGGTGGCCCGCGCCTCGTTGCAGTCCTCGCATCCCTCGGCGGCGGGGTGGAGGAAGAGGAGCGGCTCGAGGAGGAGTCGCTTCACCGCGAGCGGCACGACGTCGCGGCTGCGGAAGAGCCGGGCGTACGCGTTCCCGACGGGCCCTTCGGCCTGGAGGCCGGCCGACCGCAACCATCCGTCCGCGAGCTCGAAGCGCCGGCAGCAGTGGTCGTTCTCTCCGTACTCCACCCGCGCCGGCACGCCGTCCCGCAGCTCGGTGAAGGCGTGCGGGACCCGATAGGGAACGTCCGCCAGCAGCTCGGCAAGGTGGAGCGTGGTGTTCGCGTCGTGGCCCACGCCGAGGAGCAGCACCCGGCCGTCGAGCGCGTGCACGCGGCCCACCGGGCTCTCCGGGGCGTGCGGAGGGAGGGTCAGCGGCGCGGAGACGATGGCCTCGGCGCGGGGACCTCGCGCGGCGAACGCGAACGCGTGCGTGCTCCGCCTGACGCCCGGCATCCGCCAGAACGTGTCGGCGAGGACTCCGAGGTCCGTGGACGCGGGCGTGCTGCGGGCGTCGAACGGCACGTCGTCCCGTCCGGTCCACGAGGGCATCACCAGCGTCCCCTCCGGGCCGAGGGCCTCGAGGAGCGAGTGGATGACTCCCTCCGGGCCACCCTCCACCGGGCGGAGCGCACGGAACGACGCATGGACGAGCAGCACCTGTCCCGGCGCGACGCCGAGTGTCCGCAGCTGCCCGACCGCTTTGGTCCGGAGGACGTGCATCGATGGCGATCCAACAGGTGGGGAAGACGCTTGCAACTCCGGGCCCGCCTTGCGCTTTGCCGGGTGTCGTACACACTCCCGAGACATGGCACGCAGACGACTCGAGGGACTCAGGGTGGCGGTTCTGGCGGCGGACGGCTTCGAGCAGGTCGAGCTGATCCGGCCGCTGAAGCACCTCCTCCGGCACGGCGCCGTCGTGGACATCGTCTCGCTGCACCGAGGAAGGATCCGCGGCATCAACCTCCTCGCTCCCGGCATCAAGCTCCGGGTGAATCGGACGGTCGACCAGGTCAGCGCGAGGGACTACGACGCGCTCTACATCCCCGGCGGCTTCGTCAATCCGGACTTCCTGCGCCAGAGCGCCAAGGCGAAGATGCTGGTGACGGCCTTCGACGTGGCCGGCAAGCCCATCGCCACGCTCTGCCACGGGCCTTGGGTGCTGGTGTCGGCGGGCCTGGTGCGCGACCGGAAGCTCGCGGCGTGGCCGGGCATCCAGGACGACATCCGGAACGCGGGCGGCATCTGGCTCGACGAGCCGCTGGTGCGGGACGGGAACTGGGTCTCCAGCCGCTCGCCGCTCGACCTCCTCCAGTTCGAGCGCGGGATGACCGAGCTGTTCGAGGAGGCCCCGCGGCGGCTCGCACGCCGTGCGCGGCCGAGGAGGTTCGCGCAGTACCGGCCGCGATCGGCGCTCGCCTTCCTGCTCGGGGTGGGGCTGGAAATCGCGCTGCGCCGTCGGCTGCTCGTCGCCTGACGCGGCGGGGCTCGGCCGCTACACTCGTCGGGCCATGCCGGAACCGACCACCCTCGACAGTACGCTGCTGGAGAAGCACCGCCCGGCGCTCACCGGGCACTGCTACAGGATGCTCGGCTCGCCCGAGGAGGCGGACGACGCGGTGCAGGAGACGCTCGTCCGGGCCTGGCGGAACCTGGACCGGTTCGAGCAGCGCTCGTCGATCAAGACCTGGCTGTACAGCATCGCGACCCGGGTCTGCCTGGACGCGCTCGCCGACCGCGCGCGCCGGGTGCGGCCGATGGAGCTCGTGTCGGTGGGGACGGTGCACGACGAGCTGTCCACCCGCCCGGCGGCGGAGTTCATCGAGCCCGTCCCCGAGTCCGAGGTGCTGCCCGACGACGCCAGCCCCGCCGAGCGGGCCATCCTCCGGCAGAGCATCCGGCTGGCGTTCATGGCGGCGCTCCAGAATTTGCCTCCGCGGCAGCGAGCGGCGCTGCTCCTGATGGAGGTGCTGGGGTGCTCCGCTGCGGAGGTCGCGGCGACGCTGGACATGTCGGTGCCGGCGGTGAACAGCGCGATCCAGCGGGCCCGGGCGACGCTCGAGATGCGGCAGCTCCAGGAGGACGCGGTCGCCGCAGGGACCGACGACCCCGAGCTGGTCCAGCACTACGTCGACGCCTTCGAGCGCTACGACATGGACGCGCTCACCCGGCTCCTCCACCAGGACGTCGTCATGTCCATGCCGCCGTACGCGTTCTGGCTACGGGGGACCGAGGCGGTCCAGAGCTGGCTGGTCGGACGAGGAAATGGGTGCCGCGGCTCGCGGCTGGTGCCCATCGCGGCGAACGGCGCGCCGTCCTTCGGCCAGTTCCGGTCCAGCGGGCCCGGGAAGGGCTTTCACGCGTGGGGTCTGGTGGTGCTGGAGATCGACGCCGGCCGGGTGACGGGCATCAACACGTTCCTCGACACGGCACGGCTCTTCCCGCGCTTCGGTCTGCCGCTGACCCTGCCGGCGTAGCTGGCTTCCCCGAGCGCCGCGACGGGGGCAGGGCGGTGCCCGGGATTCCTCCGTGTGCTCCGGCGCTTGCGGGCGATGCGCCCCGGTCTGTCCGGGAGCTTTCGCAATCTGCCAACAGATGTTGATCCGTTGCGGAACGCGGCCATACCGTCGCCGCTTTTCACCGCGCAGGGGGTCGATCATGCGGAGGTCGCTGCTGACGGTTCTGACGTTCGGGGGGGTCGTTCTCGGAGGGTGTGGCGTCGCACCGGAGCAGGCCGGTGCCCGATCATCGGGGTCGGCAGTGTCGACGACGTCCAGCGCCCTGGCCACGCACGGGAAGCTCAACGGGATCACCCGGTGCGGGACCCACGACGTCGACGAGGCAGCGAAGGCGACCATCGACCGGGAGGTGTCGGCGACGCGGGCTGCGCGCTCGGCCACCGCGGCGCGAGCGGCGAACGCTCGACGGGACGCGATCCGGGTGCCGGTGCATTTTCACTTCATCCTCACCAGCAGCGGCCAGGGCGACACGAGCGCGCTGGCCCAGGCACAGATCGACGTGCTCAACGGGGCCTACGCCCGGGCCAACGTGAAGTTCCACCTCGCGAGCCTGGAGAAGGTCGTGAACGACGCGTGGTTCGAGGCCAACATCGATTCGCCCGAGGAGGCGGCGATGAAGAACGCGCTTCGCCGCGGCGACGCGCACGCGCTGAACATCTACACCGGCGTGAACGACGGCTCGCTGCTGGGCTGGGCGACCTTCCCGAAGTCCTACAAGAAGAACCCCAAGGACGACGGAGTGGTCCTGGCGTTCGACTCGCTTCCCGGTGGCGGGCTGGAGTTCCCGGTCGACCCCGACGTGGGCGAGCCGGACAACTTCATCACCTACGACGAGGGCGACACCGGGACGCACGAGGTCGGGCACTGGATGGGCCTGTTCCACACCTTCGAGGGCGGCTGCGCCAAGAACGGTGACCGCATCGACGACACCCCGGCCGAGGCCGAGCCGCAGTTCCTCTGCGTGCCCCGCGACAGCTGCACGGGGAAGAAGTTCCCCGGCTTCGATCCGATCAACAACTTCATGGACTACGTGGACGACGTCTGCATGTTCGAGTTCACGACCGATCAGGAAGACCGGGTCCGGGATCAGTGGGAGACCTACCGCGGCTGAGCGCTCCGGCTCGGCGGGCCTGACGGAGCACGGCCTCGAACGCTCGGGGTCGTGAGGGCGGTGATGCGGCACCGATGAGTCCGGGCCCCCCGGGCCGTCAGACGGGCAGACACCCCTTCCGGAGCCCGCCATGACCGCCATCGCCCTCGACGTCCCCGCATCGACCCCTCGTACCGTCTCGCCCGGCCGGGCGCGCCTGTGGACCGGCCGCGTCCTCAGCGCGCTGGTGACCGCCTTCCTGCTCTTCGACGTCTCGCTGAAGCTCCTGCACCCGCCGATGGTGGTCGAGGGCACGGAGAAGCTGGGGTTCCCGGAGAGCAGCATCCTCGTCACCGCGATCCTCCTGCTGGGGAGCCTCGTGCTCCACCTCGTGCCGCGCACCGCCGTGCTCGGGGCGGTGCTGCTCACCGGCTACCTGGGCGGCGCGGTCGCGACGCATCTCCGCGTGGGGGACCCGGTGTTCAGCCACACCGTGTTCCCGGTCTACGTGGGCGTGCTGATCTGGGCGGGGCTCGTGCTCCGCCGGCCGTTGCTCCTCCCACTGCTCGGGCTCGGCCCCGCTCGGGGCTGACGTTCGCTGCCCGACGCTTCGTCGCCGGTCGGCAGTTGCAAGTGATTGCGTATCAGGTTAATCATTGTGCGCATCCGCAACTGCTGATCGGAGGATGGACCATGAAGCCGGTTCCCGAGGGCTGGGCGAGGGTCTGCCCGGCCGTCTTCTACGAGGACGCGAGCAAGGCGATCGACTGGCTGTGCCGGGCCTTCGGGTTCGAGGTGCAGCTGAAGATCGAGGGCGAGGGCGGCCGCATCGAGCACTCCGAGCTGCGGTTCGGAGAGGGGCTGGTGATGGTCAGCCAGGCCGGTGGAAGCTCGGAGCGCAAGAAGCCGCTGCCGACCCGCAGTCCACGCGCGGTGGGCGGGGTGAACACCCAGATGCTCGCCCTCTTCGTGGACGACGCGGATTCCCACTGCGCACGTGCGCGGGCCGCCGGGGGGAAGATCCACGACGAGCCGACCACCAACGACTACGGCGACGACTACTGGGCCGATCGGACGTACCGCGTCGAGGACCCCGAGGGACACCACTGGTGGTTCATGCAGCGGGTCCGGACCGGTGGTCGCTGAGCTCGACCGGACGCTCGCCGCGCTGGCCGATCCGACCCGACGCGCCATCGTCGAGCGGCTCCGGGCGAGGCCTCAGCGTCCCAGCGAGGTCGCCGAGGCGCTGTCGATGAGCCGCCCGGCGATGAGCCGCCACCTGCGCGTGCTGAGGCGCGCGGGGCTCGTCGCGCAGGAGGCCCTGGAGGACGACGCGCGGGCCCGGCTGGTGTCGCTCCGCACCGAGCCGCTCACCCGCCTCCGCGCGTGGGTGGAGGACGTCGAGGCGATGTGGGCGGATCAGCTGGAGGCGTTCAAGGTCCACGCCGAACGGGTGCACCGGAGGCGCCGCCGATGACTACCGTCCGTCCAGGAGACCAGGCGCGAGCGACGGTGCTGGTGGCCGTCCCGTCCGACGTTGCATTCCAGGTCTTCACCGAGGAGATCGACCGCTGGTGGCGGCGGGGCCTCAAGTACCGGGTGGCAGGCGGGAACCGTGGCTTTATCCACCTCGAGCCACGCCTGGGTGGACGGCTCTACGAGTCGTTCGAGGTGAAGGGGAGCACCAAGGTCTTCGAGACTGGGACGGTGACGGCCTGGGAGCCGCCGTCACGCCTGGCGTTCGAGTGGCGCGGCGTCGCCTTCGCGCCGGGCGAGCGCACCGAGGTGGAGGTGCTGTTCGTCCCGAGCCCGAGCGGGACCACCGTGACGGTCACTCATCGCGGCTGGGCGAGCCTCCGTCCCGATCACCCGGTGCGCCACGGCCAGGACGTCCCCGACTTCATCCGGATGACCGGGCTCTGGTGGGGAGACCTCATGACTTCCCTGCGGGAGCACCTCGCGAACCGCGCGCGGCCGCGCTCCTGAGCCCGGCCCGCCCGAGATCGTGCCGGACGGCGCGGCCGGCCCGCTGGATGGCGAGGGAGAGCGCCGGAAAGGCGTTGAGGCCGCGGTGGTCGACGGTGGTGCCGGGGAGTCGTGGCCCCGTGGCGGTGATCTCGCAGCGGATCTCCTGCGGGCGCGTGCCGCCGTTGCGCCGGCCGACGACGATCAGGACCTGGGTGAGCTCGGCGCGGAACCGGCCGAGGTGGGCGAGCACCAGGAGCTCCGCGTGCTCGCGGAGGGGATCGGAGCTGTCGAGCCCCTGGAACCGGATCTCGAAGTCCATGAGCGCTCCCTCGTGACGACTGGGTGTACGCGAGGGGCGCGGCCCTGAATATGACGAAAGAACGACGTAACGGTTCGAGAAAACCGATGGATCGCCCGTGGGGTGACTCCGGGCCGGCGCTAGTAGGACCTGCCGTCGATGAGCTCGATCTCGAGGGCACCGAGATCGACGCCATCGACGCAGCCGAGGTTGAACCGCAGGAAGCCGGGCCGCTCGACCGGGTCGTGAAAGGGGTGGACGCCGCAGGTCCGGCAGAAGTGGTGGTTCACCATCCGGTCGCCGAACAGATACACCTCGAGCGCGTCCCGGCCCTCGAGGAGCTCGATGTCCTCGGGCGGGACGTAGGCGCGCGCCATCACGGCTCCTCGTCGGATGCAGATGGAGCAGTTGCACCGGATCCCGCGGGTGATCTCCTCGCTCCGGAACCGGAACCGGACCGCGCCGCAGTGACATTGCCCCTCGTAGACCCGGACCATGCGAGCCACTCCCGCGCTGTGGTAGTCCCGGCCGCATGATCGATCACTCCGGGCTGAAGGTCAGTGATCCCGTCTCGAGCCGTCGGTTCTATGACGGCGCGCTGGCCCCCCTCGGCTACCGCGTGGTGATGGAGGTCCCCACCGAGCACACCGGGGGCAGGGTGGTGCTCGGGTACGGTGTGCCTCCGAAGCCTGACTTCTGGGTGGCGGAAGGAACGCCCGAGACGCCGCGCGTCCACGTGGCGTTCCGCGCTGCCTCCCGGGCCGAGGTCGACGCGTTCCACCGGGCCGCGCTGGCCGCGGGCGGGCGGGACAACGGACCGCCGGGGCCACGACCGCACTACCACGCCGGGTACTACGGCGCGTTCGCGCTCGACCCCGACGGGCACAACATCGAGGTGGTGTTCCACGGGAACCCCTGAGGAGCCATGCCCCGCTACGCCGCGTTCCTGAGAGGCGTGAGCCCGATGAACGCGAAGATGCCCGAGCTGAAGCGGGCCTTCGAGAAGGCAGGCTTCGACGAGGTGAGGACCGTGCTCGGCAGCGGCAACGTGGTCTTCACCGCGCGGGCGGCATCGGACGCGTCGTTGCAGCGCAGGGCCGAGGCGGCAATGAAGGAGCACCTCGGACGGGCCTTCGTCACGGTCATCCGCTCGGTCGACGAGCTACAGGCGCTGCTCGCGAAGGACCCCTTCGCGCAGTATCGGCTCCCCGCGGGGTCCAAGCGCATCGTGACCTTCCTGCGCGAGGCGCCGGCGCGAGCGCCGCCCGACCTTCCGGCCCAGGACGGCGCGCGGATCCTCCACCTCACCGGGCGCGAGGTGTTCACCACCTACCTGCCGACCCCGAAGGGGCCGGTGTTCATGACCCTGATCGAGAAGACGTTCGGAACGGACGTCACGACACGAACGTGGGACACCGTGAAGAAGGTGGCGCGATGAGCGAGAAGATCATGACCCGGCACCCGCAGCGGAAGAGCGGGCGGAGCATCAGCCGGGAGAAGTACGAGCAGGTCCGGGGCGCGATCCTGGCGGTGATCGGGCGCGGCGCCCTGACTCACTCCGAGCTGATGGAGCGAGTGGCGTCGCGGCTGGCGACGCGGTTCGACGGCAACCCGCACTGGTACGGCGAGACGGTGAAGCTCGACCTCGAGGCGCGCAACGTCATCGAGCGGACCGTCGAGCGGCCACAGAAGTACCGGCGGGTCAGGAGCCGCTCCCCGGCACGGCGCTCATGACGGGGCGGGCGCGGACGGGGCAGCCTCGTTCGTGCTCCGCAGCTCGTCCGCCGGGACCGGGTGGGCGAAGCCCTTGAGCGCCTCGGAGTAGTGCTCGAAGAGGTCGGGAGGGGCCGGGAGGTCCTCCTCGGTGAGCATCGATTCGAGCATGAGCGCGTTGGTGGGCGCCTTGCCGAAGTTGTGGTTGTTGTTGACGGCGTAGACCTCGCGGACCTCGGGTTCCCGGGCGATCTCCCGCGCCGTGCGGGCGATGTCGCCGAGCTCCTGCCGCGTGTAGAGGTAGTCGAAGCGCGCGTTCTTCTGGTCCTCCTCGGCGCGCCGCTGCTCGGGCGTCTTCTTCTGACGCTTCTCCACGTTCTCGGCGGTCTTCTTCGAGCCTTTCCCGAAGAAGCGCATCCAGGTCTGGTAGTTCCGCCCGTGCATCCGGATGTACCCGGTGGAGGTCGTGGCGTAGGGGCGGAGGCGGAGCGAATCCTTCGGCAGGTGCGGCTGGTCCACGTTCACCCAGCCGATCTTCCGCTCCCGCAGCTCGGCGAGGACCTCCGGGGCGTCCCAGCTGTCGTGCCGAAACTCGACGAAGACCGGCAGCCCCTTGAAGGCGCCGGCGGCTCTGAGGAGCCATTTGAGGGCGTCGGGGTCGATGGTGTGGTCTCGCTTGATCCGCTTGAAGCTGTAGGCGAACTGGAGGACGGCCGCCCCCAGCCGACCGCCCTCGTTCAGGACGTCGAGCCCCTCGCGGGCGCTCGCCACGTCCTCGCGGGTCCAGCTCTTGCCGGGGGCGACGAACTGCTCGGGGATCTTGGCGGTGAAGACGACGCCGGGGCGGGGGGCGACGCGCTCGAGCCAGCTGCGGGCCTCGGCGGCGGTGGCGGCCCGGTAGTAGGTCCGGTTGATCTCGAACAGCGGCAGGTAGAGCGAGAGGTACTCGAGCTTGTCGAAGCCCCGGCCCGGCCGCTCCGGGTACACGGTGCCGTTCCAGTTCTTGTAGTCCCAGCCGGCGACGCCGGCCTTGAAGGTGACGGCCATGAGCCGAGGCTGCCACGTTCCCGATCGAGCCGTGACCCTCGCCCGGACGGGGGCTGCCGGCACTGAACGAGACGGTGGCCGCTGCCTGAGCCTTGATCTCCGGACCGGGCGGAGCCATGAACCCTCACCGGAGCGGGGACGTGGCCGACTTCTACGCGAGGTTCACGGAGGTGGAGGCCGCGACGCTGGCCAAGGTCGCCGAGGCGATGGAGGTGCGCCCGGTCGACCCGCGTCACCGCGCGATGCTCGAGCGAGCCGCGGGCCTGACGTTGCCGCAGGGAACGCGCGTCCTCGAGGTGGGCTGTGGGACGGGCGCCATCGCCAGGCTCCTCGCCCAGGATGCGCGGGTGCGGGAGGTGATCGCGGTCGATTCGTCGCCGCTGCTCGTCTCGAAGGCGCGGCAGCTCGCCGCGGGCATGCCGAAGGTGCGCTTCGAGGTCGCGGACGGGACGGCCCTCAGCTTCGGTCCGTCGTCCTTCGACACGGTCGTCCTGCATCGCGTTCTGTCGCACGTCCCACGTCCCGAGCAGGTGCTCGCAGAGGCCTCGCGAGTGCTGCGGCGTGGAGGAGCGCTGTCGATCTTCGACGGGGACTTCGCGACGCTCACCCTCGGGAAGGGCGTTCACGACCCGCTGGAGAGCTGCCTCTCCGGGTTCCTCCAGGCGCACGTGCACGACCCGTGGATCGTGGGGCGGCTCACGACCCTCGCCGCGACGTCGGGCTTCGTCGGGGGGCGGCTGCGCAGCTTCGGTCACGTGCAGATGGACGACACCGAGTACGTGGTGAGCATCGTCGACCGTGGCGCCGCCGCGCTCGTGGCGGAGGGCCGGATCGGCGCCTACCTCGGCGAGGCACTGAAGGCCGAGGCGCGGCGCCGTGCGCAGGCCGGGGTGCTGTTCGGACACATCGCCTACGCCGGTCTGATGGCGCGGAGGGCCTGAGGGGCCGGCGCCCGGGTTGCCGTCTGCTGCGCAGGCTCGCGCGCTGGCGGCCGGGAAGTCCCGTCGCGTCGCTCGACGGTCGGGTCCCGTTGCCGCGCGCTAGAGTGCGGGCGTGCGCCGGACGCTCCTCGCCGCGCTGGGTCTGATCGCGACCGGGGCAGACGAGCCGCGCGCGCCCGACCTCCCGCTCTTCGTCGTCGAGCGGAGCCGCGTCGTCTGGCCCAAGAAGTGCGCTCGCGCCGCGACGCCCGTTCCCGCGGACGTGCGGTCGCAGATGCGCAAGGAGCTGGGCGAACGCGGCGTGCTCGTCGGAGCGGGGCGTGCGGACGAGATCGCGCTGGGAGCTCCGGAGTGCATGCCGGGCGAGTGCGGCAGCGGGCAGTTCGTGGTGCCGCTGGTCTCTCTCGAGGCCGAGCGCTCGGGACTGTTCCTCCCGGTGGAGACGGTGGCGACGGCGGCGCTGCGTCCGCTGAAGCTGGTGAGCGTGGAGGGGACGGAGCCGCATGGGCTGCTGCGGCCCGGATTGCCCGCGCCGACGCCGGCGCCTCCGCCGTGCGGCGATCCTCCTCCCGAGCCGAGGGCGGATTCTCCGGCTGCCGGGCGTCTGGTGACGTGTCTCACCTACCTCGAGTCGAGCGGGGCCCGCGGCGTCCAGATCCAGGGTCGTGGCGAGCTGCGGGGGAACGGCTCGCCCTCCTACGACGCGGTGCGCTTCCGGATGCTGGAGTCGCGGGAGGCGACGCCGGCGCCCGGCCCATGGCGTGCGCAGAGCCGGGGAAAGGGCTCGCGGTTGCCGGTGCCGGTGGCGCTGCTTCCGGGCGCGGCGAAGGGGCAGGTCCGTCTGCTCTGGTTCCGGGAGGAGGGCATCTGCTGTCCGAGCGCGGCGAGCGCGTGGGTGACCGACGTCGGGGAGCGGACCACGGACGGACCGCGTCACATCGGTGGGCTCGGGCAGCCGTGCGACTGAAGGGTGGCCCCCAGTCCGACACCTTCGCAGAGCTCGGAGAAGCAGACACGGCGGGAGGCGTTTCGGGGGGGACGCGGCATCCGTCTCCGGAAGGATGCGCGCCGTGACTTCCGGCTGGCCGGGCGCGTCAAGCGCCGGGGTCTCAGCCGATGAACGCGATGGTGAGGCACCCGAGCACGGAGAGTGCGAGCACCCAGGCGGCGCTCTCGACGACCCCGTGCACAACCCACTTCCAGCCAGCGGTCTCGGTCTTCATGGTCACCCTCCGGGGAGCGGTACGGGGCCGGCGCATTGCAGCGGCGATGCCCACCGCGAACCCGCGGAATCAGGCGCCTGCGACAGGTGCGCACGTGCGCCGCCGGCGACAGACGACGGGGATGGCTGTTGCGCTGCTGGCTACGGAGCGGCGCGGCGGAGCGCCTGGAGCTTGTTCCGCTGCGTGTCGGACAGCGTGTTCCGGATCCGGATCAGCAGCCCGAGGTGCGCGCGCTTGATCTCGGTCTCCAGCTTCATGACCTCGCTCGCCTGGGCCAGGGTCTTCCCCTCGTCGATCTGGGGCGCGTCGAGCAGCTTCACCAGCTGCTCGGTCGCGGCCTGGAGCTGCCACTGGAGGCGGGGAAACTGCGACTGCGCCTTCTCCAGCTCCTTGAGGATGGCCTCGCGCTGCTTGTCCTCCAGTCCAAGCTCCGCCTGGTGCGCCATGATCAGCTCCGGCGGAAAGAGCTTGCTGCCGATGGGGTCCGGAGCCTGGGCCGGTGTGGGCCCCGCTGGCCCGTCGGCGAGAGCGGGCGGACCGACGGCGAGCACGAGCGTCGCGAGCAGGTTCCGGAGAGCACGGCGGGTCATGGGAAGCCTCGGGGAGCGAGCGTGGGCAGCGACCGGAGGGTGATCTGGTCGGGAGTCTCGAGAAGGAAGTCGGTCGGGCCCACCCATCGCGTGCCGACGACGGGCCACGGGGCGGGCGTCGGCTTCGGCCGCGCGACGAGCCAGCCGCCCACCGCCGCGGCAAGCGCCACCGTGGAGAGCACCGCCCACCGCCACGTCGCCCGCTGGGTCCGGGGGCGCCGCACCGGATCCCACGTCGTTTCGAACCGGGGCATCCGCCGCGCGTCCTCGCGATGCGCCTCGACCATCGCGGCGCGCAGGCGCGCCTCGTCGTCTCCGGGCGTCACGGCAGGTCCTCCGTTCCGAGCAGCGCGAGCAGGCGAAGCTTGCCACGGTGGTAGTGGGTCCGGGCCGTTCCGATCGACACCCCCATCACCTCCGCGGCCTCCTCCACCGTCATCTCATGAAAGAACACGAGATCGAGCACCTCGCGCTGGCGGGCCGGCAACGTCCCCAGCGCACGGCGGACCCGCGCGCCTCGCTCCTCGGCGAGGACCGGCTCGACAGGATCCGGCGCGGAGGCGCCGAGAAGAGCCCTCCACGGCTCGCGTGACTCCAGCCACCGCCGCCGGCGCGCACGGGCGGCGATGTTTCGCACCACCGCGAAGAGCCAGGTCCTGAAGGTGGAACGGCCGTCGAACCGGGCGCGACCCTCGAGGATGGAGAGGTACGCGGACTGGAGCACTTCCTCTGCGTCGGCGGCGTTCCACCGCGTGCAGGCCAGAGCCCAGGCGAAGCTCGCCGGATGGAGCGCGGCGATCTGCCGCTCGAGCTCTAGCGATGCCACGCGTGGGGTCCATGGAGCACGCTAGCGCAGGGGCTGGGTGAACACGCACGCGGCGGGGTCCCCGACCGAAGCGACGCCGCCATCGGGCGAGGCGCCCTGCGCGTAGACCCGTGCGAAGCCATCGTCCCAGCACTCGGTGAGGCGTGCTCCCTCCTCGGTGTCTCCGCCGTGCAGCTCGACGTCGGCCCGGCCGGCTCCGCTCGGAATCCAGCGCGAGCCCACCTTGCCTGCCTCGAGCGCCGCGGTGTCGCCGACCAGATCGGCGTCGGCATCGAAGACGAGGCTGCCCGAGCCGTCGCCGCGCAAGAAGGACAGGACGTCCGCGGTGGTCGTGGGGCCGGCCCCGGTGTGGACCTCGCCGAGGTGCACCTGGACCTGCCGCGCGTCCGGAACCACCGTCCATTCGGCGACGAGTCGACCCTCCGCGCCGTTCGCGACCGGATCGAGTCGGTGGGCGAGGTCGAGATCGAGCGCGAGCTGTCCCTGAGCGGGCCCCCCCGTCCCCCCGCCGGTCGAGGCACCTACCAGGAACGGCGCGAACTCCGAGTCCTGCCCGGACCTCGGCCGCAGCTCGAGCACGAAGCGGTGAGCGCCGGGACTGACGCGGGTGACCACCAGGCGTGCCGCGACCGGCGACAGGGGCGCGGTGAACGGACCCCAGGCCGCCGAGTCGTTGCCGATGGCGGCAGGAGGCGTCCGCGTGATGTCGGTCAGGGTGTCGAGCGCACCGCCCACGATGCCGTTCACCTGCGCGGTCATCTGCCGGGTGAGGACGTAGAGGCTGGCCGTCTCACCGACCGGGGCAGCGGAGCTCTCCGAGAGCGCGGCCGGAGCTCGCGCGGTCGGGGCCGTGACCTCGAGCGTCTGTCGTGAGGGGAGGGCGGTCAGAAACGACTCCGGCGTGCCTGAGGCAGTGCCTCCACAGCCGGCGCACAGCACGAGCGTGACGAAGAGACCTCTCCACATGCGGACCTCCGGGGCGGTGAACGTCGTGCCCGGAGGCTTGGTTGCTCGAGGAGCGGCTGCATATGACCGGGAGCCCGCACCGTGCGGTCTCGCGGGGTTGCCGAATGCAGAAGTCTCCCGAGATTACGAAGTCGAGGAGGCTCAAGACATGCCAGGTCGGAGGCACAGCAGCGCTCGAAGCGGTGGAAAGGCGACGAAGAATCCAAGGGAGTACAAGGCCCTGCGCCGCAAGGGGATGTCCAAGGCGCGCGCGGCGAAGATCACCAACGCGGGCAAGACGGCCAGCCGCAAGGGCGGTCGCCGCTCGCACACCGGCAGCTCGTACCGCGGCCGTCACTGACGGAGCCCAGATGGCATCGGCACGTCAGAAGGCGGCAGCGAGGCGCAACGTCAAGAAGGCCGCCAGCGCGGCGAAGCGGAAGAAGACCTTGAGACGGCTGCCGAAGCGCACCCGGACGGCCCTGGCGAAGCAGGCCAACAAGGTCAAGCGCCAGAAGCGGCGCTGACGCGCGTCGTCGGTCGCGACGCCCGCGGCTCGCCGGCGACTGCACTGCCCTTGCCCTGAACGACCGATCGGGAGGAGCCTCTCGCCCGCGTCATCGGGCGTGCGGGAGGGGCCGTGGGCTGGTCACACCGGGTTCACCGACCTCTGTCCGTGGTCGGTATCGGAGTTCTCTGCGCGGTCGCGCTGCAGACCGGGTGCAAGGACGAGCAGCCGCTCGCGCCGCTGACGCTGCCGGCGCGCCCGTTCCTCTCCGAGGGGGATTTCACCCAGACGCCGACCCTGGCGGCTCTCCAGAACCAGGTCGTCGTGTTCGACCTCGAGCCCACCGGCGCCGGTCAGGGAACGGCGGAGGATCTCTCTCGCTACGCGCTCGAGAGCGGGAGGTACCGGTTCTGCATCGAGGCCGGAGATCCTTATCTCCAGGCCCTGAGCCTGGAGACCACCGACGGCCAGAGCGTCGTGGAGGTCGATGCCTCGTCCGGGTGTCGCGAGCTCCAGGTCGGAGCAGGGACCTATCGCCTGCGGCTGCGCCACGCGGGTGTCACCGGAGCGCACCGGCTCGCGTTCGTCCGCCGACTCGATGCGACCCCGCCGGTCATCGGTGATGGTGGCGTCCCGGCCCCCGGCTGGTGGGCGCTGGCCCCGGACGATCCCAGCGGCCAGGGGCGCGCCGGACGGCTCCGGGCCCTTCCGCCTCCACAGAACTTCGCTGACGCAGGTGTCTACCTCGCGGTCGAGCCGATCGTCGCCGACTTCTCGAACCAGCAGATCGACGACACGGGACTCTTCGACTTCTCCCATCTCGGCGGAGGAGGCGAGTCCAACCCGGGGCTCGTTCCCCGGATCCGCGCCGGTCCCACCCCGCTCGACCTGACCGTGATCCTCGCCGGCGGACCGTCCGCCCTGATCGCCGATACCGCGGGGGTGACCATCGTGAACAAGTTCATCTTCGATCCTTTGCAGATCGTCGAGATCGGACCGGGACGGGTCCAGTTCCAGGAGAAGCCCTTCATAGACCCGTCCGTCGGCTTCTTCATCGATTCCGAGGGCATCGTTCGATGGACCGACAAGCCGCCGCAGATCCCGTACATGAACGCCACGGTGCTGTTGCGGACCTTCTTCCCAGGCGACCCCGACTACGCACAGGCCGTGCCGAGGGAAGGGGAGGTCGCGCTGTACCATGAGTGCGGCGACACCGGACCGGTGACGATCCTCGCCCGGGACGTTCCCGACGTGTCGGCCCTGAGCAGCCCGGGCTTTCCCCTCGACCAGATCAACCTGGTGAAGCTCGGTCCAAACACCGCACTGTTCGTCTACCAGGACCCCGGATACGGAGGAAGTGGGTTCTACGCCCAGAGCGACGGATGCACGGGACAGGTCCAGGCTGGCTCGTTCCAGATCAAGCCCCTCCTGCCGATCTTCATCGCCACGTCTTCCTGCCCGGACTGCAACCTGTCCGGGCTGAATCTCTCCAACGTGAGCGTCAGCGGAGCGAACCTCAGCGGGGCGAACCTGCAGCGGACGACGCTGAACCACACGAGCCTGAACGCCGCGGTGAGTCTGTTCTGGACGGACTTCAGCGGGGCGACGGTTTCTTGTAGTGATTTCTCTGGCACCGATGGCGGTCAGGTCGATCTGAGCATCACCCAGTTCTCCACCACGACCTTCGATCCGGACATCTCGTCCTGTCGGTCCAACTTCTCGAACACGAGGGTGAACGACGGATACATGAGCGCCGCGGGGCTGCGCCTGGTGAACCTGACCAACGCAGCCCTCTTCTTTCCCGGCTCTCCGGCGGGCTTCGACCTGAGTGGAGCGTTCTGGCCCGGAGCCACCGTGACCGCTGGTGGACCTCCCTTCCAGGGGACGCGCTTCGACGGCGCAACGCTCGCCGGGACGTCCTTTCGGCAGGTCGATCTCCAGGGCGCCATCTTCCACGGTGCGAATCTCAGCGGAGCGGACCTCACCGGCGCGAACCTCGACGGAGGCCAGCTGCAGGACGCGGGTTTCCAGGGCGCGATCCTCATCGACGTCACCGGATTCCAGACCGTGGCCTCGGCGGGCGCGGACTTCACCGGAGCTCGTTTCGGCGGTGTCGGACTCGTCGGCGCCTTCCTCGAGGAGGCGACCCTCGACGGGGCGACCTTCCAGGCCGGAACCGACCTCACGGGGATCCGGTTCCGCAGGAGCAGCCTTCAGAACGTCGACCTCAGCGGCGGGCGCAAGCTCTACGGCGCTCAGTTCGTGCAGGCGAACCTGGAGGCCGCGTCACTGGCCGGGGCGTTGCTCTCCGGCAATCCGGACGGTGGCTCGCCGAGCGGCGCCGCCGACTTCACCGGCGCGCATCTCAAGAACGTCGACCTGTCGAACGCGAAGCTGCAGGGCACGGTCTTCGCCAACGCGAACATCTACGGGTCCTACGTCCCGATCTCGGGTGAGCCCTCGTTCCCCTGCGAGACCAGCCCCGACGCGGGGACTCAGTGCAAGCAGACGCCGCGCACCGGGTTCACCTGCAGCTGCGCGACCCTCGTCGGCGCGACGATGAGCAGAACCAACTTCTCCGGTGCCTTCCTCTATGGAGTCGACTTCCGGGGTTCGAAGACGGAGCTCGAGAATGTCGACTTCACGAATGCCATCCTGGTGGCAGCGGACTTCGACAGCGCCAGCTTCCAGGCGCCCACGTTTGTCGGGGCATTCCTCCAGGGAGCGAACTTCACGGCCGTCTCGCTCGACGACGCGAGCTTCCTGAACGCCTATCTCGACTTCGAGCCGAACGGGAACACGATGCAGGTCCTGCTCGGCGGTGAAAACACCGGGTTCAGGGGATGGGAAGACCCCAATCAGCCGGTCTGCGTGAACATGGACTACACGAAGTTCGTGACGCAGGTTCCGTCGACCACCTCCAACACCGTCTGTCCCGACGGCAATCAGTACGCTGGCGGCTGTGGGCTGACGCACCCGCGGCCCAACGGCAACCCGGCCTGGAAGAGCCCGATCGCGATCGACGAGGCAACGACGCACGGCTACTACAGCAACAACGCGACCTACACGAATGCCAATCAGTCGGCGACCTGCAACGGAAACTCGGCAAACGGCGACTGGTGAGGGGCTGCCGGGGAGGGCGGATGAGCAAGCACCAGGCGACCCGGCAGCGGCTGCGCCGGCGAAAAGAGATGCGGCGGCGCGCTCGGGCGGACCGCTCCCGTCGGCGCAGGCTCCAGCACGAGCCGGTCGGGGCACGGGCGCGGTTGCGTCGGCGTGAGTTCCTCGTCGGCGCCGCGGGGACGGGCTTGCTGCTCGCCGCGCCATCGCTGCTCGGGAGCTGCCGGCACGACGAGGACGTAGCGCCAGGAACGCTCTTCTTCAATTTCTCGCACGAGGGTTTCGCGAGCCGGACGTACTTCCTCACCGGCGGCGGCAAGAGCTATCGCCTCACGAAGGTGACCGACGCCCCCGACGTGCTCGTCCGGGCACGCCGGCACAACGCATTCCTTCGTGGCGTCCCCGATGGTCAGATCACGCATCACATCGAGGGCACGAGCTTTGCGACCGACAGCGTGACACTCTCGTACGTGAGCTCGGACATCGATACCGGGGCCGGGACCTGGTCGATGTCTGCCGTCTACGTGCTGCTCCCTCCCGGCTCGATCTCTCACGCGTACGAGCGTGCTCGGGCGCGAACCCCCAGCGGTCCGCTACCGCTGTCGCCCAAGCGCGCCATGTACGGCATTCCGGCGGCTCGCACCGAGGAGGACCTCCTCGAGGAGCAGGTGTTCCTCGATGCCAACTCGCAGGCCGCGGCAATCCTCGGCGGTGGGCCGGATCTCTTCAGCCTGGACCCGAAGTCGGCCGCCCACATCCAGACGAATCACATCAACACCGACCCGGACATCGGGAAGCTGACGAAGGCGCTCGCGACCGCCCAGTTCGGTCCGGCCATGCCGGGCGTCTCTGGAAAGACCAACCCGACCGGGTGGGGCACCCTGATCCCGGTGCTCGACGATTCGGGGCAGCCGTTCAGGAACGTCCACGGAACCCACGCCGGACGCATCCAGTACATCCCGGTCTTCCATCCGGAGATCGTCGGCTTCGCGGGCTCCGTGGTGTCGCGTGTCTCGACTCAGGTGAAGGACGACGAGAACCTCGGCAAGGACGTCACGGGGCTCGACCCCCAGCCCGGCGATCCACCGAACCCAGCCCTCGCCGGCGCGATGTGGGCTCGCCACGATGGCTCGACCTCCGTCGACATCGGCGTGGTGAGCGGCGCGGGAACCGGGCCCGTCATGACGCTGAAGCAGCAGGGGCCGCAGAACGGCTTCCAGCTGAAGACGTCGGTCACCGGCACCGCTCCGAGTCCACAGGTCTCGCTGACGCTGTACAACTGGTACGTCCGGTTCCTGGGCATCTACCTCCAGTTCCTCGAGGCAGATGGCATCACGCCACTGACCCTCACCGACATTCCCGAGTACGTCGCCGGGACGATCATCCCTCAGCACGACAAGACCTCGGATACCCCGACCGAGATGTTCATCGGCGTGCTGGGTCCGATCTTCACCATCCTGGGCATCCCGACGTGGCCGGGATTCCTCACGCCGACCTTCACCGTCCCGCAGGAGGCGTCCACGGTCCGGATCCTCGCCAGCGGCATCGGTGCAGGAGCGAGGAACTATCCCGAGACGCTGCTTCCCGGCGAGGTCATGACCGGCGTCGTGAGCTACGGGGTCACCGCGATGCTCTGCGCGATGGGGGCGGCGGCCTCGCTCGCGCCGGTCATGCAGACCGTCGTGGGGATCGCGAGAGTGCTCGCGCAGCAGCTGATCTCCATCCTGGGCGCCGCGATCAGCAACACGCCCGAGTACTCTGCGGCCTTCTGGGAATCGATGAGCCTCGGCTTCCTCAAGGCCCTGCTCACCCAGGGCGTCAGCGGCGCCGTCGGAGAACTGGTCGCGGCGATGATCCCCGCGACGGCGCAGGCGATCGCGGACGACTCGATCCCCATCGCCGGGTGGATCTTGCTCGGGATCTCGGTGGCCGCGGGCGTTGCCACCCTGCTCGAGACGTCGATCGAGATCGCCGAGTCTCCCTGGACGTACGTGAACGATCTGGCCTTCACGCACGACCTCAGCGTCCAGATCAACCCCGACCCGAAGGCCGCGGGATTCCCTGCCAACGCGGACCAGTGCACCGTCACGGTGCTGTTCGACGACGGCAGCCCGTACGTCCAGGACCTGGCGGTGAATCCGCCGGGCCGGCCGACGCTCCCTCCGGTGCTCTTCCCCTCGGTGCCGCTCGGCGGGATGGTCGACGTCTCCGTCGCGTTCTACCAGGCTGGCACGCCGAGCTCGGCCAGGGTCCTGCTCGGCAAGGGGAGCACCGGACGCATCGTCAACGACAAGAATGCGAGCCCCACCATCACGATCGAGGAGCTCAGCTTTCCGGTCGACTCCTCGACCCAGTACGAGCACCAGCAGAAGACCGCGCTCGATTCGAGTGGCAATCACGTCTGGGACACCGGCGCGCCGGCACCGACGGCGAACTCGTCCAACCTGGTCTGCGGAGGCCCGGGGCTCTGCGCCCTCCGGGACATCACCATCCGCCAGGGAACCTCCGCGCAGGCGGGGTACGTCGGGTACGCATGGCAATCGCAGAGCAGCGACCCGTCGAAGGGAGCGGCCTGCGGCACGGGGAACACGGGACAGTTCGACCAGCTCGCGAACCTCGACACGGGTGCCGACGCCCAGCAGGGATATCTCGCCGGGCCCTGCGGCTTCGCGAACGCCGGGGTGATGGTCACCTACAGCCTGCTCGGCCAGGGCGCGACGGACCTCTATCTGGACACCAGCAACCCTGACGCCTTTCTCTTGCGCCAGGTGATGCTGGATCCGCCGGCATACGTTCCGCCCTCTGCCAGCAACCCGACGCCCCCGTCGCAGTCCTGGGGTGCGCTGAACTTCCAGCCGACTGCCATGGTCCTGCATCCTGCGGGCTACCTCGTGAGCATCAGCAGCTCGAACGACAAGATGGAGGTGCTGCGCCTCCCACCGACTCCGATGGACGACGCGGATGCGATGGTCAAGCTGCTCGCGCAGCCCGTCTCGGGGACGGGAAGCCGGCCCGGGCTCATGACGGCCCCGCAGGCGGTGGCGGTCGCGGCGGACGGAACGATCCTCGTCCTGGAGTACGGAGACATCGACTCGTCACCGGTGATCCCGGCGCGGATCCAGGCCCTCGACCTGGGGGGGAACCCGAAGCAGTTCTTCCCCAACCAGCCCTGCCCCTACAGCCTCCAGCTGCTGGCGACGCCAAACGTCGACGGCTGGGAGTACCTCGACCTGGCGGTGGAGTACGGGGGCCTGATCTACGTCCTCTCGCAGAATCAGGGGACGTACCGTCTCGACATCTACCAGCCGGGACAAACGGGAACCGCTCCGCTCTGCACGACGATGGGAGTGAACGCAGCGAACATCGCGGTGGACTTCTGGCGCAACCTCTACGCGCTGAATTACGAGGTGATCCCCGTCCAGGGCGGCGGGACGCCCGGATTCACCGAGCCGTCGATCAGCCTCTGGGTGCCGAGCAACTCCTGCACCGGCGTGAACTGCTCGTCCTGAGGCGGAGGAGAGGTCGCCTCAGCTCCAGGACAGATCGTGCTTCGTCAGCGGGAGCGAGCGCACCCGCTTGCCGGTCGCGGCGAAGATCGCGTTGGTGAGCGCCGGGACGGCAGGCGGAAGGGCGGGCTCCCCCAGGCCGGTGGGCGGGGCGTCCACCTTCCGGAAGTGGAGCTCCACCGGGATCGAGTCGGGCATCCGCATCAGCGCGTACTGGTGGAAGTTGCTCTGCACCGCGCGGCCGTTCTCGAAGGTCATCTCCTGGCCCAGCGCCTCGGACAGGCCGTCGAGCACGGCTCCCTGTGCCTGGTTCTCGGCGTTGCTCGGGTTGATGACGACGCTGCCGATGTCCCCTGCCACCCAGACCTTGTCGATCTTCAGCTCACCCTTCCTGCTCACCGTGACCTGCGCCACCTCGGCGAAGTGGCCGCGATGGCTGAAGTAGAAGGCGACGCCCATCCCCGTTCCGCGGGGGAGCTTCTTCCCCCAGCCGGACTTCTCGGCGACCAGGTCCAGGACGCCGATCATCCGCGCCGGGTCGAAGGGCGTCGGAGGCGGCGTGTTCGGCCTGCGGTTCGGCGGCGGAGGGGCCGCGGGCAGCGGCGTCATCGAGAGCAGCGCGCGCCGGAAGGCGAGGGGGTCCTTCCCGGCGGCGTGGGCCACCTCGTCGAGGAAGCTCTGGAACGCGAAGCACAGCGCGTTGCTCCGTGGCGCCCGCAGCGCCCCGGTGGGGACGCCGAGCGGCATCACCGACGCGTCGAGCGCCAGGTCCGGCAGGAAGCGCGCCGGGAACTCGGTGTCGGACATCGCAGCGGAGGGAGCGAAGTCCTTCTCGGTCCCGAAGCTGATGAAGTGGTCGCGGAACGCGGTCAGCTTGCCGGACGCGTCCAGCCCGGCGGTGAAGGCGTGGTAGCCACCCGGCCGGTAGAAGTCGTGGGCGAAGTCGTCCTCGCGGGTCCAGAGGAGCTTCACCGGAACGCCGGCCTCGCGCGCGATCCACGCGACCTCGGCCATGTAGTCGTTCTTGAGGCGCCGGCCGAAGCCGCCACCCGACCGGGTGAGGTGGATGGTGATGTCGTCCTCCTGGATGCCCATCACCTTGGCCACCAGCTCGCGCCCGTCCTCGGGAGTCTGGGTCGGCGCCCAGACGGTGAGCTTCCCGTCGGCGAAGTGCGCGGTGCAGTTCTGCGGCTCGAGCTGCGCGTGGGAGAGGAAGGGATAGCTGTACTCGGCGGTGACGACCTTGGCCGCCTTCGCCAGGGCGGCCTTCACGTCTCCGTCCTTCCGGATCGACTTCTGGGGCGGCTCCTTGAGGAGGGCGGCGGCCCGGGCGTCGAACACCGAGGTGCCCTGCTTCGCGGTCTCGCCCTCGTCCCAGGTGACTTGCAGCGCCTTGCGGGCGGTCTGCGCGTGCCAGAAGCCGTCGGCGACGATGGCCACGCCGGAGCCGAACTCGTTGCTGGTGGTGCTGCCCTCGACGACGAAGGCCTTGAGGACGCCCGGCATGCGCCGGATCTCTTCGAGGTTCGCCGACTTCACCTTCCCGCCGTAGACCGCGCACTTGAGGAAGGTCGCGAACTTCATCCCCGGCACGGTGACGTCGATGCCGAAGAGCGGCTTGCCGGTGACGATGGACCGATTGTCCACGCCGGGGATCGGCGTGCCGATGATGGTGAACTCGGAGGGGTCCTTGAGCTTGACGGTCGAGAGGTCCGGCGGGGTCACCGTCGCGGCGGCGGCGGCGAGCTGGCCATAGGAGACGGAGCGGCCGGTCTTCTTGTGGAGGACCTTTCCCTTCGAGGTCGTGAGCTCGGACTCGGGGACCTTCCAGGTCCTGGCCGCCGCGGCGACGAGCATCGCGCGACCGCCGGCGCCGACCTGACGCATCGGCAGCCAGTTGTTCGGCACCGCCTGACTCCCGCCGGACCACTGGTTCTCGTACTTCTTCGGATCGAACCCGACCTGCTCCACGCGGACCTGCTTCCACTCCACGTCGAGCTCGTCGGCGATCAGCATCGGGAGCATGGTCTTCACGCCCTGGCCGATCTCCGGGTTCTTGGAGGCGATGGTGACTGTCCCGTCGGGGTGGATCCGGATGAAGGCGTTGAGGACCGGAGCCGCGGCCTGGGCCTTCGAGCCGGTGGCGGCGTCGAGCGGCTCCCAGAAGCTGGAGAGGAGGACTCCGCCGCCGGCGATGGCCGTGGCGCGGAGGAATGTGCGTCGCGAGAGCTCGGTGCTCATTTGCCGCTCCCGGTGGCCGCAGAGGCGGTGGTCTTGCCCAGCTCGGCGGCGCGATGGATGGCGCGGCGGATCCGGAGGTAGGTGGCGCAGCGGCAGAGGTTCCCCGCCATCGCCGCGTCGATGTCACCGTCCGTCGGATTCGGCGTCTTCGCGAGGAGCGAGGCAGCGGACATGATCTGCCCGGCCTGGCAGTACCCGCACTGGGGAACGTCGATCTCCTCCCACGCGCGCTGGAGCGGGTGGCTGCCGTCCTTCGACAGGCCCTCGATGGTGGTGATGCTCGAGCTGCTCACCGAGGAGACGGGAGTGATGCAGGAGCGGCGAGCCTCGCCGTCGATGAGCACGGTGCAGGCGCCGCACTGGGCGATGCCGCAGCCGAACTTGGTTCCCTTGAGGTCCAGTCCGTCGCGGAGCGCCCAGAGGAGCGGCATGTCCTCCGGAGCCTCCACCGTACGGGTCTGTCCGTTGACCTTGAGCTTGTATTTCACGTGGAGACCCTCGCCGGAGAACTCAATCCTGCTCTCTCTCCCGTATTCCCGCCTGGCAAGCCCCTGCAGGGAGCGGCCCCGCATCTTGGTCGAGCCGTCGACAGGCGCAAGTCACGTCGCCGTGCCGCCGGCGAGCCGACGCCACCGCCGTGCGGCAGGGCTGCCGGCGGCCGGCCCATGGCCGAGAGGCGATCACGCCTGGGGCCCGGTCCCCCCGGTGCGGCGTCCGCAGGCGCGGGCACGGCCGAGGAGGAGCGCTCGCTCGCGGACGTTCTGCGTGAGCGCCGCGGCGCGCTCGAACTCGCTCCCCGCCTCGACGGTACGCCCGAGCTTCTCCAGCAGGTCTCCGCGCACGGCGGGGAGGAGGTGGTACTCGCGGAGCAGGGGCTCGTTGCCCAGCGCGTCGACGAGCTCGAGCGCCTCGGTGGGTCCGAAGGCCATGGAGACGGCGACGGCGCGGTTGAGCTCGACCACCGGTGACTGCGTGAGCTCCACCAGCGCGTCGTAGAGCGCGACGATCCCCTTCCAGTCGGTCTCCTCGCCGGTATGCGCGCGGGCGTGGCACGCGGCGATGGCGGCCTGGAGCGTGTACGGGCCGAGCGGTCTCCGGAGCGTCTCGGCGCGGTCCAGCGCGGCGAGCCCGCGACGGATGAGGAGCTGGTCCCAGCGAGACCGGTCCTGGTCGAAGAGGCGGATGGCCTCTCCGTCCGGACCGACGCGGGCGCGCAGCCGGGACGCCTGCAGCTCCATCAGCGCGACGAGCCCGTGGACCTCGGCCTCGCCGGGGACGAGGCTGGTGAGGATGCGTCCCAGGCGGAGCGCATCGTCACAGAGCTCGAAGCGGATCAAGCCGTCGCCCCGGGTGGCGGCGTAGCCCTCGTTGAAGACGAGGTAGACGACCTCGAGCACCGAGGGGAGGCGGGCCGAGAGATCCTCGCCGCGGGGGACCTCGAACGGAACCTTCGCCTCGGCAAGGGTGCGCTTTGCCCGGACGATGCGCTGGGCGATGGTGGGCTCGGGGACGAGGAAGGCGCGGGCGATCGCCTCGGTGGTGAGGCCGCCGAGGAGGCGGAGGGTGAGCGCCACCCGCGCCTCGGTGGACAGCACCGGATGACAGGCGACGAGGACGAGGCGGAGGAGGTCGTCGCCGACGTCCTCGTCGATGGCGGCCTCGACGTCGGGGCGGGTCGGCGGAAGGCTGACCGCGTCGGAGGCGATCTCCTCGTGGGTGCGGTCCAGCATCTGCCGTCTCCGGAGCTGATCGACGGCTCGGTTCTTCGCGGTCGCCATGAGCCACGCCCCCGGGTTGTCGGGGATGCCAGTCTCGGGCCAGCGCTCGAGGGCGGTGATCAGCGCCTCCTGGGCAAGGTCCTCCGCGAGGCCGACGTCGCGAACCATGCGCACGAGGCCACCGAGGAGCCGGGCGGACTCGATCCGCCAGACCGCCTCGATGGCCGCGCGCGTGGCGAGCTCGCTCATCGGGGTCAGGACTTCTTCTTCGCCTGCGCCTCGAGGTAGGCGCGCAGCTCGAGCTCCTTCGCGCGTGCCTCGGGGGAGTCCTCGAGCGGGTAGAACGGCCGGATCTCGATCTCGGACTCCTCGCCCGGCATCGGGTCCGGGGAGCGGGGTATCCGCTTGCCGTTGCTGCTGGGGGGGTTCCCCGCCTCGGAGTTCTTCGTGGTTTTCCCGCGCATGCTGGGGTCACCGCGAGCAGGTCACTTCTTCGCCTTCAGCCTCTCCTCGGCATCGATGCGCTTCTGCCGGAGCGACTGCAGCCCCTTCTCCAACCTGTCCTCGTACGCCTTGAAGTCCTCCAGGTGCTCGGCCCCGAAGTCTTCCGGCTCGTAGAACGGCCGGATCTCGAGCTCCGACTCCTCGCCCGGCATCGGGTCCGGGCAGCGGCGCGCCCACTCCACGGCCTCGTCGAGCGACTTGACCTGCCAGATCCAGTAGCCGGCGACGAGCTCCTTGGTCTCCGTGAAGGGTCCGTCGATGACGGTACGCTTGCTCCCGGGCGAGAAGCGGATCCGCTTCCCCTTGCTGCTCGGCTTCAGGCCGTCGCCGTCCAGCATGATCCCGGCCTTGACCAGCTCCTCGTTGAACTTCCCCATGGCGGTGAGGAGCTCCTTGCTCGGCATCTTTCCCGCCTCGGAGTTCTTCGTCGCCTTCACGATCACCATCACGCGCATTGCCGTTCTCCCTGTCGGTTCGAGAGGTCGAGCCGGCCACGACCGGCCGGGATCGCCTGCTTCTGACCTGGCGACGAACCGCGGCGGCGCGGATCGACACGTTCGTCGACCTGACACGAAAGCCTTGAGAATTCAAGCGCTTGACGGCGAGCGAGCCTCGAAGGTGTCTGGCACCTTCGGTCGCCTTCGGTCGCCCTACCAGATACCCGGAATGAGCGCGGGCGTCCGCCGGGCCCAGGCCTGCCACGTCTCGCCGAACGCGGTTCGCAGCAGCCGCTCCTCCGCGCGAACCCGGATGACGGTCCCGGCGCAGAACACGAGCACGCCGAGCAGCAGCGCGAGCGGGCGCGACACGGCGAGGCCGGTGGCGACCAGCATCCCGAGCATCCCCGTGTAGATGGGATTTCTGACGAGGCGGTAGGGGCCACCGGTGACGAGCTGGTGTCCCTCGACGAGGCGCGCGGCCAGGGCCCACTGTCTTCCGAGCGTCCGGACAGACCAGAGGACGAGCGCCACCGAGGCGGCGGCGATCGCGACGGCGAGGACGGCGATCGCGACGAGGACCGGGAAAGAGGTGTCGATCAGGGGGGCGCTCGTGGGGCGTCGAACGCTCCAGACGATGCCAAACCCGAGGCCCTGGAGGAGGAGTCCGACCGTGCCCATCGGGTCCCGGGTGCGCTCGGCGGACGCTGCGGGGCGGCGGCGCAGGACGAAGATCGCGGCGAAGGAGAGCCAGGCCACGAGGATCGCGACGGTGGTCCACTCCTGAAGTCGGACGACGTCCACGGCGCGAGCCTCTCACGGCGGGACCCGGGGCAGTTGAGCATTCCGCGCCGCATCGGCGTCTCTGGAGGGTGAACGACCAGGGGGTTTCCATGTCGCCTCGTCCCGTCCGGGCCAGCGTGCTGCTCGGCTCACTGGCTCTCCTCACGCTGGCCTACCTGGAAGGCTGCGGGGGCAGTGATGGAGGCACGCCGGAAGACCCCGCCACGTCGATGGTGACGGGACTGACCAAGGGCCTGACGCGTTCGTTGACGAAGCTGGGGATGGTGGAGACGGGCACCGTGCTCGTCATGAACGCGGGATCGCCCCTGTCGCCGAATGCCACGGCGGTGCCCGCTCACGGCGCTGGAGCGCCGCCGAACACCTACACCTACGGCGGCACGTACGATGGCAACGGCGACGGCAGCGACGAGACCAGCGTCGATCTGAGCGTCTCGTTCGACAACGATCCGAGCGACCTGTTCAACGGATTCAGCGGTGGGCACGGAGGAGGAACCGTCGACATCAACATCCTCTCGCTCATGCACGTCTACCACGGCGATCTCGCCTTCACTCTGGGGATGTCGGAGCACCGCGTGTCCGGAAGCGGCACCTTCGCTGACCCGGTCTCTCGAACCACGACGACGATGACGGTGAGCCCGTCGGCTCCTCTGACGATCAGACTGGCGGATGGCACCGCAAGCGCGCGCCCGAACGCGTGCGCTCACAGCCTCGATGGGGCCCTGCAGCTCGACGTCGCGGGTTCAGCAGGTACGCTGGCATCGCAGTGGCGCTTCGCCCGTGACAGCTCGACCGTCGCGGTGACGGGCGCGACGTTCACCAAACCTTCCGGGGAGTCGACGGCGATTCCCGACAGATCGCTCGATCTCGGATGCGCCGGCAACAACAGCATCGACGACTGGGCCGGTCGTTTCCGGATTCGCTGGGCCTGCCTCCCCGCCGAAACCGGCGAGTTCACCACCAGGATCACGGTGAAGAACTCGACCACGGTGAGCATGGTCGACGACGAGGACACGTCCGACGACGCTTACGATGCAGCGGTGATCGGCTCCAGCGCGCGCGCAATCCGGGGTTACTTCATCGACGGACCGGACGGGGCCCGCTACCGCGAAGATTTCAACTGGACGCTGAACATCGACGGAAACGGCTTCTCGCAGACCTCGCGCTATGTCTACATCGAGGGCACTCAGCAGGGGCTGGGCGGCATGTGCGTTGCGCGTGCGACGCGCATTCCCTGACGGAGTCTTATCGCCGTCGAGCAACGCGCGGGTGACAGTCGGCGGAAGAGCAGCTTTCCCGGCGTGCCTGGACGTGTAGGGTCTGACGCCATGCTCGCACTCACCGTGCCGCTCCTGGCGACCACGCTTGCAGCCGGCTCTCCCGTTCAGGCGCTGAGCAGCCGCTACCTCGAGGGCTTGTTCCACGCGCGTCCGCACCTCGCCACGTACATGGGGGTGCACACCCAGGACGGGCGGATGATGGATCTCGACCCACCGGCGATCACCCAGCGGATCCGCGAGCTGAACGCGCTGGCGGCGCAGGTGAAGGCGCTCGATCCCGGGAAGCTCTCCACCGACGACCGGGCGGACGCGCGGATCCTGGCCGACGGCATCGCGCTCGAGCTGCTCTACCTGACCGACATCCGGGAGTGGGCGTGGGACCCTCGGCTGGAGGACTCCTTTCCGTTCTTCGATCCGCGCGAGTACGTCGCCTCGCGCCTCGGCGAGCTGATCCACGGGATGTTCGCGCCGGAGGACCAGCGGGCGAAGTGGGTGGCCGAGGAGCTCCGGGCGCTCCCGCATCACCTGTCGATGAAGCAGTCGTCCCTGATCACGCCCGAGCCGGTCCGCCTCGCGCAGGCGGTGAAGGACAACGCCGGGCGAATCACCTTCTTCAACACCGAGCTGAAGACCTTCACCGCGAAGTACCCGGACGCGGAGAAGGCGAGAGTCGACGCGGTGAAGGCGCTCGAGGGCTACCAGCAGTTCCTCTCCTCGTTCCCGCCGGCGAAGGCGACGCACGACTGGCGGCTGGGGAAGGAGCTCTACGACCGGAAGTTCCCGCTCGCGCTCCAGACGGAGATGACGCCTGCGCAGCTGCAGAAGGCCGCGGAGGACGCATTCGAGGCTGCGCGAGGAAAGCTCTACGCGACGGCCCGGGGCCTGTACGTCGGGCTCTGGCCGAAGGACGCGGCGCCAGCCGAGAACGCCCCCGGTGCGGAGCAGGCCCGGGTCATCCGGCGAGTGCTCGACGAGATCAGCAAGAACCATCCGCCGGCCGACCAGTTCGTGCAGGCGCACGCCGAGAAGCTCGCGGGTCTGCGCACGCTCATCGAGGAGAAGAAGCTCCTGAAGCTTCCTCCCACGGACACACTTCGAGTGTTGCCGGAGCCCGAGTACAAGCGCGGCGGGGTGGGCGCGGAGTACCTCTCGCCCGGGATGCTGTCCAAGACCGGCAAGTGGCACGGCACCTTCTTCGTGGACCCGGTCGACCCGAGCTGGCCGGCGGAGAAGGTGGAGAGCTACCTCCGCGCGAACGACTGGTATGCGATCACGCTCACCGCGGCGCACGAGGCGTATCCGGGGCACCACACGCAGACCTGGTATGCACGGCAGCGTCCCAATCCGCTCCGGAGCACACTCTGGAGCGGGGCCTTCGCAGAAGGCTGGGCGGTGTACGGCACCACGCTCATGGTCGAGCAAGGGCTCGGCGAGAAGGAGAATGCGCGGTATGCGCTGAGAGACCTGTGGGGCTCGATGGTCGTCGCGGCGAACGCCATCCTCGACATCAAGCTCCAGCGTGGGGAGATGACCGACGACCAGGCGCTGCGCTTCATGGAGGACGACGGCTTCCAGGAGAAGGCGCTGGCCGAGAAGAAGCTGCTCCGGGCGAAGCTCGACTCGACGCAGCTCTGCCAGTACTACCTCGGCCTGAACGAGATCGAGACGCTGGAGCGCGACGTGAAGGCGCAGGGGAAGTTCGATCAGCGAGCGTTCAACCAGGAGCTGATCGGTCACGGGACGGTGCCGGTGAAGGTCCTCCGGACGTTCTTCAAGCTCGCCGACGGTGGGACGAAGGCCGCGGCTCCGGGCTCGACGCCCGTGCACTGAGCCCCTCCCGCGGGCCAGAGCAGGCCTCGCCCTCGGCCGGTCACATTCATCCCGATGGGTCCATCACACCGGCCGGGTGGTGGACACCGAAAGAGCGGTGAGGCCGGACGGGAGGTCGCTCGGCGGCTCTCGATTCACGGAAGCGCGCGGCGTAGGGTGCGCCCACCGGAGAGGAGCCCCAATGACGACCGAGAACAAGTGCCCTTTTGACCACGTTGCTGGACGCGGACGGACGAACAAGGACTGGTGGCCGAACGCGCTGCACGTCGAGCTGCTGAACCACCACGGCAATCGCTCGAACCCGATGGGCGAGAAGTTCGACTACGCGAAGGAGTTCAAGAGCCTCGACTACAAGGCTCTGAAGAAGGACCTCGCGGCAGTGATGACCGACTCCAAGCCCTGGTGGCCGGCGGACTTCGGTCACTACGGGCCGCTGATGATCCGCATGGCCTGGCACGCAGCCGGCACCTACCGGATCGGCGACGGCCGTGGAGGCGGCGGCAGGGGACAGCAGCGCTTCGCGCCGCTCAACAGCTGGCCGGACAACGGCAACCTGGACAAGGCGCGGCGCCTGCTCTGGCCGGTCAAGCAGAAGTACGGCCGGAAGATCTCCTGGGCGGATCTGATGATCCTCGCCGGCAACGTCGCGCTGGAGACGATGGGCTTCAAGACCTTCGGTTTCGGTGGCGGGCGCGAGGACGTCTGGGAGCCGGACAACGACGTCAACTGGGGACTCGAGACGGAGTGGCTGGGCGAGAAGCGGTACTCGGGAGAGCGGGACCTCGCGGGCCCGTTCGGCGCCGTGCAGATGGGCCTCATCTACGTGAATCCCGAAGGTCCGAACGGCAATCCGGATCCGGTCAAGGCCGCAAAGGACATTCGCGAGACGTTCCGCCGCATGGCGATGAACGACGAGGAGACGGTGGCGCTGATCGCCGGCGGCCACACCTTCGGCAAGACGCACGGCGCGGGTCCGAAGGAGCACGTCGGAGCGGACCCCGAGGGCGGTGACATCGAGGATCAGGGCATCGGCTGGAGGAACCGCTTCCGCACCGGTTATGCGGGGGACGCGATCACCAGCGGCCTCGAGCTGACCTGGACCACCACGCCGACCAAGTGGGGCAATGACTTCTTCAAGCAGCTCTTCGGCTACGAGTGGGAGCTGACCAAGAGCCCGGCGGGTGCGCAGCAGTGGAAGCCGAAGGGAGGCGCGGGCGCCGGCACCGTGCCGGACGCACACGACAAGTCGAAGAAGATCGCGCCGAACTATCTGACCACGGACCTCTCGCTGCGATTCGATCCGGCGTACGAGAAGATCTCGCGGCGCTTCATGGAGCATCCGGATCAGTTCGCCGATGCGTTCGCCCGTGCGTGGTACAAGCTCACCCACCGCGACATGGGTCCGCGGGCGCGCTACCTCGGTCCGGAGGTCCCGAAGGAGGAGCTGATCTGGCAGGACCCGGTCCCGGCGGTCGACCACAAGCTGGTCGACGACAAGGATGCCGAGAAGCTGAAGGCGCAGATCCTCAAGTCCGGTCTCTCGATCTCGCAGCTGGTGTCGACCGCGTGGGCGTCGGCGTCGACCTTCCGTGGCTCGGACAAGCGCGGCGGCGCGAACGGCGCCCGCATCCGTCTCGCTCCCCAGAAGGACTGGGAGGTCAACCACCCGAAGGACCTCGCGAAGACCCTGAAGATCTACGAGGGCATCCAGAAGGAGTTCAACGGCTCGGCGAAGGGCGGCAAGAAGGTCTCGCTGGCCGATCTCATCGTCCTGGGTGGCGACGCGGCCATCGAGCAGGCGGCGAAGAACGCCGGAGTGAAGGTGACGGTGCCCTTCACGCCCGGGCGGACTGACGCGACGCAGGCCCAGACGGACGTCGAGGCGTTCTCGGTGCTCGAGCCGTTCGCGGACGGGTTCCGGAACTACCAGAAGGCGCGGGCGCCGGTGTCGACCGAGGAGCTGCTGATCGACAAGGCGCAGCTGCTGACGCTGACCGCGCCGGAGATGACGGTGCTGGTGGGCGGCATGCGCGTCCTGGGCACGAACGCCCGGCCATCGAAGCACGGCGTCTTCACCAAGAAGACCGACGCGCTGACCAACGACTTCTTCGTGAACCTGCTCGACATGGACACGGAGTGGAAGCCGACGTCGGACGCGAAGGACGTGTTCGAGGGACGCGACCGCAAGTCCGGTCAGGTGAAGTGGACCGGCACCCGGGCGGATCTGGTCTTCGGCTCGCACTCGGTGCTCCGCGCGCTGGCGGAGGTGTACGGAAGCGCGGATGCCCAGGAGAAGTTCGTGAGGGACTTCGTGGCGGCCTGGACCAAGGTGATGAACCTGGACCGCTTCGACGCCTGAGCGGCGGAAGGTCCGTTCACGCTCGGCTCCGGCCGGGCGTGAACAGCCTGCGCCGCGCGCCGTGACTCGACCGGGGTCTGGCGGGACTGGCCGATGTTGCTCTTCTCGCAGTCAACGGCACGGCGCGCGCTGCCGGCAGCCCGGGGCTGCGCGCATTCTGAACTACGCTCAGCAGACGACCCTCCCGGAAGAGGGTCACGGAGGATCCCGATGAGAGCGCTTGCGGTCGTGCTGTTCCTGTCCCAGTCGGCGCTCGCGGCCGAGGGCGCTGCGAAGCCGGCCACGCTCAAGAGCAGCCTGCTCGACCAGCTCCGGACGACGCACGAGCAGCAGGACTGGTTCGTCCCGGTGAAGCCCGCGCTGGACGGAGTCACCGCGGCCCAGGCGACCTGGAAGCCGCAGGGGGGTGACCACTCGATCGGGCAGCTGGCAAACCATCTGCTGTTCTGGAACTCGCAGAATCTCGCGAAGTTCAAGAAGGTCGCTCCCGCGAAGTTCGATGGGAACAACGACGAGACGTTCAATGCCTTCGACCAGGCGAAGTGGGACGAGGTCCGGAAGAGGCTGGACGAGGTCCTGACCGAGCTGGAGAAGCTGGTCGCCGCGGCGGACGACAAGACGCTGCAGACCTGGGCGCCGACGCTCGGGAGGATCGCGACGCACAACGCGTACCACACGGGCCAGATCCTCGTTCTCCGCAAGATGCAGGGAGCGTGGGACGCGTCGAAGGGCGTGAAGTAGGGCTCGGCGAGCGGGCGGCCTGCCCCGACCTACCGCAGCTGCGTCCTCGTGCGCAGCGTGCGACCGACGATGGCCACCTACGTGTTCATTCACGGCGCCGGCGACGTCGCCTGGTACTGGCACCTGGTCGAGGCGGAGCTCCGCAGGCGCGGGCACGAGACGGTCTCGATGGATCTCCCGGTCGAGGACGATGCCGCCGGCCTCCTCGAGTATGCGCAGGAGGTCGTCTCCGCCATCGGCGACCGCCAAGCTCCGGTGGTCGTGGCCCAGTCGTTCGGTGGGTACGTCGCACCGATCGTCTGTGACCGGGTCCCGGCGCGCCTCCTGGTCCTCATCGCCGGCATGGTCCCCTCGCCGGGCGAGTCAGCGGAGGAGATGTTCGCGAACACCCGCTACCCGACGGAGCCGCGCAGCGACCCGGACGCCGACATCTTCTACCACGACGTCCCGCCAGCTCTGGCGCGCGAGGCGAAGGCACGCGGACGGCGCCAGTCGGACACGCCGGGCAAGCAGCCCTGGCCGCTGGTCGCGTGGCCCAGGGTGCCGACACGGTTCCTGCTCTGTCGCGACGATCGGCTGTTCCCGGGGCGCTGGCTCCGGGAGGTGGTGCGCGACCGTCTGTGCATCACCCCCGATGAGATCGACGGCGGCCACACGCCGGCCCTGAGCCGGCCGCTGGAGGTCGCCGAGCGACTCGACGCCTACCAGGCCGCGCTCTCGACTGGCTGAGCGCGGGGCAGGGCGCGCGCACCCGGTCCCCTCGCGCCGGCTGGACCCGGGCGGGGGCCCGCTCGTGGCGACTCAGAGCCGCAGGTTCTGGACGACGTAGAGCTCGGAGAGGCGCCGGGTGACGCTGTACGCCCAGGCGTTCCCGTCGGGCGTCACGTACACGCGCGCGAGCCCGGTCCCGCCGGTCGGATCCGCGGGAGTGAGCCGACGGACGAAGGCGCGGCGGCCGGTGCGTGGATCGAGGCGGAAGAGGTCCATGCCGGTCGCGGTGCGCTCGCCAATCAGAAGACCGGTCCCCGCCGCGTCCCAGGTGAGCGGGATCGCCTGTTCCATCCCAGCCACCGGTGTCGGCTCCCCCGGCGTCCCGACCGGATAGAGACAGAAGCGCCGCTGGGGACAGGGAGCGACGAGCGTGCGCCCATCGGGGGACAGGAGATCGCGCCTCACGAGCCTGAGCTCCGGCGTGAGGGGCTCTGGACGTTGGCCGGGTACGGCGAGCCACGTTCGCGGCGGACGCTCGGCGGCCGCGCCGGAGAAGAGCAACCGTCCATCGGGGCGGAGCTTCGCCCAGAGGAACGAGACGATTCCGGGCACCGCGATCCGCTGGGTCGCTCCTGCTCCGATGGGCAGGAGATCGACGTGATCGTCGCCGACCAGCGGCCCGGCGAGGGCGGCCTTCCCGTCGGGTGTCAGGGAGAAGGCCCGTCCGCTGCCGATCCGGACCGGTGGCGCGCAGTCGGTCGAGCGGAGGTAGACGGCGTAGTCCTTGCCGCCGCCGTTCCCGCTCTCGGCGAGCAAGACCTGACGGCCGTCGGCCGTGAGGTCCTCGGCCGAGGTCGCGTCCAGCCAGGTGAGCTCGCAGCTCCCGCCACCCTCCCTGCCGAAGAAGACCTGAGGTCGCTGCGTGACGCGCTCGAGGAGGATGCGGCCGTCGGGAGCGACGTCGCGGACGACCAGCCGTCCTCCCGCCGAGAGCAGCAGACGCTCCGCCCCCGTCTCGGCGGAGATCGCCCAGAGGGACGTGTCGGCTCCCTCGCGCGCCGCGGTGATCAGGATGTCCTTGCCGCCGGGTGACCAGGCGAGGCCCTCGATGCTGGCCCAGCGGGTGGGGAAGGTGCGGCGCAGCTCGCCCGGGCCATAGAGGCGCACGACGCCGGCGTCGTCGCCGGCGATGGGGTGATCGATGAGCGCGATCCGACGACCGTCCGGCGAGATGCGAACCGCTCCCGGCTGGATGACCCGTCCGAGGAGGGTCCCGACGGGGGACTCGACGCGGAGGCCGGTGCCGTCACCCGGCGCGCGGACCACCACGAGGCGGGAGCCGTCCGATGTGGCGTCCGCCGAGAGCACGCCGTTGCTCAGGACCTTGCCCGCGCCGCCTGCGAGCGGTGAGCGGACCAGCTCGTTGGTCTGCGTGGCGAGGAGCGACAGTGCCTCGCCTCGCGTGCTGATCGACGCCAGGATCGTGGACTCGGGGGTGACCAGCCGCGCTTCCGGCGCTCCCGGCTGGACGGCGTAGAGCTGGAAGGGCTCGCCGTCCCAGGCCGCGGTGTAGGCGATCTCGCCGCCGGGTGCGAAGCGAGCGCCACTGACCGAGCCACGTCGGAAGGTGACCCGCTGCCAGGTGGGCGGCGGCTCCGGACGGCGTCGGAACAGCTCCGCTCCGGCGACGAGCCCGATGCCGAGCGCGAGAAGGACGGCCATTCCGGCGAGCGCGATCGATCGGCGCACGCGGGGCGTTCGGGGCTTCTCCCCGGAAGCGGCGCCGGGCTCGGGGGGAACGACGGGCTCGGCGGGACCGATCCACCGGTAGCCCCGCCGGGGCAGGGTCTCCACGTAGAACGGGGCGCCCGCGTTGTCGCCGAGCGCGGCGCGGATCTCCTTCACGCAGTAGTTCAGCCCCTGGTCGAAGTCGATCAGGGTGTCATTTCCCCAGAGCTCGGTCCGGAGCTCCTCCCGGGTGACGACGGCGCCAGGGCTGGCAAGCAGCATGCCGAGCACCCGGGCCGGCTGCTGTCGGAGGTGCACGGCAGAGCCAGCCTCCTTCAGCTCGAGGCTCGTCCGGTCGAACTCGAAGCGTCCGAACCGGACGCGGCCGGGCAGCTCCGCGGCGTGGTTCCTCGGACCCTGCGGAGTGCCCTGGACCGTCACCATTCCGGGCTTGCACCCTACCGCGTCTCGCGGCGTCCAGCGGAGGCGTCAACCTGGCCGAAGCACCGGCGTTTTCGCTCCATCCCCGATCCATGGCGATTCCAGAGCGGCGCCATGGTGCGCCTCGCAGGCGCAGGGCATCGGTGATCGCTTCTCCGTCCCCGAGGTGTCCACCGTGAAGACTGCCCGCCTTGCTCCGATCCTCCTGTCGCTCTTCGCCGCCTGCGGCGGGTCGCCTGGCTCCGGGACCCCCGACGCGGGGTCGACGATCGGTCCCGCGGGCGGGACGGTCACCAGCAGGGACGGAAGGGCGACGCTGGTGGTCCCTGCCGGCGCGCTGGCGACGGCCGTTCCGTTGACGCTGGCCACGACGGGGGTCATTCCGCTCGACCCGCACGAGGTCGCCGGGACCGCGTACCTCGTGAGCCCTCCGGAGACGACCTTCGCGACGCCGGCGACGCTGAGACTCCGGTACAACGCCGCGAACGGCCCGTCCGGGGTCGACGAGGCGGAGCTCCGCGTCGCGGCCCTGACCAACTTCGTCTGGGAGTCGATCTCCCAGGGGACCATCGACGTCGCCAGCCGGGACGCGTCGGCTCCGGTCGGGGGCGGAGGGACGTTCGCCGTGGTGTGGCCCGGTCCCGGGAGCGACTGTGCGGATCCCGAGGACCACCAGTTCGATTTCTGGCTCGGTCAGTGGAACTTCGCGGTCGGCTCGAACACCGGCGGGACGAACGACATCACCGCCGAGGGGCGGGGGTGCCTGATCGAGGAGCACTACCACGACGCGACCGGCGCTCCGGGGCGGAGCACCAGCCTCTTCAGCCGGCTGGATGGCCAGTGGCACCAGACGTACATCGACCAGCGCGGCACGCGGCTGGTGCTCATCGGAACCTGGGACGGGACGCGGATGGTGCTCTACCAGACGCCCACGTCGCGCTTCCTCTGGCAGCAGACCAGCCCGACGGTGGTGCGCTACTGGCAGGAGACGACGGCCGACAACGGCGCGACCTGGTCCGTCCCGTTCGACTCGAACTACATCCGGCCGTAGCGCCCGCGCCCCGAGGCTCCGCGGGAGCGAATCAGTTCAGGTCCTCGGCGCGGGGCACGGACAGGAGCCGGGGACCTCGCGCGGCCGGGTCCCGTGCCCGCGACTCTCCGCCTCGCCCGCCCCGCTGCGGCGTCGCAGCCTCGAGCGGTCGGGGAGACTCGGGCGGAGACGCGACGGCATGGTACTCGTGGCCGTCGATGTCGAGCACTGCCTCGACGGGCTTCCCGGGGGACGGCGGGTCCGACAGGAGGAGCGTCACGGCCGTGAGGGCGGCGGTGAGCGCCCCGAGCTCGACCTCGGTGGCGGGTCGCAACGCACCACCGCGAGTTCGGAAGACGAAGGGGAATTCGGGCAGGGAGAACGCAGCGTGGACGGCGCGGAGCGCGTACTCGGGCCGCGCCTCGAAGACGAGCGCGGTCGCGTCGCACCTCTGGGCCAGGAGCGCGTGCCCTGCCCGCAGCGCGGCGACGGCTCGCAGGGCGTCGCCCGGCTTGTCGTAGAGCGCCAGGCCTCGGGGCTCGCCCTGGGCGCCGGTCACGATCGCCTCTCGGGTCGTCGTCTTGCCCCGGGCCAGGACGCGGACCGGGAACGGCTGATCGGCGCGATAACGTGCCCAGGGCCCGCCCGAGCCGTACGCGAAGCAGGCCTCGAGGAACGCCCGGATGCCGGTGCCCATCGGGAGGCTCTGGTGAGCGTTCGCGGTGGCGAAGGCGAGGACGGCCGGCGCATCGGCCAGGTCGTCCGGGAGCGGACCGACGGGCACCCCGCGTCCGGGAGCAGCTGCCGCAAGCGCTGGCTCCAGCATGACCTCCGCGTCAATCAGGCCGTCGAGCATCCGCCTCAGCGCCCTGTCGACGGTCGTCTCCATGACCGGTTGCAGAAAGCCGCCGAACTCGTCGATCGCGCCGACGAGCCAGCTCCGGCGCCGGGAACCGGGCAGCGGCCCGAGATGGAAGAGATGGAGCACGCTGCCGGCGCTTGCGAGCCGCGTACCAGTGCGTCCCGAGCAGCGGCCCGACGCAGACGTCCCGACCGCAAGACGGCAGGGTCCATTGCGATGGACCGGGCACGCGCTCCGGACCTGCACTCGCCGGAAGAGCGGACCACGCGCTGTGTCCGGCGTGACGGAATCCCGTCACCCTTGTCACTCCTGCCGCGCGAGGATTCGCCGCTAGACGTATCTCCCGACGGTGGCTGGTCACCGGACAGCACGGAGACGACGAACCATGACGACGCACAGAACCGGGACGCGGGAAGAGTGGCTGGCGGCACGCCTGGACCTGCTCAAGGCAGAGAAGGAGCACACGCGGCGCGGCGACGACCTGGCGCGGCGACGGCAGGAGCTGCCGTGGGTCCGCATCGACAAGACGTACAAGTTCGACACCGACGAGGGCCCGGCGACGCTGAAGGACCTCTTCCGGGGACGCTCGCAGCTCCTCGTCTACCACTTCATGTTCGGGCCCGATTACAAGGCCGGCTGTCCCTCCTGCTCGGCGATCGCGGACGGGTTCGACGGCTTCGCGGTCCACCTCGCCAACCACGACGTCCTCCTGACGGCGGTCTCGCGGGCCCCGCTCCCGAAGCTGCAGGCGTACAAGAAGCGGCTGGGATGGACGTTCCCCTGGGCCTCCTCGTTCGGCGGTGACTTCAACGACGACTTCGCCGTCCGGATCACGGAGGAGCAGCAGCGCACCGGAGGCGCCGAGTACAACTTCCGGCGCGAAGGAAAGTGGGAGTCGGGTGACGACCAGGGCCCCGTGCAGCAGTTCGCGGCGATGGCGGGGACCGATCCAGCGACCTACGTCCGCGAGCGGCCGGGCCTGAGCGCGTTCGTGCTCGAGGACGGTGCCATCTTCCACACCTATTCCGCCTACGCGCGCGGGCTGGACGGTCTCTGGGGCATGTACCAGTGGCTCGACCGTGCGCCGAAGGGGCGCAACGAGGGAGACGGCCTCTGGTGGAAGCGGCGCGACGAGTACGGCAAGAGCTGACTAGCGGATGCCGCCGGGACGTTCCGATCGCCGGAACGGATCTCGCCCCTTGGCCTGGTCGCTCTCGGTGGCGGTGACTGCGGCCTCGAGCGCTCCTCGGGCTGGAGGCGGTCGGGAGAGCGCCTCCCGGACGTCCCCTTCGAAGCGGACCTTTCCGAGCGCAACCTCGCGAAGCGCGACGACCGCTGCCTTGTTGCGCTGCGCATCGACGTGGGGAGTTGCGCCGGCCGCGAGCTGCCGGGCCCGGCGAGTCGCCAGGATGCAAAGGGCAAAGCGATTGTCGACGTGCTCGACGCAATCCTCGACGGTGATGCGGGCCATGCGGACCTCGGTGCGGACGGGTGGGGCGAGACCGTCCTGCGAATCCGAAGGGTCCTCGAGGGCCTCAGGTGCAGGCGCAGACGGGCGGCGCAGAGGTGACGTACCAGGGACGCCGACGAGCAGCAAGCCGCGGGCCAACGCTGTCAGTCGCTTGTGTGAGAGGGCGTGACGTGTCACTTTGTGAGCCTCGGCCGCGCACGAACTCGCCGCGCCCAGATGGCTGGCCATGCCGATGCGCTCGACAGCTCCGCTGATCTATCTCGGTACGATCTGCCGCCGTCACGGCTGCGCGGACCGTCTGGTGGAGACGCACGAGTGCCTGGAGTGCGTGGGGCCCGAGCGCCTCAGACGGATGGAGGAGATCTCCGAGCGTCAGGAGCGAGCGCGGAGGATGCACCGCCTGCTGCACGAGATGAGCGACGGCGGGAAGACCGCGATCGAGCTGGTCCACACGACGGGGCTCGCGATGCCACAGCTCCGGCATCTGCTCGAGGAGCTCGTCTCGTCGGGGCGGGCCACCTTCCGCCAGGAGCGGCTCCGGCAGAACGGTCGGTGGCTGTGGTCGCGGGTTTCATGAACACGCTGTCCATCTCGCTGGTCGGCGACTCGCGGGCCTGCCTGCATGCGCGCCAGCATCACCCGGGTGCTCCCGAACGGATGCTCCCCTGTGCCTGGCCAGGCTGCGAGATGGGGGTGGGCGAGGTGCGGCTCTCGATCTGCCGGCGAGATCGAGCGTTTCCGTTGCTCGTCGAGCGGCGCTCGCTGATGCTCGCCGGCGAAGAGCAGGCGTTCGTCTGGCATCCCTGCCAGCACCAGAGCTAGCCCGGCGCGACTCACCGATCCCGACGCCCGTACCCGAGGCCGGTGATGGTGAGCAGCACGATCCAGATCGCACCGACGCGCGCGAAGAGCTCGATGCCCACGCCGGCCGGCGGTCGGAACGTCAGCCATTGCAGGACGAGCAACCCACCGAGCAGCACGATCAGAAATGCGGCGCCCCAGGCGCGACGTCCGCCCGGCGGCATCCGGGTCAGGGCGTCACGCACCGAGGTGTGGTTCCCGACAGCGAGCAGACCTGCCCGGCAGTGCAGAGGGGCGCGGCCGCGCTCAGATCGCACTGCCCTGCCCGCATGACGCCCGCGGTCCGGTAGCACGGGTCGGTGCAGGCGCTCCCGTCGAGCTCCAGGCAGCTCCCGCAGCTCTGCAGCCCCGAGGAGACGAACCCGCCGGCGGCGGTCCACCGGTACGTGGGGCACTGCATCCGGGCGCCGTAGTCCGCCGGTGCCGTCCGTCCATCCGGCCCCGGAACGTAGGGCGAGTCGGTGGGGACCAGCGGGTGATTGCCCTCCATCAGCACGAGGGTCTGGCTCGGGCTCGTGTCGCAGATGTCGCGGTGGAACGTCGCCGTCCCGTGTGGCGAGCGGTAGGTCCAGGGGTGGCGCACGGCGGTCGCGCCGTCGTCCACCTGGCCCGCTCGCACGTGGACCATGCTGATCGCTCCGCAGCGCGCGTCGGAGACGGTGGCGACGAAGACGGTGCTTCGCTGGCTGGCGATGTAGTCGGCCTCGAAGGCCATCACGTAGCCGGTGTAGACGGAGACCTCGCGGCTGCCGTTCGAGACGCGCACGTCCATCATCCCGTTCGCCGCCGGGTAGGCCTTCACGTAGTAGGCGGGCGACGGCGCGAAGGCGACGGGCTGCACGTACGGCGTGGCGCTCGAGCCCTCGAAGCAGGTGCTCGGAAGCAGGGACTCGGGCGTTGGAGCCGCCGACTCGGACTGGGCGCGGGCGAGGCCGAGCCAGGAGACGGCGAGAAGGGCCGGCGCGGCGAGGACGGCCCAGCGAGCAGTGGTGCGTGACGGGCGCAGGTTCCGGAGGTTCATGGGTTGGCTCAGAAGAGGCAGATGTCGTTGGTGGCGCCGCTGCCGAAGTCGTAGGAGACGTCCGCCGGGAGCGGCAGCTTGACCGAGAGCCAGCCGATGCCGCAGCGGAGCGTGTTGGACGTCGTGTCGTAGGCGCAGATGCCGCCGCGGGCGTTCTTCTTCTTGTCCCCGTCCCCGGTGCACGCCCCGACGTAGATGTTCCCCAGCGAGAAGAAGATGTAGTTGAGGTTCTTGCTGAAGTTGGTCTTCGTGCCGTCGCACTGCAGCCGGTCGACGAAGTTCTTCTGGTAGCACCAGCCGGTGTTCGCGGTGAGGGTGGCGCAGAAGTTCCAGATCCGCGCCGTGGCGAAGCCGGTTCCCTTGATCTCGAAGTTGATGTGGGTCGTGTTGTCGCGCTTGGGGTTCCCGTTGGGGCAGCAGTTGAAGCAGGAGCCGCGACCGTCCCGGGTATCGGTTCCGAAGCCGGCGCCGAGCTGCGCGATCAGATTGAAGTTGATGTTGAACTTGTTGCTGAAGGGAATGTACTTGCCGATGACCGGGATGGAGTCGCCGGACGGGCCCTTGAAGTTGGCTCCGCCGCCCCCGCCGAATTGCTTGTTGTCGGTGTGCAGCGTGCAGCTCGGCTCGACGCACTGGCCGTTGTCGCCCTCGCATTCACAGAAGGGCGTGCTGCACTGGCCGTCTTCCTTGCTCGATCCGTAGCTTCCCGCGAAGCACCATCCGACGGGGCTCTTCGCGGCCCGGACACAGGCCTGGATGCTTCCGGTGTCGTTGATCTTCTTGTCCGAGAGGCACTTGTCGTAGGTGCGGGTGTCGGTCTCCTGGATCTTCCCGACGATGTTCACGACCTCGAGGTCGAAGATGAAGTTGACCGGGAAGATGTCGCGGGTGTCCGGCGGGATGTTCCACTTGCAGTCGCCGGGGGCGGCGCCCTCGAGGAAGACACCGGCGGCGGCGGAGTCGCAGATTCCGCCGTCGGGGCCGGCGTCGGGACCGCCGTCGCGGGGGCCTCCGTCGGGACCGCCGTCGCGAGGTCCTCCATCGGGACCGCCGTCGGGGCCACCGTCGCGCGGGCCTCCGTCCGGGCCGCCGTCACGCGGCCCCCCGTCGGGGCCTGCATCCCGTCCTCCGTCGGGGCCGGCATCGCGGCCGGCATCTCCGGGGCCGCCGTCGCAGCAGGGGACGTTCAGCGGGTTCTGCGAGCTGGAGCTGGCGTCGGTGCTCGTTCCGCAGGCCAGCGCGGTGGCGACGACGGCGAGGGCGGTGGGAACGGACCAGCGGAGGCGCTGCAGGGCAGGGGACTCTCGGGTGCCGCGTCGCACGTGCTCCCTCCTCGCTGCGGAAGCGCGACGAGATAGACGAGTGCGATCGCAGCGACCAGCGACGGCGCGTGGGTGACTTGCCGGTCACACGGCCCACGGGACCATGTGACACGTCGATCACAGTGTCCCGGAAGGAACGAAGCGAACGACGTCAGGCGAGGCCGACGCGAGTCGCGGTGGTCCGCGTCGACGCGGAAGACCCGGACGGCTTCTCACCGAGGACGACGGATCGAACGACGGCCGGCGCATCGAAGTGAGCCATGTGGGCGGCGCCGGGAACGACGCGCAGCGTGTCCTGTGGGCCGAGCAGCGGGCGCACCCGCTCGATCACCTCGGGCGGGGAGAGGAGGTCGGCATCGCCGAAGACGAGATCCGCGGGGACGGGTGACCAGGGCCAGCGGGAGAGGAGGTCGACCCTGGCGAGCTCCGGGGCCAGGGCGCGCATCGACGCATCCATGTTGGCGAGGACCCGGGGAAGCCGATGGGGCCCGTAGGTGCCAGCGATGCCGATCGCCATGCGAAGGACCTGCGTCCCGTAGCTGGCCCGGGCCTCCAGACTTCCCAGGTGGCCGAGGAGCGTCGCCCGGAGCTTGAACTGCGCGAGATCGAGGCACGGAGGGGGCTGGAGCCGGACGGCCTTCGGAGCGAGCGACCTCCAGCGCGGTTCACGGACTGCCGCCTGGATCCGCTCGTACGCATGACGGTCGCTGGCGGCGGTATCGAGATCCGGGGAGACGGCCACCACCCGCTGAACCGATTCCGGCACGCGATGGCGGGCGAGGAGCGCGAGGGTACCGCCGATCGACACCCCCAGGACGGTCACCTTCCGACCGGAGATGCGGGTGATTCGCTCCAGCAGGGCGACGGTCTCGTCGAGATGACCCTTCAGGCTGAGCCCGGCCGGGGGTGCAGCGTGAAGTCCGGTTCCGCTGCGGTCCCAGAGGAAGACGCTGAAGTGCCGCTCGAGGGCCAGGAGCTTCTTGTACCGCCGGCGCTCGCTCAGGTGCGGGAAGCCGGGCCCTGCCTGGATCACGAGGAGCGGCGGCAGGTCCGGCGCGGCCGTCTCCATCCAGACGTGCTCATTCCAGGGAAGGCGTGGCATCCGGACCTCTTCAGGTGGCGAGGGTCAGCCGGCGGATCCAGCAGCCACGCCTCCCCTGAGCGGAGGACACCACCGCCCTGCTGCGTTGCGAGCCGCGAATCGCAACCCGGACGCAGTACGCTGCTCGAGACAATGCGCATCGTCATCCCGGAGCTGTCGTTCGTGGTCCTGATCGGCCCGTCCGGGAGCGGGAAGTCGACGTTCGCGCGCCGTCACTTCAGGCCGACCGAGATCCTCGGCTCGGACACGTTCCGCGGCCTGGTCTCCGACGACGAGAACGATCAGACCGCGACCGAGGATGCGTTCGAGGCGCTGTACTCCGTTGCCCGCAAGCGGCTCCGCCGGGGGCGACTCACGGTGCTCGACGCGACGAACGTTCAGCCCGAGTCGCGGAAGAAGGCGGTCGCGGTCGCACGCGAATTCGAGCGGCTCCCCATCGCCATCGTCTTCGACCTCCCGGAGCAGGTCTGCAACGAGCGGAACCGGTCACGGCCCGATCGCGACTGGAACCCGTATCTCGCCAGTACGCAGCGCCAGCAGTTCCTCAGGGGAATGAAGGACCTGGAGAAGGAGGGGTTCAGAAAGACCTACCTCCTGAGCTCGGTGGAGGAGGTCGACGCTGCCACGGTGGCCCGCGAGCCACTGTGACCCGGGACGAGGTACTATTCCCGAGGGCAGGGGGAGGGCATGAAACAGGTCGCGTTGGCTGTGCTTGTGTGCGCCGGCGTCGCGCTCGGCCAGACCACTCCGAAGGTCACACGCCTCGGGCCCACGCCTCCGAAGAACCTCCTGTGGGTCGGCAACAGCTTCTTCTTCTACAACAAGGGTCTTTCGACCCACGTCTGGCAGCTGCTGGAGTCCACCGAGCCGGACAACGATTTCGACTCCCGGATGGCGACCATCAGTGGCGCGCCGCTGAGCTTGCATGACCTCGAGGCGTACTTCCGCCCGGAGCAGACCCAGGGGTTCTCGGTCCCATCCAACCAGCGGCTCGTCCTCTCGAAGCCGCGGCCGTTCGATGCGGTGATTCTCCAGGACTGCAGCCAGTGCCCGATCCATCCGCAGCTCGAGCGCGCGTTCCAGGAGGCGGTCCGGAAGGACAGCGCTCTGGCAAAGAAGCACGGTGCAAGCACGATCCTGTTCATGACCTGGGCCTATGCAGACAAGCCCGAGATGACGTCGGCCCTCGCCGAGGCCTACACGCGTGCAGGAAATGAATCCGGTGCCCTCGTGGTGCCGGTGGGACTGGCGTTCGCGGCGGCGCGGGCGAAGGACTCCACCGTGAGCCTGCATGAGCCCGACAATCGCCATCCGAGCCTTGCCGGCTCGTACCTCGCAGCCTGCGTCGTCCTCGCGTCCGTCTACGGCAAGTCCCCCGTCGGCAACCGGTACACGGCCGGGCTCGATCTGAAGACGGCTGCGTTTCTCCAGTCCGTCGCCGCGGAGACGGTCGCGCGGTACTTCGGTCGCTGAGGCGCAACTCCTGACGGAGACGCAGCGCGGGTGGGTCTCGGAGGACTCTGTCTCTTGGGGAGAAACCTCTGGCGCGGCCAGCGGAGGGGAGGAGAGGCTGGGGACTCCGCAGGGCGGGACCATCACCGACACGTGGACCTGGGACCTGAAGCTGGAGGTCCCGCAGCCGCCGCC